>Ga0272442_10001840_pt1 | contig 31460 bp, 31 predicted proteins | sample SSMForm2O_FD_200262 | JGI IMG/M metagenome (GOLD analysis project Ga0272442, IMG submission 200262) | Marine sediment archaeal communities from Little Sippewissett salt marsh, Falmouth, MA, United States - SSM-Form-2O | ecosystem: Environmental > Aquatic > Marine > Wetlands > Sediment ... | reverse complement strand
GCCAAGGAGCTGAATATTTAAAGTAATCTTCAGTCAGGGATTACCTGACTCGTTTCAGTTCGATGAGTGGCGAGCCGCCTGACCATTTTTTGCGCCTGAGCACCTTTACTTGGCTGGGGGCTTTTCGCTATAATTATAGATAGCGGATGGTAAACCGCTTGCGGTTTTTTCCATGAACAAAGTAAGAAAGGAGTGGAACAATGAGTGGAGAAAGAAAATTAACCACTGCGGCTGGTATTCCTGTAGCTGATAACCAGACCTCTCTCACAGCCGGGGAACGGGGGCCCACGCTGCTTCAGGACCACCACCTGCTCGAAAAACTCGCCCATTTCAACCGGGAACGGATTCCCGAGCGCGTTGTTCATGCCAAGGCGGCGGGTGCGCACGGCACTTTTACAGTCACCGGGGATATCACCAAATACACTAAGGCGAAGATTTTCTCCGAAGTCGGCAAGAAGACTGAGGTGTTCGGCCGCTTCTCGACCGTTGCAGGAGAAAAAGGCTCTGCTGACACAGTCCGTGATGTTCGGGGTTTCTCCCTGAAATTCTACACCGAGGAAGGCAACTGGGATATGGTCGGCAACAACACGCCGACCTTTTTCATCCGTGACGCCATCAAGTTTCCTGATTTTATTCATACCCAGAAACGAGACCCCAGGACAAATGCGAAAGTCGATACCATGCAGTGGGATTTCTGGTCACAGGTCCCGGAAGCACTGCACCAGATAACAATCCTGTTCTCCGATCGCGGCATTCCCAAGGGTATCCCGTACATGAACGGATACGGCAGCCATACATACAGCTTTATTAATGCGGACAACGAGCGGTTCTGGGTCAAGTTCCATTTCAAAACACAGCAGGGAATCCAGTGCTTTAGCCAGGATGAGGCTGACAAGCTCGCGGGAAAGGACCCGGATTATAGCACGAGACAGTTGTTTGAGGCGATAGAGAAAGGAGAATATCCCAGGTGGACTTTCTCCGTTCAAGTGATGCCAGAGAAACAGGCCGAGAGCTACCGCTGGAATCCTTTCGATCTGACGAAAATATGGCCTCACGCAGATTATCCGCTGATCGAGGCCGGTGTGCTCGAGCTGAACAAAAACCCGGAGAACTACTTCGCTGAAGTTGAGCAGTCTGCGTTTTCTCCGGCAAACGTCGTTCCCGGCATTTCATTTTCGCCCTGCAAGATGCTCCAGGCACGGATCTTCGCCTATGCGGACGCCCATCGCTACCGCCTCGGTGTCAACTATGAGAAGCTGCCGATCAACAGTCCGCACGCTGCCAAAGTGGACAATTATCAGCGTGATGGGAAAATGAGGTTCGACGATAACAGTGGAGCATCACCGAACTATGAGCCGAACAGCTTCGGCGGCCCCAAGGCGGATCCAGCCTATAAAGAGCCGCCTCTGAAGATCTCCGGGGACGCCGACTGGTACGAACAGAAAAGGGGCGTGGATGATGATTACATCCAGCCGGGCAACCTTTACCGCCTGATGCCCGCCGAGGAACAGCAGCGGCTGATTCAGAACATCGTCGGTACACTCGGCAAAGCTCCCAAGGATATCCAGGAGAAAATGGTCGAGCATTTCCGCAGAGCCGATCAGGCTTACGGAGACGGTATCGCACAAGGGTTAGGACTGTCCTGAAAAAAGTGAGTATAACAAGCGTATCTACCCGGACGTGGTAAAGCGCACTCCCCGCGCTTTACCACGTCTGTTATACAGACTGTCAGGCCGTGGCGTATAACCTCAGCGATGCAGGTGAATGATAATGGACATCTATCGGAGATTGGCCCGGCATCTGGATGATCTGCCAGGCGGTTTTCCCCCCACTGAAAGCGGAGTCGAGCTTCGTATCCTCAAACGGCTTTTCACTCCTGAGGATGCCGAGCTGGCCATGCATCTGACCTTGATTCCCGAAGAACCGCGCGTGGTTGCCCGCCGCGCCGGGATTCCCCGCAAGCAGACTGAACGGCGCCTGGCGGAAATGGCCGATAAAGGCCTGATTTTCAGCCTTTATCCGGAGGATGGGCCGCCGCAGTATCAAGCTGCACAGTTTATCATCGGCATATGGGAGTTCCAGGTAAATCATCTGGATCCGGAGCTTATTAAGGACGTGAATGAATATTTTCCCGTATTGTTCGATCTGGATAACTGGAAAAAGGCGCCCCAGATGCGCACTATTCCTGTTAATAAAAGCATCAAAGTTCAGCGGGAGGTGATGCCGTACGAGCAGGCAGAAGAGCTGATTCGTGCCCAAGACAGGATTATGGTGGCCCCCTGCATATGCAGGCAGGAGCAAAGAATGAAAGGCGAGGGCTGTGACAAGCCTGAAGAATCCTGTCTGGGGTTCGGGACAATGGTCGATTACTACACACGCCACGGCTTGGGCCGGGAGATCAGCCGGCAGGAAGCGCTGGACCATCTCAAACAGGCCAATGAGATCGGTCTTGTGCTGCAGCCCGGCAATTCCAAAGAGGCTGCGTTTATCTGCTGCTGCTGTGGGTGCTGCTGCGGAGTGCTCAGAAACATCAAACGCCATCCCAGGCCGGCCTCAATTGTCTCCACACCCTTTGTGGCTGTTATGAACCCGAATACCTGCTCCGGATGCGGGACCTGCATAGAGCGCTGCCAGATGGAAGCCCTGCAGATGGAGGACGGCAAGGCGGCTCTGAACCCGGAGCGCTGTATCGGCTGCGGGCTGTGCGTGACCACCTGCCCCACAGACTCTCTTACGATGATACGCAAGCCTGAATCCGGGCAGGCGCAAGTGCCCAAGGACTTCGACCATGCTTTGATCAACCTGGGGAAGAAACGTGGCAAACTGAGCACAGCAGGCATGATCGGGATGCTGGTAAAATCGAAAGTGGACAGGTTCCTGGCCGCAAAATGAAATTGTCGTTTACCATATGTTGAGCAGATGCAATCTGATTTCCGCTTAGTCGGCTGCCCATTTACATGGCTGCTACGCTTATGCGCAGACCGTTAGATCGCACAAACAAGGGGCACTGGAGTCTATGACCGCTGGAGAAGCACCAGGCAATTCGTCGATGGCGAGCGATTACGACAGCAAAGCCGAAGAATACGGCTGGCGTGGTCCTGAGATTGTGTTCGGTCTCTCGTACGCTTTCGTTAATCCTGGTGAATCCGTGCTCGATATCGGCATCGGAACAGGGCTTGGTTCCAGTCTGTTCCACAAGGCTGGGCTGCATGTGTATGGAATGGACAGCTCGGCCAAGATGCTGGAAGCCTGTAGAGGGAAAAAATTTGCAAAGGATCTCAAGGAGCACGACCTGACAGTGGAACCCTATCCATATGATTCGGAATCCTTGGATAACGCGGTATGCCTCGGCGTGCTGAATTTCTTTCAAGATCTGCGTCCCGTTTTCAGGCAGGTCTCGCGTATTTTGCGCGACAACGGGATTTTTGTTTTTGTGGTGGGAGATCGCGCTGCCGGAGAAGAGGCTGCGTTTGTGGTGGGACCCGAGCATACAGAATCGGATTCAAACGTAACGTTGTATCGTCATGGTGCGGAAGAAACCAATGGTCTCATGAACGAAAACGATTTCACGTTGTTAAGGAGTCTCGAATTCCCAGTGCCTATGGACCGCGAACGGACCAAGGTGATCCGTGCCAGGGCCTATGTCGCCCGCAGGAAAAAACGCATCTGACAAGTGCGTAAACCTGATAAAAAAACAGCTGTGCCATTTCTTGCAGGTTACACTATCTGAAAGGCGGCTGTACATTTCAATTTCCAGCGGATTTCAATGAGCAGAATATCTAGCGGCCGGAAGATACTGGTAGTTGGCATAGCGGTCGGTGTCGGGATTCTTCATTTTTTCACCGGCCCGGAATATCGCGGTCCTTTGCGGTCCTTTGTCACCGGCTATCTGATCGATATTCTGCTGCCATTCGCCATGTACTTGGTTCTGGGTGTCACAGATCCCGCGGTTATCCTGTCCAGGATCGCCAGGGGTGCTCTTGTCTTCGGGATTGGCGCCCTCGCAGAGACGCTGCAGTACTTTGGCGTGCCGATATTCGGACGGACGTTCGATCCTTTGGACTACCTGATGTTTGGAATCGGTATCGTGGCCGCCGCAGTTTTCGAATGGGCCGTGCTGAGCCGTCTGCCTCAACAGGCTCGCCTGTGAAACCGCTGTCCTTTCCCAATGGAAGCCCTGCCAGGAAGCATCCCGTAAGGTTTACTGTCACGATCTCACGTGGACCAGCGTTCCCAATACTCAAGAAAAGCCAGCTAAGAGAGTTTCCGAATCATGTATGGAGTGTATCTGTTCCGTTTACCGCCGGTATTTATCCCAGTTTCTGCTCCCAGGCCCAGGCGTGCTCGATAATAGATTTCAGGTCCGGGTAGCGCGGCTGCCAGCCCAGCTCCTCCTTTAGCTTCTGGCTCGATGCGACAAGCTGAGGTGCGTCTCCGGGCCTGCGCTCGGTGTATTCTGTGCCCGGCTTGCCTCCGGTAACCTCTGTCGCTGTGCGGATCACCTCCCGAACGCTGAATCCGCTTCCATTGCCTACATTGTAGTATTTCACCGGCTCATCATTCTCCGCCCCTTGCACCAGGCGTTTCAGGCCCAGCACGTGGGATTGGGCCAGGTCTGTCACGTGGATGAAATCGCGGATACAGGTGCCGTCGGGAGTGTCGTAGTCCGTTCCGAATACCCTGAGCGTGCGCCCGGGGTCCTTGACTGCCTTGAGCACCAGGGGGATCAGGTGGTTTTCCGGGTCGTGGTTTTCTCCCACCTCGCAGTCCGGGTCGGCCCCGGCTGCATTGAAATAGCGGAAAATGATCGAGCGCAGGCCGTAAGCTTGCGCGAAATCGGCGATCATCTTTTCGATAGCCAGCTTGCTCCAGCCGTAGGGGTTGATCGGCTCGGTGGGGTGCTCTTCAGGGATTGGTATCTGCCGCGGCTCGCCGTAGACTGCCGCAGTCGAGGAGAAAATGATCCTGCCCACGCCGGAAGCCCGCATCGCCCGCAGCAAATTCAGGCTGCCCACCACGTTGTTCAGGTAGTAGGTTTCCGGCTCCCGCACGGATTCGCCGACAAAGATCAGGGCCGCAAAATGCATCACCGCATCGAATTTCTCCCTCTGCAAAAGCTTCAATAAGGCCTCGTAGTCCAGAAGATCGAGCACCTCGAGCCGCCCCCACCTGACCGCCTCCCGGTGTCCGCGGGAGAGGTTGTCAACCACCACGGTCTCGATTCCGTTGTTGCTGAGCAGCTTGTTAGCATGCGAGCCGATATAGCCGGCTCCTCCTGTAAGCAGAACTTTCATTTGGTTTCCTTTATCTTTTCCGTTATTCCGAATTATCCCGCTGTAGCAGCGGTCATTGTATCAGCTCGGTTTGTCCAGATACAGATCCGACCCGCAGGCCTTGCAGTAATCAGCGTCCGGTTCGTGGTATTTCAGCCCGCAGCCGGGGCAGACAATCTGTCTTTTGTGTCTCCCGCCGGCTATCAGGGCCTGCACGAGCCTGCTCGCCTGCCAGGGGATCAGGATCACGCCGCTGCAAATCATCAGCGCGGTGAACAGCCGGCCCATGCCCGTGCTGGGGGTGATATCGCCGAACCCCACGGTGGAAAGAGTGACGATCGCAAAGTAGACCGCATCGCCGAAAGTTCCGATCCGCGAACTTCCAACTCCTGTTTCCGCATAGTTGATAAAACCGGCCCAGATGAAAATGATCGTGACCAGGGTGAAAATTGTTCTGACCACCTGGAGCTGAAGGATAGTGAGCCTGCCGAAAAAGAAATTCTCGTTGTCCAGGAATCTGGTGAAGCGAAGGATTCGCAGCACGCGCAGCAGGCGCAGGAAACCCGCGGTATGCACCTCGAAGAAAATCGGCAGGATGGAGAGCATGTCCACGATGGCGTAAAAGCTGAAAACAAAGCTTAGCTTGCGCTGTGCCACCCAGAAGCGCAGCACGTACTCCACGATAAACACGCTCACCAGGGCTACCTCCAGCAGGATCATTCCCTCGGGCAGCTCGTCCAGCGGCTGGTAGGTGATAGTCACGTAGAGCGCGCACGCGAGCAGGTTGATTAAAAGCAGGAAAAACTCTATCACCTTGCCCGCCGGGGTGGAGTAGTCGTCGAGATAGAAAGCGACCTTTTCTTTCACTGAAGTCATGTTTTACTCCGGCGAAGTGATTATCCTGGCCCTGCGCACGCAGAAAGCGTCGTAGGAAGTGTTTCCGTGGGTTTTGCCTGAGAACAGAAGATAGAAACTCTTGCCGTCGGCAGCGATCCATTTTGAGGGTATGCGGTAGCCGTGGGTGTCTCCCAGCCCCCAGTAGTTCGTGTAGAAAGCCCTCTTCCAGGGACCCCAGGGCTCGCTTGCCTCGTAGATACCCCAGCTGCCCCGGTGGTTATGAGCCAGGGCCATCAGGTAGCGTTTCAAGCCGGGATTGTATACCACATCCAGGCGGTAACAGTGGCCGGGAAAGCTGAACACGTGCGAGCTTTGCTCAGGATCGGAACTCCAGAGCGGACTGCCCGCGCTGTCCGTGCCCTTGAAATATTCGTAAGCCCTTCGCTCCCGGATTTTTTCCCTGGGCACGCGAGCCAGAACCACCCCATCGTAATTTTCATATGCGCTGTGGCCGTCCTGGGAGTAGATATAGACATAGCTGTCCCTTGCACCCCGGTAGTTCCGGCCGGAATTGAGAAAGGCGGGGCAGCCGAAACTTTCGGTGAACTTGAACCCGTAGGTCCAGTTTACCCCGTGGTTCTCGCTCCAGGCAAGCTGCGAGTTGCCCACATTGCGGAGCAGCATGTAGAGCGTGCCGTCGACTGCCAGCATACCACTGGCCTTGGCGCCCTGTGCACCATCGCCAAGGGTCTCGCCCTCGGAGCTGCGGATGTTTTCCCCCCTGAAATCCCCGCCGCCTCCGGTAATCCTGGCCAGGCCGTTGCTCAGCTTTTTCTCGGTCCTCGGCTCGAACCCCCAGCCGTCCCCGTAGGCTGTGTACATGTGGCCGTCCTCAGCCCAGGTGATCGGCCAGTTGTCGCTGTCCACCGCCCTGCGCGTGATCCTCTCGGCCGGCTCGAACTCGATTCCCCTGATCGTCTCGCTGCTGGCACAAGGCGGTTCGATCACCGCGTCCATGATCGGATTGTACAGGTATTGTTCGACACCGCCCCAGAACCCGAGCTTGCCCGAGGTATCAAGCAGGCTGCCGTTTCGCACCACGATCATCTCCAGGCTCGGCACCACGAGCATTATCTGGTTGCCCGCTCCGGCACCGGCAAACGCATCCCGCGGCACCTGGGGCCACACTCCGTCGTAGTTGGTGTACCAGCCCAGCCCGCTGGCCGGGCTCGGGTTGCCCTCATCCCGGGTGGGAAGAGGTGTGCCGGCGTAGCTCACCACCTGCTCGACTACTTCCGGCCGGATGAGTTGCCTGCCCTCCCAGTTGCCCTTGCGCAGCAAGAGCCTGCCCACCCTGGCCGCTGCCCGGGCTGTATAACCCCCTCCGCCCCAGTTGGCTACCAGTTTCAGCCCGTCCACTTCGAACGTTTTGCCGTATCCCATCGAATACCCGGTCTCCGCTACCCCGATCCGATCCATCACCTGCGTTTTCAACAGGGTCCGGATGTCATTGTATTTCGTTCCCCTGTAGCTTGCAGTGACCGCATAGGCCAGCGCGCCCATCCCGGGATTGCTGTAGTGGTATTTGGCACCGGGTTCGAAAATCACCGGAGCCTGGCGTACTGCCATTGAAAACGGGTCGGGCTCCTGCGACCAGAACCGCAGTTTCCAGCCGGTCTGCTCGAAATGGGTTTTTCCGGGTGTTTCCGCATTCTCGATCCCCGAGCTGTGGGTTGCCAGGTGCCGGATAGTGATTTTTTTCCTCAGTGGATCGTTTTTCCACAACGGAATATATTCACAGGCCGGGTCGTCCGCACCGAGCCGGTTGTCGTTGAGCGCCAGAGTGAGCGACAGCCCGCCCACTAGGGCCTTGGCCAGCGAGGCGGTGTAATGCCTGCGCCGGGGGCCGTGATCTGGGCTGTACCACTCCCAGGCGATCCGGTCCCTGCGCACGATCAGCACTGCTTTTGTGCCCCTGGCGGCCAGCTCCCCGGTCATCGCAGCGAGTCTCGCGCTGTCCAGGCCGCATTTTTCAGGTGTCTCAGCCGACCAGTCGAAATCTCCCGCCCGGGAAACTACGGCTGATGTTATCAGAGAAAAGCACAGGATTCCCGCAACGGTTTTCGCTCTCGATGAAATCATTTTCGTTTGCCTTTTTCAAGAGGTCAGAGCTGGATAATGCTCGTGGCGATGCTTTCCACATCACCGTAGCAGATTAGCTTGTCTCCGGTGTTGATCAATTCATCCGGCTTGGGCAGCGGGATCATCTTCCCGTCCCGCTCGACAGAGAGTACCAGGATGTTGCGCGCCCGGAAATCAGTGTCGCGCAAACGCTTGCCCACATTGTTGTCCAATTCCTGCACCGTGATTTCCACTATCGAGTAATTGTCGTGGAAACTGAGCAGCTCCTCCGCCGTGCTCCTGCGCAGAAACGGCCTTTTCTCGATATAATGCTGAAGCCACTCGTTCAGCTTGCGCCACAGCTTCCTCTTTCCCGAGATCCAGAACACGAAAGCCAGCAGGATGATTAACGTCCCGGCACGCATAAGATTCAATTCCACTCCGCGGCTGCGGAAAATATTGATCAGCGCCACCACCCCGCCGACAAGGCCCAGGTTGCCGATCACCATCAGCACCATCACGATCCTGCGCCGCATCTCATTACCTACGATCATTTCCGAGGCGCGCGTGGTGAACCCGGTGCCGGTCAGCGCGCTCAAAGCCTGGAACTGCGCGGTCGGCTGGTCCAGCCCGGTCATGATCAGCAGGATAGTTCCCACGCGGCAAATCAAGAGATAGACCGCGATAATCGCCACAATCGGAACGAACTCCCAGAGAATGGACACTCTTATCCTCCAGTCCACGGACAGGGTTCTGTTATTCAAACATTGAATCAGAGTTTTTCAATAGCGAAGCTTTCTTGTCAACAAACATCTTTTGCTCTAATATATAACTTGACGATTTTCAGGAAAACACCTTTTTCAAAGGCGGCGATGTTGTTCTACCGGAGGCTTGGAGGTTCCATAATCGTTTTTGCGCTGATATCGGCCCTGGCTTTTTGCTGCTCGCCCCCGGCCGGGCAACCTGCGAATGGCTCTTCCATCGGCAGCGACAGCATACCCGGCTGGCCGCGTGATGTGCGCAGGGTCGAGATCAGAAGCAGTTACGACAGCACCGTTCAGCCCGCTCTTTTCCGGGCTCCGGAGCAGAGCGAAAAGCCCGCGCCCCTGCTGGTGGTCCTGCACACCTGGTCCGGCGATTATCTTCAGCAGTCGAGCCTGCCTTACTTGGAGCAGGCCGGAGAGCGCGGCTGGGTGTTTATTCACCCCGATTTCCGCGGCCCGAACAATAATCCTCAGGCCACCGGAAGCCCGGCGGCGGTCTCGGATATCCTCGACGCGGTGGCCTGGGCTAAATCCAACTCGCCGGTCGATACGAGCCGGATTTACCTTGTAGGCACCAGCGGCGGTGGCCACATGGCTCTTCTTACCGCAGGCAGCAGGCCGCAGCTCTGGGCCGGGGTCTCGGCCTGGGTGCCGATAACCGACCTGGCTCGCTGGTATGATGAATGTCTCGAGCGGCAGCTCAAATACGCAGCCGAGATTGTTGCCTCCTGCGGCGGGCCGCCTGACCAGTCGGAAGAGATTCGCTCCCGCTACGAGAGGCGTTCGCCCGTTTCGGTTCTCGCCGACGCAGCCGGTGTGGCGGTGGAGATCTGCGCGGGAATTCATGACGGCCACACCGGCTCGGTCCCGGTGGGACACACCCTGCGGGGGTTCAATATCCTGGCCGATGCCAACGGATACGGGGAAAAACAATTGGCCGAACAGCAGATCGAATGGTTTGACAGGGAAGAATCTGTGCCGGCCGAGCTTGCCGCAGAGAGGGAGGACGACCCGGATTACGGTGAAAAGGCGGTGCTTTTCCGCAGAACTGCAGGGCCGTCGCGGGTAACAATTTTCGCCGGCGGGCACGAGGGTATTGCCCAGGCCGCGGTCAACTGGCTGGCCCGCCAGCGAAAAAAGTGATAAATGTACTGTTCTGCCGCAGGGGCTGATAGCGCCCCCCGTGAGACATACCGTTTTTCGAAAACCCGGCAAGCGGCTCCTTTTGACAGGTTTTTTCTTTGCAGGTCCTTAACGGATCAGGAGGGAAAGATGAAAGGATGTTTCTCTGTTCTGCTGTTGCTCTTACTGCCACAGGGTTTGTTTTCGGCGAACATCCAGGCTCTCAAGCCTGAGTTTTCGGCAGTGGCCGATGAGAGCGCCGAGCTGGTGGAGATCGCCACAGGCCTGGAGTTTACCGAGGGCCCGGTGTGGATCGGCGGCAAGGAGGGCGGCTATCTGCTTTTCAGCGACATCCCCGCGGATAAGATCTACCGCTGGGCGCCGGAACAGGCCCTTTCGGTGTGGAGAACTCCGAGCGGCAACTCCAACGGTCTGCTGCTCGACAGCCGGGGCAGGCTCCTGGTGTGCGAGCACGGGGGGCGAAGAGTCAGCCTGACACTCGATTCCGGTGAGGTGGCCACGCTCTGCGACAGCTTCAACGGAGGCCGGTTGAACAGCCCGAATGACATTGCCTTGGGTACAGACGGCTCGCTCTGGTTCACTGATCCGCCCTACGGACTCGGCAAGCAGGAGGAATCCGAGCAGGGAGCCTGCTACGTTTTTCGGCTTGCCCCCGGAGCCAAAGCTCCGACAGCAGTGGTGGAGGATTTCAACCGGCCCAACGGAATAGTCTTTTCCCCGGACAAAAAGGTCCTTTACATCTCTGACAGCGGCAGTCCCCACCATATCAGGTATTTCCGCGTGGCTGGAGAAAACCTGGAGGAAATCGGCGTATTCGCCGTGATCTCACCCGGCGGCCCGGACGGCATGTGTGTGGACAGCGAGGGAAGGCTTTATTCCACAGCAGGGGACGGTGTGCATGTTTTTTCCCCGGACGGAACTCTTATCGGCAAGATCATTACCCCCCGGATGCCGGCAAACTGCTGTTTCGGCGGTAAGGAGTGGAAAACCCTGTTTATTACAGCCCGCCCGGACGTTTACGCCGTGAAACTCAAAGTGAAAGGTTTGCCTTGAAAAATGGCCGGTCTCCCCTCTGGAATACACCTTATGGAGCGCGTTCGCAGGTTGAACGGCATGATCGGTCCTTCAGGGCGCTGATGTCTAACGAATACCTGACTAATCTATTGCTTTTAGAGGCGTTTTGCGTTATATAGTTTTCTTTTGAGATCGATTATTTTAAGATTATATTCCTTATTCGTCCGACGTGACGGAAAGCTTGAATATCAGCAGGGCTGCAACTGCTTGACAGCCTTTTGCGAAAGACTTCTGTGATTTTTGGTTGAAAATATTCGTGATTTTCTAAAATGTGATCAATTCATTATAACCTTATTCCAATTATAGGGGGATGTTCCATGTTTAGCCGCTTGGCCGCCCTTTCGGCATCTTTGCTTGTTTTAGTACTCCTGGTGATTTCCTGCGGACAGTATCGTTCAGGCGGACTGACCGAAGTAAACAGTCCGGACGGCAGGATTAAGTTCGGCCTTGAGTTGAAAGAAATGCCCGAGCCTTATCCTCTGGGCGAAAATATGTACTACAGGGTTTCCTTCAATGAGAAAGAGTTGCTGAGAGACTCACCGCTGGGCTTGAATTTCGGCAATGCCGGTATTGTGCTGGGCGACCTGGTAATTATGAAAGTCAGCGAATCCAGCGGGGTGGACCAGTTCGAGACGCCTTTCAGCAAGCAGTCCAGCGTTCAGGCTGAATATAACCAGACCGTGATTTCCATGCGCCAGAAGAACATTCCCGCGAAAACGTTCGACATTGTCGTTCGCGCTTACAACGATGGCGTGGCCTTCCGTTACCACTTCCCCGAGCAGGAACCGAAATTCAAGATTCCCTCTGCCAAGCATTCCGGTTTCATGAAAGAATTCGCACTCACCGATGAGTTCACCGGCTACTACTTTCCACCGGATGTCGAGGCCATGGGGCTTTTTATTCCCGTGCTGCCTCCGCACAATTACGAGAAAAACTACATCAGGCTGAAAGTATCCGAAATCACCCGCGACAGCACAGCCGCCCTGCCACTAATTGCGCTCTATCCCGGCGGAGAGGCGATGTGTATCGCCGAGGCGGGCCTGACACCCGATTACACGGCCTCTTTTCTCGCAGGCGCGCGCAATATAGAAGATGCGCTCAATACAGTGCTGATACCGCTGCCTGGCGAAAAACAGAATAAAGTGCTCGGTGAGGTGCCGTTCAGCACGCCGTGGCGCGTGCTGATGATCGCCGATCAGCCCGGCAAGCTTATCGAATCCAACCTTATCCTAGCCCTTAACGAGCCCTGCAAGATCAGCGACATTTCCTGGATCAAGCCGGGGAAAGCTTCCTGGGACTGGTGGAGCGGCCGCGTGGTGGGAAAACGCCGCGGCAGAACACAGGTCGGAGAATTCGAGAACAGCACCTATGAGCACTATATCGATTTTGCAGCAGAGAACGGTCTCGAATATTTCCTGGTCGATGCCGGCTGGTACGGCGACCACCAGGATCCCGAGGCGGATATCACCACTTCCGTGCCGGAAATCGACATGGAGCACCTGGTCCGGTACGCCGACTCTGTGGGGGTCAGGCTGATTCTCTGGCTGAACTGGGAATGCGTGGAGAAACAGATAGACCAGGCATTCCCGCTCTATGAGCAGTGGGGGATCGCCGGGGTGAAAGTCGACTACATGAACCGCGACGACCAGGAGATGGTCGCTTTCTACTACCAGGTGATCGAAAAGGCGGCCCAGCACAAGCTGCTGGTGGATTTCCACGGCGCTTACCGGCCCACTGGTATCCGCCGCACCTGGCCCAACCTGATTACCCGGGAGGGCGTGGTCGGGCTGGAATACCTGAAATGGAGCACCTGGGCGAACCCCGAGCACAATGTTACCATCCCTTACACCCGGATGCTGGTGGGGCCGATGGACTATACCCCCGGCGGGTTCAACAACGCCACTGAGAAATCTTTCTCTCCCAGAGACCTCGAGCCGATGACAATGGGCACCAGATGCCATCAGCTTGCAATGTTCGTGATCTATGAAAGCCCGCTTCAATGCCTGGCGGACAGTCCAACCAGCTACAGCAAGGAAAAAGGACTCGATTTCCTGGGCCTGGTTCCCTCTGTGTGGGAAGAGACCCGCTTTATCGAGGGCGCAGTCGGAGACTATATCGTGCTCGCCCGCAAGAACGGCGGCAAGTGGTATCTGGGTGCGATGACCGATTGGGATGGGAGAGAACTCGAAATTCCGCTCGATTTCCTGGGCAGCGGTTCGTGGAAAGCCAAAGCCTGGGCTGACGGTAAAAGAGCGGACACCAGGCCGGAGGAGGTGGAAATCTCGGAAGGCGAGGTTAACGCCGGCGAGCTGCTCCCGGTCAAGATAGCCCCGGGCGGCGGCTTCGTGGCGGTCTTCGAGCCGGCCAATTAAAAGTTACGGTTAAACAACTCGAAATTGAAAGCGGCGGATCCTGAACTGACAGGCCCGCCGCTTTTTTTATAATTCGTATAGCGAAATTTATTCGAAAAGAATTCCTCGAAGCTTTGTTTCGGTCTGACTTCCCTGCGGTTTGTCATAGGGGTGAACCCATGTGTTCGCCCGCGGAGAGAGGGGTAGTTCATTCGTTCTTGGCAAAGCAGTGTGTAATCCCCTTTTGACAAAGGGGGACACAGGGGGATTTCCCGATCTTTTCGCCGCTTGCGGGCAATAAGATCGATCAAATTCATCCTTGTTTACGCGCAAGCTGCCCGCAGGCCCCGGCGATATCCGCGCCGTGGGAGCGGCGGTAAGTGACCGCCTGGTTGCAGGCTGTGAGAAGCGCTTTCTGGAATCTCTCCACCTGCTGCTCGCTGGGCGGGCGGAACGGCACACCCTCGACCCTGTTGAAAGCGATCAGGTTGATCTTGCAGGGCAGCTCCCTGCTGATCCCGGCCATCGCCTCCACGTCTTCGGCCCGGTCGTTGACCCCGGGCAGCAGGAGATACTCGAAAGTGATCCGTTTCCCGGTGATCCGGTAGCACTCGATGCAGGTTTTCAACAGACGCGAAAGCGGCACCCTGCCCGCTGCAGGCATCAGCTTTTTTCGCAGAGTCTCGGTGGCCGCATGAAGGCTCACCGCCAGTTTCATCTGAGGGAAATCGTGGCTGAAACGCAGCATCTGCTCCGGCAGGCCCACTGTCGAGACAGTTATTCTGCGCGACCCTACCTGCATCAAATCATTGTGGTTCATTACCTGAAGAGCTTTCCGCAGGTTCTGGTAATTCAGAAAAGGCTCGCCCATCCCCATGAACACGAAATTCGGCGATCTGGGCCGGTCAGTATCCGGGGCGTTCTTTAAAAGCGGGTTCCGGCTACCAAGCGCCTGGCCCAGGATTTCCCCGCTGCTGAGATTGCGGCCTGCGCCCAGCTTGCCGGTCGCGCAGAAAATGCAGCCGAAGGCGCAGCCTGTCTGGGTGGAGAGGCAGGCCGTGAAATAGCCGCGCTTCATCGGAATTTCCACGCTCTCCACAGTTTCACCGTCCGCCAGATGCCAGAGCTTCTTGCGCGTGCCGTCTTTACTCTCGGCAGTCTCGCCCTCTCTCATCGGCATTATCCGATAAGCAGCCTCCAGGCGCTCGCGCAGCTCTTTGGGCAGATCGGTCATCAGGCTGAAATCCAGTATGCCGCGCTGGTAGATCTGACGCAGGATTTGCCCGGCCCGATAGGGCTTTTCCTCCCACGAGGCGATCCTGTCGGCCAGTTCAGCCTCGAGCTCCTCGGGTGCGAGATCGAGAAGACACAGGCGGGCTGCTCCTGCCGCTTGTTCTGATAAGGGTTTTTTCTTCATTGCCGTATATGCGCCTGAAAACAGACCTGTTTTGTCTGACAATCCTGTGCACAAGAACATAAGGGCGCCCGGTAGAGCGCCCCTTGAATTAAACAATAGTTTTGATTCGCCGGGTTCGTTACTTGTCCGCCTTGCCCTCTTCGATAAAGCGGCTGACCCATTCGACCACCTCGGGTACGGGCACCCGGACCTGCTCCATCGAGTCGCGCTGGCGGATCGTGACCGTGTTGTCCTCCAGTGTCTGGCCGTCGGCGGTGATCCCCAGCGGAGTGCCGGCCTCGTCCTGGCGGCGGTAGCGCCTGCCGATCGATCCGCCCTCGTCGTAAAAGGTCTTGTGTTTCTTGCGCAGGCTCTCGTAGACCTCTCTCGCCGCAGCCACCATTCCCTCTTTTTTCACCAGCGGGAAAACCCCGGCCTTGGTCGGCGCGAGTTTTGGCGCCAGGCGCAGCACCACCCGCTCCTCTTCCTCGTCATAAGCGTCAACCAGGCAGGTGAGCAGGGTTCTGTCCACTCCGGCGCTGGTTTCGATCACATAGGGCACGTAGCGCTCCCCGGTGGACTCGTCGAAATAGCTCAGGTTCGATTTCCCGGAGTATTGATTGTGCCTGGCCAGGTCGAAATCCGTGCGGTTGTGTACACCTTCGATCTCCTGCCAGCCGAACGGGAACTCGTACTCGATATCGAATGCGGCGCGTGCGTAATGGGCCAGCTCGTCCGGGCCGTGCTCGTGCCAGCGCAGTTTCTCCTTGCGCAGTCCCAGCGCCAGGTAGAAATTCATCCGGTTCTCTTTCCATTTCTCGAACCATTCATCATCCGTGCCGGGCTTGACAAAATACTGCATCTCCATCTGCTCGAACTCGCGCGTACGGAAAATGAAATTGCCCGGAGTGATCTCGTTACGGAAAGCCTTGCCGATCTGGGCGATCCCGAATGGTATCTTGCGTCGCATCGCGGTCTGCACGTTGAGGAAATTGACGAATATGCCCTGGGCGGTTTCCGGTCGAAGGTAAACCTGGGCGGTCTCGTCCTCCACCGGCCCCATGTGGGTCTTGAACATCAGGTTGAACATGCGCTCCTCGGTGAGAGCCTCCTTGCCGCAGGCCGGGCATTTGGTTCCCTCCACCATGTCCGCGCGGAAACGCTGCTTGCAGTTTCTGCAGTCTACCAGTGGGTCGGTGAAACCCTCCACGTGCCCGCTCGCCTCCCAGACCTTCGGATGCATCAGGATACTCGCATCCAGGCCATCCACGTCGTCGCGATCCCGGGTCATCCAGTTCCACCAGAAATTCTTCACGTTCTGCTTGAGCTCCACTCCCAGAGGGCCGTAATCCCAGCAGGAGCCGAGACCACCGTAGACCTCGCTGCTCTGGAATATATAGCCCCGCCGCTTGCAGAGGCTTACCAGTTTCTCCATCACCGATTCGAGCGGTTTGCTCGCCATTGTCTTTTGCTCCTTGGATACCTGATCAACTGTTTCCTGGATTAGAGTCCGGAAATGTGGAAATCTAATCTGAAACCCCGGAGAAGTCAACCGAAGACAAAGATCCGCTATCCCTGACATCTATCGGTCGAACCGGTTAAGGGAAGTCGAAAAGTATGAATCAAAGAAGAGCGGAGAGTGTTTTCGGCAGGAGTAAATTAACGCTGACAGCTCCGGTAAGGCAGGCTGCGGGCAGCGCTAGCCTGGCTGAATTATTCGAATGGGTTGTGTGCGGGGTGTGAAATCCTTGTCATTCGGCCCACCAGCCTTTTTTCTGCTCAACCCTGGTAATATTTTCCGCATGGATCCCTTTGCGCCCGCTCACCTTTTTGAACTCCACGATATTGCCCTCTTCAAGGTCGCCGAAATCCAATTCTTCCAGGGAAGAGGCGTGGAAAAAGACTTCTTTGCCGTTTTCTGCACTGATAAAACCGAAACTCCTGTCCCTGACTATTTTTTTGATCTTTCCTCTCACTAGTAAACCTCCAGCAAAACGGCGGAACGAGCGTACCGGGTGCGGAAACTCAGCCTTCCGGTTGTGGCTCGGGGGAAAAAAAGCCCCCGGCAGGTTTTTACCGGGGGCTCACTCGTTATCTGGCGCCTCGTTTAGTTTGCGGATTTCACGTTTGCGGCCTGGGGACCTTTCGGTCCCTCCACGATATCGAACTCTACTTCCTGATCCTCGTAGAGGGTCTTGAACCCGTCGGCCTGAATTGCGGTGTAATGGACGAATACGTCCGGGCCGTCTTCCTGTTCAATAAAGCCAAAACCCTTGGATTCATTGAACCACTTTACTTTTCCTGTTGCCATACTGCGGTACTCCTTGAACAATAAAAAAAGATGTAGACAGCGTCTATGCGGTAGTTTTGCCGGACTCCGCACAGGCGCAACAAAAAGACAGGTGTGGGCAAGCCACCCCTGCCGACAAAGCTATAATAACACGTTTTTTCAATTTCACAAGAAATTTTTTAAAATTTTATTAAAGTAAAAATTTTTTCAAAAAAAACGTACTCCTGCTGCCGGCTGATCTTAAAAGCGGGCGCGTGAGAGTTTTCTTGATGCCTGGCTGTGGGTGTGGCTTGATTTTAAATCAACGGAAAGGTTTATTTTATTTGACATTTTCAAAGACCACGGAACGATCAGCAGACTGCCTTGAAAAAAAGCTTATTTATTCACCTGCAACTCCCACAGATAACTCGACCTTCTCACATTGTCTATCTCGCCGCCGTATAGCACGCCGCGCTGTTCGTCCAGACTCAGGCAGTGGATTTTCTCGGCTCCCGTGCCGCGTCGGGGGTCGAAAACCGCTCCGAGGTCGCTGAACTTGCCGCTGCCGAGGTCGAAATTGAAAATCCGCGCGCCGTCCCTGTCGCCTGCGGCAAGGTAGAGCAGGCCGTCGGCTGAAAGTGCCATGCCGCTGATCCGTTTCAGGTAGTAGCTCGGTTTGCCCAGGCATTCGCACGCCCCGGTTTTCGCCTCCAGACGGTAAAGCGTGCCTGAGCGGGTGCCGAAATAAAGGTACCCGTCGCCGCCGTTTAAGCCCTCGTCTATCATCTCGGTCGAGCTTACTCCCTCACCATCCAGGCCGTATTGCAAATATTCGATCCTCCCGCTTTTTTCCGGGTGATAGCGCATAAGGCAGATCCGCCGCCCCTCGGTGGGCAGGCAATTTTCGCTGTAGTAGCTGCCCCAGCAGCCCCAGACCCAGCCCTCATCGTCCACGACCGGCCTGTGCGCCTGGGCGATAAACAGGCAGCTTCCGATCAGCCCCAGGTCCTGCGCTTTAGCGCTGCGGATATCGTAGCGTAACATGTGCTCGGGCATGAATGTGAACCCGTAGAGGATTTCCCGCTGCCGGTCCAAGGCCAGGGACTGGATATAGGCATGCGGCACGGGGATGCAAAGAGTCTCGATTTCGCCCTCTTTGCAGCCGGGCCTGTAACGGAATATCTTTCCGCCGGGAGCGCGGCTGACATCGTTGATATCGTGCAGAAGAGCCGTGGCGCCGTAAATATAGCCGTCATCAGCCAGCACCAGGCTGCGGTGAATCTTGACCTCGAACTTTTCCGCCTTCCCGCTGTAGCCCAAGGAGCGGAATTTTTTACTCTCCGGATCGAAAACGTAGAGGATGTCGTTGTTGAAACGGGTCAGGCCGCAGTGCACCAGGCCGTCCGCCGGGCAGTACATCACGGTTGTAAAAGCGATCCATTCGTGGCAGGCTTTCGGGTCGTTCTGAAAATCGCGGAACGTCCAGCCGTTGAACGAGCGGTAAAAATCCCCGTAATACAGCTCCGTGATCGCGTGCGCCCTGACCTCAAGCTTTGCAGACATGATAATTCTCACCGGTTCGGTTTGAGTGGCAGATAGTATTTAACCAGCTTTGGGAGACACACTCCGTCCGCGTGTCAGATCACTGCTCCCTGAGCGGCCAGCTTTTGGCGAAGCGCCTGCACGTCCACTTTCCTGGAATCGAGACCGCTGGCGCAGGCCATTGCCGCAGCCACCCCGGCAGCGTGTCCGATACTCATCACTATCGGCTGCACGCGGTATGCCGAATGGGCCTCGTGCGTGCCCCAGATCGCCCGGCAGCCCATGATCAGGTTGTCGAAGCCCTTGACTGTCATCGAGCTGTAGGGGATGCAGTATGACTGGCCCTCCTCGAGCTCGATAATCGTGGTTCCGCTCCCCGCCGGGTTGTGGATGTCGATCGGGTAGCAGCCGCGGGCCACGCTGTCACCGAATTCACGGCAGGAGAGCAGGTCTTCCTTGGTGATCTGGTGGTCGCAGACTACACGCCTGGATTCACGCACGCCCACGTTGGCGGCCACCTGGCTGATATAGGCATTCTTGAACCCGGGAATGTACTTGTTCGCAAACGCGGCGACCCCCTTCACTTGGCGCAGGCCCTCGATCTCCATCCGGGTCAGGTCCCACGGATCGGTGGCGTCGAACTTGATCAGCCGTGTGGTGTTGAAAGCGATGGTATCCCTTCGCGGGGTCTGGAACCAGAGAGTGTCCTCGCGCGGGCTGGGAAACTCGCCCAGGGCGCGGGCTTTTTCAGTCAGGTTCTTGAACGAGCGGGTATCTTTCTTCGAGCGCACGGCCTCCAGCAGCCGGTCCGTGTCCACGTCGCTCATCTTGAAAAACATAGTCGAGGGCTGGGTCAGACCGTCCTGCTCGCGGCCCAGCTCCCAGTCCGCCCCGGCAAAACAGGCAATGTCCCCGTCTCCGGTGGCGTCCACGAAAACATCTGCGGAGAAACGCATCTCGCCCGCCTTGTTCGCCACGCGCACCTCGCGCACCCGTTTCTTTCGCACCGTGGCCCCGAAAACGAACGAATGGAACAGCACGTCCACCCCGGCGTCCAGGCACAGATCGAGCTCCACCATCTTGAGCACTTCCGAGTCCGTGGCGCTCTTGTGAAGTTCGGAGCCGAAACCGTTGTTCTTTTCCAGCCCTGCGCAGACCTCGCTGAAAATCCCCGCGTTGATGACCTTGCCTCCGGTTTCGTAGGGCATGAACGGCTCGACCAGCCCGGCAGTTGCCATGCCGCCCAGAAAGCCGTACTGTTCGATCATTAGCACTTTCCTGCCGTCCCGCGCTGCAGCCACTGCCGCGCAGACCCCGCCCGGGCCGCCGCCGCAGACCAGCACGTCGTAATGCCTGTCAACCGCTTTACCGCCAGTCCCGGCTTTCGAGTTTCTGCCGGCCAGGCCGACAAAGGCGCCGGAAAAAAGGAGACTCTTGAAAAAGGTACGCCTGCCCTGTGCGCTGCTCATGTTCAACTCCTTTGGAAAGGATGTAACAGCCTGGGAATAAAATTTTGATATAGTTGTATTATATTTACAGGCTCCGGCTACAGCCGGGCCGGTCAGTTCTCGAAAACTCCGGCCGGGGCCTTGCGCACAAGCAGAAGGTCGCCCCGGGCAGCGCCGATATCGCGCGCGATTACTTCGCACTTGGCTTTGAGCATAAAGTAAACCTCGTGCGGCAGCTCGCTCAGGGTTTCGTAATTGCCCTGCCCCTTGGAGATCACCAGATCTGCGCGGCTCAGGTGTTCGTGGAACTCCGCGGAGCAGTCATCCAGAAGGCAGCCCGGAGCATCGCTGCCGTTGGCCACAACATCATCCGCCACCTGATTCAGGCCTGCCTGCCCGGCGTCTTCCAAGGTGACATCATTCAGTATCGGGGCGCCGCGCACTACGAAAGTCACCTTCACATGGCTGAAAGCCTGCTTGATTGTCTCGATAAACAGGCGGTCGAAAACCACCTCCCCTGCATTGTCGCCCACGTAGAGAATCCGGCCGGAATTGGCCATCGAGCTTTTAAACTGCGCCAAAGTTTCTTTGTCCAGTTCGAGCGCCAGGGCCTGGCTCACCGTGTTTTCGATATCTTTGCTGGTGAGATTGATATTCACCCCGAAATCTATAACATTACCCGCAATCGCCAGCTTGAGTGCGGTCTCCAGCGGGTCCGGGGATTGTTCGACCTGCTTTTTCAAGCCCGGCATCAGCTCGAGGATAAAGTCGTTGAAACGGACCTTGGCCTCCCGGTACGGGTCTTCCACACCGCTCAGGCTGCGGATCAGGCGGTGGATGTCGCGGCCCATTGCCGGGGGAGGCGCGGAGTAGTCCAGCTCGGCAGCGATCCGGCAGGCCCGGCGAAGGATTTTTTCGTGGAATGAGCTGTCGTCGCTCACCAGCCGGGCCGCCTCCAGCGACTGGCGCACGAAACAGGTTATGCAGTCAGGATACGTTTTCATCAATACTGTTTTCTTTCTATGCGATTTTCATTCAGGAAGTTTCACCGGATTGGGTGGAGCCTCACCGGCGAGCACTGCGGTGAGGTTATCCGCGGCCATTTGCGCCATACGCACCCGTGTTGCCTTGGAGCCGCTGCCGATATGGGGCAGAAGGACCGTGTTGGGAAGTTCGGCCAGGCCCGGGTGAAGGTCGGGTTCGTGCTCGTAAACGTCGAATCCGGCTCCGGCGATCCGCCTCCGGCTCAGCGCCTCCACCAGGGCGGCTTCATCCACAACAGGCCCCCGGGCGGTGTTGATCAGGAAAGCGGTCGGTTTCATCAAAGCGATCCGGCGCCTGTCGATCAGATGCCTGGTTTCCGGTGCCAGGGGCGTGTGAATGCTCACAAAGTCGGCTCCGGCCATCAGAGTGTCCAGCTCCACGGCCTGCGCGCCGAGTTCTTTTTCAAGCTCCGGTTTGGGAGTGCGGCTGCAGTAGGTGACTTTCATGCTGAACCCGGCACTTCTGCGCGCCACCGCCGCGCCGATCCGGCCCATGCCGACTATCCCCAGGGTCTTTCCGTACACGTCCTCGCCCGGGAAAAGCTCCGGCGCCCAGCCCGTGAAACCTCCCTGGCGCATGAAGCGATCCGCCTCCACTATCCGCCTGGCGCAAGCCATGATCAATGCCCAGGCCAGATCGGCGGTGGTCTCGGTGAGCACACCCGGTGTGTTGGTCACCACGATTCCGTGCCTCGAGGCGGTTTCCAGGTCGATATTGTTGTAGCCCACCGCATAGTTCGAGATCACTTTCAGCCCGGGATTTTTCTCGATAAAGCCCTTGTCAATCCGGTTGCTGAGCATGCTGAGCACACCCGAGCAGCCCACTGCCATGCGGGACATTTCCTCGTAGCTCAGGTCGCGGTCATGCGGGTTGAGCACCACCTCGAATTCTTTTTTTAGACCTTCGACAGCCTCTCCGGGCAGCTTGCGTGTTACCAGAACCTTATCTCGCATCTCTTTCCGTCCCTGTCATTTTACTTTCAGGCTTTAGCCCAGGCGCGCCTGAGTACCCTGTGCGCTGCGGCGATCAGGATTTCGCTTCGTTCGGCGGGCTGGGGCTTGATCTCGTAGCTTACCATGGGCGGTGTTTTGCCATTCAGAAAGCCGATGTTTTTAAGTGCATGGAGGAAATCCCGCACCTGGTCCACCTTGTTCATCCCTTCCGGCGCGCCGAACCCGGGGTGCCGGTCGCCGTAGAGCGGATGCCCCTTGCGGGTCACGGCATTGCCCAGGTGGGCTGCGCGAATGTAGTCCTGGACCGGTTCGAGCGCCTCGGCAGGCGACTCTCCCAGAAGAGGCAGGTGGCTCAGATCGACCAGTACGCCGAAATTCTGCGCACCGCGGGCGAAAACCAGTTCGCAGAGATGCTGGGCGGTCTCGGCAGGCCCGACCAGGGCTTTCTTGTCCACCTCGCGGTCGAATACCTCCAGCACGACCGCCGGGCCATCGTGAATCCCGCTGTATAGGCAGATCTCGGCAATCAGGTCTGCTGTGCGCTGAAGGGCCCCGGCGCGTGCGTCGCCCCCCGGATCAGGCCCGGAAAGCATGGCGACAGATTCTGCACCCAGAGCGATTGCCTGATCCACGTGCTTTTTGAGCGCCTCTATCGTTCTTTTGCGCATTTTCCGGTCTGCGGAGCCGGGATCGAGTCCGCCGCCCAATATCGCCGGCTGGGCCGCCAGACCCAGGCCGAGCATTGCAGAGGTGAGAAGATTTTTTACCGGTTCGAGAAGCTTCTCATCCTCGATCAGTTTCAATTCCACACAGCGGAAATGAGGGTCGAGCGCAACTTTTTCCAGTGTCGGCAAAAGAAGGCTTTCATCACCGGCAGTCTCCGGAAATGCCATGAAATGCACGATCCCGAGTCTCAGATACTGTTCGATCAGTTCAGTCAATGTTTCTCCAGTGCTGAATCCAGGGCAAGGAGGATTCCTGCCACGGTTTTGGAATCGGTGATCTCTCCGCGGGCGATCATTTCGACAGCCTCGCTGATATTGAAAATCCCCACATCGAGGTTTTCCCCCGGATCGGGTTTCGCTTCCCCGGGTTTCAACTCCTCTGCGAGGAAGAGGTGGATCACCTCGTCGCTGAAACCGGGCGAGCTGTGAAGTGTTGCCAGGGGTTTGAGCCTGCCGGCCCTGTAGCCGGTTTCTTCGGCAAGCTCTCTTGCGGCACAGTCTTGCGGGTCTTCATCCGGTTCGAGAATACCGGCCGGGATCTCCCAGAGCCAGGTGTCCGGAGCGTACCGGTAATGGCGGACCAGGACGATTTTCGCTCCCGGCAGGAAGGGCACTGCCGCGGCTGCTCCGGGATGCCTGACCACCTCGCGGCGGGCTGGATGGGAACAATACGGTTCGATTACCTGGTCCACGTCGAGATTGAGAAGCCTGCCTGCGAGCACGCGCTCGCCGGAGATTTTTTTCGCTTTGGGCTCCACAAAATTGTCCTTTCAACTTTTTGGCCTGTGCGCCGGATCACCAGTCCGGCTCCACTGCTTCGCAGGCATCCCTGAGGCTTTTGATCGCCGCGCCGTAATCCGCACTTTTGAAAATAAAGGTGCCGGCCACCAGGTTGTTCACTCCCGCGGCCACGGCACGCGATGCGGTCTCCAGGTTTATTCCGCCGTCGATCTGGATCATCGGGTCCAAACCGTTTTCCGTGCAATGGCGTTTGAGAGCGCGTACCTTGTCCAGCACATCTTCGATAAATTCCTGGCCTCCGTAACCCGGATAAACGCTCATGAAAAGCACCAGCTCGACCAGGTGGGCCACCTCGAGCACACCATCCACAGGAGTGTCCGGGTTGATCGTCACCCCGGCCTCTACCCCCCCTGCGTGAAGGTGCCCGATCAAAGCCTTCGGATCACCGACGACCTCGAGGTGGAAATTCACCAGGCTCGCTCCCGCCTGCACATACTTGTCCACGTGCTTTTCCGGCTCCACGATCATCAGGTGCGCATCAAACGGCAGATCGCACATCTTGACATAGCGCTCGATAGTGGGGATGTCGAAAGTCACGGGCTTGACAAATTTGCCGTCCATGATATCGAGGTGAACCCCGTCGGCTCCGCCGGCGACCACACGGTCGAACTCGCGCTGCATGTTGTCGTGATCCGCGTTCAGGATCGAGGGATGAATACTTAGCGGCATTTTAGTTTATCTCTCTCTTGGAAGTTTCTCTTTGCACATGTCAGGCAACGGCAAGGCCACTCTTATCCAGCAGCCATTCCAAGGTGCCGTAGCGTTCTCTTTTCAGTTTTTCAGCCAGCTCGATCTCGCTTTCACCCGGCTGGCAGTTTATCATCTTACAGCCGAAATACCCGGCAAAGCCCTGCCGGAAAGCCTCGGCCACCTCATCGAAAGCGACCGGCCGGTGAAGCAGATCCTCGAGGCCGACCACCCGTGAACTGAGCGTTCCGGCAAGCCGGGCGCGCTCCTGTTCGCTGTGGGTGCCGGGCATCAGCTCGGCCAGGCGCGCCTGCTCGTTTTTAATAAGCAGCGAGCCTTGCTGAAGCAAGGCCCTGCCTTCGCCCAGGCGCCTCTGCGCGCTGCCGGCCAGTTTTTTCCCGCCGAGGGTGATTTCATAGCGCGAGGAACTGGTAAAACAGGGACTTGCAAGCCCGGAGGAATGTCCGCCGGATTTCCGCGCGTCTGCTGCGCTGTCGGTTGCGACTCCGAGAAAAGCCAGCGAGCGGCGGATCGCCCTGCAGATCAGGCGGCTGGTCTCCGTGATTTTACAGCCCAACTGGCTGGAAGCTCCAGGGCCTGTTACGCTGTAGGTCAGCTCCGCAGAGTGATACACAGTACGTCCGCCGGTGGGACGGCGCACAGGCTGCACACCCAGCCGCCTGCAGCGCTCCAGGTCCAGCTCCCGCTCGCAGCGCTGATTGTACCCCAGGGAAACCGCGGGGGCGCTCCAGGAATAGACCCGCAGTACGGGCTGCGAATCGCCTGAGGCCGCACAATGAAAGAGCGCCTCGTCGAGCGCCATGTTGGATGCCGCGTCAAGCGGGGCGCTTTTAATGAATCGCCAGTCAGTCAAGGCAGTTAGTGGTCAGTTTCGGTTAAGAATTCAGCCGTCCGGCGCCGGTTCAACTACTCTGCGGCTTGCCGGAGCTTACCGGCTGCGGGAGATCGATCCGGCAGCAGACATTCAGCTCGCGCGCCGCCTTGCCCTCGTTGAGCCGGCCTACCGGTGTAGTGACCGGCGCACCGGTAACCAATTCCGGCTTTTCCCCGGCTTCCCGGGCAATCCCGAGCAGGGCCTCGCAGAAAGCGTCCAGGGTGTCCTTGCTCTCGGTCTCTGTCGGCTCGATCATCAGCGCCTCGTGCACGATAAGCGGGAAATAGATCGTCGGCGCGTGGAAACCGTAATCGAGCAGGCGCTTGGCAATATCCAGAGTTCTCACTCCAAGCTCTTTCTGGCCCTCGCCGCTGAAAACACATTCGTGAAGGCAGTCGCCGGGGTAGGGCAGCTCGTAAGTTTTTTCCAGGCGTTTTTTCACGTAATTGGCGTTGAGCACGGCCATCTCGCTCACCTCTTTCAGCCCCTGCGCCCCGTGCATGCGGATATAGACATAGGCCCGCACCATCATGCCGAAATTGCCCAGGAAGCCGTGAACTCTGCCGACAGAGTCCGGCCTGTCGCTGTCCAGGCAGTAGAGGCCGTTATCCTCTTTCTCCACCAGGGGCGCCGGCAGGAAAGGCTCGAGCTTTTCGGTTACTCCCACCGGCCCGCAGCCCGGACCGCCCCCGCCGTGCGGTGTGCTGAATGTCTTGTGAAGGTTGAAATGCATCACATCCACGCCGAGCCCGCCGGGCTTGGCTTTGCCGAGAAGAGCGTTGAGGTTCGCCCCGTCCATGTAAACGAGAGCGCCTTTGGAGTGAAGTAACTGGGCGGCGTGCGCTAGGTTTTTCTCGAAAAGGCCCAGGGTGTTCGGGTTGGTGACCATCATTGCCGCCACACTCTCGTCCAGCACGCCGGCCAGCGCCTCGATATCCAGCAGTCCGTCGGCGCCGGAGGCGAGTACCACCGGCTCGTAGCCTGCAATACTCAGGCTGGCCGGGTTGGTGCCGTGGGCGCTGTCCGGGATGATCACCTTTGTGCGCGGGTTGCCCCGGCTTTGATGGTAGGCGCGCACTATCAGCATACCGGTCAGCTCACCCTGTGCTCCGGCTGCAGGCTGAAGGCTCACCCGGTGCATTCCCGAGATTTCAGCCAGATAACCGGCAAGCTCGTACATCAGGCGCAGCGCTCCCTGCACCGCGCTCAACGGGGCATGGGGATGGATACTGCCGAACCCCGGTTTGCGGGACGCCGCCTCGTTGACTTTCGGGTTGTATTTCATGGTGCAGGAGCCCAGCGGGTAAAGCCCCTTGTCCACATGGTAGTTGAGCGTGGAGAGTTTCACGAAATGCCGCACCACGTCCACTTCGCCAAGCTCCGGAAACTGAGGAGCCTGTTTTCGCAGCGCCCATTCAGGCAGGAGCTCCTCCACCGGCAGCCCGGGCACGTCGAGCTCCGGTAGGCTCACTCCCCGGCGGCCCTTCACGCTGAGATCGAAAATTGTTTTCTCCGCCATCTTAGCCGATATTCCTTTCCGGTTCATCCAGCCCGTTCAGATCTCCACCGTTGCTCCGGGTGCGACAACCAGGACTTTCGCCTCGGTTTCGCTTTCCACCCTTGACTTGAAACCCTGCGGGTCCTGGGCGATCAACTCCCAGGTGTTGTAGTGCATGGGCACCACTTTTTTCGGCTTGAGCATCCGCACCGCCTCGATCGCATCCTCAGGGCCCATGGTGAAATTATCCCCGATCGGCAGCAGGGCGACATCGATCCGGTTCATCCGCCCGATCAGCTCGAACTCCACAGTCAGGCTCGTGTCTCCGGGATGAAAGATGCAGGTGTTGTTGAAGAAAAAGAGGAAGCCGCAGGGGGTGCAGGCAATCTCGGAGCCTTCCACAGCTCCGCCGTGGAAAGCCGGGGTCAGTTTCACACCCCCGAAATCGAACTGGCGGAAACCACCGATATGCATAGGGTGGTTTTTCACGTCCTGGCTGTCCATGAAACCGGCCAGCTCGTAAGTGGTCACCACCAGTGCGCCGCAGCGCCGGGCGATAGGCACGGTGTCCCCCAGGTGGTCGCCGTGGCCGTGGGTCAGCAGGATGGCGTCGCAGTTGATCTGCTCCGCGCTGACACTGGCCTGCGGGTTGCCTGATATGAACGGGTCGATCAGCACCTGGTGGCTGCCGGTGTCGATCATGAAAGCCGCGTGTCCATAGTAAGTTAGGTTGGCCATAAGACTGACTCCTTCGCTTCTTGCCGGATTAAAGATAAAAGAGTGCAAAGGAATGAATTTTTCATTGAATCAGGTGGAGAATCAATATAAGGACAACGGCAGGCTTGTTCAAGGGAAAGAGGAGGCAAAAACAATGCGGGAAATCTTTTTTCGCCTTGAATTTATGATTTTAAGACTCGGCGTGCATTCGAGTTTTGAATGGGCGGTCCGCGCTGAGAACACGGACCGCCCCGGACTTCTACTTTTCGTCTTGGGCCACTACCGCAGTGCCGAAAGCGCCCTGCATTATCGAGCTGGTGGTGAACCGCAGGCAGACAATGGCGTTTGCTCCCTGCTCTGCGGCGCTTTCGACCATCCGGTCAAGCGCCTGCTCTCTCGCTTCGGCGATCGCCTTGGTATAGTCGCTGATCTCGCCGCCGACTATCGTTCTCAATATTGCCAGGATGTCCCGCCCCATGTGCCTGGCGCGGATCGTGTTGCCTTTGACCAGCCCGATAGTTCTGACAATTCTCTTGCCCGGAATGTTTTCCGTTGTGGTCAGGATCATCGTACGATCTCCTTGTATCTGTCCCTTTTGCGGATAAAAAGCCTCTCGCGAAGTACGGAGACGAAAAGTATTATCACTCCCAGAATTGCGGCGGAAACGCCGATTTTCATAATCAGCTGCGGCTCGGGATCGAACAGGAAATCCCGCACGAAATGAAACGCGCCGAAAGAGAGAAAAATGACAGCGCCCACTGAGAGCAGCACCCACCCAAGCCCCCTCTCGATCCGGTTGTAAACCTGGTTCCAGTACATATTCCAGACCTCCTTCTCCGGCTGGGCAAGCTTCATCTGCGATGTCAGGCTTTTCACTTTTTTGATTGATTCGAGCTCCTGTCGAAACTCCTCTGATTCGGCCAGGCGCTTTTCCACCTCCCGGCAGAGCTCCTCTTCCAGCTCGCCGTCTGCGTATGCGGTTAAAAGCTCTTTGAGCCTGTCGTTTTCCATCTCTTCTCACCCCCCTAAATTATCCCGTTCAGTTTTCTTTTCAGCGCAGCCCGCGCGCGGTAGAGCCGGCTCGCCACACTGCCCCGCGGAATGCCTAGCAGATCGGCGATCTCGCTGTAGTCCAGGTCCTGGAAATGCTGCATGATCAGTATCTCCTGCATCTCCAGCGGAAGGCTGCGGATCGCATGCTGAACAGTGCGGCACACAGCGGCCCTCTCGTGCTCCGGCAGGCTTTGATCCGTGTATAGTAAGAATGATTCCCTCTGCTCCAGGCTCTCCAGCCGCTTGCTTTTCGCTTTCTTGATATAGTTGACCGTCTCGTTGCGCAGGATGGTGAAAAACCAGGAGGGGAATTTCTCTCCCGAGCCGAGGTTTCTTATTCCGCGGTAAGCCTTGACAAAGGCATTTTGCGAGATGTCAAGCGCGTCCTCGCGGTTGCCCACCAGCCCGAGGGTGAAAAAATAGGCTTTCTGCATGTACTGCCTGACCAGTTGCTCGAACGCCCGGGTTTCACCCCTTCGAGCTGCCTCTGCCAGAACGCTGACTGACTGGTTCATCGTGTTTGCCTTGTTTTCCGGGTCGATCTCCGCTGGTGAAACCTGCTGCCCGCATATTGAATCTCACCATAAAGACAACGCCCGGCCCGGTTTTCTTCCAATTTTTTATTGCACTATTTTTCCGATACGCCCGAAACGGGGCAGCCGGCGCCTGCTTTGCCAACTGAAATAAAGCACTGCCGGGCGGCCCTTGATCTGCTCCCTGTCCACGAAACCCCAGAATCGGCTGTCCGAGGAGGAATCCCGGTTATCGCCCAGGCAGAAATATTTTTCTTTCGGCACCACAAGGGGACCGAAATTATCCCGGGTGGGCAGGTAAGGCTCCTCGAGGAGCTTTTTCGCCTCTGTCAGGTACGCATGCTGCCAGTCGAAATTCCTCACGTCGAACAAACGGTTTTCATTGCGCAGTATGCGGTAGTCTGCATGCCAGGTGTAAGGCTCGGCCCGTGCTGTGCCGTTGACATAGAGAACCTTGTCCCGCATCTCAACAGTATCGCTGCTTTCCGCCACGCACCGCTTGACAAAATCCAGCGAGCGGTCGAGGGGATATTCGAACACCACGATCTCACCGGCGTGCGGATCGTCGTAGCCGGGAAGGCGAAAGCGCGGCAGTTCGAGATCGATAATGGGCAACTTTCCGGGAGTAGCCCCGCCGAAAGCCGCTTTGTTGACAATCAGAAAATCACCCACCAGCAGGGTGTTCTCCATCGACCCGGAGGAGATTACGAAACTCTCCACCACAAAGGTTCGGATCAGAAGAAAAAGAACCAGAACCAGAGCGAGTTGTTGAAAAAAATCACGCATTCGACCGACCTCAACAGAAAACGCCGGTATTCACTTTGGACAAGCGAACCGGCCCGCCTGTTCAGCGCTGTTCCGACCTTGACGGATTAGACTCCTGCAATGCAACTTTTTTTACCCGCCTGTCTCATCCGGCCAGCGCCAGAGTCCTCTTGTGCAGTTTCCAGATGATCAATACCATTATACCCATCATAAGCGTGAACGGGACGGGAACCAGCGCCAGGAACGAGAAGAATAAGAGAACCGTGTTTGTTTCCCTGCCCAGCATCTGCAGGATCGCTCTCACCAGCAGAGAATAATAGAGCACCAGCAGGGCTATAAGCACAACTGCCCCGCTCACTATAAGTGTCAGATAGCATCCCAGCATGGCACTCCTCCCGGGAAAGGTTTTAACTGGCATGAATTGAACGGTTGGACCGTTAATTTCACTACATAGACAATGTACACAAAACATTTCTTCCAGAAAAATATTTATTCTGGAAAAAAGTAAAGGCTGGAATGCAGAATTCTATTATTCAGATCGGGACGCTCCATTGATCATAATATAAAGTGGCAGGCTGTGACGAGTTATTTTTAGTACACAAGTAATATAATTTGAATATCTGAGGTGGAATAGAAGGAAATTGAGGAGCTCGAATTTTTACTGATGAAGCTGTCTTAGTAGAAATCAGGAGGATTTTTTAAGCTCCGGGCTTGAATATCCGCTCGAAATTCTCATTTGTCAGCCTGGAGAGCTCCTCCAGCTCGATTTCCCGGATAGCCGCTACCGCCTGCGCCGTGTACACAAGCAGGGAGGGGTCGTTGCGCCGGCCGCGCCTGGGGTGGGGGGCGAGGTAGGGCGAGTCCGTCTCCAGCAGAAGCCTGTCTGCAGGCATTGCGCGGACGAGCTCCCGGCCGTCGAATTTGTTGAACGTGACCATTCCACCCACGCTGAAATAACAGTCCAGCTCGATAAGCCCGGACAGTTCCCGGCCACTGCCGTTGAAACAGTGCACGTGCCAGGGCACGTGGCCGGCTCGATAGCTGGCTTTGAGCGTTTCTATCAGCTCGCTGTAGGCGTCCCGGCAGTGGATCACCACAGGAAGTTGCACGCGCTCGGCGAGTTCGAGATGCGCCTCGAATGCCTCTTTCTGCTTATCCAGCGGTGAGTGGTTGTAGTAGTTATCCAGGCCTGTCTCGCCCACAGCCACCACTCTGCGGTCCGAGCACAGAGAGTCCAGGAAATCGATCGTCCGGGGGCTGAAATCCCTGGCGTCGTGGGGGTGAAGGCCCACTGTGGCGACAAGCGCCGGGTATCGGGATGCCTGCTCCAGTGCCTTCACGCTGGATTTCTCGTCATAACCGACATTGACGATCCGCACGATCCCGCTGTTTTCACACACCGCGAGAACCTGCTCCAGGTCCTCGTCGAATGCTTCGTCATTCAGATGGGCGTGGGAGTCGCAGAAAGTGAGGCTCATATTATCGGATTTTCATCATTAGAAGCTATTTCATAACCCTGTAAAAAACATCCAGTGTATTCTGATCGTGAATATAGTTGCGAAATGCGGTAT
>Ga0272442_10001838_pt1 | contig 31466 bp, 37 predicted proteins | sample SSMForm2O_FD_200262 | JGI IMG/M metagenome (GOLD analysis project Ga0272442, IMG submission 200262) | Marine sediment archaeal communities from Little Sippewissett salt marsh, Falmouth, MA, United States - SSM-Form-2O | ecosystem: Environmental > Aquatic > Marine > Wetlands > Sediment ... | reverse complement strand
AACTCGACCTCATGAAGCCGGAATCGCTAGTAATCGCAGGTCAGCCATACTGCGGTGAATATGTACTCGGGGATTGTACACACCGCCCGTCACACCAACCGAGTGGGGGGTACCTGAAGTCGTCTCTCGGAGGCGCCGAGGGTAACCTTCGCAAGAGGGGTGAAGTCGTAACAAGGTAGCCGTAGGAGAACCTGCGGCTGGATCACCTCCTTTCTAGGGAGTACATGGACCAACCAATCTGAGTTTTCAGGAATCGCGCTATCCCTTTTCTTCCCACAACCCATTCTTCCGTCCTCCAGGTGACGCGTGTTACCTTCTGCACGCTTCCGTTTTCCGCAGAAGAGTCCTGGCTTTCCTGCTGGATCTTCGGACCAGGCTGTAGCCTCTCCTCAGTGCCAAGAGGGAGGGCGAATGTTCTCGAGCATCAGCAACAAGATCAGCTTTGCCGGTCTGCTCACGGATGTGGGGGATCTGCTGGAGGCGGATCGCGGGGAAACCGTCTATCATCCAGGAGCGCCGAGCAACTGCGTCTACCTCGTTGAGAGTGGGCGTGTGAAGCTGGCGTACCTTGATGAAAGCGGCAAGAAGCTGACCCTTACGATTGTCGACGCAGGCGAAATCTTCGGCGAGATGTGTCTCGTCGGGGAGAAGAGCCGTCGGCATCTCGCAACTGCGATCGAACAGACGATCGTGCGCTGCATCGACAAGCCGACGTTCCTGCGCACGCTCGGCGAACTCCCCGATGGCCTACGAGTGCTTGTAGAGCACTTCGCCGCCCGAATGCGCGAGTACGAGGAATCGCTTGAGGACCTGGCTTTCCGGGACATCCAAGCCAGGCTCTCGCGACAGCTCCTGAAGCTCTCAGATGAGTACGGGGAGGAGACCAAGGACGGGATCCTGATCGGGCTTGCTGTCACGCACAAGGAGTTGGCGGATATGATCGGCTCGGCGCGTGAGAACACGACGCTTGCCCTCAACCGCTTTGCTCGAGAGGGAATCCTCGAGAAGAGCCGGTACCGTATCATCATCAAGAACGAGGACGGACTGCGGAAGAAATTCACTGCGCTGTAGGGGGTGCGGTGATCTTCGCGGTGATCCCCTTTGGATCACCGCGGCCGAGAAAGGGGACCAGTTTCGCTGGTCCCCTTTCTCTTGTTGGCATCGCGACGACACATGGCTCCACAAGGAGGAAAGAGCCAGCCGTCGCCAATACTGCTTCCGACGATGATGCTTCGTGGATTGCACGTTGTGGAGCGGCAAGAATCTCGCGAAGGGTGCCCGGACGTCTTGGCGATCCGTGCCGGGCAAGCGATACTGCGGTCGGAGGTGTGGCATGGCACGAATTGGAGTCACGTTCGTTCTGATTGCGGTCGCGGTGTGTGCGGCGGTCGCGGTGATGGTGGTCTTTCTTGCGATGCATGCAGCGACCTCGCTCTGGCTGGTTCTTCCGGTCGCTGGTATCTTGGCAGGGATGGGAGCGTTCCTGGGGTTTGTCGCCTGGCGTGCTTCAAGACCCCGCGCGGGAGACTGATCGGAGGACACAATGAGCATTCACATCGGCGCGAAGCCAGGAGATATTGCTCCAGCAATCCTGCTTCCGGGTGACCCGAAGCGGGCGCAGTTCATTGCCGAGACATTTCTCGAGGGCGCCGTCTGCTTCAATGAGGTTCGCGGCATGCTCGGATTCACCGGGGAGCGCAACGGAAAGCGCGTCTCGGTGATGGGAACCGGAATGGGCGTGCCGTCGCATTCGATCTACGTCAACGAATTGATCACCGAGTACGGCGTCAAAACGCTCGTCCGTGTGGGGACCTGCGGAGCACTGCAGCCGGACCTTGGGATTGGCGATGTGGTGCTCGCGATGGCGGCCTCGACAGATTCGCACATCAACCGCCTACGCTTCGGCGGGATGGACTATGCGCCAACCGCGAGTTTCGAGCTGTTGTTGAAGGCGCACCGGGCGGCGGCCGCCGGAGGGATGACGGTTCGGGCAGGCAACATCCTGACATCGGACACGTTCTATGACGACGCCCCTGACGGGTGGAAACATTGGGCCGCATTCGGCGTCCTGGTCGTCGAGATGGAGACGGCCGGGCTCTACACGCTGGCTGCCAAGTATGGCGTCGACGCCCTCTCGATTCTCACGGTGAGCGACAGCCTCGTAACGCACATGGCGACGTCGAGTGAAGAGCGGGAGCGCGGCTTCTCACGGATGGCCGAGCTTGCGCTCGAGATCGCGCTGTAACGGGAGAGGCCATGGATCGGCGGCTCGATGAGATCCTGCGAATGCTCCGCCCCGAACCGGGAACGAAGCTCTGGTACGGCGGCGCGTCGCCGGTTGGATCCCTGCGGGGGATGAGCGCGGCGACCGCCTCGTGGAAGCCGAGCCCGAAGCGGCACAGCATCTGGGAGTTGATGCTGCACATCGCGTACTGGGAATACGCCGTGCGACGGGTGCTTGAGGATTTGCCATCCGGCGGTTTCCCTCGCACTTCAGCGGATTGGCCGACGGTACCCGACCCCGGAAGTGAGATGTTGTGGAGAGAGGATCGAGCGCTCCTGCGTAGTGAGCATGATGCCATTGCGGAAGCCATCAAGCGATTCGACACACACCGGCTTGACGAGCTAACGCGAAAAGGCGGCTCCTTCTGGTTCATCGATCTGATGCACGGTGTGGTGATGCACAATGTGTACCACACAGGACAGATCCAACTGCTGAAACGGCTGCACGGCGGACGAGTCAAGTGCGAGTGACGCGTGGACGTAGAAAGGAAGGGTATGGATCGAAACACCGTGCGCATTACCGTCTTGAAGTGCATGGACAATCGTCGGGTCCAAGAAACTGAACGCATCGGCGGAGCGAGCGGCCCTTGCGAGGCGTTCCGCGCGGGACAGAGCTTCATAGCCGGCTGGGAAATTCCCGAGGGGTTCTGCACATTTGCGTGGGCAGACATCCACAACGACATCAAGCTGATCCAGTGCGGCGGGAATCCGCCGCATATCAAGCAGGACCACACCACAATTGTCTGCTGCAAGGACGGCCTTTGCCCTGTGGTGTTCTGCATCGAGAGGATTCAACTCGATGAGATCGAACGCACCCATGAGACGATGCGCTAGGGAGGCGAAGTGCCCGAGTTGAGGATCACCGTGGTCGAGCGAACATACAACGAAGAGATCGCACAGGCCTACGGGTCTGCCAGCTTCAAAGCATCGGGCGGTCTCGGTCCTTGCCCCGGATTCGAGGACGGCCAGATCTTCCTTGTCGAGGGTATGGATCGACCCGCCGGATTCTGCGATCGGGCATGGTCCGACATCCAAGGAGAGCTTCGCACGGTGAGATACGGCGGAGCCCACGACTTCATGAAGCATCCGGGTTCAGCGCTGGGCAATTGCACGAGTGGCATCCGCCCTGTGGTCTTTCGCATCGAGCGCGTCAGTCCTCCAAGAGGCTGCGGGAGCGACACGTCAGCTGCTTGACGAGTGGCTGGACGCGCGTCCGGCAAGAGCAGAAGATCCCTCTGGGCATGGGATCTGTGATGTGCTAGGCTGCTTGGTAATTTGAGGGAGGTGCGAGATGAAGATAGGAATCGTTATCTACTCGTGGTCGGGGCACACGCTCTCTGCCGGGGAGGGGCTGAAAGGCGCACTGAGCGTGGCCGGTCACCAAGCGGACGTGATCGAGGTCAAGATTGCCGGCGAGCGAGAGAAGGGTGCCCGCGAATTCGAGCTCGCTGCGCTGCCGGATCTCGAACCCTTCGAGGGGATCGTGTTCGGTGCGGCCGTCGAGGCGTTCTCGCTGTCGCCGGTGCTGACGACCTACCTCAAGACAATTGACTCGCTGGCGGGCAAGAAGGTTGCCTGCCTGGTGACACAGCAGTTCCCGTATGCGTGGATGGGCGGGAACAACGCCATACGCCAGATGAAGAAGCTTTGCGAAGCGAAGGGTGCGAAAGCTGTTGGCTCGGCCGTCGTCAACTGGTCGAAAGCTCGGCGGGAGAGAACGATGGCTGCAGCAATTGACTCGTTGGCGAAGGTCTTCTAGGCTGCGCCGAGGAAGAGGAGCAGCGCTCTCCACTCGGTGAGCTTCCGCTCGTAAGGGACAGCGTGCGCCGGACTCGTCGATGGCAACCTGCGAAGCGCGATCGACTCGCGCTGTGCTGGGGAGAGATCGGGAGCGACATGCGCTCGAAATGCCTTCTCGGCTTTGCTCCCATTGAAGAACAGCGCGCGGATCGTCGGGTGTTCGCGCAGGAAGCCGGGGATGTCGTTTGGCTGCTCCGTGCTGCGGACAATCTCTGAGTCGAGGCTTCCTTCGCGGTCGCAGGCCTTGAGCACATCCCACAGCGCGACGTCGTGTTGGCCCAGAGCGGCGATCCTCTCGTCGTACGTGTCGCCCGGCGCGATGTCGAGATCAGCCAGGATCCGCCAAAAGACATTGCGCGAGTGCGCGTAGTACTCGGCGGCCTCCAAGGAGTCGCGGCCTGGCATCGATCCGAGAATCAGGGCTCGAGGCGTCGCGCCAACAACAGGATCGAACGATTCGACACGCATGGGGCGATACTAGCATAGGCTCCTCGATCCTCCATAGGCGACTGAGCCGGAACGTTGGCTTGCTCGGTTGCGATCGCTATAGTTGCTGGCGCCGAGCTCAAGTCAGGAGAGGACGTGGGTATTCTTCATCCGGATCAGATACGCGATATGCGCAAAGCCGAACCGGGTTTGCCGGATGCCGGAACAGATCCGAACTTCGGGTTCTTCAAGTCGGCGGTTGAGCGTTCCTTCCGCATGCTCGACGACGGGAGGGAGATCTTCCTCGCTCCGTTCCGGATTCCTCGGCGAGGATACGTGGTCGAGACCTGGACACAGAGATCGGCACTCGGTCGGCGTGTCAAGGCGCGAATCGCCTGGACAGCGGCCGCAACATTCATGGTATCGCTCGTCTTCGGACGATCCATCGCCAACCTCGACCTCCTTCCTTTCGCACTCCTGCTCTTCTTCGCTTGGGTGCCCGAGTGGCTCTTGACCTGGGCTGTGGTGTGGCCGATCACGCGGACCATGGAGTCCGTCGAACTGCCCGTATCTCCGATTCCTGGGATCCAGGCAGCGGGGCGCAGACTTCATCCGGCATTCCTTATTCTCTCCACGGCGTTCCTGGGTGCAATGGCGGGTGTCGGCTTCTGGGGGTACGCGGCGCTCGGAGAGACCAAGGGACTGCTCGTGGGCTTTCTGTTCGTTTGGTTCTTCCTCAAGGCAGCGGGTGCCGGAGTCTCCCGCCTGGCTCGGCGGTGACACACGTCCGTTTGCTCGATCCGCTCCACTCCAGTAGGGTGGATTCCGGCCGGATGCGTGAGGCCGGAACGAGGGGAATCGCATGACACAGCAAACCGAAACCGCAAACCTGGCGCTCTTCTGTGACTTCGAGAACGTCGCGCTGGGGGTGAAGGAGGCGGAGTACCCGAAGTTTGATGTCGCCAAGGTACTCGAACGCCTTCTGCTCAAAGGGAACATCGTCGTCAAGAAGGCCTACTGCGATTGGGCGCGCTACAAGGACTTCAAGAAATCCATGCATGAAGCCTCGTTCGAGATGATCGAGATTCCGCATGTGCGCCAATCCGGGAAGAACTCGGCCGATATCCGGATGGTCGTCGACGCGCTCGACCTCTGCTATACAAAGGAGCACGTCGACACGTTTGTGATCATCAGTGGTGACTCCGATTTCTCGCCGCTCGTGAGCAAGCTGCGCGAGAACAACAAGACGGTGATCGGCGTCGGCGTCAAGAGTTCAACATCCGACCTGCTGATGGCCAACTGCGATGAGTTCCTCTACTACGACGACCTCGTGCGTCGTAGGAAGGCCAAACCGAAGCCGCGCAAGACGCCCGCCAAAAAACCTTCCGGGAAGAAGCAGGGAGAGACCGCCGCAGGCCCAACGGCTGATGACAAGAAGCAGGAGGCGTGGGATCTCGTTGTCGAGACCTATGAAGCGGTTGTTGAAGAACGTGGCGAGGGCGAGAACATCTGGGGCTCGATGATCAAGCAGACGCTGAAGCGCCGGAAGCCAGGCTTCAGTGAGTCGTACTACGGCTTCCGCTCCTTCGGTCAGCTCCTCGAAGAGGCCGGAAAAGCCGGGATCCTCGAACTCGAGCGCGACGCCAAGTCGGGCGGGTTCATCATCAAGAGCACCAAGGCGTGGTAGTCATCTCGTGCGTTCGGAGCCGGTCCGCGGTTTCGCGAGCCGGCCAACCGTAGCGAGTGACGCAGACCGGGTGGGAGGCTGCCTGTCTCAGCCGTACCGGCAGAGATGGGCCGGTTGGGAGGCTGCCTGTCTCAGCCGTACCGGCAGAGATAGACCGTTGGCTGATCGACACGGACCTCGAAGGAGGAACTCGCGGGCACGGGGAAGAACTGGCCGGCGGGGAAGCTCACCCACTCGGCATCGCCGGGACGCTTCACGGTGAGTGCCCCGGTGACGACAATCATCAGCTCCTTCGCGTCCGTCGAGAAGGTGTAATTCCCGGGCTCCATCACGCCCACGGTGACCAGTCCCTCGTTATCCTCGAAACCGATCGACCTAACCTTGCCATCGAAGTACTCGTTGGCCTTCAGCATGTCTCCTCCTTCAAATTCCAGTGATGCAACGAGGCGACTGGTTCCATCGCGGCGCCGCAACGACACGTCCAGTCGGCAAGCGGCGTAATCCCGAACGTCGCGGGTCGCGACGCGACACTCCACGAGGCGAAGGGTGCAGCGCCTCGGCGAATCGCCGCTCCCCGCGCTAGAGAATCCGGAGTGCGCCGTGCGGCTCGTCGAGTTCGGAGACGTACTCGCGCACTGAGGCGAGGCCCTCGATCAGTCCGCGGAAGTGGAGTCGTTCGAGGCACTCTTCGGCGGTGAACCAACCGAACTCGGCGTGATGCCACGAGAGCTGCACTTCAGTTGAACCGTCGACCTGGGCGGCAAAGGCGGCCGTCAGCTCGAGGTTCTTGCGGCGGATGTTGTAGTACGCGCTGACATACTCGGCAGCCCAGATGCCATTGGGCTTGATCCCCAGCTCGCCGAGCCAGCCTACGGCAGCATCTGCAAGATCCTGCCCCTCCTCAAGAAATCCGCCGGGGATTTGCCAGAAGCGAGAGCCATGGAACCACTTGTCGGCCTTCTCCTGCGACGTATGCAGAAGGAGGTACTTCGGCTCGTCGGCCGCCTTGTGAAACACCCAGACATCCACGACGTTCGTTCGAAGCTCCATGGTTCCCCCTTCAATCCGTGAGATGGCCGGGAAGTCTACCGGCGGAGATCCGTTTCCTCAAGTAGGAATCTCCGAGCGCAGCGCTTGCGGACGAGGCCGCAAGCGCCGATTTGCGCCCAGGTGAAGGCGCGCCGCTCAATGGGAGGGGCTGCCCCCCACTTCTCTTGACGGGATCTCAATGTCAGACGAAGTAGCCTGCTCATGCACAGGACGCGAGGGCTTGTCGGGTTCTTTCGCGGTTGACGAGGCATTCATTCCATGCTATCATCGTGTCATCATATGACACGATGGCAATGAGGTATTGATGCCAAACCCAAGCCAGGAACGAAGGCCAATCAAACGCGAGACACTTGCCGATCAGGTCGCTGCCGACATCACGGGCCGGATTCTGGGCGGCGAACTCGCCATAGACACCGCGCTTCCCACGGAACCGCAGCTCGCGGACCAGTACAGTGTCAGCCGTTCGGTGATCCGCGATGCGACACGTCTGCTCCTTGCGCGTGGCCTCGTTGAGGTCAGGCAGGGGAAGGGTGTCTATGTGACGGCCTCCCAGAAAAGGCCGTTTGCCGACGCGCTGCTGCTGGCGCTCCGCCGCGACGGAGCCACCGCGTGGGATGTCGACGAGTTCGACGATTGCCTGATGGTCTTGGCCGTCTCGCTGGCTGCGGCGAATGCCACCGATGAGGAGATCGACGAGATCGAGCGGCGAAGCACGGCGTTCCTTGAGGTGGTCGAAGCCGCAAACGATGCAAAGGACGAGGCTGCGTTCGAGCGCATCGCACGCCGAGCCGAGGAGACGCACGACAGCTTCTCCGAAGCGCTGACCGCAGCGACGCACAACAAGGTGCTCGAGCATGTCGCGGTCCCCCTCCGTGCGCTTCGCCGACTTCGGGAGTGGGATCTCAGCCAGGTGGCGAACGAGCAAGGACTGCCCGATCCACAGGATGTCGATCGCCGTTTCAATGCAGCGATCGTGAAGTGCCTTCGTGAACGAGATCCGGCGGCGGTGCCTCGCGCACTCTACGGCTTTTATGCTCTCCCCCAGGAGGCGATCGACACGCTGAAGAACACACCGGTGGGCGAGGTCGCTCGCATCGTGATCACGAAGATTCCGGAGAGTCCGAAGGAGGCGTCGCATGGTTAGGATGCGCGTGTCCCTGGGACTTCTGAGTTCAGTTCGGCTGACAGTCGTCCTTCGAGGCGACCTGCTCTGTTCCGTCAGCATCGAGCTGCGCGTGGGGTAGCCTGCGCGCAGAAAAGGGCGACCGGTTCCCACAACTTCTGCCCGAGGAACCGGTCGGCGGTCGGCGCCCTGAAGCGCCTATGCATCGTCATTATACGGAGGCAGCATGAAGGATGTACTTCGCGCTGTGCTCGAAGGACTCGATGTCGGGTACGCCGACATCCGGTTTGACGAGGAGCGCAAGACGCAGATCACGCTCAGCAATGGGCGTGCGGAGAAGATGGCCGTGTTCTCGCCACGCGGCGGGCACGTCCGGGTGTATGTCGACGGAGCGAAGGCAATTGCATCGTTCAGCCGGATCGAGGACGCGCGCAGAGTCGCCGAGGAGACCGCGGAGGCGGCGCGCGTCGCTTCGGTGCACTGCGAAGCGCCAGTTCAGCTGGCCGAGGCACCGGTGATGGAGCGCGACTTCACGGCGACGGCCGGGACGGATCCACGAACGGTCTCGTTGGCGGAAAAGCACGATCTGTTAGCCCACTACGAAGGGTTCGCAACGGCTGTTCCCGAGGTCCTGATGACGCAGTTCATGTACGAGGATTCGTTTGGTCAGCGGGTCTTCGCCAACACGGAGGGGACGACTGTTAGGTACGAACACCGGATCTCGCACATCCTGGGTATCGTGGTAGGCCGTCGCGGAGATGCCATCCGAAAGGCATTCTTCGCGGTCGGCGGCTCCGCTGACTACGGGCGGCTGCTGGATCGCGAGGAGATGCTTCGCCAATCCTTGGCGGACCTCGACGAGTTGCTCTCCGCGAAGCCGGCCGTGGCCGGGGTCCATCCGATTGTTCTCGATCCATACGGGGCGGGTGTCTTCATCCACGAAGCCTTCGGTCACACGTCCGAGGCCGACATGACGCGGCATGACCCGATGCTCCGCGAGCACCTGGCTCTCGATGCCGAGATTGCGTCGCCGGTTCTCAACGTGATTGACGATCCGACGATCCCGGATCACGGCGGGAGTTACCCGGTTGACGATGAAGGCGTGGTTGCACGCCCTGTGACGCTGATTCGCGAAGGCCGGGTCGCTGGACGGATGCATTCCCGGGAGACAGCGGCCGCGTTTGGCGAGGCGGTCACCGGCCACTGCCGCGCGTCGGATGCCGGGTATGAGCCGGTGATCCGGATGTCGAACACTGTCATCGAACCCGGTGGGAGCACGCTGGACGAGATGATCGCTTCGATCGACGATGGGTTCTACGTCGCCGGTGGGGCAGGAGGCCAGGGAGGCATCGACTTCACGTTTGGCGCCCGGTGGGCACGCCGCATTCGGAACGGACAGCTTGGGGAGATGGTCGCCGATGCCAACCTCTCGGGGAACCTGTTCACCACACTCAAGGGAATCTCGATGGTTGGTGACGATCCGTTGTTCTTCGAGTATTTCGATTGCGGGAAGGGGAGCTTCGACGGCGTTCAGATGACGACACGGATCTGCGCTGGAGCGCCGCATATCAAGATTGACGCCGTGACCGTGGGAGGTGTCTCCGAATGACGTTTGTCGATCAAGCCAAGAGATCTGTCGATCAGGCCGAGATCTACTCTGTCCACCGGAAGGTAGTGCAGGTTCGGTTTAGGGAGGGCGCGCTCTCGTTGGTCGCACACCGTGATGCGTCGGCGTGTGCCTTGCGCGTGATTGCAGACGGGAGACTCGGGGCCTCGTTCGGGGAGTCGGCACAAGCCGAGCTTCTCGAGGACGCCGCCGCGGCGGCCGCGTACGGACAGCAAGCCTCGTTTTCGTTTGCCCCTGCCCAGGAATACCCGTCGGTGCAGGGGGCCGATCCGATGTCCGCCCGGTTGAGCGCGAGCGACCTGATCGATCTTGCCGTTGACGTCCGCGAACGGATCCGTCGGGCGGCGCCCGATGCCGTCGTCAACCTCCTGTGCGAGGCCGAGTCCGGCGAGCGATCGGTCGAGACGACTGAGGGCGCTGCTGCCATGAACACATTCGCGCGGACCACGCTCGGCATCGAGGTCCCGTTCCCGACGCGTGCCACGGATGTCGGTGCGACGGATCGGCTGATCCTCACGGGGCCGCCTGAGATCTCCGATGCCTGGATTGCGGACCTGCTCGAACAGCGAAGCTGGGGAGCGGGCGGGTCCGTTCCGGCATCCGGACGGCTGCCCGTGTTGCTGGCACCGTATGCGAGCCACCTGCTCACGCTGACGCTTGCGGCCTGTCTTGGCAGCGAGAGTGTCTCCAAGGGTGCGTCACCGCTTGGTGAGGAGCTTGGCGAGCAGATCCTCAGCGATCGGCTCACGATTCGCGAGGATCCGACGCATGCAGGGTTTGCGTTTGCGCGGTCCTTCGATGACGAAGGGGTGGCCGTCCGGCCGAGGGCGGTTATCGAGCAGGGTATCCTGCGGAGCTTCCTGACCGATCTGCAAGGGGCCTCAGATCTTGGGGAGGCTCCCACGGGGAACGCGGCGAGGCGCACGATGTTCAGCGAGAAGATCGAAGACGCTCCGGCGCCGGGCTGGCTCGGTGCAGTCATCGAGGCGGGGGAAGACTCCTGGCGGGATCTGTTGGCCGGTATCGACGAAGGGCTTCTGGTCACGCGGCTGTCGGGGCTGCATTCGAGCAACCTCCTCCAGGGGCAATACGCGGTCAAGGTCGACGGCTTCCATGTTCGGAACGGGAAACCGGTTGGCTACCTCGAGCGCACGATGATCGCGGGGAACCTCTTCAAGGACTTCCAGAACGTCCGCGCGGTGAGCAGCGAGCGCGAACTGACGGCGCAGGCGGAGATGGAGGTTCCGGGGCTCTCGCCGTACATCCTGCTTGAGTCCGCCCAGGTCACCGTCGGATAGAGGGCGTGGATGGCACGCGCGGGAGGCCGGCTCCGCCTCCCGCGTTCCCTTCTGCCAAAGCCGGTCGACGGAAGTCGGCAGCGGACCTGCGTCTTTCGCGGCAACGCGCCAATGGCCTAGATTATGCAGGGCCCTCAGCTGATTCATCTCGCTGTTCGCCCAGGGCCTCGCGGCTCTCTCTGTCTCGCTGGCCAGCTCTGTCGTGCAAGACGGCCATGGCGCACTAACGTTGCTCTCTCACTCGCCTCGCGGCGCACTGCTGATCAAGGGATTCAATCTGGTGTTCGGTCTGGCCCTCGGGGCGGTTTCGTCCGCGGCCGGCGTCTAGGGGACCAGCCGGCGGCGCAGCCGCCGCCACACGCCCAGCACCAGACTCGCTCGCGGGACGCGCGCCATGTATTCGCGATACGGCTCACCGAATTTCTCGACAAGATCGCGGTCGGCCTTGAGCATCGACAACCGGTTCGTCACGATGGCGATCGTTCCCGCGACGAGCGTCGCCCAATGCTGCGTGAGAGACATGACGGCAGCCGCAAGGAAGTCGCCGGCAAGGTATTGAGGGTGGCGGATGATCGAGTACAGCCCGGAGGTGACGAGCTGTGTCGTGTGGATGTAGGATCGTCGCTTGGGGACCCGCCCGCGGCGATAGAAGAGGAGGATCGGAAGCCAGCCGAGGACCGCTGAACCGGCGAACAGAGCCCAGCCGACGCCTTGTAGCCAAGCGACTTGCCCTGTTCCGAAGAGGAAGAGCATTGCCAGCTGCGCCGCAAGAGACACACCCCAGAGCGCGTAGATCACCGTCCACTGCTTCGTTTCTCGAGCTCCGTTGCCTGTCGCGCCGTCCTTGCTTGGTACCATGTGAATCATCGGCAGCGTAACACAAGACGAATTCAAGGGGAAGCGGTCCCTGGAGGTCTTCCGCGGAGGAATCGACGGTGCATCGAGTCTCCCAGTTCGAGTTGCCGGCATTGCATTCGCCCTCTCTCTGGCGTTCTGGCTGCTGGTGGGCGAAGCTCTCGTCGTACGGAGCGGCAGGCGTGAGATCCTCCAGAACATCGAACGCGATCGGACCGACGTGCGGTCCGACTCAGGAGGCAGACCATGAAAGTCGGAATCATCATCTGTGATCGGTATCGGACCTGCGGGGGCGGCAAGTGCTTGCGCGCGATGCGTGAACGCGTCGGAGGCTTCGCGCGGTACAGCGCGGACGAGCCGTTGGAGATCGTCGGATACTCGACGTGCAATGGATGTCCGGGCGGGAACGTCGAGTACGTGCCCGAGGAGATGCTCAGAAACGGCGCCGAGGCGATCCACCTCGCGACGGGACTCGTCGTGGGCTATCCGCCATGTCCCCGCCAGAACTACTTCAAGGAATACATCGAATCCCGGTACGACATTCCGGTTGTCATCGGGACACACCCGATTCCGCAGAAGTACTACGACGTGCACAAGGGCCTTCCGTCCTGGGCGAGCCTCGAGACGGCAACGGACCTTCTCGGGACGGAGGAGCTTCGCCGCGCCTACGACTAGCCTTGTCGCGCTAGGAGGAAGATCGCGGCTCTTCCGGCTTGCGGAAGACCGCGTCGAAGACGGCTCCCGCTGGGAATGCCTTGTACTCGCTGGAGCGAACCTCCTCGAAGCCCCCTTCGGTGAGTTCCCGCCGGTAGGCGGACGCGGGCATCCCGTGCGACGGCTTGGTCGGCTCGCGAAGAGCAAGCCTGCCGCCCGGACGGAGGACGCGAAGAAGGTCGCGAATCGTCTCCGCGCGCTCGGCTTCGGGAATGTCATGCAGCGCATTGTGGATGATGATCACGTCGAACGATGATGCAGTCATCCCGAGCGTCTCGATCCGCCCGGCAAGGCACGTCGCGTTGGAGTGCGCGGCCAGTCGTCGCTCGGCGATCCGGATCATCGGCGGAGAGATATCGACGCATGTCAGCGAGCCGGTGGCGAGCCGCATCACAAGATGTTCTCCGACACCGGCGCTGCCGCAGCCGAATTCGAGCACATCCTCCGATCCGCTCAGCGCGATGCTTGCGGCATACCGCTTGTAGAAGGATCGAAACAAGCGAGGGGCGAGCAGGCCGTCCATCACGACGAATGCCCACGGCGGGTTGACGAAATCCATTGATTCCTCCTCTCAGGAAACGGCGAAGTGTGCCACCGAAGGCGGTTCTCTGCAACCGGCGGAGTTCGCCAGAGCCGGGCTCCGTCGCATACCATCCGGGCATCCCTGCAGTACCTCGGGAGGAAGATATGTCTAGTGAAGCACCCCGATTCGAGTCCGAGTTCTTCCGCATCGAAACGCTGGCCGAGGGTGTCTATGCTGCTGTTGGGCCTCAGGACGGGCTCTGTCACAGCAACGCGGGCATCGTCGATCTTGGCGATCGAACCCTCGTATTTGACACGCTGACGCTGCCCTCCTACGGGGAGGAACTGGCCCGTGCCTGCCGGGAGCTGACCGGATGCGAGCCGACGTGGATCGCACTCAGTCACTTTCACTCCGACCACTGGCTCGGGAACCAGGCGTTTGCGCATGGGACGCCGATCGTCGTGACGCAAGACATGCTGCCGCCGATCCTGGAGTCGATGAAGCAATACGAGGAGCTGCCGAACGAACTCGAGGAGTTTCAGGGACAGATCGATGAGCTGGCCGCGACGTGCGCGGCCAATCCGGACGAGAAGAAGCGCGCGGGGATCGAGACAAACCTCGCACGCTATCGAGCGCTCCACGCCGAGGGGGCGACGCTTCGGGTGATCCATCCGAATACGGCGTTCGAGGGAAGGCTGCACCTGATCGGTTCGGAACGGTCGGTCGATCTGATCGAAGTGAAGAACGCACACACGGTGAGCGACGTCTACCTGTCGGTTCCCGATGCCGGCGTCGTGTTCATGGGGGATCTCGGTTTCTTCGATACGATCCCGTTTCTGATGTACGCGGATCCGCTCGGGTGGATCGAGGCTCTGCGAGAGCTCGAAGCCTCCGAGGCGACGGTCTTTGTGCCGGGACACGGCGTTGTGGCCGATGCGGATCGCGTCCGGGCGTCGCGCGAGTGCATCGAGGCCGTGGTCTCGATTGTTCGCGAAGCGCGGACGTCCGGCGAGCCACTCGATGAGAGCCTGATGAAGCGCCTTCCCGAGCCGTTCCGCTCCTGGGCCGAAGGGCGGACGTGGATCACCGAGCAGCTCGAAGCGGTTGGCAAGTCGCTTGGTCGGTAGACGATGTCTGCTGTCGGTCGACGATGATGCAGGAGTAGCCATCGAGTTCGGGAACGGCCCCCGCTTGTCTCGACAGAGCGCATGCGACCGCGTCGGACGAGCCGGCGCTGGGACGAGGATCCCGAACACGTGAGCCTCTCACCTCGCTTGACTCACAGGTCTGGATGTGCCTCCGTCCAGCGGCCGAAGATCCAAAGCGGCTTGACGGGGCCGGTGGGAGCGCGGACGCGAGCGCCGAGATGGGAATGAAGCAGAGTGACAAGGGTACGGCCATCCAACCCTTTTCCGGTGCTGCAGCCGCGAAGCGTCAGCGGCGCACCCTCGGCGAATCGGCACCGCAGGCGAGCGATCGTATGGAGCCACTCGTCCTGGTTCGCGACTCCGATGTGCTTGCCGGTTTCGTTCGCCTTCCCGTCGCCCATCGACAGGTTGCTCGAGGAGCCATGTCCGATCAGGGTGAGCCGATCCATGCGGCCGTCCTCGCCCAGACGCGCCAGCGCCTTGTCGACCATGTCCTTCACACTCGTTGCTTTGCTTGAGTTCTTTCGGAGCCTGGCCGACCACCAGCTGTACGGATCGCTCTGCTTGGCCATCTCGACGACCCTAATGTGTCGCATGGCTCTCGCGCCCTCCTCTTGTGAGAGATCTCCGCCCAAGTAGAAGAGACTACGGCGAAAGCAATCGAGCGGTAAAGCGGCGTGGGAAGGTCCCAATGCGGGCACTCCGCCGGATCGCGAACTGCGCGCAGAGATTGTATGCTTCGCCACCAGGAGGGAGCCATGAAGACGATGGTGCTGTCGGCGGTTGCCGACCGAGAGATCCACAGGCAGGTGAGGCACCAGTTGAGCGAGCGAGGCGATAGGGTGCGATGGATCGATCTCGCGGAGGCCGCGTTTGGTTCGTGCATTGCATGCGGTGGCTGTGCGAAGGCCGGGCGGTGCGTGCTGCAGGATGACTTCACCGGCATTGTCGCGGAGATGGCAACGTGCGAGCGCGTGGTCCTGCTCTCTCCCATCTTCCTCGGCGTACACCATCGGCTGATGAAGAAGGCGGTCGATCGGTTCATGCCGTTGGGTGGCGGTTCGTTCGCTGTGCGACAGGGCGAAATGCATCATCAATCCCGGATGGAGAGGCCGTTTTCTATGGTTGGCCTTGGTCTTCTCGGGGATGACACGGCAAACGATGAGGTCGACACGTTCAAGATGCTGATTGCGCGCCATGCAGTCAATCTTGCGTGCCCGTGCCATGCCGCCCTCGTGGTCCGGCGTGGTGGTGACGCGTCAGCGGATCTTGCCGGTGCGTTGGAGCGAACGGAGCGTGCGCAATGAACGTCGTTCTCTTCGTCGGCTCGCCGCGTGTCCCGTCGAATACCCGTTCGATCGTTGCCGGTCTTCGGGCGCGACTGGAGGCTGCCGATAGCTCTGTGGTGACGCTTGATCCGAAACGCGGCGATGAGGCCGCCGACGCCTTCCTCTCCGAGTCGATCGCAGCATTGCGGTGCGCGGATGCCGTCGTAATCGCCGCACCCGTCTACCTCGATCTTCCGCCGCATCGAACACTTGCTTGGCTGCACGGCCTGCTCGAACGGCGCGAGGCGCTCGATGGCTCTGCCCGGAGCGTCTATGCGATATCGCACTCCGGGTACTTCGAGCCGATCCACAAGGCCGTCTCGCTCCGGGCGCTCCGGCACTTCTGCCAGCGCATGGGCTGGACGTGGCGTGGTGGTCTTGCGTTTGGCGGAACGTCTCCGATCGACGGGCGGCGTCTCGAGGAAGCTGGCCCCTTCTCTCGGCGCGTGCGACCGGCGCTCGATGCGCTGGCGGACGTTGTCATCGGCGAGCGTGACATCCCACAGGATGTGATCGTTCGTGCCGGGCGAAGCCCGATCCCGTTGCCGCGCTTCCTGATCGTCTGGTTGATGAACCAGATGCTCAAACGGCGATCGCTGTAGTGGGCTCCGGCGAAGCGGGCCGTCAACGAAGGACCGAAACCGCGCCACGCGCCAGGAACTGCCGTTGCGGCCTCTGGAGCGTACAATGATTCCATGGTTTGGCACTGGACGTATCCGGCGATAGCGCTGTTGTCGACAAGCGCTCTTTCGCTTGCGACAGGTGTCTTCTTCTTCCGTCGTCGAACGATTCGCGGAATGTCGACGATGGCGATGACGATGCTGGCGGCTTGTGGATGGTCGTTGGTCGCGGCGCTTGAGGCTGCAGCGGTGCCTCAGGCCTCGAAGATCCTGTTCTCAACGCTGGAGTACGTCGGCTCCGGGAGCGTTGCCGTCTTGTTCCTCCTGTTCGCCGCGCGGTACACCCAACGGACGTCCTGGATGACGCGCGGACGCGTGACAGCCCTTTGGCTGCTGCCGCTGGCAGCGATCGCGCTGACAGCGACCAATGCGTGGCATCACATTGTCTGGACGGCCTTCGAGCCGGCTCGCTTGGGCTCGAACTCGCTGATCTACCATCATGGCGTCGGCTTCTTCGCGATCCTTGCTTGCATCTATGCCTACATCCTCGTGGCCTCGCGATGGCTTGTCTTGTCCGCGCTACGAGCCTCGCCCGTTCAGAAGCGCCAGTCGATGACAATCCTGATTGCCACTGCGTTCCCTTGGGTGGCCGGAATTCTCTATGCGATCGGCATCACGCTTGTCCCGGGGTTGAATCTTGCGCCGGTTAGCATGGCGCTGACCGGTACCGTGCTGGCTGTCGGCACGCTGCCTCTTCGACTCTTCGATCTCGTCCCCGTGGCGCGGGATCGATTGGTGGAGGGGATGGGGGACGCCATCGTTGTGACCGATGCCTCTCGGCGGATCGTCGACTTCAATCCGGCGGCGAGGAAACTGCTCCAGCTCCCAGCGGGCACGATCGGAGCCGATGTGGCGGGGGTTCTGCCCTTCTGGAAGGGCATCGCTGCGGACCTACAAGGCGATCACGAGTCCCGCTTCGAGCTGATCCTATCGGAGGATCCGTTGGTGCACATCGATCTTCGGATTGCGCCGCTGATGGCGAGAGCCCATGAGACGGAGGGACTGCTCATCGTGCTTCGCGACACGACGGTTCGCCACCGTGCCGAGCGGGCATTGCAGAATGCGAACGATCGTCTGCAGGCGCAAGTGCGTGAGATCGAACGCCTGCAGAGCAAGCTTCGCGATCAGGCGATCCGCGATTCGTTGACCGGTCTCTACAACCGCCGCCATTTGGATGACATGATGCCCCGGATTCTGGATCGCGCGGGAGCCGATTCAATCCCGATCTCTGTCGTGATGTTCGATATCGACGACTTCAAGAAGGTCAATGATGCGCATGGTCATGCCGTCGGGGATGCCTTGCTTGTGAGGCTCGGCGAGATCCTGGCCGAACGTACGCGGCCCGGGGACATCGCATGCCGTTATGGTGGCGAGGAATTTGTCCTCGTCCTCCCCGAGGCGTCGCTCGCGGCGTCCATCGAGCGGGCCGAAGAGCTGCGGCGGGCGTTCGCCGCTGCCAGTGTGCCGGGGCTCGGATCGGACCGGACGCCGACGCTTTCCGCAGGGGTTGCCGTCTTTCCACGTCACGGTGCGATGCAGGATGAGCTGCTGCGTTCCGCGGACGAAGCACTCTACCGAGCGAAAGCGTCAGGGAAGGATAGCGTCTGCCGTGCCGTCGATGCACCCGAGAGCGAGCGCCGAACCTAGCGGCGCTGGCTATCGGTTTGCGTACATCGGCGGCCAGAGGCAGCAGAGCCAGAGCGTGTCCCCGACCTCGCGGAAGTACAGGTGATACGTTCCCAGCACGGTCTCGCGCACCGGGACCTCGGGCATGCCGGCGAGCGGTTGCAGCGCTTCGTCCAGTCGATCCGGACGCTTGAGCGTCTCGCGGACGCGGGCGACCAGTTCTCCGGCCTCCGGATCTCGCTTGCGTGCAAGGTCCTGGAGGGTGAGCCGGAGCTGCCACCGGGCGGTTTCCGTGATACGGATCTTCATCACAGCTGCTCCGGTTGGACGCTTCCGAGTTCGGCGAGCATCTCGTCGACGGAGACGCCCCTGGCCGCCTTGATGTCCTTCTGCCCCTGCACGAGCAGGCCAAGGACCTCGCGCTCGTAGATCATCCGCTCATAGGAGTCGACGCTGATCAACACCGCGGCCGATCGGCTGCGCTGCATGACCACGATGGGCTCGGTGCCGGATTGGACAGCACGAAGCACTGCGGCGGCATCTTGTCGAAGATCGGTCACGGGAATGAACTTCGGAATCGATTTCATCAAACGTACCTCCAAAAGTACGTTAAAGTATACGTCAAGGAGTCCAGCCGTCAAGGACGCGCCTCGCGCATGCACGGGCATTGCGTTTTGCTCGTCAGGTCCGCCGGATTCGTCCGATCCGCTCTCGGCGCAGGTGGGGATGCTTCGGGAGAACTCCGTCTTGACAGATCGGCTCGACGGGAGTATTGTGCATATGCGCTATATAAGCTCATCGAGTCTTTCCGGAGGTGCGACATGCCAAGAGGAGATGGAACGGGTCCGACGGGACAAGGGCCCCTGACAGGGCGTGGTCTGGGAAGCTGTGTTGGGACAGGTTTGCGGCGCCTCTTCCGGCGCCCCGACCCGTCTGCAGTGCAGCCGAACGCTACGGGCCTTGGAAGAGGAGGCAGAGGAGCGGGCATGGGGAGAGGGCGTCGCCCCGGAAGCGGAGGAAGGCAGGGGCGGCGCTAGAGCGGGCGGGAGCGCCCGGGAGTGCGCTGCTGACATGCAGCCAACAGGCGGAGGTGAATGATGCCAGGAGGAGATCGAACCGGTCCGATGGGAATGGGATCGATGACAGGTCGTGGTGCCGGATACTGCGCCGGGTACGGCGCACCCGGGTATGCAAGCGGCGCCGGATGGCGGGCTGGAGGACGCGGCATTGGCTGGGGACGTGGAGCTGGCCGCGGATGGGGCGCTGGATGGAATCAGGGATGGCGAGGGTACGGATACCCGCAGCCCGTGGTTGCCCCTCCGGTGGGGGACGAAGCCTCGCAGCTGGCCGACCTCCGAAACCAAGCAGAGCAGCTGCGACGAACCCTCGAGCAACTGGAGAGCCAGGTTCAGAAGCTGATGGAGAAGGACGCGACATAGCTCCGCATCCTCCGTTTTGAGCATGTGCTTTCTTCGGGCTGCATGCCGCACGCCCGACAGTAGAACGGGCTTGCGGAGGACCTGCCATACGCTGGATCGTCCTAACGGTTGCGGTCTTGCGAGCTGAGCTCTGCTCCTCCGAACTGGCGGAGCTTCCAGCGAAGTTCGATCGGGCGAACTAGAACCAACCCCAGTGGATCGCTGCGACGAGTGCCAGACTGGCGACAGTGCAGCTGACGAACGCAATCAGCGGTCCCTTCTTGAACCAATCGAGATAGGCGATCGGTCTGGACGAGCCTTCGCTCAGGGAGATCGTCACGATGTTCGTCAGCGATCCGATTGGACTCGCGTTGGCACCGAATCCTACGCCCAGAGCGAGTGCCCACCAGAGAACACTCGCATCCGGTAGCGATCGAGACAATCCGGCGAGGACGGGGACCATCGCGATTGTGAACGGAATGCGATCGACCAGGGACGCCATGATTGCGCTCAGCCAGAGGATCACCACGGCCGTCACCGCCATGCCGAATCTTGCGAGGCTGGCAATGCTGTTGCGGATGAGACCGAGCAGGCCGGATGCCTCGAGTCCGCCCACAAGAACGAACAGCGACACGAAGAAGAGCAGCATCTCCCAGGGGATCTGCGCAAGTAGCGCGTTCAACTGAGGGCGCAGCATCGCCAGCGTGGCTGCGGCGCCGATCAAGGCAACGAATCCAGGACTGAATCCCAGCGGATCGTGCACGAAGAACAACACGAGCACGACGGTCAGGATGACGAGCATTCGACGCGCCGCCTTCGGATCCGACAGCGCTCTTCTTGCGTCCATCTGCTTCAATCGCGTGAGGTTCTCCGGGCGTCGCGCCAGGTCCTTGCGAAACAGGAAGAACAGCAGCGCACACGCAGGAATCCATACAAGCAGAGCAATCGGCCCGATGTGAGTCAGGAAGTCAAGGAAGCCAAGCGACGCCGCCGAGCCGATCAGGATGTTCGGCGGATCGCCGATCAGTGTCGCCACGCCGCCGATGTTCGACAGCATTGCTCCGCCCATCAGAAACGGAATGGCGCTGATTCCGACGATGTCACAGACGAGGATCGTGATCGGCGCGATGAGGATGATCGTCGTCACGTTGTCGAGGAACATCGAGACGATCGAGGTCAGAAGACCGAGCGAAAGGAATAGCTTCCATGGGCTCCCCGTCGTCAGCTTGGCGATTGCGATCGCAAAGTACGTCAGACTCCCGGTGGTCTTCAGCACCTCGATCATCATCGCCAATCCGAACAGCAGTGCCAGTGTGTCGAAGTCGATCGCGGCAAGTGCGAGAGACCCATCGTAGGTCCCCAGGGCCTGTCCGACGAGAACCATGACGACGGCGCCGACGAATGCGGCCAGTGTGCGATACGTGCGAGCCCCGACGATGACCACATAGGTTCCAGCGAGGATGATGGACGAGATGACAAGAGCGAAGACTGATCCGTCTTCCATGAAGGCTCAACCTATACCATCCGATCTTCGAGTGCAAATCCCCCGACGCTCGAGGGCGGCTGTCCGCGATTCGCGGGATGCCCGAAGGCCGGAACGCGCTTTGGAGGTCAGGCAGCAAGCGTGCCGGACGGCGCTCAGGAGACCCTCGAACCGGTGTGGGGCCGAGAGAGACGTCGAGGCCCGATTGCGAAAGGTGCTCGCGGATCGCCTCTCCGTCGTGTCGAACGGCGACAGCCAGGATCAGGCACTGGAGTCTTGGTCGCGTTCTGCGGCAATCTGCTCCTCAAGATGTGCGATCGACGGGACGAAGAGCGCTGCCATGCAGACGGCAAACACCAGCAGACCGCCTCCGACGTACCAGGATCGCAGGCCGATGAGGCCGACGACCGGCCCGAGGATCGCGAGGCTGATCGGGTAGACGCCTTGGCAGATGCTCGCAAGCAGTGTGAACGCGCGCCCCTGCATGTCGGGCGGCACGACCGTCTGGATCACCGGGGCCGTCGCGCCGTTGTACAACGCGTTTAGCAGGCCATTGGCGCCCATTGTAACGACCGCGATCGCGAAGAGATTCGGCGGGATGATCCCGAGAAGAGCGAGCGCAAGCCCCTGAAGGCCGCCACCGACGTACATCGTCACGACCTTCTTCTTGAAGCCACCCCACAACGAGAGCAGGAGGCCGCCGGCAATGAGCCCGGCCCCGGAGGCCGACTGCAGCCACCCGAGTTGCAGCGGACCGGCTTGGAAGTGCTCCGTGACGAGCAGTGGGAGCAGCACGAACACCGGGTTGATGACGAAATTCATGAACCCTGCGAGTGCCGCGATGTAGAGAATGCCTCGCTTCTGCCAGACGAAGCGGAAGGCGATTGCGAGCGATGTGAGGAGCCGCTCTCCTTCCTCCATCGTCTCCGGTCTGGGCTGTGGGATTCGGAGGAAGAGGAGCGGGAGGACGGCGAAGGCAGCGGTCGCCACGTCGAAGAGCATCACGCCATGAAGCGGCATGATGCTGATCAGTAAGGCGCCAAGGATTGGCCCGAAGACCTGAATCGCCCCGGTCATGCTCTGATTCAGGCCGGCGATTCGGGTGAGGTGATTCTCGGGGACGAGCATCGTTGTTGATGCGCCGATTGCCGGGCCGTGGAACGTACCTCCGATCGATCGCGCGACAATCACGAGATAGACGTGCCAGATCTGCATCTGTCCCGACCAGAACAGGTAGGCGAGGAGGAGCGAGACAAGAGCGATCGACGTGTCGGCGATCAGGATCGTCATGCGACGATTCCATCGGTCGACGTAGGCTCCGGCGATGGGGCCGAGGATCACCATCGGAACGATGATCCCCATCGTCGCCGTGGCGAGAACCTGCGCAGACCCGGTCTCCCGTGTGAGCCACCAGACGAGCGCGAACCCGCCGGCACGGCTGCCGATCCAGGAGAGCTGCTGCCCGACCCAGATGGAGAAGAAGCGAGCAGCCCAGCGCTGTGCGTTCATAGGAGGTGTGCAGTGCACTGGCTGGCCAGGCTGGGCGCGGAGCAAAGCATCCGAAGGCCCTTCCAGATCGAGTGCTCGTGTTCACGTATCCGCATGGTGCAAGTGTGACGAGAGGACGTCTCCACATCGTCTCGCAGGGAAGCACATCGGTATCCAGCGAGGCACGTCCGCCATGCGCATCACCGGGCAGTAGCCGTGATCTCCGACTGCGTCGGGGTCCGTCCGCCTTTGCTTCACATGAAGTGAGAAATGCGCTAGGGTCGCGGAGATGTGTCCCCACTCGAAGCATGCTCATTGGAGGGATCGACATGCGACACGAGCGGCATGACGTGTTGGTCATCGGCGCGGGAGCGGGGGGAGCGGCTCTTGCCAAGGAGCTCTCCAAGCGCGGCAAAGCAGTACTGGTCATCGAGCAAGGCAGCGTGGCCGAGAAGCTGGGCAGCTTCCGTGGCATTCTTCCACACTTCGACATCAACCCCGTCACCAAACTGCCCAGGAAGTCCAACGAGGGCGTCATCCTCTGGAGAACGAAGATGGCCGGGGGATCCACGGTCGTCTCCTGCGGGAACGGCAACCGGTGTCTCGAGAAGGAACTGGCCGCGTTCGGAATCTCGCTGGATCACGAGTACGCAGAGGCGGAGGCGGAGATGGGCATTGCCCCGATCGATGAGGGGCTCCTCTCGGACGGCTCGCGGCGGATCGCAGAGGCGGCGCACAGCTTGGGCTACGAAATGGAGCCGATGCCGAAGTTCATCGATCCGGCGCGGTGTGTGAAGTGCGGCCTGTGCGTGTTCGGCTGCCCGCAAGACGCGAAGTGGAAGGCGACAAGGTTCCTCGACGAAGCCGAGGAGAACGGCGCCGATCTTCTGTACAGGACGCGAGTCGAACGCGTTCTCATTGAGAATGGGAAGGCCGTCGGCGTACGCGCCTTCGGCCCACGCAGCAAACCCGTCGAGCATCGGGCGGGGGCGGTTGTCGTCGCCGCGGGCGGAATGGGAACGCCGGTGGTCCTGCAGAGATCAGGCATCCGCGAGGCGGGAGCCCAATTCTTCATGGACCTTCTGGTGAATACCTACGGTGTCAGCCGGGACGTCAATCTGCTCGGTGAGCCGCCGATGGCGATGGTGAACCACGAGTTCCACGCGGATCGAGGGTTCATTCTCTCGCCGTTTGTGAACCGCAACCGCTTTGTGCGAGCGATGGAACTGGGAGCGAAGGGCCTGACCCTTCCCGCAAATCGGCTGCTGGGGATGATGACGAAGACGGCCGATTCCCTCAGCGGGCGAGTCTTCCCTGACGGCTCCGCCTCGAAGCCGGTCACCGAGGAAGATTGGGGGAGGCTGAACGAGGGATCGGCGATCGCGCCGGAGATCCTCGTGAAGGCGGGTGCCGATCCAGGGTCCATCACCACGTCCGTTCCGCAGGGAGGACATCCCGGTGGAACCGCAGCGATCGGGAAGATTGTCGACAAGGATCTGCAGACCTTCGTCGATCGCCTCTTCGTCTGCGATGCCAGCGTATTGCCAAAGGCTCCCGGGATGCCGCCGATTCTCACGATTGTCGCGTTGGCGAAGAGGCTCGCCAAGCAGTTGGCTGCCTAGGAGAACGAGGCGTCAGGGTGTTGGCAAGTCAGCCGCGCATGACCTGCGGAGGCGACTGGCCCAAAGGGCCGGATCCGGCGGGCCGGCGTCACGCGGTGTGAGCTCCGCATCGACCCGCCGGATCGAACCTCAGCGGTGCTTTACGACAGGGCCTCCAACTCATCGACCATGCTGGCGAGCACATCGAATCCTGCCTGCCAGAATGCCTTGGAGCGGATATCGAAGCCGGCCTCGTCGAGAATGGCGATGGGTGCCTTGGATCCACCATAGGCCAGAATCCTGAGATAACTCGGAACGAACGCATCTCCCTCCGCCTTGTAGCGTTGGTAGAGGCCGAGGACGAGCAGGAGTCCGAAGGCGTACGCATACGAGTAGAAGGGCATCGCGTAGAGCTGCCGCATGCTCATCCACTGGAATCGGAGCATGTCATCCAACTCGACGCTCTCGCCGAACTGCTCATGGAGGATCTCCATGTAGGCGTCCGAAAGCTCATCCGGTGCCGCCCCTTCTGCGATCAACCGGTGGGCCTCCTGCTCGAACAGGGCGACGAAACCCGACCGCTGAATCTGGAAGTAGCTGTCCTCGACGTACTTCGCGAGCAGGGCCCTGCGAGTCTCCGAATCGGCGCCCTCGAGCATTGTCTCTAGAAGAAGGACTTGGGCGAAGCTCGACGCCGTTTCAGCAAGTGGCAACGGGGGACTGAATGTCAGCACCGAGTGGTCAGCCGCCATCAGGGCATGGGCAGCGTGGCCGAGCTCGTGGGCCAGCGTTGTCACGTCGCGGACGCGATCGGCGTAGGTCACGAGAATCCACGGCGTCACGCCCGGAAGGGCGTCCCAAGTGACCCCGCCCCCGCGCTTGCCCTCCCGGGGGATCGAATCGAGATGGCCCTCGGTCAGGGCGCGTTCTGCCAACTCCGCCAGCTTCGGAGAGAAGCCTCGGAAGCTGTCGAGAATCAGTTGGACACCGTCGGCGAAGGGGAACTCCTTCTCCGTATCCTTGAGGGGCGCGTAGAGATCGAAACGCCGAAGCTTCTCGAGGCCGAGCCACTTCGCTTTGAGCCCGAAGTATCTCTGGAAGAGGCCGACGTTGTCGCGGCAGGTCTCGAGCAGGCACGTGACCACATCATCCGGAACATCGCTCTCCACGTTACGAACAGAGATCGGGGAGGCCATCCCGCGCAGAGTGACGTTCTCATCGTGCCAATCGGCGACGATGTGCTTGTAGATCTGAGCGAGTTCGCCACTGTGGGCTTCGTAGACGTCAAGCAATGAGCGAAAGGCCGCCTCCCGCAACTCCGGCGAGGAGTCCCGCGAGAAGTCCATCAGTTCTGAACGCGAAAGCGTCCTCGTCTCAGTCCCGGCCTCTCCTTGGATCTCGATGTCGAAGGTAAGGCCGCTCGTGATCATCCTGTAGAGCGTCACCATACCGTCGGCGCCATTGACGTTCTTGAGGTTGATCACCTTCTCCTCCGCTTCGGAGAGGGTGTAGGGGGCAAAGCTTCGGAGCGTCTCCAGATGGTAGGCGCGGTCTCCGGCTGCTTTGAGAAGCCGCTTCGCATTCGTTTCATCGAGCGCTTTCCACCAGAGGTCGAAGAACAGCGTCCGGTTCTTGGCCTCGGCCAGCGCACCGTCGACGCGGCCACGACAAGCAACCGCATCCTGATCCCTCATGTCCGCGAACAGGCGGAGGATCGAATATCCATCCAGCAGCTGAGAAACGTACTCGGATCTCTCGATCAGCTCAAGCATCTCGACGAAAGCTCGCTCGCCGATTTCCGGCGCGAGGGCCGAGCGTTTCTGCTCGACGGCGGCGACGGCCGCCTCCAGATCGGCGAAGACGGATTCCATGTCCGGTCCTGACCCCGTAGGGATCAGTTCGTCCAGGGACCAACGGGTACTCACGTATGGGCTGTTGCTCATGGGTTCTCCTCTTCCATGCTCGGCGCGCGGTGCACGTCGCCGATTCGATCTTCTTCCGAAGTCCGGATCGTGACGCATACGCCTTGGTGGGGGAAGAGCATCCCGCGCTGAGGGCTTGCTGTGCCCTAGCGAGTAGTGGACTCTCGCACAGCGAAGGGTGCTTCCGTCCCCGCAATCCTTGTTCTCGTCGTCATGATCGGAATCCCCTCCTTTGGCTCGTCACGACCGTTCATCACAGAGCGTCGATCGGAGCTTGCGCTGGATGAAACCCATTCTAGGGGTGCGAAGATGTGAGTGCAAACATCCCCGTGAGATGGGGTGGTCCTCCTCGCATCGCCCCACCGAGCGTGTTCCATCCGGCAGGATGCCACGCGCCTCCCGGGGCGCTGAATGAGAGCCCGCTTCGCACCGTGATCGGCGGCATCCTTCGCCGGCCACAGACGACGTCGTGGATTGTCGCGGCGGACTCTGAATGCGGTGCGCACGGTGATTCGAGTGACGATCCCGATGGTTCAACGGTCGCGAAGGCGGCTTCGCTGGAGGCTACGGCGGGTAGAGAACGGTCAACGTGATCGATTCGGTGTGCCCGGGGGAGATGAGCAAGGGGCCTTCAATCCACCAGCCCTGCGCCAGGACGATATCGATACTCTCCTGGCACGGAATGCACTCCAGCAGCGCGGAGAGAGACCACGTACCCTCGAGTGTGTGATTCCCCGGCGCGAAGAACCCTGGCGGAAACTCGAAGATCCAGACGGCCGGCCAGGCGGTGTCCGGATCCTCTGGACAATCTCGCATCTCAGGCCCTACAGGCATCTCCCTGGTGTTGAACACGGAGGGCTCCACGAGTTGCCCATCCACCCGCAACTCGAACAGAGAGTGCTCTCGTGCGTTGCCGACACGGGTAGCGCAATCGGGATCATCGTTTTGGCAACCACCCCCGCCGCCGAATGCGAACCCATGACTCACGTAGCTGGGCTGGGAGCCATCGATTGTCACCCACACCCTCTCGCCGTACAGAACGATGCGGGATCCGACGGGCACGTATGCCGTCCCGACGACACAAATCGGATTCGCAGCGCAGGCCAGGGGGACTGCGGCCAGGATCACCAGCGCCAGACGAAATGCGTGCAACGGAGTTCGCGCCATCCCATCCTCCTCGGTCTTGGCTCAGACCAGGGTATCCGAAGGGATGGCAGCTGCGGAAGAGCGGTCCGACTCGGGCCGACCGGAATGCGGGGAAGCATCTCGCTTGAGCTCCGATCCGGGCTTCCGGAAGCCCGGAGTCGGTGGGATTGCGGGACGGGATTTTCGCCGTCAGCCGTTGCTGGCGGTCTTGGCCCTTTCGAATCCTGCTGCGGTAGCGGTTGCGGTGAGGAATGCTGTGGGACCAGAACCGGTGACTACCGTAGCACGTCGCGGAGTTCGTCGAGCATGGCGAACTCGCACAGATCAACGTCATGCTCGCCGAGCCAATCACGCAGGTGTGCATCGAACCTTCCCGCGGCCTCGGCAAGTGCATCGAGCGGACCGGAGACGAGGGCCATCAAGTCCGGGAATCCCGACTCAGTGAGCGCGGCGCTCTGCTCCGCATGCGGTTCAGAGAGCCGGTCGCTCGCATCGGACAGCATGGATGCGATGTCGCTCTGCAGGCTGAACGCCTCCAGACTCGCAGCGACGCGATCGCCCGCTTCACAGGCTTCCAGGAGCTTGCGCACGATGTCCTTCATCTCGGGGTACGCCTGGTCGAATCGCTCGCGGACGGATGCAGTGGCCGGTGGCGCCGGCTTGCGGTCGCGCTGGATCCGATAGACTGCCGCGACGAGTTCATCCGCTGCACGGAGTACGTCATCCACATCGGACGATGTGGCGATTGCGCGGACGAGTTCTTGCAGATTGGCGGGACGGGATGCCATTCGATCGGTTTCAGCGAGCGCCCGATGGAACCCGCGCTCGAACGTCACCTGATTCGCCAGCGCCAGGCACTCCCATGCTGCGCCAATCAACCGCCACCCTGCCGATGTGACGTCTGCGCGCGAGCCTCGAGCCGCAAGTCGCAGGGCACCGAGCTGCTCGAGGACCCGAGGAAAGCAATCCTGTGCTCGGCCCGCCATGGCTGTCTGCTTCGCCGGGGACTCCAGCGCGAGGCTCTGCGCCTTCAGCTTCGCGAGCCGATCGGCTTGCTCCGGCGATCGCACATACAGGGGCGTGGCCTGCCGCACCAGCGCCGGAGCGAACGCCCAGCCGCGGGTGGCCCCGGTGGCGAAGCCTTCGAGCGTCTCCCAGCGAAGCCCCCAGAAGTCGAACAACAGCCCATCGAGGAGGAACGTCCGGCCGATCGGCGGATTCTTGCCCTCGGCCGGCGTGTAGAAGAAGTCGAGATCGGAGCCAGGCCGGGCATCGCCACGCGCCTGGGAGCCGTAGTACGCGATCAGATCCACCTCGTCACCGTAGCGCGCGACGGCACTCGCCGCAATCAGTTCCGCAACCTCGAACACATCGACCATTGCGTCCTCCCCTTCGCCGAGCGGCCTCCTGACATCCTGCAGCTGTGCGAACCAGGGTTCCACTCGGACCGCATTGATGGTACCCGCGAGGATCGGCGAACACAGCAGAAACGTGATGGATGACGCCATCATCCCCGGCGGTCCTGCGGAAGGGAAGCTCCAGGCGGGAGACGAGCTGCTCTGGGTCGAGGATGAACACCAGCGCTGGGCGGCATACGAGGACATCTCGGAGGGCCTCCGTTGCCACCGGGCACCATGCTCAAGGCGGGCGTACGCCGGGATCAAGAGACCCTCGAGGTCAAACTGACCCGCGACGTCATGCCGGGTTTCGATACCGACAACGACCGAGCGAAGGCGGAGATGCAGGAGTTCATCACGAGGCAGATCCCGGACTTGACCGTCGATATCCAGATGACGCTTGCAGGCGGGTCATCGTTGTCTGCCTGATGGAGTATCGCGGGACCCAGGCCACGTTCGAGCGAGAGGCCATCTGGAGAGAGATCTGGATTGCACTTCTTTCGGAAGGCAGGATCGTCGAGAGCTGGCCCCTTCCCGATGTCGATGCCTACTGCAGGCAGCTTGGCTACCAGGTCATCCCGCCCGGCTGCTAGGGCATCCGGAACGGGCCTGGCAGCGCGGCATCGCCGGGAAACCTTCGGTCCGGCATGCAGCATCTGAGGCCACACGCTCCCCGGCTCCGAGGTTACTCACTCGCGTCCATCGGTCGATCGGGAAGCAGGCGGTCGATCTCTCGGATGGGGCGATGCAGCGATGCCCCCAAGCAGGTCAGGACCCCGAGAACGGCTGTAACCAAGAAGAGAACAGCGACTCCCGCACCCGGCCCCGTACCGACAAGTGGTCCGAGCGAACGAGCGAGCCCGGTGTCCGCCGCCATCGCGGGCTCGAGGATGCGATCGACGAGTGGGCCGGCGATCAGGAACCCGAGTGGGATCGTCGCTTGCCCGACGACCCGGTAGACGCTGAAGAACCGGCCTTGAAGATCATCGGGAACCTTGGCTTGAAGCATGCTGGTGTTGACGCTGGTCGCGGCGACCGCAAAGAAGGTAGCGAAGAAGCCGCCGATCGACCAAAGCACGGGCGTCCGGGCAATCGCCAAGACGAAGAAGGAAGCAACCCGACGAATGCCGCGAAGCCAAAGGACAACCTGCATCCGTCTTCGGATCCGGGTTCCCCAGGCGGCAACCGCCACGCCGCCGATGACGCCGCCTGCGCCCATGATGCTCTGGACGATGCCCAGGATGACCTTGTCGTTCCCCGTTCGGGCGAGAATCATCGCCGAGAACGTGATCATCGCGGCTGAACTCGGAAGATTGAGCAGGAAGAGCAACGCAATGATCCCGATCAAGCTCGGACGCGTGCGGACGTACGTCACACCCTCGCGGATCTGATCCCAAAGCCGCGCTTTCCCCGCGCCCTCGCTCGGCACCGGACGAGGGATGCGAACGAGCGCCAGGGTTCCCATGGCAACGGTGAACGTGGCAAGATCGATCAGCAGAATCCCGCGAAGACCGATGGTTACGAGCAGTGCACCGGCCAACACCGGTGCCGCCAGCGAGGCGGCAAAACGGTTGCTGCTCTGCATCGCATTGGCTCGCGCGTAGCGGTTGCGGTCGACCATCATCGAGATCGAGGCGATGAATGCAGGGAGCTGAAACGCCTCAAAGGCGGAGGCGAAGACACCAACTGCATAGAGATGCCAGATCTCCAGCGAGCCCGTACTGTGAAGGATCAGAAGCGCCAGCGTTGATGCTGCGGCCGCCGCGTCACTCAAGATGAGAACCAGCTTGCGGCTGTGTCGATCGATCATCGCTCCGGCCAGAGGCGCCAACAGAACGGTTGGCGCAAACGAGAAGAACCCGATCAGCGCCAACGACGTCGCTTGTCCAGTCGTCTGCCACGCCCAAACCGAGATGGCAAAGCGCGTCATTGCCGACCCGAGGAGGGACACGAGCTGCCCGACCCAGATTGTGGTAAAGCCTCCCATGCCTTGCGTGAGGGCCGGAAGCCTGAGGTGCCGTCTTGTGGTCATGTGCGTTCCCTTCGCTCTCGATTGGCCTGTGTAGCGTCTCGTCCTTGATTCAGTCCCGACAGAGGGGGCGCGGGCGGACCGCGACCAGACTTCAGCGCAGGAGACAGCGCTCGAAAAGCGAATGGAGAACCAATGGCAGAGGGCCTGCCACTTGCGAAGCGCACTCGCGCGTGGGCGAGCTGCGACATGAACTACGCTCGTTGATTGGGAGTTTCGGAGCTAGGGAGCCCTACGAGGCTTTCGGCTTCGCAGCGCTTCCCCGTCGTGCCCCGCCACATCCACGACCTTCGGAAAGCATGTGCGAACTGTACCCGAAGCCGCAGAATCTCTCAACATCAGATACAAGAGTGGAGATCGGGAGATACACCCTATGGACTATGATTCCTCTTCCGACCCGATCTTCTGCAGTGCAGCGAGTGTTTCGTTGCGTTCTCCGCGCGGCGCATGACCGCCTCCTCGCCGAGCGGCCTCCCGACCTCTGTCTGTCTTCGGGGATCCGGCACTCATGATTGAAGAATGAATGCCAGACCTCGATGACTGAAGCCCGCAAGCCGAGTCTTTCGTCCCCGGAGTCCGCGGTCAGCGGGCTCGAGGAATTGTGTGGGCTTAGCGTGGCATGCGAGCATGGTGATGTGAATACGTGAGGGTAGGAGCAGTGACAGGACGGACGGGAGACGGGAAAGCGCTCCGCAGCGCTCGAGTGCTGGATTCCCGAGGACGCCATGGGCGAGGTTGGCACAGCCGGGGATCTGGACGGTGACGGGTTCGATGATCTGAGACCGAGGGACACATACCCTATCTCCTCTCTGAG
>Ga0272442_10001837_pt1 | contig 31473 bp, 18 predicted proteins | sample SSMForm2O_FD_200262 | JGI IMG/M metagenome (GOLD analysis project Ga0272442, IMG submission 200262) | Marine sediment archaeal communities from Little Sippewissett salt marsh, Falmouth, MA, United States - SSM-Form-2O | ecosystem: Environmental > Aquatic > Marine > Wetlands > Sediment ... | reverse complement strand
GGCTCATTATTTTGGGAAGACAGGGAGAGAAAACGGGGGAGAAAGACAGAAGACTGATAACCCGTTTTAAAAACGAACGTTAAAGGGGAATACGTACTGTTATATTTGACAGAACGAGCGCCGGCTATGGGGGGTTCGTATGTGTGGACGGGCTTTGTTACACGTATACCTGCAAGCGGCTGGGACGGCTTCGGCGCATTGGCCTGTCGGACGGCATGCTAAGGCCGGACTACCGGCACCTTTTCCCCATGCTGGGCCAGCGCAACTACCCGCCCGTAGCCTTCGCCGGCGGCTGTCTCTTTGTCGGAGAAAGCGGGCTTGGCAAATACGACGAGTACTGGCGCAAGCGGGACGAGGAGCTTCCTCCCGAGAGGCGTGGCCTCAATTTCATGAATTCCGGTATCGGCGTCGTTCGGCCGGACCCTGAACCGTTGGTGCTGGCCCGAAACGCCTGCCGGGGCTACCTCATGTCCCCGGCGTTCTTTGGTGATCGGATGTACGTGCGCGCCCCTCGCCAGCTCATCTGTATCGGGCCGACGGGTGCTGAAGGCGAGCGTTACGAAGCCGAGACCGTGGCACGGACCGTGCTGGACCAGCTTCAGTTGTCGCCACCGACCGACTCCGCGCCGTTGAAGGGCGAGCCGCTGAAGGGGCTGCCCTACCGGTACGAGCTTCATCCGCTGCTTCCGGGGCGCACCCTCTCAGAGTGGCGGTACATCGGGCCGCTCTCCGCGCCCGAGGCGAAAGCGGTCACGGCCAAACTGGGATTCCCCGGCGCCTGGAACCTGGCCGCCGCCGGCCGTTTCACTTCGGTTGAGGTTCCGACAGCGGATGGCGTCACGTCGAACGTTGTGCAGTGCTTCGAAGGGGAATCCGAAATCCCGCCCAGATGTACAACAGACAGCCATCGCTTTGGGCTTGCCCTCGACCTGTTGCGGACGCACGGCAACCGCGGCGCAACCGTCGGCTTATGGCAGACCATCCTCAGCAACGATCGCGAACGTGTCCTTCGGCTCGACCTGGATTCTCCATATGCCGAGCTATGGATCGGGGGCTGCCTGGTGAAACACAATCAGCGTATTCGGCTGGGCATCGGTAACTATATCGTCGCGATGCGGACCCGTACACCCGATGCGTTGCCCGATACCCTCTCGATTCGGCCCCGGCTCCGGCCGTCCAACGACGTCGACGCCGAGCGCGCGCGGCGCCTGGCCCGGTTGCGACAGGCGGCGCCTTATCTCGATCGTGCGGTCAAAGTTGTGCCTGAACGTCCCGTAGCCCGCACATGCCGCGCGTTGCTGAGTGAGATGCGCCCTGAGTGAGTGCTGATCCTCCTCGCGCCTGCAGGGCGTTGGGTGAGTGTCCGCGCAGAAAGGTTGCCGAGAGAACACAGGAGATGAGGAGTGGACCATGAAGACCCAAGTAATTCGTAGATGCCTGTTGGTATGCGCGGCTCTCTGTCTCTGCGGAGGCAAGCGACGTGTGAAGGATGACGGCGCGACCTGGATTGAAGTGGACCGTTTCACGCATGTCCAGAAGGACTTCAGAGGTATCGGCTTCGAGGTGTGGCCGGATGTCGGCGGCATGTCGACGCGGGCGTTCGACGACGTGTTGATCAAACGGTGGCGCGAGATCAATCCAAACCATGCGCTGGTCCACCATACGTGGTCGTGGAACTGGGACCGCGTTGTACCGTTGCTGAAGGCGATGTCACGACACAGCGAGATCTGGTTGACCACCGTGGCTTCCCGCGAGGAACCGGAAGCTTTGCCGGATCCCGCGCGAATCGCGGAGATGCTCGAGCGGCTGGTGAACAAAGAGAACGTCACCAACATCACCACCTACTGTGTGATTGCGGGCGACCGCACCGTGACATCCGCGGCGGCGGAGACATTCAGCAAGAGCCTGGGCGACCGTCTCAAGGCGGCCCAGCTCGATATCCGCGTGGTGGCGTCCGTGCCCGAAAGCGTTCTTTCCTCACTGGGCGATGAATCCAAGGGCGGCGAAGCGGCGGCGGCTCGCCTCCCCATGGAGCTTGCCGAGCGCATGATCGATGCCGTCAACCGGGGTGAGCCGGTAATCACCTGCATGCCGTTTGCCGACATGCCGCCTGAGTCGGGAGTGCCCGAGCCGGACAGAGAAGGACTGTTCGGGTGTGGGCGCGATGAACAACGGGCTCGCCCCGTCTACTACGGGATGGGGCTCTTTTCGAAGTACATCCGCGGACCGGCCCAGGTGTACGAGATGAAGTCGCCGTTGCCCGAGCTGAAACTGGCCCTGCTCAGACACCATGACAAGAGTTGCATGCTCGTGGCCTTGAACAAGGGAAAGGAACCGCTGCTGATCCAACTGAGGGAGCTGGGCACAGGCGCGCACGATCGGGACATGAAGGGGTCCCTGCGGATCCATCTCTATCGGCCGGATGAAGTTCCGGAACATCCGTCCGCGGACCTGCCCGCGTGCGAAGAGCCTGCGAGAATCACCAACTCGAAGAAGGGCAATGGATTCCGTTTCAGCGTTCCGGCCGGGACCTTGCTCACGGCGCGCGCGATGTCGGATGAAGAACCGCCGGAACGGATCCGGTCCATCGATGTGTCCAAGGCCGAAGATGGCGGCAATCTCCTGAAATGGCAGCCGGTCGTGGACAAGGACCTGTGCTACTACCGCGTCTACCGAATGAACATGCCTGATTTTCGTTTTGCCAAGAAGGAGCAAATCGGGTCAACGATCGGTACGCAGTTTCTGGACGGTGACCCTCCGTCGGGCAAGAAGAGCTACTACGCCGTGTTGGCCGTGGATTTGTCCAATAACACGGTGCGTTAGAAAGGGAATAAGATGGGATACCACGCTTTGCTACGACTGACCGGATTTCTGCAGCCGGGCGTTATTGGACTGCTTATTGTGAGTTCGGCCCTGTTTCCGGACGCCGGCTACGCCGCCGGCGGACCGGCGACGGAGAAAGACCTGAAGACAACGGTCAAGACGCTGGAAGACACGGTGAAGCGGCTCACGAAGACGCGTGACGGCCTGGCCGCCAAGCTGGCCGCCCGTGTGACCGCCGACGCCGCGAAGGGTCCGAACCAGGAGATGATCCTGCGTTTCCTGGAAGGCGCGGACGGTGATGAGACGCATTTCACTTTGCGCCGGCGGGGCGGGGCATGGGTGACCGGCTACGCCGCGGTACCCTCCTGGCGGCAGCAGGGATTCAACCAGCTGTTCAACTATGTACATCGCGGCAGGAGCAAGTGTGTCATTCGCGATACGATTCGCTATCCCGCCGATGCCAACGCGCTCTCGTACGACGGTTCCGCGTTGACCGGGAGCATGACGGCGGTCTTCAAGCTGGACAAGACCCGGGTTGAACGCCTCCCGCCGGGCGCGCCGACCTGGTGGCGCACCGGGCAGAAGTACACCACGATTGAGCGGTTGGGCGCCCTGAACCATCACAGGAAACGCACGCAGACATACACGCTGGACGTTAAGGCCGTCAAAGGAGTGCATGAATTCGATCTGTCGATGGACAAGGCGATCAGAGGGGAGCGCGCGTTGGAGGTGTGCTTTCAGGTTCCGGCCCAGCCGTGGGTGCGCGCCGGCGCGTGGGCACACCATTTCAACTGCGGCTATCACGGGATCGATGCGTCGCATTTGACAGTCAAGGACGGTGTCCTGGAAGGGCCGTTGCTGGTCGCGATCAACCCGGACAAGTGGTTCCCGAAAAGGCCGCACTACATCACCTATCACCTGACCGCGAAACTGGACGGCCCGCTGTGCGTGGGTGAGTTCAAGGCCGAGGGTGACATGGGGGAATACACCGGGACACTGCGCGGGGGGACAGGTCAGTTTGTCGCGGGCACGTTTGAGTCATCCGGGGATCTGGGATCCGTTCGCTCCATGGTGTTCGGGCGTGTCATGCCGGTGCGCGAAGACGCCGCGGCGCTCATGAGCGCCGGCACGAAGGCCGAGGGCGCCTCTCCGGAGACGGTCCGGGCCCTGGCAACCCGGGCAGCCGAGATCTACCGGGAGATACGGGCGCTGTGCATGGCCGTGGATCAGTACCCTTTGCCCATAGAGACGGCCATGGACCAGACCCGGGCGCCCGCGCCGGAATGGGGAACCGAGGGCGCACTGACCCCGGCGCAGCTCGACGCCGTCACCGCCTTCGCGAACGACACAGACGCGCTTGTTTCCGACTGTGTTGCCGGCCTGGGCAAGAAGCGGAGCGTTGTTATGGGGGCGCCTGATTGCGGCGATCTCACGTTCGGCCCCTTTGCCGAGTCCGTTCCGCTCGCATCCTCGGCGACCAACGTGTTCGCGTTGCCCGAGGGCATCACGGAGACCGGACCGCAACGCTGGGCGCACATTCCTTCGTGGTCGGTTCTCGGACCTCTGCATCAGCACGACGATATGGATCACAACCTTGCCGGGTTGCCGGAGGTGGTCCCGGCGGCCGGCGCCGCTTACGAGGTGAACAAGGGCAAGCTCACCTACCCCAAGGGCGTGGAACGCCCCAAGGAACGAGTGACGCGGTCGTGGGAATCGATGGCCGCCGTCCGCGGGAAGATCGAGCCGCCCTGGTCGTGGTGGAAGCCCCGGGGCAACAGTCTTCGCTGCAACTGGTTTGCGCGGGCGGCGCTGTCATCGGACAAGGACCGCGAGGTGTGGGTCTCGCTGGCCGCGGATGCGCACGCGAAACTGTGGGTGAACGGGAAGCTTACCTGGATTGCCGATGAGATTCTGTGGCGCAACCGGCGCGGCAGGGAATCGATCTTCAAGATCACGCTGCGGAAGGGCGAGAACGACATCCTGCTACGCGCGCGGGAAGATCGCGGCCCGACGTGGCTGCGTTTCCACGTCTGCGTCCGGGGCGCGCCCGATCCGGACTCGAAGCCCGTTCTCGTAAGCAAAGCGCCCCGCAAGCAGGTTGTCGGAGCGCGGGGCGACGGCTCCGGCCGTTTCGTCCAGGCGGCGGACCCGCCACTGGTGTGGGAGCTCGAAAAGGGGACCAACGTCGCATGGCAGGCCGCGTTGCCCGCAACAGCAATCAGCGGCGCCGCGGCGACGGCCGAGAAGATTTTCGTCTGCTGCGGGTCCAACCTTGTTGTTTGTCTGGACGCGAAAACCGGGAAGCTGCACTGGAAACAGACGATCGAAGGCGCGGTGGCAATGAGGCGTGCCGACGGCCTCATCAAGACCGATGGCGCGACGGTCTGGGCCAACATGGGCGGGCAGACCGCCGCCTACACCATGGATGGCAAGGAACTGTGGCGCGCGCCGATCGGCGGAGCGCCAAGAGGGTGGACGATTATCGACGGCGTCGTGGTGATCGAACACGCCGTGGAGGGGAACAGGACCGAGCACGCATGCCATGCGCTGGACGCGATGACGGGTAAGCCGTTGTGGAACAAGACCCTTCCGGGCGCGGCCGGGAACCGCCCGCTCCATGCGCTCAGACTTCAGAACGGGAACAAGAAGGTGAGCGCCGTGGTCCTTGCCGATCTTACCGTTCTGGAGCCGGCGAGCGGCCGTCTTCTGTGCGGCCCGCCCGACACGGATGCGCGGCCGAAGTCGGCGGTTCACATGGCCGACGACATGGTCGTCTACGGCCTGCGCAGCAAAGTGTGCGCACACCGCTATATGCTTGACCCGCACGGCCAGGTCGTTGTTCGGCCGCTGTGGCGTATCCACTACGGTCTCAAGACAGACTCATCCGTCAGCCTGCTCGTAGCCGGACGCTATGTCCTGGTAATGGCGACCCCGCAGGAGGACCGTCCCGGCCATTCGCCGGCCGCGGCAACCGAGGTCTACGCCTACGACCGGGCAACCGGTCGGCCGATCAGACGGCTCAAGCCCGTGCTCAAGTGCATGCCGGCCTTGCCTACTCCGGCCTACGTTGCGCCCTACGTGTTCGTGCATTCCCGAGGCGGCTACGCGGGCGGGATTCCGTCCGGCCAGATCGGCGTGGTCCGTATCGACGGGTTGCCTGAACGTATCAGGGTGAATATCTACGAAGCCCGAACACGTCCTCCGTCATTCGCCGGCAGCCGCATGTTCCTCGTGGGTAACGAGAAGGTGTGGTGTGTGGGGGTGACGGATGAAGACGGGCAACGGTACCAGGACGAACAGGTGGCTGAGAAGCTGTTCGAGGAGCTCTGGGCTATCCCCAGGGACGAACGGTTCACTGCGCCTCGACCACTGGCAACGGCACCGGAATACGGCACCGTACCGATCTGCAGCCTCGAGAGCGGGATCGGTCTGCCCCACTGGATGCGTGCCGGCCCGTTCCCGCTTCCGAATGCCGCCAACGCCGGCGAGGAAAACGACCGGCTGGCCGCTCTGCGTGCGAAGCCCGGAGACACGCTTTCTCTGGGCGGTGTCGAACGGAAGTTCGAAGCGTTGCCGCAGAGAGCGGTGGCTGTCGGGTATAACTACGGTGGGGGGTACTACCTCCAGGGCATGGGCGCCGTTACCGCCTCCGTGTTCCGGAACATCGATGTGCTGAGCTGTACCGGCGACAGGAAGGATATGTCCGGTGTGCTCTACACCGTGGTGGCGAACGGCCGGCCGCGAGTCGCCACGCTGAGGGTGCCGCCAAAGGGTGTCGAGGTATGGATGGGCGGCATCAAGCTGAAGCCTAACCAGCCCGTGCAGCTCGACCCCGCCGCATACCCGCTCGTTGTGCGCCTCAGGCCCGACAAGATGGGCAAGAAGGTGCCCCCGCTCAATTTGACGTTCAAGGACATGGACGATCCACGGGCGGTGCGGCGGGTCTGGCTGAAGAACACGAACCGCCGCGAAGAGGAGCTCAAGGCGGTCGCCCGACGGTTCGCCGGTCACCCGCTGGGCGAGAAAGCCGAGGCGTATCTCGAACAGCTTGGCGCATACAAGGTCGAGCTGGATATCGCCCGGATGGTCCGCTCCGTGAACAACGGGGGCACCGCCATCTTCGCGGATGCACGCCCGCCCGTGCCCTGGGAACGCGGGGCCAACCTGCGTTGGCGCGCCAATTTGCCCGGTGAAGCGGCGGCCGCACCCGTGGCCTCGGGCGACCTGGTCCTCGCCAGCGTGAATCCGAACCGTGTCACGGCCGTCAACCGTCTTGACGGAAGCGTGGTGTGGTCGACGGAGATCCCGGGCGCCAAGGTCCTGTCAGCGCCCGCCGCTACGAAGGATGCCGTCTATGTCGCGGACGCCGGCGGCGCCATCGTCCGGCTGCGCCGTGACGGCACGATCGCCTGGACAGCGTCCCTGAAAAAAGCTTCCGGCACGCCGACGGCCTTGATCGCGGGCAGCATGCTCGTTGTGCATAACGGCGCCCTCTACGGTGTGAACATGGGCAACGGAGAGAAAGTGTGGACCGTGGACCAGGATGGCGACGGCGCGCCCGCGGCTGTGACGCTTGGCGGCAATCCGGCCCTGCTGACCTGCGCGGGGACCATTCTCGACCCCGCGACGGGCGGCAAGCTCGTGTCGGGGCTGCCGGCAAATGCTTCGGTGGTGGGGCAGATGGGGAAAGACATGGTCTATGCCGTGGACGAGAAGGGGACCATGGGAGCCTACTGGGTGAAGCGGCATGTGCGGGCGGTAGCGTTGTGGGAACGGGTCGTCGGCTCCGTGATCAGCACGCCTGTCGTCTGTGACGATCGGCTGTATGCGCTGACCGATAAGGGCGAGACGCTTGCGTTAGCGGCCGCCGACGGTCGGATGGTGACGAGCGCCCGGCTCAGTGTTCAGCCGAAACCGGGCGTTTCGCGTCTGCTCCTGGGCGGCCTGCATCTGTTCGCCGTGAATCTCGGGGATGACGGCCGCACGATCGTACTGAAGCCGGGTGCGAAGCTCGGGAAAGCATGGGAATACAGCGTTCCGGGCGCATCGCTTCCGCCGTTCTTCCTGGGAGACAGCGCGTTTGTCGCGAGCGGCAGGACGCTCTTTTGTATGGGCGGGGAACCGCCGGCGGCGCCGGGTGCCTACACGCCGCCGACGAGTATCGAGGCGGCTGCCGGCTACACGCCCGGTGACGGCGTGCCCGTTGTGCCTTTCGAGGACGGCCAGATGCCGATGAAATGGTTGTTCTCCAGCCCCGCCAAGCCGCGCACGATTGAGACGGACTTCCTGGCGTCGGCGGGTACAAGAGAGAAGGTTCGTGCGGAGCCCGGGACCAAAGCGAAGTACAAAGACCAGGAGATTGTTTTCCGGACGCTGGATGCCGAGCGATCCATCTGGTCGCACCCCAAATTCTCGGCCGGTCTCGATGCGCTCAACGTCCGGCGCGCCGTGGCGCCGGACCAGGAACCCGTGAAGCATGACGGATCCACCGTCTACCTGTACACCGTGGTGGAGAACGACAAGCCGCGTTTCGTCGAAGTGCGGATGATGACGCCGGGCGCCGAGCAGTGGAATAAGCAGGAGCAGATCGAGACACGGCTCTGGCTGAACGGCGTACCGGTGGCCGACCACCAGGTTGTCGAGCTGGCCGCCGGGAAATGCCCGATCATGATCCAGGTGTCCGTCGGCACGTGCAAGTCCAACGGCGGCATGATCTGGGTGGCGCCGCGCTTTATCGACCGCACGGTTAAGTACGCGGCGGAGAGGGACGCACACAATACGCGGGCGAAAGTCTGGGCGGCATACGAATCGGCCCGCAACTCATTGTTCGTGCTGAAGTAGGCGCGGATCCGTCAATGGCGGGATAGGTCAATCGAATGGCGGCATAGTCCAATAGCCGGCGGTACGGGTTCATGCTAGCATTCCTCTGAGGATGTGTTTCATGAAGAGGCTCGGCATGCTTGTGTGTTTTCTGGTGACGGCGGCCGTGTCTGCCGCATCCGGCGCGAGTTTCAACGATACGGCTGAAGGTGATTACGCCAATGAGGCGTCCTGGGCCGAGTCCGGATCGCCCGCCGACGATGTGATCAATCCCGACACCGTCCTGATAGACGAGTATACGATAACGCTCGCAGGCGCCGGCCAAGCGTCAAACGACACCATTACGGTCGAGCCCGGTGGCACGTTGGACTTCGGAGGAGCAGGCTCCAACAGGCTGGCCGGCGCTGCGATCATCCTCAACGGTGGTTCGGTGAGCTGTGACATGTGGAAGGCCTGGCGGGGACCGGCTCGCGGCGACTTTCTGGTCACCGCGGATTCCGCGTTCTATATGCACATATGGACCAGCAAAGATACCGGGCTCTTCGGCAGCCTGGATTTCGGGCCGGGCGAGCACACGCTCTCGTTTGCCAACACCGTCAACAACAACGCGAAGCCGAGCGCCAGATTCACGGGCGCAATCATAGGGAATGGCGGCACTATCGATGTGGGTACCAGGACGTGGGTCGAGCTCGATGGGCCGGCTGTAACTGTCGGTGAGACATTGAACAAGACCTGGACAAACAGCCTTACGATACTGACAAGTTTCGGAATGGCAATTCCCGGTGGCGCAACAATGGTGGCTGCGACGGGGTCCAGCCCGCTGACGGTAACCGGGGGCTGGGTCGAAAGCAGCGTGGCCTACAGGGACGCGGGGCTATGGCGGTTTGATGTGGACAGTGGTCCCGACGGCGGGATCGATGCGGTCATGACCAACAGGAAAGACACCGTGTCCTATCCCGGTCATGGAACGCCGTTCGCGGCCGAGGACGCCGGATATGTCGAGATAACCGGGGTGGTTGCGGGCCGGGAGATGATGCTCAAGCTCGAACTGGCCAATGTTACCGATATCGCCGAAGTGATTGCCGCGCTGGACGAGAATCCGATGTTCAGCGACATAGAGGCGGCCGGCAGCGATGCGATCAGAGTCAGATTCGAGCCGGCATGGTCCGGTACGGCTTACTTCCTGTGGGACAACGCGCCGGGTGCGGTCCATGCCCTGTGTGCCGACGTTACCAGGGTGTCCCCTATGCTCCTGCCCGGTACGGTTATTGCCATCTTCTGACACCGGTGCAGTCGGCCCGTTGCGTTGCGCAGAACTTCCTGTTTTATACGCAAAAGAGCGGATATCCATGGGGCCTGAACTGTTATGGTCCGACTGGACCAGCGCAGTTCTATAGGAGGGTAGGGATGACGATGAGAAACCATGGAATTCTTGCGTTGGCGATCGCCGCGGTGGCGGTGACCGTGGGCGCGATGGTCGGGCAGGGGGCCGAGCTGGAGGCGGAGTTTTCCAGGGAAGTCAAAGCTCTGTCCGCGGATGTCACGGCGCTGAAGAAGGTGTGGGCTGACTCGTTGGGGAAGCTGGCCGGACAGAAGACGCCCGGAGGGTCGGGGAAAGCGAGAGTGGCGACGTTCGTGCTGGCCAAAGCGCTCGCGGCGCAGGACGTCAAGCTGGAACTGATCCACGACGGGGAGCGCTGGATTGGGGGCCAGGCCTGGGTGCCGGCCCTCAAGAGCGCGCTCAGTCTGAGGGGCATTTCGGGGATATCCCTCGCGGCCGGCCCCGGCGAGACCGTGATCGAGGGACGCCTCGCTGTCGAGATCCCGAAGGACGCGCTAGTCTCGCATGACAGGGGAACACGCGCGGAGCTGCGTATCCGCGTTGCCGGTTCCGCGGGCGGGATGGCCGGTACCTACGAGACGGCATCCGGGCCGACGGCAAAGAAAGGCCGGGCGTCGGGCCGGCTGCGGCCGCTGGGCGCGGCCTACGCCTTGCCTTCCGATTACCCTGTCCGCAAGTTCGGCGGCAAGGACGGGTTCGAGCTGTATGCGCTGGGTATCGAGCTGGAACGTGACGCGAGCCGGGTCTACCGTGACATACTGCTGCTGGACGCTTGCAGCCGCGGGCACGGTGACGCGGGTGCGCCGGAGCTGTGGGTGCCGCCACGGCCCGTCTTCTCGGCATCCTCGGAAGGGAGGAGAAAGACCAAGAGGACAGGAAAGGGCGGGAAGACCAGGAAGGCCGCGAAGCCGGTAATCGATCTCGATGACGTGGACGATCTGGATCTGGGCCTCGGTGACGGCGGCGCCGGCACAGTTGACACGCCGGCGAAGGGCAAGCGATTTGCCGATCATCCGGCTGCCCGGGACCGGCTCAAGACCTTGCGGGACATCCGCCAACACGTTGCGCGGATGCGACGCGCGAGCGAGGCCGCCGCGAACGGCGGCGCGAAAGGGCCCGCGGTTGCGTCGTCCTTCCCCGATCTCCCGGACAAGCAGTTCGGCCCCTGGTTCGGCTTCGCGCCGCTGCCGGGTGACAAGAAGACCCCGAACAGGTTACCGCCGTACACCGGCTCGGCGGGAACGCAGGAGTGGCTTCATCTGGACGGGTGGCGGGTGCTGGGACCGATGCACTGCGGCGCGCCGGCCACGGCGTGCGCAACGCTGCCGCATATCTTCGTGTTGCCGAGTGTATCGTATCCGGCCGTACGCGACTTTATCCCGCCGCAGGACGAGAAGGCAAAGAAGACGGGGCCCGTGGTCGATCCGGAGACTGCCGTAACGCGTTGGGAGCCATACCCCGTAGACGTGGGCACGGGCATATTGCGTCCGCCGCAATGGCACTACCTCAAGATGTCCGGCTACGGCAGCTGCATATGCGGCACGACCAGGGAGGACTCGATGTGGTTCGCCGCAACCGAGGTACATAGCGACAAAGACCGGGAAGTCTGGGTGGCGGCCGGCGCGGATGCGGATGCCATGCTGTGGTTGAACGACCGGCTGGTAGCGGCCTGGCCCGATCCGGAGAAGCGTTGTGACATGGAAAGCCCCATCATGTTCCGGGCCGCATTTCAGAAGGGGCGCAACACGATACTGGCGCGCGTGCGACACACGCTCAAGCACGGCCAGGCAAAGGGGTACCGTATCAGCGGGCTATGGGTTCGCGTCTGCACTCGGGGCGTGCCGGCGGATGCTGCAACCGCGGCCGAACGTGACCGACTTGTGGCCGAACGCCTGAAGGACCTGCGGCCCGCCGGTCCGGAGGTGCTCGGCTGGCGAGGCAACTGGCGGGGTGTGCATCCGGAAGCGCAGCCCGTTACGGCCTGGGATTATCGCAAGCGCATCAACGTCAGGTGGCAGGCCCCGCTGACGACACCGCAGCAGATGTCGGGGCCCGTGGTCGTCGGCGAGAAAGTCGTAGTCCTGGTTGACCCGTGCCACATCGCATGTTTCGACAAGCACACCGGCAAACATCTCTGGCTGCGCGACTACAGTGTTCTCGAGTTTATCGACAAGGCGCTCTACGAGAAGACGAAACCACAGTTCCAGGCCTACTGGGACGGGTGGCAGGAGGCTTTCAAGGACTTCTGGTGGTGGCAGGAAGAAGATGACGCCGCGGCGGCCAAGCGTGGGGAGGCAGGGAAGGCGCTGAGAACCAAGTACCGGGAGTACTGGAAGCCCGTATCCGCAGCCGTGAAGAAGGCCGGCCATGTCATCGGCTACTTATGGTCCGGCTACATGGGGCTATCGTGCGCTACGCCCGTAACCGACGGCGAACACATCTGGGTGTGGACGGCGATGGGCACGGCCGCCTGCTTCGATTCCGACGGGAACCGCAAGTGGATGGTCAGAGTCAAGAACACGGGGTCCTCATACGGCGCCTACTCGTCCCCGCTCTTGATCGACGGCAAACTGATTCTCGAATTCGTGCCGGAAGACACGCTTGTCGGCGGCAAAGGCTCAAGCGAATTCCGTAATGTCTGGTTCCTCGCGCTCGACGCCAAGACAGGCAAGGAACTGTGGCGAACGCCGGTCCTGGAGCCGATCGGGTCGGCTTCACCCATTGCCACGCGCCTGACCAACGGCAACGAAGACATGACTGTCCTCATCACCGGCGGCACGGGCTGCGCTCCGATGATGCCGGACGGGCGCGCACGCGGCACAGTTCTTGGCGGTACCGTCGTGCGGGCGGATGACGGGAAGGTGCTCATCCCGAATATGTCCGTAAACGCGGGATACGGCACGCCGGTAGCCGCCGGCGACAGGGTCTACCATTGCGGGCCCAACATGATGAGCGGAGCTCGGCTGATCATGCGCGACCGCGATACGGTCGGAGCACAGCGACTGTGGACACGGTATTTTCGATGGAGCTTCGAGCCGTGCGTCAGCCCCTACGGAGACCACCTCTATGCAACGCTGGGCTCAGCGGGGCCCGGCGGGCAGGGCCATGCGGGATACGCGATCTTTGACGCGGCTACCGGTAGGCAAGTCGTGCGCCATGTCAACGTGGATTGGCCGGTCCTTGCCGAGCGCGGCGGGCGCGCCTATGTGCCTACGTCGGTTGCCGGTGGCTTTGTCTTCGTCGGCTGCAGCGGCCGGGGCTTCGGCGGCAAGGAATTGCCGCAGGCGAATATGACGGTGTTCGAGGCGGGGCCGCAGGGCCGCATGTTGGCCCAGAACGGGTTGCCGCCGCGGTGCGACAGCGCACTGGCGTTCGACGGCGACCGCATCTACTACCGCGCGACGCGGGACCTGAACGCCCTGGTTTGCCTCGGACACACCGGCGACGAAGGTAAGGCATACGAGGCCGATGTGAATGCTCGCATGATAATGGACGACCTGCCTGCCGAAGCGCCGACAGTAGTCAAGGCGGTTGCGGTCCCGGCCTGGCCGGGCCGCGTTCCATCGGGAGTCCAGCGCGGGGCTCTTTTCCAGGGCTGCCCGGCGTCGGGTCTATACAGCCTCGGGCTGAGAACAGACAAGGACCGGGACATGCTCCTTGCCGGGGCGCGGGGCGAGAAGAGCCCCAGGCTCGAAATTGCCGCCGGCGGACGCGTTACGCGCTTTGTGACGGGCGGTCAGACCTACGGCATGCAGCTCGCCGGGAAGGGACGTGCCCGACGCGGCCGCCTGCAGGTCGTACACGCGCGGGACTGCGCGCGCGAGTGGAAATGGGAGGCCGGCACTCGCGGGCACGGGCTGTTCTGCCAGGTCTTCCGAAACGAGAGGGCCCGGACGGTGCGCTTCATGAGCCGCACGCGGAATCCGGCGGTCCATGCGTGGCTCGGCGGCGTGCCGGTGAAACACCAGCAGCGCTACCGGCTCGCGGAAGGCTACTATGTGCTGTTGGCGGCGATCGAGGTCTGCGACAGCCTGGATGCCGAAGACCTGTGTCTCGACTTCTCGTTCGTTCCGTCGGCGGACGATCCGGCCGACGATATGCGCGCCTACACCGACGAGCTGCGTGGCGCAGCAACGTACCTCGAACGGGTAGTGAAGCTGAAACCCGAAAGTGATACGGCGAAACGGGCGAAGGAGTTCCTGGCGAAGGTCCGATGAGGTGACATGCCCCCGGTGTCGTACCCGCGGCGAATCAAGTCGGAAGACGACGCCTCGCGGACGCAGTGCAGTGAATCCTGGTTAACCGGCTCGTGCCATGCTCCCACGTAGAGCTCTGTCGCGCCATGATACCAGTCCACCTCGAGAAGAAACCACGGCTGCGCAAAGCTATGCAGACGCTTACCAGTTGATGTTGGACAGCCGCGGGGAAGTATGCCGAAATAGTCTGTCACACGGCCGGGGTGGCCGCACAACTTGGGGGTAGAGTCATGGATTTGGACGCAAAAGAAGCCGCGACAAAGCGGCCTGCGGGGAAGTCGGATGGGGACCTCCTGCGTGACTATGTTGTCGACGACGATCAGGATGCCTTCACCGCATTGGTTGATCGGTACCATCATATGGTCTATTCGAGTTGCCTACGGCGGTTGGGGGGCAACGCGGGGTTGGCGGCAGAAGCGGCTCAGGCGGTGTACGTCATTCTCGGGCGGAAGGCGGCGAGTTTGACCTCTCGTTCGGATCTTGGCGGATGGCTGTACTGCACGGCACGCGGCGTTTCGATCAATGTCTATCGAGGTGAGAAGCGCCGGCAGCGGCGAGAAGGTGAGGCTGTGGCACGGGAACTCACGTTTATGGGAGGCGACGAAGGCGAGCATCCCGGACTCAGACGGGCGGAATTGCGGGCAGCCTTTGACGCGGCCATTGACGAACTGTCGGTTCAGGAACAGAGGATCATCCGGTGCCACTACTTCCTGAGCCAATCGTTCGACGAGATTGCCGTGCGCGCCAACCTGTCGTGCGCAACGATAAGGCAAAAGGCACATCGAGCGCGCAAGAAGTTGAGGCGCATCTTGACGCGCAGAGGGTTGGCGATTTCGCTAACCGCGTTGACCGCGATGCTGGAAGAAGTCCGTGCTGAGGGGGCGAGCGTGTCAGGTGTCAGGTATCAGGTGTCAGCAAGGGAGGCCTCCGAGACGGCGCGGGGGTTGGCGGAGCGGGTGATGTGGGAGATGGCGTGGCATTGGCGACTGAAGGTGGCCGGGGTTGCGGCGGGGGCGTTGATCCTCGGGCTCGGGATCGCTTGGCTGGTCGGGCGTCACGGCGCTACCGAGTCGCCGAGTCACGCGTGGCGCGTGGCTTCCGTGACCGGCGCTGTTGAAGGCATCGGGATCGGCCAAGCGCTTCGCCCCGGCGATGTCATCCGGACGGGGGTGAGGCAGGAGGTGGAACTGCGGTTCGGCGCGGGCAGCCGTTTGTTGCTGCGGGAAGAGGGAGAGATCCAATATCCGGTATCCAACAAGAAACCTCCAATGACCCCGTTGGGATTTCGGCTGGAGAAGGGCGCCTTGGTTGCGGCATTGGAGGGCGCGGTGCGGTTCCAGACCGAGCATGGCGTGGTGGAGAGTGGCGAGGATGGCGCCACATTCCGGTTGATGGTGGCGGAGAGCACGAATGCCTTCACGCGAGTAGATGTGACGGCTGGGAGCGTCGAAGGGCCTGGGCCGAGGGGCGAGGAGCGCATTGACTCAGGCAACGCTCTGTGCTTTGGCCCGGGGATTGAGGGGAAGGTGACGGCAGCGGACAGGCATGAGTTCTCACCGAAATATGGCGGGGTCTTCTACCGCCGTTACGCGCAATGCTACCGCCGCGGAAAATGGGCGCTTGACGAGGAATTGGAGGCGATTGGGGAGGCGGCGTCCATTCGGCCCGAACAGCTTGTGGAAGGCTGGTACGGCATCGAAATGCGGGAGGGGCGCCGGGGGTCGCGCTTGGCTGAGTCGGACCTGCCCGGAGGGCTGGAGGTGCGCGCCGAAAGGCAGAGCATACGGGTGTCCTCGCGTGGCGCCGCGGCCGCTTCGGGGGCTGGGTGCTTTCCGTACGCGGCGGCCGGGGATGCGGATGCGTTGCGGCTGAACCATGACGTGGCGTTACACCGGGCTTATTCGGAAGTCAACCGGATGCGGGTGGGTACGTTCGGGTGGGAGTATCGGCCGGAAGGCGATTTGCTCTCCCGCTTCGAGGGAGCGCCCGCGGAGGGAGACGCACGGATGGTCGTCGGTAGATGGTATGACAGGGAGGAGACGCATTTGCGCGTCGGCAGTTTGCCGGACGGGCGGCTGCTCTATGAATCCGAGGCACGCGTTTCGTGGAGGACGTCGGAACAGAAGTCGTGGCTGGCTTGCGAACCCGGATCCGCGTTCGCGTTGGTGATTTGGGCGCGAGACTGTGTTGTCGATCTCCGGGACCTGACGGTCCGGGAGTTGAAAGGACCCATTCCCAGCGTTGAAGCAACGCGGTCTGAAGACAATGACGGAACACAGCAGGGAGAGGTTGATAAATGAGTACGGAGAATTCGAGAAAACGTTTAAGACATTTGTGCTTGGGAGGAGCGCTGGCCGTGGTCGCTGTCGTCTTCTCGGCAACTCCGGCCCGTGCAACCGCCCCATCGCGGCTTCGCCAGGACTCGTATCGATGGCGGAATGACGACGGTTCCGAAGAGAGTGCCTCGTGGAAGCAGAACGTGAACACGCCGCATACGGGCCAGGTACGCGCCGAGAATGTCCGCGTCCGTGTCTGCATCGTGAATGAGTCCGGCACCCTCGTGGAGGATTCGCCTTCGGCAGCGTATCGCCTCGAGTATGCCGCATCCGGCAGCGGTCCCTGGTCCGCAGTGGACACCGGTGGCGGTAGCGGCCATTTTGTCATGTCGAGCACGACGAACTATCTCAATCAGGCACCCACAACGGACCAACTGGCGCAGCACAGTGGGGAGTATGAATTCGCCGCTGGAGGAAGAGCTGTTGAGTCGCCGCACAATGGGGCATCACCGAACTTCTCCTTTCGCGGGGACCACTATATCAATATGGAGTACTGTTTCCAGGCTCGGGGAACCGCACCCGCGGGGACGTACTACTTTCGAGCGGCGCTTCCCGACGCGTGGCCTAACGAATACAGGGCGCTCGCCCAGCTCACACTGGAAGCCGGCACCGTGCCGGCGATCACAAGCGCTCTTTCGGTTGCCGCGGAGGCGGAGGTCGATTTCGTTTACCACATACGCGCCACCGGGTCGAACCCCGTTACTTACGACGCGACGAGCTTGCCCGCTTGGCTCAGCTTTGACGGCGGCAGTACGCTGGCGGGCGCTCCACCCGCTGTCGGAACTTACACAGCCACCATCGTGGCGGAGAACGGGTTTGGGTCGGACAGCGAGACGCTCACGATCAACGTGTCGGCGGCAGCGGGCGTTGTGGTCGACGATGCGGACGCCAACACGACTCGGATTGGTGTCTGGACTGCGTCCGGCGCGCCGGACGGATGGGCCGGCGGATCGCTTTTCGGCACTCAGTCACCCACCCTTGAGGATGGCTATGCGGTATTCCGTTGGACTCCGGAACTGCCGTCGGCGGGAGAGTACGAGGTCTACGCGCGGTGGACATATCACGAACGACGAGACGAGACTGTGCCGTACCGCATCGCGCACGACGGAGGAACCGACACCGTCGTTGTCGACCAGAAAGATAGCTTGCTTGTCGGCAAATGGAATCTGCTGGGCACCTACGCCTTTACGGCCGGTCAGATCGGGCACGTGGAGGTGTCTGCCGAGAACGGGCAGGCTTGCGCCGATGCCGTCCGTTTTAAACACGTGACCGATCCATTGGACTTGGACAGCGACGGCCTGCCGGATTCCTGGGAGATAACACAATTCGGTGCGATCGACGATCCGGATGCGCAGCCACATAAGGATCCGGACGGCGACAGGATGTCGAACATCCACGAGTTCAGAGCCGGAACCGTGCCCACGGACGAAGCGTCCGTACTGGTTGTTGAGGGCATTGAGATCGCCGGCGGGACACAGCCGATTATCCGTTGGCAAAGCGCGGTCGGCAAGTCCTACAGCGTGGAGAAGAGCACGAACCTTACCGTAGGCGACTCGTGGATACCCGTTGGCACCGGGATTCAGGCGGCGACGCCACAGAATGTATACACGGCTGCGGTGATGTCCGCTAAATCGTTCTACAGGGTGGTGTTGGAGCCGTGAAGCATCGGGTGTGGGTCGGCGTCTTGTTCTCGGGTGTGCTGTTCGGGCTTTCCGTATCGGGGTTCGATCTCTCCCTGCTTGCGTGGATCTGTCTTGTTCCGGCCTTGGTATCGGCTTCTTCGCTTGCGCCCAAAGGTGTTTTTGCGCGCGGCCTTGCAGCCGGGTTTCTCGCGGGGATCATCCTCTGGTATCAGCTCTGGACGGGGCTGGTGAAGATGACGGGGTCGACTGTGATCTCGGCCCTTTTTACCTCTTGTCTCTGTGCTTTCTTTGCGGTGTGGTTTGCAGCCGCACTCGTGGTCATGCGTCTGGCCGCCGGCATCGTTCCAGGCAGGACCGATCGTTTGTGGCATGTTCCCATGCGTTGCGTGCTGGGCGGGGCCGCGTGGGTGGGGGCGGAACTCGTCTATACCAGGCTTTTCATCCTGGCGGGTCTGCCGTTTGTGCCGACCTTGGGGTACTCGCAATGGGCGCACCCCGCCGTGATCCAGGTGGCTGCGCTGACGGGCGTCTACGGCATCTCGTTTGTCATCGTCGTGGCCAACGTGGCCGTCGGCTCGGCCATCGCGTCACGTCGTATGAGGCCGTTGCTCATTCCATTGCTGGCGGTCTGCAGCGTCATTTTGTGCGGCATGGCGCGTCTGCGGTTTGCTCCGGATCCCGAGCCATCGCGCACGTTGCGTGCCGCGGCTCTGCAGGGCGACATCGGGCCGTTTGAGAAGATGGATCCAGCCGCGCTGAACAGGATTGGCGGACGCTACGTGGCGCTTTGTGGTGATGCCGCCGAGGCGGGCAGTCGCCTGGTCGTATGGAGCGAGACGGCGGTTCCGTGGCGTGTGATCGACGAGGATGCCCTGATCACGGAGGTATTGCGGACGACGGCGTCAGCGCAGTCGGTGCATGTTGTTGGCGCCGCGATGAAGGCGCCGAATATCCCGGGGCGGGTACTCAACGCAGCGCTCCTGGTCCACCCTGACGGGCTGATTTCGGCCATGTATGCCAAGATGCGCATTATCCCGTTTGCCGAACGACCGCTCCGGATCCCCGGGCTCCTTCCCTCCGGTATGAGCCATCCTTCACGGACACCACTCGCACCGGGTCAGGGCCTGGATCCGATTCATGCGCCTTTCGGCTTGCTCGGCGTGAACATCTGCAACGAGACGTTCTTTCCTTCCCATGTCAGACGGGGTGTGGCGAACGGAGCCGAGCTGATTGTTCATCTTGCGAATACCGGCTGGTTCCGTTGGCGCAACATGTTGCGTCGCCACCTGCGCTGCAACGTACTACGCGCGGTGGAGACCGGGCGTGACAGTGTGGTGGCCAACAACTCCGGCATATCGGCCATTGTGGACGCTTACGGGCGTGTCCGCGCTGAAGCTCCGCCGTTCACGCCGGTGTGCCTGACCGGCACCGTGAGTCTGCGCTCGCGGCGTACCGTCTATGTTCGATTCGGCGACGGGTTCGCCGTGGGCTGTCTTGGCCTCACGGGGCTTGCACTCGTCGCGCACTGGGTGAGGAGAAGGAGGGTTGCTTGAGACTGCGCGTAGACATTCGAGCGACGGCCGTGTATCGCATTACAGTGGGCGTCGCCCGCGCTCTGCACCGAGTGCGGGTCGAAGGCGTGGAACACGTGCCGCGCGAGGGCGGGGTTCTTCTGGTTTCGAATCACGCATCCTGGTTCGACGGGCCGCTTGTGCTGAGTGTTCTGGAGCGTCCCGTGCGGTTTGTGGTGGATCGGAGGCTGACACAACAACCGGCGTTGGCATGGTACCTGGCACAGATGAGAGTGGTTTTGATCTCGGCCGAGGATCCGCCGCGGCAACTGCTTGCCGGCCTTCGGGACGTGCGTACCGCACTGTCGGCCGGCGAGATCGTGTGCATCTACCCGGAAGGGCGGCTTACGCGGGACGGCCGGATCGGTGAATTTAGAGCCGGCTTCGAGCATATGGTTGGCGGCATGGATGTCCCGGTCGTGCCCGTGGCGATCCGCGGTGTGTGGGGGAGCTTTTTCAGTTACCGATATGGGAAGCCCATGGCGCATGTCCCGCGTCGGCTACGGCCGCATGCGATCCTGCGCTTCGGGGCGCCGCTTTCCACCCGTACGTCGAAGGACGAGATGCGTCGTCGCGTCGTCGCGCTTGCACACGCCTCGAACAAGGGAGGCTCCGGTGAGGGGCGGTAACGAGCGGGTCGAGTCAGGTGCCGGAATAGTATGTCACACGACCGAGGTGGCTGCACAACCTGATGGTGGAGGCATGCTGTCGTTTTTCAGCAGCAGCAATCTGCTGCAGGTCGGCACCCGTGACGGTTTGGTGCTCGCCGCCAATAGCATGGGCACGGAGTGCCGGTCACCGTACGCCATCGAGACGGAGGACGGGTACCTGTGGGTACAGACCTACCGGCACGACTTCTTTGGACTATATCCGGATCTCCTGTTGGGAAATCCGGACAATGAGGGGGGGAACAACCGTGAATCTCCGAAAAATGCGTATGATGTGCGCCTTGAGCACGGTGCTCATACACGCCGAGCCGGCGGGCGCGGTCACGCGCTACGTGGACGATGACAGCGCGAACCCGCAGAGCCCGTACACGAACGCCGCGTATGCGGCGACGACGATCCAGGCGGCAGTCGATGTGTCGGTGTCGAACGACCTGATTCTCGTGTCGGCCGGGCTCTACGACACGGGCTCACGTGCGGCAAACGGCGCAAATTTGAAGAACCGTGTGCTGATCGACCGCCCGATCACGGTGCGCGGCGTCGATGGACGAGAATCGACCATCATCAGGGGCCAGGGCCCGTGCGGGAACAAGGCCATACGTTGCGTGTATCTGGGACCAAACGCGATGTTGGTAGGCTTTACGCTGACGAACGGTCACACCCGTCAATACCACACCTGGAACGATGAAGAAGAAAGCGGTGGCGGCATCTACTGCCACCCCCTTTCCGGCGCCGTGGTGTCCAACTGTGTCATTTCCGGTTGCGAGAGCTATCAGCATGGTGGCGGCGCGTACCGGGGCACGTTCCACGATTGCATCATCGAAGGAAATCGCGTCCTATTCAATGACGGTGGCGGCGCGGCCTTCGTCGTCCTGTATGATTGTATTGTGCGCGACAACTACGGGCCCGACGAGGGTGGAGGGTTGTACGCCGCGTCGGCTTATCGCTGCCGGATCGAAAGGAACGAATGTCGCGAAGGCGGCGGAATGTTCTTTGCCGACGCAACCGACTCCATCATCTGTAACAACGTCGGCGGGTTCGGGGGAGGCGCCGGAGCCTATTCGTCTTTACGGAATTGCTTGCTTTACGGCAATTCGGCGACCTACGCCGGCGGCGGCGCATGCTACGCAGAACTCCACAACTGCACGGTTGTGAGCAACTCCGCGGTGTCAGGCGGCGGCGTGTACTTCGGTGGCCTATGGGGCGGAGCGATGACGAACTGCATCGTGTGGGCCAACACGGGGTCGACCACGACAAATGCAAACTGGGATGCCGGGGACGGCGTGATTGCGAATTCCTGCACGACCCCGCTGCCGGAAGGCGAAGGCAACATCACGAACGCGCCGGCCTTCGTGGATCCACTCAACGGCGATTACCATCTTCTCCCGTCATCGCCTTGTATCGATGCCGGTGACAATGCCGAGGCGAGCACACCAACGGATTTGGACGGGGGTCCCCGCATCGTCTTCGGCGCCGTCGATATGGGCGCTTATGAATACGTCGCCGACACGAACGATTACGATGGCGACGGGATGACGAACGACGATGAAGCCGTCGCGGGCACCGATGCGACCGATCCGGGGTCGCGGCTTGCCGTGGTCGAGTTCACGACAACCGGCGGGTTGAGGATCGTGTGGGTCGGGGGCGCGCAGGCGCGTCAGTTCGTCGAGACCAAGTCGGATCTGATGTCGATAACGGAGCCGTGGATGGTCATCTATACGAACGAACCGCCCACATCGATCACGAACTGTCTCGTCTTGCCCGTGGCGCCGGGGGCATCGCGGTTCTGCCGGGTCAGGGCGGAAAGTCCATGAGAGCATTCTGGTTTAGTGCCTTGCTCTCGACCTGGGCTATGGTATCAGTACCGACGGTCTTGCTGTTCTTCACTTCGCAAAGCGTCAGCACATTGTCTGCTCGGCGGACGATCCCGCGGACGACGTGCGCGCCTACACCGACGAGCTGCGTGGCGCAGCAACGTACCTCGAACGGGTGGTGAAGCTGAAACCCGAAAGCGATACGGCGAAACGGGCGAAGGAGTTCCTGGCGAAGGTCCGATGAGGTGACATGCCCCCGGTGTCGTACCCGCGGCGAATCAGGTCGGAAGACGACGCCTCGGGAAACGGGTGTTCACCGGGTCGTTGACGTCTATATCGAGCGCACAGAGCTGGTCCCACATGGAATCGGGAACGTCAATAGGCCGGGCCTGCTTGCATACCACCGTACGTAGTCTGTCCTCTGCCCCGGCCAGGAGGCCCGATTCGCATACCGGCTCGTCGGCGCCGTGCGACCAGATGATGAGATAACGCGGGGAGGCAACGGCGATCAGGCCGTCCAGACCCGCGGGTGGATCCCCCTGCAAACCGGTTAAAGCCTCGCGGACGCAGTGCAGTGAATCCTGGTTAACCGGCTCGTGCCATGCTCCCACGTAGAGCTCTGTCGCGCCATGATACCAGTCCACCTCCTCGTCGAACAGGTAGTAGGGCTTGTCCGGCGCCAGCTCATCGCCCAGCTTCTCGGGGAACGCGCTCGTGCTCCACGGGACAGCTTCGTCGGCCCTGCTGAAGTTGAAAACATTTCCGTGCAGCATGCCGTAGGCCTTGCCCAGCGTGGCCTTCGAGGCGGTTTTGTACGTTTCTCCGGACTCGTAGAACACCAGGGCGATCTCGTCGGGGACCAGTGGATCGCCGTCCGAAAGGATCGTCGGCTGGTAGGCGGTCAGGCCCAACGGCGCCATGGCCTGCGCCGTCAATGGGATGAACACCTCGCACAGGGCCTGCCGGAACTTCGCGGCGCCCTTCTCGCTGCCACGGTACCGTTCGGCCATGAACCCGCGCCAGACTCGGACCGCGTCCGGGGCGACCTTGATGTGCGTTTCGATGTCCATTTGCCACGTGGTATCATGTCCGGGGCAATCGGTACAACCCGTATTTCCCGCTACCAGAATTTCCTCGACAGGAAACCACGGTTGCGCAAGGCTATGCAGACGCTTACCAGTTGATAAGGAGTTGGTTATGGCAGGACTACCGATATATGCCGTTGGAGGAGAATCGCTGTGTGCCCCGAGAGATACTCTGGTCGGCTATTGGGCGGCTCTGGGCGCCGGCGCGAACGGCCTGGCCATAACCGTGAGGCTGACGTCGGACGGCAAAGTCGTCTGCGCGGACCAGGACTCGCTGAAGGCCACGTGCGGCGTACGGAAAGCAATATCGAGCACGACCTGTGCCCGGCTGCGAGAGCTGGACGCGGGGAAGACCTTCAGATCGATCGTGCTGGACCGTGACGGGAAACCGACAGGCGTAAAGGGAGACGACAGACCATGGACCGCGGCAAGCCGGCGTCCGGCGCTGTACCATCCGACACTGGAGGAGGTGCTCAGGCTGTTCTCGCGGCGTACAGAACTGGTCATAACGTTCCCGACGGACTGCCACGGTTCGACTCTGAAGCGACTCGTCGAGAGGACGTTGACGCTGCTTGACAGGTTCGGAGTGTTCGGGAGCTGCATTCTGGTGTGTGGCGCGGAAGCGTGCGGCTACGTCAGGATCAAGGCGGCACGAGAGAGGGTCTATCTGACGGGCAAGGGGATGGTCTCTCCCGTCGCGGGGATAAGAGCGGCAGAGAGCGCCCGGGTGGGGGGATTACTGTTGGACCCCGGCGTGATCAGCCGGCAGGTGGGGTCTCACCTGAGGCTGGACGACGAGTTCATTTCGGCATGGGTCAAGGCTCGCAAGGTGGGCATCCTGTTCACGTCACCACGAATGCCGCGGCGGCACGCGAAGTCCTGCCTCGACGCTATTGCCGAGCTACCACGCGTTACCGGCGTAATTGCCGATCGAGTGGAGCATATGCGCGAACTTATGACACCGGCCGCCCTGATGCTGCGGGATCGCTTCACCGGGAGCCGGATAGATCGGAACGTCTGGTCCGCCGGCTACTCGCATGCGAATCGCGAAACCACAGTGAAGCAGAAGAACGGGCTCGTCATCGATATCCGGGAAGGTGGATCCTATTCAGGTGCGGCGGCTGTGACGGTCATACCCGTGCACGGCCGATTCGATGCTCAGGTCGCGTTCACGGTGTCGAACCCGCACCAGGGGACTACTTTCGAAATGGCCGCGATCGGCATAGATCCCGGCTACTTCCGCACCGACAATCGAGGCCTGAACTCGAGGAGAGTGAACCTCACGTTCGACGTGCACGGGGCCGCGCCGTATGCGAGCAGTGAACGCGATGAGGACGACGGCTTCAGGGCCGGCTGGAACAACGGGTTCAACCTGACCCGCGTTGGCGACGATTGGAAGGCGTCTTCGGTCAACATGTACAACAAGTACACACGCGACGTTGGGTACGGCGGCTGTGACAGCAAGAAGGGACACTTGCGCCTGGTGCGCAACGGTCCCGTGTTCAACACGTACTACAAGGACCAATCCAACCCGGCATGGGTCTGTTCCGGGTCGGTCCTGGTGCCGAACCTGGCCGATGACGTGTTCATACGCCTGGCGGCGAAACACTGGAACAAGGTCGATCCGGCGCCGGGAAACAAGGTCGTTTTCAAGGATTTCCGCTTCTATCAGTGGTAAGAGAGAGATGCGGGATGGAAGGAGAAAGCTATGGCTGGCGGAACAAGCGAAGTAGAAATCATTGGCGATATCGTTGGCTGTCGTGCATGCAAGTGGTTCTGGGACGAGGCACCGTACGGTCCCTATCCGGCGTATGACTTCGGTGACCGGTTCCCGACGATGATTCGCGAGCAGGCAGGCGAGCAGGCCACTCTGAAGGGAGCCAGCGCCGGCCTGCAGCAGGTGATGCCGGCCCCCCTGAGCGGCTGCCGCAAGGCCCCGATAATGACCATCGGCATAAATCCGAATCTCACGGCGTTCTGGCCGGGCGTGAAGAGCGGCACATGGTGCTATCCATACCTGAAGGACAATGCGCAGTTCGCGTACTACTACCGTCATCACCGGCTCTGCCAGGAAAGCATGCCGCGGAACTTCATCGCCGGCAGCATTGCGGACGAGGGGCGCGTGATAGCCAGGGACGCAGGCTACATCAAACGCGCCCAGAGACCGCTGACCGGGCGCAGGATGACCCTGACAATCGAATACGAGGACCTCGGCGAGACGGAGGAAACCTTCGAGTGGGGGCCCGACAAGCACTTTGTCATGCTGTACGACGCGCAGTGGAAGCCGGGCCGCCAGTTCGAGAAGGGCGCACCGATCGCGGGATTCGTGGACCTGCCGAGCACGGGGGAAGTCGAAGTCAGCAGAAACCAGGTCGGCTACTACCTGCGGTTTGTTCCCATCCTCGAGAATTTCGCGTCGTTCCTCAGAAGCCAGGGCATCACGCCTTCGCTCGAGATCGGTGAGGACGTCAGTCAGCTTGACATGGTGGCGTGCGCATCGCCCGGCTGGAGCGACAAGTACGAGATCGACAAGAACGAAGTTGTCTCGAATTGCGTTCAGAGCAAGGGCTGGGTGACCAAGCAGCTGGCCCATGCGCGACCGCGGCTGATCGTATTCTCGGGACGAAGCGCTTTCGAGATGTTTGCCTCGCTGTACGGTGAACATGTGACTCCCGCGCTCGACACGAACGGGGACGTCTACGGCCTGCTCTCGAAGACGGTTCGCATACCGCATTACTTCGATATCCAGGGCGAAGTCAATGGACTGACCGTCTCCATGCGTGCCCGGGTCGTCATATCCCCGCACTTCTCGTACGATGACAACTTCGTGCCGCACGCGCGCTTCTCCGAGGAGCGCTGGAAGAAGTTCGAGGCCGAGTACCCTGAAGCGTTCAAGGAGCTGTCCCGGAAACGAAAGATCGGCAAGAAGAACCGCGACGGGTTCACCGGCGTTCTGGCCGATGGGCTGGGTGACTTCCAGGTGCGGCACAGTGAAGCCATGGGCTGCATAATGCGCCATTTCTACGAGCCGTCATCGCTGATAGCCGATGTGCTCAAGCAGGAGTTCGTTCTCGGGAACCTGAAGGCAGGGAACGGATCGGGCAAGCTGGCGCGGACGGAAGGGAGCTGCAGATTCTGCGTGAACGAGAAGTGGGAGTTCCCCGAGGGGTGTCCGTACAAGTAGGAGAGATGCTAGCGAAGATCTCCCCATCCAGCATCCGGTGACCAGTATCCAGCATCACGTTGCATTCTCTCTGTGTGCCCGCGTGAACCTGACTCGTTTGTCACGTTTCCGGCCGTTTGACGGCGGTTAGTGCGCCATTTCCATGAACCAGTCGATAACCTGCTCGACGCGGCGCGGGTACTTGTGGCCGCGTAGCTGCGTGATATAGATGTCGTTCAGCAGCGGCTTCTTCTTGCTCTTGAATGCGAACACCTTGCCGGCCGACAGGCTGGCGGCAACGCAGTGCCGCGGGAATATCCCGTAGCCCAGGCCGCCCTCCACCATCTTTATCGCACCGTCGATGTTGTCTATCCAGCCCGCACAGGGCAGGCAGAACGAGTCCAGCCCTTTCTTGTTGCCGAAATGGTGGCGAAGCCAGAAATCGTAGTAGACATCCGAGCCCGGATAGTGAATGAACCTGTGGTCGAGGATATTGTCGGCGCGTACCGCCTTCAGCGCGGCCTTGTCCGAGCCCACTAGGATGTACTCTTCCCGGCAGAACGGCTTCTGGGTCAGCATCGGGTGCCTGGTCTTCTGTGTCACGAAGCCGAAGTCCACCTCGCCGGAAGCGACCATCTCCATGACCCGGGGTGATGGTTGCAGGTACACGCGCAACTCGACATCGGGATGATCGCTCCGTTTTTCGAGCAGCATCGGAAAATGCGGCGAGAGCAGACAGCTCGGCGGCATCGCGTAGGAGACGAGGCCTTTCAGTCGGGTCTGCTCATCGCGCACCGACTCGAGGAAGTCCTCCTCGGAATGCGCGCATCTCTCGATGTACTCCTTGAGCCTCTGACCGGTCGAGGTCAACTTGACGGTCTTCCCCAGGCGCTTGAACAGGGGCGCCCGGATCTGCTCCTCGAGCTTGGCTACGTGCTGGCTGACGCCCGACTGCGTCATGTTCGCCACGCTCGCAGCGAGCGTGAAGTTCTCGGTCTCCGCCGCCGCCAGGAATGCCTTGAAAAGCCTGGGATCCAGCAGCTCGTCAATCTGAGCAATCGCGTTCATGCACGACCCTCCTGCGACTTTCTTGTCGCGAAACGTATGTCTCAACGGGGGTTTTGCGTACATTTACCAGATCCTCCGGAAGGTGTCAAAGGGGGATCGCCCAGGGCTGCCATCTGCGGCGGGGCAGGCGAAGCCGGAACCTGCTTCCGCGTCCCGGCTGCGAGTCCACCTCGACGTGCCCTCCGTGCTCGTGGACGGTCTTCTTCGTCATGGCCAGTCCCAGCCCGGTGCCACGGGACGATTTGGTGCTGAAGAACGGCTTGAAGATGGAGCGGAGCGTTGTCTCGTCCATGCCGCATCCCCGATCCTCCACCTCGATCACGAAATGACCCGGCCCATCCGACAAGACCTTGACATCCACCACGGGGTTCTCTGCTTCGTCGGATGCGTCCAGCGCATTTGAAACCAGGTCGAGCACGCACTTGTAGACGGCTTTGACATCGACTTCCACATCGCGCAGCCCCCGGCATGCCCGGAACCGAAGCTCAACGCCGCGTTCCCGGGCATGGAACCGCATGTTCTCCGTCGCCGTTCGGACCAATTCGTTCAGATCGGTGCAAGCGTAGTCCGGCTTTCGTTCCTTGGAGTAAGTCAACATATCCAATACCAGCTCCTGTAGTCGGCCGAGGTTGTTCTCAAGCATCTCGAAGCCGCGGCCATCGACCTCAATGCCGGAGGCGTTGATCTCGTTCTTTGCGATGAAGACCCCGCCTTTCAATCCGTTAAGCATGTTCTTTACGGCGTGTGCTATCCCGGTCACGCCTTGTCCTATGACGGCCATCCGTTCGGTCTCCTGCGCGGACAGTGCCGCCAGGTCGCCGCCCGCCGTCGCCGGCCGCAGGCTCACACCGCGCTCACCCATCTGCTGCGTCGCAAACAAAACACCTTGTCCGTTCATCTCGCCGTCCTCCTTCCGCGTCTGCCCGAAAGCGCGTCCGTCTGTCGGCTCCGGGCCTGGTTGGTCTCCAATGTTCATGCGGGAAGTGTAGAACAACCCCCTTGTGCCTGTGAAATTATGTGTTTTTGCAGGTGCCATCATGTGGAATGATGGATGTGGTCCCGCCCGTGGATGCAGAACCCTCTTGGCAGGGGAAGCGGGATTTCGTACCGTGCTGCCGTTGACCGTTCCGGTACCGCCGGAGGACCGGCGGCTCCACACTGGAGACGCCCGTCCCCGGGCGTTCAGGCGGATTTGCGGGCACGACCCCCGGAGAGGAATACGTTAGAATGATACTGTCGTGGTTGGTAGTTGTTTTCATCATCATGCCGATAGCTGAGCTGGCGGTCTTGATGCAGGTGCACGACGCGGTGGGGCTCGGCCCTACGATCGCGCTCGTTGTGCTGACAGGTTTCGGCGGGGCGGTCCTGGCCCGGTGGCAGGGGTTGATGGTCGTGATGGCGATTCAGCGCGATCTGGCGGAAGGCAAGATGCCGGCGCCGCGGCTCATAGACGGCGTGATGATACTGGTTGCCGGCCTGCTCCTCATAACGCCCGGACTGATAACCGATACGATCGGCTTCCTGCTCCTGGTTCCGATCGTCCGCAAGGAGATCCGCGTCTGGCTCAGGCGCAAGCTCGAGGACAAGTTCAGCGGACGGGGACCGGATGTTACGGTGTGGCGATGGTAGGAGTGTTTATCTTAGATGCCGACTCCCGTGCTGATCCCCACGAGCCAGTAGTTGCGTTCGCCGTCGAGCGAGCTCCAGGTCTGCCTGTACATCAGCTCGAACAGCTGCAGCTTTCCCCCCGTCCACAGGCGGAATCCGCCTTCGACATGGCCGCCCCAGTAGGACTCGCCGCGGTCGGGCAGCTCGTCCGGGTCCTGCGGCTCGAAATCGTCTTCGCTCTTGTTCGACAGGGAGAAGTTGTAGCTGCCGCCCGCGCCGACGAACGGGGCGAAAGTCCAGCGCGGCATCAGCCGGATCGTCAGCCCGACATTGGAGTAGACCGCGTCCTCGATATCGTTCCTGAACGCGGTGAGAAAGTAGTCGCCGAAGACGGGCGCCCCCTTGAGCCAGGTGCCGTCTCCGAACCCGATGCCGTAGATGCCGTCCTGCGGGTTAAGAAGAAAGGAAAAGCTCCCGCCGGCCGCCTCCTCGTAGTCCTCCCGGCGCCACTCGTCTTCCCACTCACCCCAGTCCCCCCAGAGCCGAGCCTTGGCCGCGGGCACGGCGCAAAGGAGGAACAGGCACGAAAAGAAGCACGAGAAACGGCGCATGTTACTTGTCTGCATCGGTTTCCCAGACCCTGAGCCCGAACCGGCTGAGATAGATCGGGATGTGCGTGATTCCCTTGCCGAGTGCCTCGATCTCCCGGAGCATGGTGCGCTGCACGCTGGGTGAGCTGCCGCTCAGTACCGTGATGGAGCCGCCTTCCCCGCCGGCCCCGTTCACTTTCCATCCGAGCGCTCCGTGTTCACGCGCAACGGCGACTACCTCCTGTGCGAGATCGGAAACGAGCGACGGATGGAGCGCCGCCTGGGCCTCGGTGTTGACACGCATCGCTTCGCCCAGGGCCTGAAAATTGCCGGCGAACAGGGCGTTCTTTCCGGTCAGCGGCGGCCGGCGAAGCGCGTTCAGCTTCTCGTTGTCGGGTCCCGCGCCCTCCAGCTCCTTGATTACCTTCTCATGTATCTCGGATGATTTGTGCGTCTTGCCGAGATAGACCAGGGAGAGCCGCGATTCCAGCTCCCACCAGATCGAGTTGGGCACATGGATATTGGATACGCGGGCATTCGGGTACTTCGTCATCTCGATGTAGCAGACCCCGCCGTAAGCTGCCGAAAGCTGGTCCTGTATGCCGCACTGCAGCTTCAGGTATTCCGTTTCGATCTCGTGCGCCTTGGCGGCCACCTCCCCGGAGGTCATGCGCCCCGGAGTCAGGGCGTCCAGCGCTCCTATGAGTGCCACCGAGACGGCAGCCGAGGTGCCGGTGGAACAGCCGCCCGGCGCTTCCGAATAGAGGTTGACCTCTATGTTGAGGTTGCGCGGGATTTCCATCGCGTCCACGGCGGCCTCGAGGAGGGGATGCTTGTCGTATACGACGGCGGACGGGTCGATGACATAACGGTCGCCGTAGTTCTCGGCATGGATCACGAGCTTGCCCGCGCCCGACTGCGCTTCCTCGACTACCATCTGGCACTGTACGTAGGGATAGACAGCGACGTTGAGGACCGTACCGTATTCGGCGAACCATGTGTCGGTCCACCCGCCCAGGTCGCAGATCCGTATTGGCGCGACGGAATTAACCACACGTTTCATGGCGCGGGATTGTGCCGCAAAAACGGCCCCAAGTCAAAGGGCTAACTGCGCCTACCATTGGTTCAAGCACAGATTGCTGGGGGTGCTGTCGGAGAATCAGCGCCGCGCCGCGTACTGGAAGTATGTTGATCGGTTCATCACGAGAAATGACGATAAGGCGGTTGCCGCGGAACCGGCGTGCAGGGTGTGTGGGCTGACACAGCGCGAAGCAGCAAAGAGAATCAGAGTAGGAACAGGAGCGGCGATCAGCCGGCGGATGAAGAAGCTGTCTGAGCACTTGCCCAACTACCGGGAACTCCGGAAGAGGATCAAGAAAGCCGGACGGATGCTGGATGCGGAGCGCTCGTCGCAAGGCCACCATTTCGGCAAGTATCAAATCAAGGGCGGACCCGAATGGGCGGGCTGGTGTACACGTAGCAGAATTGGGCTGATAACCTCCAGTCCGGCTTGAAACGCGCTTCGATCGCATTCAAGCCGTGGCTGCAAGAGTCTTTCCGGAATTGCAGCCCTGACGCATGAGTGAGGAAAGCCGCCAGGTGGCGGGGTTCTAGAGAAGATGCGGCGAAACTTTTTCGCAAAAGAGGAGTAGACAGCAGAAGACGCATATGGCACAGTAGCGTGGGTTC
>Ga0272442_10001836_pt1 | contig 31480 bp, 27 predicted proteins | sample SSMForm2O_FD_200262 | JGI IMG/M metagenome (GOLD analysis project Ga0272442, IMG submission 200262) | Marine sediment archaeal communities from Little Sippewissett salt marsh, Falmouth, MA, United States - SSM-Form-2O | ecosystem: Environmental > Aquatic > Marine > Wetlands > Sediment ... | reverse complement strand
ATGAAATATCGGCCACATATCGGGGAATGATGATCGCAATCGATTATGATCGCTGGGTTGTATTTCAGCAAATGACGCCAACCAAATTGGTAAATGTACTCAAAGCGCTGGCGGCAAATGTGAAGCTGTCCGCCTTTCGAAAACACCCGCGAGGACCCAAAAAACCGCAGCCTAAACGGATCAGTTGCAAAAATACGCCCCATGTCTCAACGGCTAAAATCATTGCGCGTAGAAAAAAGTAGAAGTACTACCTTGAAAATGTTGGGGTAATAAACTTGGTCGGATTTCTAATTCCATGGGCAAAACCAGCTATTAGTTCCCCAAAAGTCTCCGGCTTTTGTGCTTGAACAATTTGTGTTTGTGTCTTTCTGAACTCCTGCTTCATTTTTTTTGTTTTCTTATTTCCCGCTTCATTTGCTCTGTAGTCATTACGAAATTGGCGGTACGCTCTTCCACACTTAGTTGAAGCTTGTCATGAGAATTTTGCAGCTTTTCCTCGGCAAGCATTTGACCGGTAATGTTCATATGGATTACCACGATGTGAACTTTACAGTTATCTTCATATCTAAATACATACATAAAAAACCAGCGTTGCTCAGCGGGGCTATGGCACGGATATTCCAATGAATATTCTTCCTGCTGATTTGTCATGATCCCATGGATGCCCTTTAACGCCGCACGAGCCTCAATCGCATTATCGCCTTCATCAAATTCGCAGACCTCAAGGTAACTTCTACCTACACCGTAGTCGTCCCAAACCAGACCGTTAGCATCTGCGAACTGGCGCCATGCCTTGTTAACGAAAATGATGATACCATTTTCATCGAGGACAGCTAAATGGTGATGCACAGTAACAATCTCCACATTAGTGGTTTCACCAAAACAACAATAGCAACATTTTGAACCCAAAGAACAGGCCGAAGGCTCTTTGCAGTAAAGGTCAACTAAACCAGATGAGATCTCTCAGGTTTGAGGGTATCAGAAATCAAGATACGGATTAAATAGGAAGCTCCATTGGCTCTTATTTGATCTTTAAGATGCGAGTTGAGATTTACGAGTTATACAGTGGACAAAATGTTAAGTTTAAAATGGGAAAGAGTGTTTAATAGGGAGTGTTTTTTCGGCCAGCCCAGATTAGTCCACAATTTGTCCCTTGTACACTCCTTAGTTTTACAAGTAATACATTGTGGTAGTAAGTCAAGGGCCAAATCATTGAGGTGACCTATTACAGTATACAACTGAAAAGGTTTTTCATCGTTTTCATAAAAGGATCTAATCGAGAAGCTTAAAAATCAAAATAGCTTGCCATAGGGCCAACTAACAAAAATTCCGGCTAATATAATGATCTGGTCTGGGTATATCGCTGTAAAACGGCAGGTCGCGTACATCAAAATATACAATTCCGCCACGGACGGTTCCAGAAAGATAAGATGAAATTCTCTTACCTTAACGGCTTTGATCAACATCGAAATGCTGGCACATGAATTGCTTTTAAAAAATGTCCCTTGGTGCAACCTTTGATATCACCCTGTAATAAAATTGGTGAAGGAGGAGGGCGAAATGGAAAAAAACAGGATTCGACCCCATCGTTTGGTAACGGAATTGTCACAGCTTTTCAACTTGGAGACCAGCTTGGATACGGTGCTTGCCATTTCCATGTACAAGCTCAACCAATATATGGATTCCGAAAGGTCCTCGATTTTTGTATTCGACCCATTAAATAAGCAGCTCACCTCTTATTCATCCCTTGATCTTGCGAAGCAGGAAATCCGCATGTCAAAATCGACCGGTGTGGCTGGATGGGTGTTTGAACACCGCATGCCTGCAGTCATCAATGATGCCTATGATGACAGCCGTTTTTTTAGAGGGGTAGATGATATGACAGGTTTTCGCACACGCAATCTGATCTGCACACCCATGATTGATGACAAAGGGAAATGTTTAGGCACCATTCAGTCGCTAAATAAAAAAAGCGGAGACTTCACAACTGACGATCTTGAATTGTTGGACGTGACCTCCCGTTTGGTGGCTGTCGCTCTAAACAAAAACAGAGGTTACGATGAAATGCTCAACACAATCATTACCTGCGTAAAATTGGAAAACAGATTGTCTACTGAATTGGCGATCTCTGCCTGAAGATGTAAACATACTTTACAATTTTTATACTGATAAGCAGTTTTTTCGCTCATGTTCGTGGAAAATTAATTTTTTCATATAGTACAAAAAACAGCATAACCAAAACCATCCAAAAGATAGTGCCATTCTTTGGAAGAAAATTTACGCATTAAGATTATTTGATGGATTTTGGGAATAGTAATGCAGGCCAATACTTGGAATACTTTGCCAATGCTTTAACTTTATCGTGATTACAGATAGATAGCAACACATCCCGTATATTGCAGGCACCAGATTGTCATCACCGACTAATCTTAAGGTCCCGCAGTTTTCCCTGTGCTATTCTGTAGAATTCCACAATTGATGTGTTAGCGGCGAACAAAGCAGTCGCAAAGTAGAACCCTCTAAATTCTTTGACAATTCCCTCCAAATCCAGTATCCTCAACAAATTCAACAAATTCCACCCATCACACCCCCTAAGGAAACCCAAAATGGCCCTGACCAAGGCAGACATCATCGAATCGGTCCAACAGCAGCTCGGATTCCCTCAGAAAAAGAGCACCGAACTGGTCGAGCAACTCATCGAAATCATCAAATCGACCCTGGCATCAGGGGAGGACGTCCTTGTCAGCGGGTTCGGTAAATTCTGCGTGAATGAAAAGAGTGAGCGCAGGGGCAGGAATCCTGCGACCGGCGATTCGATGATGCTGAGACCGCGGAGGGTGGTTACGTTTAAATGCTCGGGGAAATTGCGGAGAAAAGTTAACAGGATATGAAATATGTTCAGTAAGTGGGGTTTTAATTGATGACCTATAATTTCGATCCAGAACGGTGGCATGAAAACGAATATTCGGCGCTCGAAACTCTTTATAAAAATGGCGAAATAACCGACAGTGAATTTGAAGAAAAATGCTCAAATTTGCAGAAACGTTACGAGGAGATATTCTCCCGTTTGGATGGTACTTACCAAATGCCAAAATGAAAACCTATGAATTATCGAGGAAGGAGAACGGAATGACCATTAAACAGGATCTGAAAGCGGTGCAAAAGGAGTTCAAGGAACTGGGAAAAAATATAGAAAAGTTGGCCAAGGCAATCGAAAAGACCGAGAAAGTGCCAGCGAAAAATGTCGCCACCAGGAAAACCAGAACCGTAAAGGCGAAACCAAAATCGACGGCGGCAAGGAAACCAAACAGAAAGAAACCCGTTAAAAAGGCCAAATAACTGCTTTCTCGAAACAGAGGCCACGGGCATCGCTCCGGTTGTAATGAAACATGCAATCAGTTATGGAAGTACATAAGAAGTAGGTGCCATCTTCAAATAGGTATTTTGAGATACTTTCAGGTACATTTTGGTTCTTTCAAAAAATCCATTAATTTATCGGTATTTCGATTATTTATAATACTTGGAGATGCGAGGCGACTTAGATCGTCGAAGTCAAATCCTCTGCACACCCGACAGTGGGAAGTGTTAGCCGGACGGCAAGGATGCCCACCGCGAGGTGGGATCTGAAGGAAGCCGCAGGCAAAACGCTGGCCCGGCGAACAGAAACCGCACAGGAGGCGGTCATACTGGATGAGAAGGCAAGTATCTTCAAAGTCCAATACGGGAACTTAAGGATCTGATGGAAGCGGTGGTCGAGCGTGAGAACATGCTGAATGCCCTCAGAAGGGTGGTCAGCAATATGATGATAATTTCGGCATGATGTCAAATAAATTACGTATTGGGTACTGCTGACTCCCGTCCGGCTGCGGTGCGAATGCCCATAATATATAGATATTAATGAGTTTTCGCGCTTTGCCGGCCTGACGCCTCAACACCTAAGATTGTGAACTTTGGTACGGAGGTTCAAAATGTGTCGCACCACATTGAGCATCGCGCTGGCATGCTCTTTTATTTTCGGCCTTGCACCCGAAGCACGATCAAACGACAAGCTGTCGGTTTTTGTCAGCATCGTTCCGCAACGGTATTTTGTGCGACAAATAGGAAAGGAACTTGTGGATGTCCATGCCATGGTGCCGCCCGGCGCCGATCCCCACACCTATGAGCCCAAGCCCCGGCAAATGGTATCCCTTGCCGCGGCAAAGCTGTATTTTGCCATCGGAATCGAATTTGAAGCCGCAAGGCTAAAAAAAATACTCTCAACCAACCCGCAAATTAAGGTTGTGCATACCGATGAAGGCATTCAGAAGATTTCCATGACCGAAGGCACCCACCATAGTGGAGACCAGCATGACCGCAGCGGACTTGACCCCCATATCTGGCTTTCACCGCCTCTGGCGATGATGCAGGCCCGCACGATTCTGAACGCCTTACAGGAAGTTGATCAGGCAAATCGGTCCAAATACGAGGCGAACTACAAGGCCTTTATGGCGGAACTCGTTGATCTGGACGCCGATCTCAAAAAAATCTTTGCGGGTCGGCAGGGGCTTCGCTTCATGGTATTTCACCCATCCTGGGGCTATTTTGCCCGCAGTTACGGCTTGGTCCAGGTCCCCGTTGAGATCGAGGGTAAGAGTCCAAAGCCCGCTCAAATCATGGAACTGATTGAACATGCCAGAGAAAACAACATCAAAATCATTTTTGCTCAACCGCAGTTTTCATCCAAAAGTGCGGAGCTGATTGCCAGGGAAATCGGGGGTGAGGTCGCCTTGGTTGATGCTCTGGCAGAAAATTGGTCGGAGAACCTGCGCGAGGTCGCCAACAAGTTCGAGGCGGCCCTGAAATAGATCAGTCTTTTTCGCGGAAGGCATCCCGAAGGAGTTTGGATTGACGGTTGAAGGCCTCGCGCGGGTTGGCCGAATCCTTCATCAAGGAGACTTCCTGGGTGATGAGGCGCGCGATATTCAGGATATGGGCTTCCTTTTTCCGCGCTTCCCTCTTGTACAAGGGATGGTCTCGATTGATATAGATAATGGTTCCCTCGGTCAGACACTCCGGTCCGTCTTCTCCCAGATGATCCAGGCAGCAGGTGACGCCCGTGTCGCCGAACTTGAGCTTTTTCACCACTGCGTTCGGCGTGGCCATTCTCATGGAAGGCTTGCGCTCTTTTGGGGGCTTTTCGGCATCGGCCATGGTCGAAGAATCCTCTTGACCCGAATCCGGAACCTCTTCAGTCTCTTCTTCTGCGACCGTTTCCGGGGCTGGTTCACTCCGCCCCTTGCCAGTCTCCACAGCAGTCTCTCCGGCGCCTGGTCTGCCTTTTTCCGCAATGGGGACAACACCGAAGGGAGAGAGTTCCGGGTTGAGTGACAGCGCCTGATGGACTCTCTGCAAGGCTTCTTTCAACGCCCGGCTGACCTTTTGGTTTTCACGCTTGGAGGCCAACTGATTATACACCTTCTGAACGTCGGCCATGATCTTGTGCATCGATTTGAGGAAGGTTTCGAATTCCGGGGTGTCTTCGATGAAGCCCGATCGATCACTCGTCAAAGGGAGAAAATCGGCATGAATTTCTCCCCTTATCCGGGTGGCGGCCCTTCCCCAGGAAGCCATGTCAAACAGCTCCCGCCGAACGGTGACCCCCTTAACCTTGATCTCGATTCCCATGTTGTCTTTGGAGGCGTTGTGAGCCGGAAGAATGACGATTTCACCGTGAATGATCCCGCTTTTTGTACCTTCCATGACAGGGACGCGGTTTCCCGACCATTTCCGTGGCGTCACGCGATACCGGTTGACCCAGACAGAAAAGCTTTTGGCCCTAATCGGCACCCCTTCGGCAATCCGTTGGACAACGTCCTCGGGCTTGAATTCCCTTTTAAGATCCACCAGGCGAACGGTTGTGCCGTTGCCCCTCTCGGGATCGGGCTCGAGGCGTGTCAGAGGAATGATCCAGGAGTCACCTTGTCCGAGCCAGCGGGTCCGGTCAAAAACAACCCGCGCCGCAAACTCCTCTTTTTGGGTGGTTATTTCAAAGCGCGATGCGGCGGCCAGGCTAGCGAATTTGCCGATGCCGAACTGCCCGATCCGCTCGCGTTTGAAACGGAGGGATATGGGATGGACAAGCTTTTCATCGGAACCGACATTGAAGTATTGTCCGAGACCCCTTAAATCCATTCCCTCTCCGTTGTCGGAGACGACGATCTCCTTGCCTGACACGGTAACCTCCACGCGCGTTGCATCGGCATCATAGGCATTGTTGACCAGTTCCCTAATCAGTTCAATGCTCTGTTCGTATAGTCGCTCGCCGAGGCTGAGAATGTGGCTTTTGTCGACCGTGATAGTGAGATGGGACGCTTCATCCGCCATGCCAGCAGACTTCCTCTTGCGGAAAAATCTCTTGATAAGAAAATAAACGGTTCCAAAATAGAATAGTTGCTGTATTATGTCAATGAGTTAGCACGATGACAATTATTGTCAGCAAAAAGCTCGATTTTTAACTCAAAATGGTCCGGTTTTTTGACTGGATTAATTATCCGGCGTGCTGAGTGGCTGGCTTTGTGTAGTTTATTTTGATTAAATTCGGTTAGATAAGAATTTAAGGCGTGTTTTGCGACCAGTTTTTTTACGATTTGCACGGTAATTGCATCAGTCGGACTGCCGCAGCAAGAATCGGCAGACGCAAGTATGGAATCTGATCACGCACGCACGCGCACCGAAGCTGGTATTTGGCCTGAACTTACAAGGGACGGCCTGACCCTGGGGTAAGCATAAAACCCTGCGTGACAGCCTGCGGGTCGTTAAAAGCAGAACACCTGCGTTCCTTTATTGGTTCTGTATCTGAGTCGATTTACGACTGAGGCTTCAGCTGAGCGGATGAGCGGTCGACCCTGAAGCAGCAGGCTGCAGATTCCATATCATGAGGCTATCCGGTAAGCGCCGGATAGCCTCTTTTATTTATGCATGCTTTAGTTTAAACGGGCCGGCAGTATTTGACAGGTTATTGCCGGCCTGCGGGGGTCAACGGGGAACCAGGAGATCCCAATCGGGAGGCTCTTCTGTTGTTTTCCCAGACTTCTCGCCCGGTTCGGGTAATTTTTCTTTCTCGCAATTTCGTTCCTCTTCGATGAGGTTCCACATCGTCATTTTGACGGTGTTGCCGACCGTTTCATCTTCGGCCCGCTTGTTGTGCTCCAGTATCATACTGATCCTGTTTTTCTGGTCATCGACAAAAGACCATTTCCACGAAATAATGATGTGAAAGGGATCGCCCCGCCATTCAGAGGGCTGGCCGAAATGCTTTTTGAAACGATTGAGCAATTCGTCGTAAAATTTCTTAGACGAATCGGTGTATTTCATCCGAATGCTGACAATGCGGTTCGGAACAGTGCAGTTTCCGACCCAGATCAGCCCGTACTTGAACCCCTTTAGATCCCGCACCTCGATCTCATCGATCGATTTGCAGCGACGTAGCGGCATCTTCGTTTGCATGTCGACGAGGTCCTGGTATTTTGAAAACGGGTCGCCGAGCACGAACCCGGCCAGCTGATGCGGCGTTTCGGCAAAACCGGTCACCGGCAGCACAAAAAAAATGCAGAGAACCAGCACTGTATGTACCCTGTTCATGCTCACCTCTGTTTAGTTAAAATTGGTTTATGAACTAAATTAATAGGGTCACAGCGGTGTGTCAAACAGAAAAACCGTCCCCTTTACAGTTCTCTTTTTTTGCTTTTGATAATTGTATGTACATGAAATGCTGCTTGCAATACTATATAAATAGTTGCAATTATTATTTTTTGTGTTTAAAATAAACGGTAATTTCAATTAAAATGCTGTGCCTGAAATCGGCCGTTTTCCCACTTATTTGGCCAATGAACCGTCAACGGGAAAGCGGCCTCAGAAGAACACCACCAAGTCGAGGATGGCCACCATGAAACCTGTCGGCAGTAAAACAATTCGATTGACGCTCTGTTTGGGGTTATTTTCTGCTCTCCTGCTTACGATTTTTGCCTGCGGGGATGGGGACGATGATAATAATCTTCCTGTACCGCCGGTTGAAACTGAACCGGTAAAGGTCTCCGGTATCCCAACCGTCGGAGGACTCCGCTCTTTTGACGCTTTTGCCTGGGCTCCGGACAGTTCCCGTATCGCCTACATTGCAGTTCAAGACTCCAACTCTGAAGAATTGTATTCATCCAGACCTGATAGGCCTGTTAATAACGTGAAGTTGTCCAGCCTCGGCACCGTTGACTCTTTTCTGTGGTCTCCGGACCTGACTGTTACCAATCTGATTGCCTTCCTAGCTGACCAGCAGTTCATCAACGTCAACGAGCTCTATACGTCCACGCCCGAAGTAAAGGATGACCGGAACGTCTCCGGTTCGCTTGAGCCCGGCGGTCGCGTGACGGCGTTTTACGACTGGGCGAGCGCCACAACCGGGCCGAATCCCCTGGTTTTCATGGCGGCCAAGGACAGCCCCCCCACGGTGGAGCTTTATGTCACTTCGGACAACGGGCAAACAACCACAAAACTGTCCGGTCAGATGGTTGCAGGAGGCAACGTCGTGGACTTCGCCATATCACCCGAAGGGCGATTTGTGGCTTATCTGGCGGACCAGGAGACTAAGGGTCTGTTCGAGCTGTATACCGTTCCTGTCGGCGGAGGAACGGTCATAAACGTTTCCCGGAAATCCGGTACAATTCTGGAGGTCAAAGATTTTGCCTGGGCACCGAACAATTCACGAATTGCCTTTCGGGCTTTCAACGGTTTTACCGGCAACACGGGCGGCAACATAGAACTCTTTACGAACTTTTCGAGCGGTACTAGCCTGGTCACCGTTTCAAACTCTTTGCCAGTCGGCGGAAATGTCGATGCCTTCGAGTGGTCGCCCACTAGTCAGTTGATCGCCTACACGGCGAATACGATCCGCGGTAGCAGCCTGCAGTTCCGGCTCCTTGCCGCGCCTCCAAACTCGGAAAATCAAGCCTTTTCCGTTTCCAACATACCGGCTGCCACCAATTTGTATACGATCGGAGAGTTTCAATGGTCACCCAACGGTTCAATTATCGCATTTCTCGCGGACATCAATATCCTGGGAGTCAATGAATTGCTGGTCGCCGAACCGATCCCAAATGCCATACCTGTGGCGATTTCCGGTACGCTTGCGGATGGTGGTGAGGTGGTGGAATTTTCCTGGGCACCGGACAATACCCGGATTGCCTACCTTGCCGATCAAAATGAAGACGAAAAATTCGAACTGATTTCGGTTATTCCGGACGTGAACTCCTCGAACCCCAGACCTGATCCACGACTCGTATCTACAAATAATATCGGCGATGTCGTCGACTTTGCCTGGTCGCCGGACAGCTCCCGCCTCGCGTATATTGCCGATGGGGACACGCTTGGCGTATTTGAACTTTACACGAACGTGCCGTTTGGAACCTCAAAATTTAAAGTGTCCGGTACCCTCACTTCCGGCGGTGACGTTAAGGCATTCGCATGGGCACCGGACAGCTCTTTAATCGCCTACCAGGCCAATCAGGACGAGGCTAACAAAGAAGAACTCTATGTTGCACCACCGTTTTAGATGGATAGGGTTCCATACAATGTTATAAATCGCGATCAGGTGCGTCGCAGCGGCGTTTGTGTTCTGCGCCGATGTTATTGGTTAAGGCTGTTTTTTCGTCGCAGAATTCTTTTCCAATTCTTTGTCGATGATCGCAGAGAAGCCTTCCAGGCTGCGCTGTTTTAATTTCCGGCCGTTGATGAAAACCGCTGGTACACCGCGAACGCCGATCCGGCTGCCCTGGTCGATATCCGACCGGACCTTGGTCAGGGTCTCCCCGGCCTGCCAGTCTTTTTCAAACTGTTCCATGTTTAAATTGAGTTCTTTTGCGATCTCGCGCACCTTCTCGTCGTTCAGCTGGTTGGCGTTTTGAAAGAGCTTGTCGTGAAATTCCCAGAACTTGCCCTGCTTGTCGGCCGCCAGGGCCGCGCGCGCCGCCGTTTCGGCATACTTGTGCGATCTGACCGGGAAATTCATGAAGACTTCTTTGACCTTTTGGGGATATTTCTCGACCACCTGGTCGAGTAGGGACGTGAGTCCCTTGCAATACACTCACTCGAAGTCGCTGAAAACGGCCACCACTACCGGCGCGCTTTCCGGTCCCCGAAAAGGCGATCCGGAGGTGTCGATCTGTTCGACGAAGTTCAGCTCGATAATCTGGACGGTCTTTTTCTCACGGTTGCTGAGCAAAAGAACGTCGGACCCCTGAATGTGCCATAAACGGTCAAACCCCTTGCCGACATCCATGGTTTCGTCCAGAGTGCCGTTCGGTTCGTAGATTTGGATCTGTCCTTTGTCGGTGAGGACAAAGACCTTGTTCCGCGATGTCGAAAAGGCGACATCGAGAGGCGAATCCTTCAAGTTGAACGTCTGAATGACGTTCCAATCCAGGGCGGCGAAACAAACCGGCAGCATGTAGAAAAGGGCAGCCAGGGTGCTGAAAAAAACAGTGACTCTAAATTTCATGGTTTTCCTCCCGAACAGAAGTCTGGGCCTCAAATGAACCCGTTGGATCGGAGCGAACCGATTTCCCGCACTTAAATGGCATTATCAATAAAAAAGCTCAAGCCTAAATATTAATCCGGCCTCGTCGAGACCAAACGCTGAAATTGGGTGGTTGGAACTTGAGATTTCTGAATCCCTCAACACCCGGGATAGTGTCTCTAAAGATGACCTTTCTATGTGCCGCTGGCCGTCGGCGTCCAAACCCGGCTCAAGAACAAAAGTTTGCTGCCTTGAATTTCAAGAATTAGTGTTTAGTCTATCCAAAACATTTTAACCTGCCTTACCCAACTGCAATTTCATGAAAGGAGAACACCGATGAAAGGTACGGAGAGTGTCCACAAGAAGGTACAAGAAATGTGCGACTGTTATGCGACGACCGATCCGCTGAGAGAGATGTCGATCCTTAAAAACGACGCCGACAAGGAAGAAGCGGCGGTAAAGTGGTTGGCACTGGTTGCTCTGCACGGTGTGAACAACAATGCGGAAAAAATATCCATCCGCCGCAGTGGAGATGGCAAGGTAACGGTTTATGCCGAGTACAGAAAAACCGAACTCCCGTCTCCGGGCGGTGAAGTAGGGCAGAAGATTTTCGACGCGCTCAGGGGAATGACGCACATCGAAGGTGAAAAAGGAAAGACCGACCTGGCCCTTGGAATTCGTGAAAGCAGCATCGATCTCAGAGTTAAATTAAAGAAGAAAGAAGGGGGAGAACAGGTCACACTGAGGTTCCCTGAATAAAGAAACTGCGCCGTTGAATTAGCCGACCTCGGTTAATTCAACGGCAATTCTTCATTAAACCAGTTTTTTCGCCGCGGAAATGACGGCATCATAGTCAGGTTCTTCGGCCACCTCCTTCACAAGCTGGACATACCGAACGACTCCCTCGGCGTCGACCACGAATACGGCCCGCGCCAGAAGGCGCAGTTCCTTGATTAGCACGCCATAAGCATTCCCAAATTCGGCTTCACGGTGATCGGAAAGCGTCACGACCTTGTCGACGCCCGCCGCACCGCACCATCGCTTTTGGGCGAACGGCAGGTCCATGCTGATGGTCAGTATGACGATATTCTCACTCAACTTTGCGGCTTCGCTGTTGAAACGCCGGGTTTCCATGTCGCAGACCGGGGTGTCGAGGGAGGGTACGGCAGAAATGACGACCACTTTGCCTCGAAAAGAGGTTAACCGCACGGGCTTCAACTCATTGTCCAGCGACTCGAAATCCGGCGCCGGATTCCCTGGTTTAATTTCCTGACCGATTAGGGTCAAGGGGTTGCCTCGCATTGTGATCAATCCGGTACGCTCGTTCATAACAGCCTCTCTTTCTTTCTTTCTGATTGTGATTGGGTCCAAATATTAGGGCTTTTAAAACAATTTTCTCTAAGTTAACGCTCATAAGCATCAAGTCAACGTGACCTCGCAGACGGTTCCATACGCTCATAACCAACGGTCGGCAACGGCCGCGCTTGTATCTAAACATCGGTCCGCGGCATGCATCTGCGGGGCCTCCACCCGTTTCTTGACTTAACCCGTGCCTGTGGTATGAACCACTTAGGGGAAGAAAAACCGCCCCTGTGTTGTGAATGGCAGCAACCAGCCGTAAATGGGGGGACCGTGAAAAAAGGCATTGGCTTATATCTTTGTGTCGTCATGTTCACGGCTCTTGCCGTGCCGGCGGTTTGGGCCGAATCGGGAGAGGTGACCATCGGTTACCAGCTCATATTTAACCCCTGGAAGGTCGCGATCGCGGAGGGCGACTTCGAGAAGGTCACCGGATATAAAATCAACTGGCGCAAATTCGACTCTCCGGGCAAATTGTTGCCGGCCATCACATCCGGCGACGTCCAGATCGGCCTGTTGGGGTCAACGGGCGTGGCGACGGCCATGTCGAATGGTCTCAACGTAGAACTGTTCTGGATCGCGGAGGGTATCGCTGCTGCCGAGGCCTTGGCGGTGCGCGACGGGTCGGGAATCGTCGCACCGCAGGATCTCATCGGGAAAAAACTGGCGACCCCCTTCGTGTCGACGACCCATTTCCACATCCTCTTTGCGTTGGAGCAGTTCGGCATCGACCCGAAGAAAGTGACTCTTTTGAACTTGCCGCCCAATGCGATTGCCGCCGCCTGGCTATCAGTATCGGGACGGCCGGCTGTTTGCTGATTTTATGGTGGCTGGTCACCCGCCAGAAGTACGTGGACCCGCTTTTTTTACCCTCGCCCGCAGCCGTGTCTGGAATCGGGCGGTCGAGCTCGGCACAGCCGGCTTCGGGGGCGCCTCACTCTGGCAGCACACCTGGATTAGTATCTACAGGGTGTTTCTGGCGTTTTTCATTGCCTGCCTGACGGCAGTCCCGATCGGACTGGCCATGGGGATGAGCCGTATTTTCAGAGGCATTTTCGATCCGCCGATCGAATTCTACCGGCCGATCCCACCGCTGGCTTACCTGCCGCTGGTCATCATCTGGTTCGGCATCGGAGAAGTCTCCAAGGTCATTTTAATTTATCTGGCATGTTTTGCCCCGATGGCCCTGAGCACGCGGGCCGGGGTTCGATCCGTATCGATTGAACAGGTTCACGTGGCGTATTCGCTGGGGGCCACCCGGTCACAGGTCCTCCGGCACGTGGTTTTCAGAGCCGCTCTGCCGGAGATTTTAACCGGCATGCGCATCGGTATCGGATTCGGGTGGACCACCCTGGTGGCCGCAGAAATGGTGGCGGCTGCGGGTCTGGGCTACATGATCCTGAATGCCTCTGAGTTTTTAATGACCGATGTGGTCGTGATGGGAATTGTGATTATCGGTTTGGTCGCCCTTTTCAGCGACCTGTTGATGCGCTATCTTGAGCATAAACTGGTACCGTGGAAAGGCAAGATATAGGGAGTTCGACATGGCTACTTTTGATTTCGACATCGGGGTCATCGGCGGCGGGGCGGCCGGTTTGACCATAACGGCCGGTGCCGCTCAGCTCGGTGCGAAGACCCTGCTCATCGAAAAGGATGAGGCACTGGGAGGTGACTGCTTGCACTATGGCTGCGTTCCGAGCAAAACACTGATCAAGAGTGCCCATGTCTACCATCAGATGAAGAACGCGGACCGTTTCGGGCTGCCGCTTGTGGACCTGCCGCCGGTAAACTTTCGTCAGATCGCCAAGAGGATCAAGTCGGTCATCGACACCATCCAACAGCACGACTCAGAGCAACGATTCTGCAAGCTCGGCGCCAAGGTGGCCTTCGGAGAGCCGCACTTCATCGACGAGAACCGTCTTCGGCTGAACGGCCAAACGTTTGCGGCCAAAAACTGGGTCATCGCTACCGGGTCCTCGGCTGTGGTCCCGCCGATTCCCGGTCTGGCCGAGACGCCGCACCTCTCAAACCGTGAAATTTTCTATCTGGATCGCCTGCCGTCTTCCATGATTATTTTAGGCGCAGGGCCGATCGGGGTCGAAATGGGACAAGCCTTCAAACGCCTCGGCACGCGGGTGACGATCGTCGACCGTGCGAATCAAATCCTGGGAAAAGAAGACCGGGACATGGCCGACGCGGTCAAAGGCGTAATGTCTGCTGAAGGGGTCGTCTTTTATCTGGAAGCGTCGATCGAATCCGTCGCGGATCTCGGCCAGCGGAAAAGGGTCGCCATAAAGACGGTTGACGGTCAACGTCTCGATCTTGAAGCCGAGAGTATCTTCGTTGCCATGGGGCGCGGGGCCAACACGAGCGGGCTCGGGCTTGAAAAAATCGGTGTCGAACACGACCGGCGCGGCATCAAGGTCGACCGTCGCCTGAGAACAACCCAGAAGCACATCTATGCCGCCGGAGATGTTGCCGGCGGCTATCAATACACCCACGCAGCCGGATATGAAGGCGGCATCGTCGTCAGCAATGCTGTTTTTCATCTGCCGCGCAAGGCCGATTACGCCTATATGCCCTGGTGCACCTATACCGACCCGCCGCTGGGCAGCATCGGGATGAACGAAACAATGGCCCAAAAAGCCGGTATCGACTACTCGTTGTGGACCGAGGAATTCAAGGACAACGATCGCAGCCTGGCAGAGGGTGAACAGGTCGGGAAAATCAAAATGATTCTCGATGACAAAGAAAAGCCGATCGGTGTTCAGATCTTCGGGCCACACGCCGGGGACTTGCTCGGCGAGTGGGTGGCGATCCTCAATGGGAAAGTAAAGCTGTCCACCCTGGCGGCGGCGGTGCACCCTTACCCGACGATTGGAGAAATCAACAAACGGGTGGCGGGGACTTTTTTCTCTTCCAAGATTTTTTCCGATAAGATCAAAAAGACACTGAAGTTTTTTTTCAATTTGAAAGGTCGTGCCTGTAGCCTGGATGAGTTTACAACCTGAGAATAAACAAATCACAATGACCGAAATTCCAAACTATTGGTTTTTTTATCTTATTTGAGATTTGGATATTGTAATTTTGAATTTATTTGTATTTTGGTGCTTGGCATTATTTCAGGCGGGCGGGCAAGCCCTGAAATCTGAAACCTAAACCAACACTGCTCGATTTACATTTTTATGTGCCCAGGCTCAAAATATCGAGCAGCGGTCGACAAGGGATAAGACAATTTATGTGTGACAAGACACTAGTTTAGATGGATCGAGTAAAGCACGACCGGCTTAACCGGAGAGTCGAAATATGCAAGAAAATGGACAAGATCCGGCCGTCAGCCGCAGCAAGGCGATTGTCAAGGCCATCATCCTGGGGGCGTTTATCATCGGTGCCATTGTTCTGGTTCGCTTCACGCCGGTGAAAGGCTACCTGACGACAGAGCAGTTGGGGCGATTTCTGGACACAGCCGGTTTCTGGGCACCGCTGGTCTTTATTCTCATCTACACGGTGGGGGTTTGCTTGTTTGTTCCGGGGACCTTTCTGACCGGTCTGGGCGCCGCGATTTTCGGGCCTTACCTGGGGTTCATCTATGTTTGGTTTGGTGCGATTCTGGGTGCCAGCGCGGCTTTTGTCATCGGGCGCACCCTCGGCCGCGAATTTGCCGCTTCTCTGGTCGGCGATCGATTGAAAAAGTATGACGAGGCCATCGAACGCAACGGGTTTGCCACCGTGCTCTACCTGCGGCTGGTCTACTTTCCTTTCACTCCCATGAATTTCGGCATGGGCCTGACGCGGGTGCGATTTTGGGATTATGTCGCCGGGACGGGACTGGGCATTGTCGTCGGAACATTTATCTTTACCTTTTTCATCGGAACGCTCAAGGAGGTCTGGACGTCGGGAGACTGGGGGCAACTGATCTCGTTCAAGGTGTTTTTCTCCCTTGCATTATTTGGTTTTTCATTCTTTATTCCAAAAATTATCAAGAAACTCAGGGGCGAAACCTGATCCGCTAGGTTTGTTCCGAGTTTCCGGATTTACTAATGAGTTCATTTCCCACTCGACCTTAAAAATGGTGCTCTCGCCCACTTCGTTCGAGTCCGGAGAGTTAACTGAGGATATAAGACTCGGCGTACTCTGAGAGCGCCGCGAGAGATATGGCAAAAAATGATTCTATGCCGATTGATTTTGTTTCTTTTTAGTAAAATGACGAACTGACTTCCGCTCCGGTTCATTATCGAAGGCATCGTGGTGGGCCAAAGGGCTTTCGAACTACCCGTCTAACCCATGAGGAGTACTTATGAAACGAGAGGATTTTATGCGACGGATCTCCGTTCACGGCCGGCAATACAGCATTGCGGACATCAAACAGCTGCAGGAAAACGGCGTGGCGGATATCGACCGGCTGCCGTTTTCCATCCGCATTCTGGTTGAAAATCTGCTGAGAAAACTCGATGGCCGCATCGTGCGGGAGGAAGACCTGCTCAATATCGCCCGCTGGCAGAAAACTTACAGCGCTCCGGTGGAAATCCCCTACCACCCGGCCAGGGTGTTGATGCAGGACTTCACCGGCGTTCCGGCCGTGGTCGATCTGGCCGCCATGCGTGATGCCGTAAAAGAACTGGGGGGGGATCCGGTGAAGATCAACCCCCTGGTACCGGTGGACTTGATCGTGGACCATTCCGTTCAGCTCGATTACTTCGGCAGCGACAGAGCCCTGACCAAGAACGTAGACAGAGAATACGCACGCAACGGCGAACGGTATGCCCTCCTCAAGTGGGCCCAGAAAAGTTTCGACAATTTCAGAGTCGTGCCGCCCAATTCCGGCATCTGCCATCAGGTCAACCTGGAATATCTCGGCCGGGTGGTGGTCACCGAAGGAAATGACGACACGCTTCAGGCCTACCCGGACACTCTGGTGGGAACCGACTCCCACACGACGATGATCGACGGTATCGGGGTCATGGGTTGGGGGGTTGGCGGTATCGAGGCCGAAGCGGTCATGCTGGGCCAGCCTTACTACATGTCGATTCCCCAGGTAATCGGTGTGCGCATGACCGGCGAGCTCAAACCCGGGGTGACCGCTACCGACCTGGTGCTGGTGGTCACCGAGATGCTCAGAAAACACAACGTGGTCGAGAAGTTTGTCGAGTATTTCGGACCGGGAATGAAGAAGTTGACCGTCCCGGATCGCGCCACGATTGCCAACATGACGCCCGAATACGGGGCCACCCTCGGTTTTTTCCCGGTGGACGAGAAAACCGTCGACTACCTGAAACTCACCAACCGCAAAGACCAGGCGAAAATTGTCGAGGCTTACACCAAGGCTAACGGGCTTTTTTACAGTGGCACGGAAAATCCGGAATACAGCCAGGTATTGGAGTTGGACCTGTCCACCGTCGCGCCGTCGGTAGCCGGGCCCGCCCGGCCCCAAGACCGGATCGTGCTGCCAGATTTGAAGGGCGCTTTTGCGGGAGTGCTCGGGTGTGAGTACGATCGCGATGCCGATCTGGCGCATCTGTCGCAGTTCCACGATGAGTCCGGCTCGCAGACCATGCGCTCCCCGGTCTGTCATCCGGTCAACTCCAGAACCTACGAGGTGAATCTTTTCGGCAGACCGGAGAGGTTCGGCGACGGCTGCCTGGCCATTGCGGCGATCACCTCCTGCACCAACACCTCCAACCCGTCCGTTCTTCTGGGGGCCGGCCTGGTGGCCCGCAAAGCCGTGGCACGCGGGTTGAAAGTTCCGTCTTATGTCAAGACATCTCTGGCCCCCGGTTCCAAAGTCGTCCTGCGCTACCTGCAAGATGCGGGTCTGATGCCCTACTTCGAGGCTCTCGGGTTTCACCTGGCGGCGTTCGGCTGCACCACCTGCATCGGCAACAGCGGTCCGCTGCACCCCGAAATCGAGCGGATCATCAAGGAGAAAAACCTGACGGTGGCCGCGGTTCTTTCCGGGAACCGGAATTTCGAAGCCCGCATCCATCAGAGCGTGAAGGCCAATTACCTGGCGTCGCCCATGCTGGTGGTCGCTTTTGCCCTTGCCGGCCGGATCGATGTGGATCTGACCTTTGAACCGGTGGGACTCGATCCCAACGGGGAGCCGGTCTACCTCGAGGACCTCTGGCCTTCCAAAGAGGAAATCGACGCCCTCATCGACAAGCACGTCAAAAGGGCGTTTTACGCGGAAGAGTACAGCCGGATTTTCGATGGGGATGACTTCTGGCGTCAGCTCGACACCGCCGAGAGTGAAACCTTCAGATGGGATGACCGATCGACTTATATCAAACGGCCGCCTTATTTCGACAACTTCAAACTCGATCTGTCTGCAACGGTCGACATCAAAGACGCCGCCACCCTGATGCTGCTCGGCGACACCGTGACCACCGACCACATTTCGCCGGCCGGGGCGATTCCGGCCGCCTATCCGGCCGGCCGCTATTTGGTCGCCCAAGGGGTCGAGCCGGTCGATTTCAATTCCTACGGCTCGCGCAGGGGCAATCATGAAGTCATGATGCGCGGCACATTCGGGAACATCCGCATCAAAAACAAACTCGTGGATCCGAAGGAGGGCAGTTACACCGTCAAGTTCCCGGAGAAGGAAGAGATATTTGTCTACGATGCCGCCAAAAGCTACCTCGAAGAGCCGAAACCGCTTGTCGTTCTGGCCGGCAAGGAATACGGGACCGGTTCATCCCGTGACTGGGCGGCCAAGGGAACCACGCTGCTGGGGATCAAGGCGGTCATTGCCGAATCATTCGAACGGATTCACCGCAGCAATCTGGTCGGTATGGGGGTCCTGCCCCTGATCTTCAAGGACGGTCAAAACGCGGAGAGTCTTGGCCTGACCGGAGAAGAGACCTACACCATCAGCGGGGTGGCCGGGATGACGCCGCGCAAGGTCCTGCGGGTCAAAGCCGTCAAACCGGATGGGACGTCAGTTGACTTCGAGACGATTTCCCGGTTGGACACCGACGTGGACGTCGATTACTTCGAGCACGGCGGTATTCTCCCATTTGTCATCAGAAAACTGATGAAAAGCCGAGGATAGAAAATGACGGCCTTGAAATTGATGAATTACTATTCCGGACCAAAGCGGCAGCGGTGTTGCGTGGCAATCCTGCTGCTGTCACTGACATTATCAATTTGTTGGGCATCATCCGCGGCGGCCGAACCCTTAAGCTGGGACGATGTTCTGAAGCGGGCCCGGGGGCAGACTGTCGACTGGTTCATGTGGGGGGGATTTCCCAGCACCAACGCCTATGTAAACGGTTTTGTGGCGTCTCGCGTCAGCGAACTCTACGGGGTCACCTTGCGCCAGGTGCCGGTGACCGATATCGCCGAGGTGATCAGCAAGCTGCTGGTTGAAAAACAGGCCGGAAAAACCACGGGCGGCCAGGCCGACCTGCTCTGGATCAACGGCGAAAATTTTCGCACCGCCAAGCGCAACGGCCTGCTCTACGGTCCCTTTGCCGACCGCCTCCCGAACCAGGTCCTGGTCGATTGGAGTCGACCATCGGTCTACAATGATTTCGGGGAGCCGGTGGAAAACCTGGAGTCTCCCTGGGGCAGCGCCCAGGTCGTGATGGTTTACGACAGCGCACGCACACCGACACCACCGGTTTCGATGGGGGCGCTGCTCGAGTGGGTCCGCAGCCACCCGGGACGGTTCACCTATCCGGCGCCGCCTGATTTTACCGGATCGGTGTTCGTGCGTCAGGTTTTCTACCATGTTTCCGGGGGTGCGGCCATCTGGCAGGAACCGATGAATGAAAAGCGCTTCACCGTGGCATCGGAAGAGACCTATCGGACCCTCAGGGAACTGGCCCCCTACCTGTGGCGTGACGGTAAAACCTACCCGGAGAATCCCGAGCGTCTGTCGCAACTCTTCGCCGACAAAGAGGTGGACTTTGCCATAAGTTATCATCCGGCCGAGCCCTCGAAAAAGATTCTCGACGGATTGTATCCGCCGACGGTGCGCACGTTTGTCTTCGAGGAAGGGACCATCGGCAACACCCATTTTGTCGCGATTCCCTTCAACGCCGCTCACAAGGAAGGGGCGATGGTGGTGGCCGATTTTCTTCTGTCTCCCGAGGCGCAGCTCAAGAAGGCCGATCCCGATGTGTGGGGCGATTTTCCCGCCATCGACGTCAATCGCCTGGATTCGCAGTGGCAGGCCCGGCTTGCCGAATTGCCACGCGGCGTCGCCACTCTGCCGGACGACGTGTTGCAGAGCCACCGGCTGCCGGAACCGCCCTCTGACATACTGATCCGCCTGGAAAAGGGTTGGGAAGACCACGTGCTGAAGAAAAGATGATCACGCGAGATCAGGCAACCGATGCAAATGCCCGCACGCGCAGCGGTCCGGGACTGTCCGTATTGACGCTGTTGTTGACGCCGGCTTTGGGGCTGGTGACGGTCCTGTTCGGCGGGGGACTCTTGCTCGGGTTTCTGCAAAGCCTCGGTTATCTCCCGGCGGCCGGAATGGAGGCCTATACTCTGCAGCACTTCGAGAACATCCTGACCGATCCGGGTTTCCTGAAGAGCTTAGGGTTGACCTTTTATATCTCCGCGATGTCGACGATTGTCGCCGGTGCGCTCAGTATTTCGGCGGCCCTTTTTTTGATCGGATTTCAAGGACCCCGCCGACTGGTCGATTTCATTTTCGAGATTCCCCTCGCGGTTCCGCACCTGGTTATCGCAACAGCGGCCGTGTTCTTGCTGGCTCCCAGCGGCATGATCTCGCGGATTCTTCAGGCCGCCGGATTGATCGACGGCGCATCGCGGTTTCCGCTGCTAATCAACGATCCCTGGTGCATCGGCATCATCGTCACCTATGTCTGGAAGGAGGTTCCGTTCATCACCCTGATGGTCATGGCGGTGTTGAAGAACACCGGTAAGGAACTGCTGGAGGCGGCCCGCACGTTGAATGCCAATCGCCGGCAATGCTTTCGCTACGTTTTATTGCCGACGATCTTCCCCAGCCTGGGCGCGGCCTGCCTGATCGTTTTTGCTTACACTTTCGGAGCCTTCGAGGTACCGTATCTTTTGGGGCAGACATACCCCATGACCCTGCCGGTTTGGGCTTATAGAAACTATAGCGACATCGACCTGATGGCCCGGCCTGAAGGTATCGCCACCGGACTCGTCATCGCAGGCGTGATTATCGCCGCCATCGTGCTCTCCCAGGCACTGACCCGCATGGCCCGGCGCAGAGGCGTCATCATATGAAACCTCTGAATCGCACGATTATCGGCGGACTGATTTTCTTGGCCGTCGGGCTGCCGTTCCTCCAACTCGTGATCTGGTCCTTCAGCAACCGTTGGTTCTATCCCGGATTGCTGCCCCAGCTTTGGGGATGGCGGGCCTGGCACTACATCTTCGATACGGCCGGTGCCCAGATTGTCGGAGCCATAGGCCAGAGCCTGGCGGTAGCGACGGTGACAGCGGTGATTGCGCTTTTGATCGGACTGCCGGCCGGCCGGGCGCTCGGTCTCTATGCTTTCAAGGGTAAGGACGTCATCTCTGTCATTCTTATCCTGCCGGTTATCGTGCCGCCGCTGTGCGTCTCGATGGGGCTTCATCACTGGTTCATCCGGCTGGGACTGGCGGAATCGTTTTCGGGTGTGGTTCTGGTTCACCTGACCTTTTGTCTGCCTTACACCGTCTTTGTGTTGTGGGGGGTCTTTTCGAATTATAACCCGGAATTCGAAGACCAGGCGCGATCCCTGGGGGCCTCCACCACCGGTATCGTCCTGCGGGTGATGCTTCCGATGACGCTGCCGGGTCTGGTGGTGGCGGCCTTGTTCTCCTTTCTGCTCTCCTGGAGCCAGTATCTGGCGACGCTGATTATCGGTGGTGGAAAGATTACCACCCTGCCGATTATTCTTTTCGCGTTGATGACCAGCGGAGACCGTCCGGTCGCGGCGGCGGTCAGCCTCGTTTTCGTGGCACCGGCTTTCTTGGCGCTCCTGTTCAGCGCCCGTTATATGGGCCGGCAAAGCATGGCGGGAATTTGGTAATGGGTGATCTGGTTCTCGAAAAACTGTCCATTCGATACGGCCGCCGACCGGTGATCGCCGAATTCAGCCTGAGGGTGGCGGATGGTGAAATGGTGTCGATCCTCGGTCCCAGCGGCGCCGGCAAGACGACGATCCTAAAAGCCGTGGCCGGCTTGATCGAACCTGTCAGCGGTGATATCCGGCTCGATGGAAAATCCCTGGCGGGCGTTCCGCCGGATAAGCGAAACACGATCATGGTTTTTCAGAAACCACTGCTCTTTCCCTTTATGAACGTGGAACAGAACATCGCTTTCGGATTGAGAATGAAGGGAATGGCGCAGCGCCAGGTGCGCAGGGCGGTTGAGGATATCCTGGCCCTCACGCAGCTGGCCGGACTCGATAAAAGAAAGGTCCATGAACTCTCCGGCGGACAGCAGCAGCGGGTCAGTCTTGCCCGGGCACTGGTGTTGAAACCCGCCGTGCTCCTGCTGGACGAACCCTTGAGCAACCTGGACGCCAACTTGCGCCAACAGATGCGGGAGCTGATTCAAGAAATTCAGCAAAAGACGCGCGTGACGACCCTCTTCGTGACCCATGACCAATCCGAAGCCCTGATCATGTCCCATCGCGTCACCCTGCTTTTGGACGGCAGACTGCGTCAGGTCGGCAGACCGCAGGATCTTTACCACCATCCGGTGGACCCTGATGTCGCTCGGTTTTTCGGCGGCACCAATTTTTTCGAGGGGCGATTCAAGGACGGATTTCTGCACACCGGTTTCGGTGTTTTCGAATTGCCGGCGGTCAACGGCAACGGACTTCCGCTGACCGCAACGATTCGACCGGAAGATATTCTCATATCGGTAACCAGCGACTTCGAACTGGAAGGGCAGGTGGAACGTGCCCACTTCGAGGGCATGGCCACCCGGCTCTGGGTGAAATGCCCCGGTGGACACCTGGTGGTATTGGCCGGCAGGGGGGAGTTCTTCCCCGGTCAAACGGTCCGTTTGCGTCTGCCGGCCGAAAGGATTCGGGTTTTCCCGCCAGGAGCGGTTGAGCCGGTCTAGCCCGTTTGCCCGTTAAATTCGACAACCGGCTCAACGGGCCTAACGGGCTCAACGGGCCTAACGGGCTCAACGGGCTCAACGGGCTCAACCGGCTAAACGGACTGACCATGAGCTTGATGACAGACTATCTGCCCCGGGTGCAATCCTATCTCGACAGTCGGGACTGGCGTGACGTGCCGGTTATGAACGGGCATCGTTTTACGGTCGCCCCGCTCGCCCAGGGAGAATACAACCTGAACTACCTGATTTCCTCGAAAACGAACGGCCTGAAGCTGGTGTTCCGGGTTAACATCGGCACTCAGATCGGGCGGTCGGATCAGGTATCATACGAATACCGGGCCTTGAAGCTGCTGGCGGGTAGCGGTCATACCCCCCGGCCCTGTTTCGTGGACGACACCCGAAAGATTCTCGATCGGGGCGCGCTGGTGATGGAGTATCTGCCGGGGGAACAGCTGGATTACAAAAGGGATCTGGCGGCGGCGGCGGGTCTTTTCGCCGCGGTCCATCAGGTCGAGGTCGATCCGGTCGACAACCACCTGATCCGTGAAGACGCACCGCTTTCGCTGATATACGAAGAGTGCCGGGGACTCCTGGCGAATTACTTCGAATCGGACCTTGCCGATGCCGCGATCCGCGACTACTTGAATGAAGTGATCCTCTGGGCCGATTCCGCCCGTGTGCAGGAGAAGTACTTCAGGCAAGATCCCTGGCTCTGCATCGTCAACACGGAAGTCAACTCGGGCAACTTCGTCGTTAACCGCGAGCGCGGTTCGATTCATCTGGTCGACTGGGAAATGCCGCGTTGGGGCGATCCCTCGCAGGATTTGTGTCACTTCTGCTCACCGTTGACCACGCTCTGGAAAACTACCTTCCGGATGACGCCCCGTGAAAAGAAAGAATTCATCGATACCTATTGTTGCGGCATCGGAGACAAACACCTTCGTGACACGCTGCCCGATCGAATTCGACTTCGTGACCCGTTTGTTTATCTGCGGGGCATCTCGTGGTCGGCCATGGGGTGGGTGGCCTACCAGACCGAGTTCTCCGGAATGAAGAATTCCGACACCTGGGAGACCTTGCAGCGCTACCTGGACCTGGCTTTCATCAGATCCCTGTTCGACCCGTTCCTTTTGGAATAACTTTGCCGGTTTACTGGACGATGCAAATCTGTTATACAATGAAGGTGTTATATCGATCGAGCATTTCACTTCGATTTTAACAGGGAAGAAAGACCACGACCCGGCGCGGGTAACCTCTACATTATGATCGCAAAGCGAGCCATACTCGGGAATGAATTGATCAAAGAGATTATTTCCATCAGAACGGATACGCTTTGGAAAATGCTCAGGCAGAAAAAAGACGGAATGATGCCTGGAGTTACCGAAGAGGGCGCCACCGGGAAATACGACAACAAGGGGGCAATCTTCATTCCGGGGGGATTGATTTTACAGGATGTAGACGAGAATCCCATTGAATATGAATCCTACCGGGCCATAGACACCGGCTCGTTTAGAGAGAAAATCAAGTCGGCCATGCGATACGACAATGCCACCCTGCTGTTTCCGGATGGGATTGTTTCCGGCATTAATCTCGACACCGGTTTTTTCTCGAAAGCTGCCAGAAGAATATATACCTTCAAAAGGGCCGCGTTCAGAAGAACGATGAAAACGGGGCCTAAAATCCCCACTAAAATAAGTTCGGACGATATCATTCGCAGTCATTGTCCGACCTTTTTCAAGCCGCCCTACGGTGCCCGAACACGGATCAGCACGTGTGCGTCGATCGGCTTGGTCGATCCACCCATGTTTTTCGCCTATTGCAACAACCAGTTAAACTTTACCCAGAAACAGGCCGAGGTCTTTTCCCGCAGCCTCGATGCGGCGCAGGAGCCGGTAATGACCAAAAGTGGAAATGTGCTGTATCCTCCGTACATCGTTGTTTGCCACGATACGCGCTACAAAGAGAACAATTTCACCGGTCTGACGCGAATATTGGGGATTGGGAAATTCGGTGAATTCTGCACCTTTTCCTTAGAGGGAGTAAATCCGACCCTGCTTGGTGAACTCAAGCGCAAGAGTCAGGAGTTCAGTCCGGAGGATGTCTTCTCCGAATTCGACAGCATTAAGGTGTTGGGCGTGCTGCGGGTTTACGCTCCGACAAATGCGGGGAAGCGATCCTTAAAATACGATCTTCACATTGTGTCTCCGAAAAAGGACCTGGATATCAGTCCCAAGCAGATAGAGAAAGAGGCGCGGAGCCGGTATCACATCGATTAAGGGCTCACTCAACAATTCTGCCCTCGATCCAATCGTTGTAACCGTTCACAGGGTTGCAAAATCCGATGCGTTTCAAACCACCTAATTGTAAGCGTTTACAGGGTGCCGCAGATGCAAGGCGTCGGGCACGCAGACGTACTTTTGTACTTCAAGTGCCCGACAACAAGGCAGATGCGGTGCCCTGTGAACGCTTACCCATCGTTTTGCTTCACCTCTTGAGAGTCATTAGGCGGCGGAAGATAGACTTGACGGTGGGAGTGAGGCGCGATCGGTTGTAGGCGTCGCCGCACTGACGAATGGCTTCGGCTGCTGTCGGATAAGGGTGAATCACATTGGCCAGTTTGCCAAGCCCCATCACGCTTTGCATCGCCACCGTGATTTCGCTGATCATGTCACCGGCATGGCTGCCGACAATCGTCGCTCCCAGGATTTGATCCGTGCCTTTCTTCACGTGTATCTTTACAAAACCCTCCGTCTCGCCGTCGACAATTCCCCGGTCGACGGCGGAGAACTCCCTCGTGAATGTCGCAAACTCGGTGTTTCGCTCTTTCAAGTCCTTTTCGTAGAGCCCCACGTGGGCCACTTCGGGGTCCGTGTAGGTCACCCACGGAATGAGGAAGTTGGAGAATTTGTCGCGGCCGAAAAACAGGGCGTTGCGGATCACCAGGCGTGCCATGAAGTCGGCCATGTGCGTGAACTGGTACTTGCCCGCCACATCCCCCACGGCGTAGACATCCGGATTGGTGGTTTGCAGCTTATCGTTTACTTCGATGCCCAGACGCTCATCGTATGCCACGCCGGCATCCTCGAGGCCGAGACCCCTTACCGCCGGCTTGCGTCCCGCTGCCACCAGTAACGCGTCGAATTCCAGCGACCGTTCGGTCCCATCGCCGTCTTCTATTACAACCGTCACCGGCGGCTTTCCGCCGCGGTCCTCCACGCCTTTGTATTTGGTGTGAAACGCGAAAGTGACCCCGTCTCGCCGCAGCGACGTTTCGACGATCCTGGCCGCGTCCGTATCCTCTTTTTCAAGGATCTTGTCGCTGCGCGAAAAGACCGTCACCTGCGAACCGAAGCGTTGGAACGCCTGGGCGAGCTCCATACCGATGGGGCCCGCACCGATAATGCCGAGCCGGGGGGGCAACTTCGTCAGGTTGAAAATCGTGGCATTGGTGAGATACGGCGCTTCTTTCAGCCCCGGAATGCCCGGGATGGCCGCAGTACCGCCGGTGGCCACAACGGCTTTGGCAAATGTGAGCGTCTGGCCATTGACTTCGATGCTGTTTTTTCCGGTAAATCTGCCCCGGCCGAGAAAAACGTCCACACCGAGCTGTTCGGTGAAGCGTTTGGCCGAGTCGTTCGGCGCAATGCCGGCCCGGATTCGGCGCATGCGCTCCATCACGAAGCCGAAATCGACCGTGACCCGGCCGGTGACCTTGACACCGAATGCGGCGGCGTCGCGCACAGCCGCGGCCGCCTTGGCGCACCGCAGCAATGCTTTCGACGGCACGCAGCCCACATTGAGGCAGTCGCCGCCCAGAAGGTGAGACTCGATCAGCGCCACACGGGCACCGACCCCCGCAGCGCCCGCGGCAGACACCAAGCCGCCGGAGCCGGCCCCGATCACCACCAGGTTGTAGTTGGGCTTGGGCGTCGGGTCCACCCACGCTTTCGGGTGGACGAGATCGAGAAGCCCGGTGTTGTGCTCATCGAGCGGCGAGATGCCGCACGCCTCGAGGTCGACCTGTGAAAAGGAAGCCAATTCCGGATCGCGCTCCGGGATGGCAGGCTGGAGCGTGAAGGTCCGGTCTTCCGCTGCTGCGAGCGGTGCGATGAAATCCGCCCAACTGACAGCGCTGCCATCGGGTCTGCGGGCCGCCATGCCGTGGTCCTCATCCGCGGTGAAGCGGTAGAACAAGTTCTTGTTCTTAAACGGGTGGGCGTCCAAAACATGGTGAAACACGCCGGCATTCAGCATTATGTTGCCGATGCGCAAGGCGTCCGCCGCGTCGCCGGCAATGCCCTCGTTCACCAGCTTCTCGACCGCTTCACTTCCGACGAAGCACTTCGGGTAAGTCTTCGGCGGGATGCCATATTTGCGGTCGCGGATGTCGAGGACGCTCCTCACGCGTGCGGCCAATTCTTCGAGTTCGCCGCTATCGAACGACGCCTCGGTGTTTTTGAGCTCTTCCGTTGTCATGACGATATCCCTTCCATAGGCTTTAATATAAAAGTTTGGACTGCGTTATCGGTCGTCGGCGTATTACAATACAGCCTTCTCCCTCTAGCCTTGCCCAAACCATTTTCTTGAAGCCTATATTTTACGTTTTTCCAATTTGCCCGCTGACCGATGTGCGCGCTATTTCACTACCCCCGGCCAGTTCATGTCTGCTTTTTGAATGTACCCGGGCACGTCTTCCAACCACTTCGCTTGAATTTCCTGGTTGTAGTTCAGGTAGAGCTTACCATCGACAATTTTCCATGCGTTCGGATCGATATCGGCGGTCTTTCCCATCGCCACGGCATAGGCACAGTAGCCACCGTACTGCGGGGCGTACTTTTCAGGATCGGTCTTAAAGAGGTTACGGTTTGCAGCCGTTGCAAAGTACCATTTAGCGCCCATTCATTCGTATTCAAATTCCTTTTTGCCCTCGACCGGTTTGCCATCTGTAAAGTATGCAACCGGGTCATACCCTTTTGCGGCCTTGTTGCCGAAAAACGTTTTGTTAATCGGGTCCTTGGCAGACACGCCGTGAGGCAGCAGCGCTAAACAGACGAGCAGAGCCGTCACGCCAAAGAAAATATACCGCGTTGTAGTTTTCATCTTGCTGTTTTCCTGATTTATCTGAGTGTGAAGCCGAGAACTGTGAATGAATAAAATCGCCAAATTATTTACTCAGTAGGGTATGGCCGATGGTTACGGACGTCAAGGGTGGCAAGTGTGGCCATCTCTTTAGTCTATCAAAAGGGTGACAACAAAAACGTATCGCCCGAAGAAAAAGCGGCCTTGATAGTCTGTGTGTGGCGCCGAAGCTAAAAATTATAATGCCTTAATTAGAGGGTAGATATCTGCACACCATTTAGAGATTTAAGAGACCTCACCCTGCGTTCCGGTCACTCGAAACTTGACAATCTTTATTTCGAACACAGGTTTCGGCACTGTGGGTCGAAACGGCCCTGTTCAGACCTCTAAAGTGCAATTAATAAGGAATAACCGCTGCGCCGGGGTTTGGAGGAGGTAAATATGCCTTATTCAAACGAGGAAAATCTTCCGAAAGTTGTCCTGCCGGAGTGCCCTGCCGAAAAAATTCTGAAGGGACAGAAGGCCTTGGTGACGGGGGCCAATTCAGGCATCGGCAAAGCCATCGCCGTGGCTCTGGGGCAGGCCGGTGCGGACGTGGTTGTCAACTACGTGCGCGGCGATGAGCAGGCCGATGAAGTGGTCAAGGTTATCCAGAGCTGTGACAGCCGCGCCTTTGCCCACAGGGCGGATGTTTCCAGTGAAGATCAGGTTAAGGCCATGTTCCGGAAGATGGTCGATGAATTCGGTACCATCGACATCCTGATCAATAATGCCGGCCTGCAGAAGGATGCTCCGTTTGAGGAAATGACACTCGACCAGTGGAATCTCGTCATCGGCGTGAACCTGACCGGCCAGTTCCTTTGTGCCCGCGAGGCGGTTCGTGAATTCAAGCGTCGTGGCGTGGTCAAGGATGTCTCCTGCTCGGCCGGCAAGATTATCTGCATCAGCTCCGTGCACGAGGTCATTCCCTGGGCCGGCCACGTCAACTACGCCGCATCCAAGGGTGGGGTGATGTTGCTGATGAAGAGTGTGGCCCAGGAGGTGGCACCATACCGAATTCGGGTGAACAGCATAGCACCGGGAGCTATCCGCACGCCAATAAATACGGCGGCCTGGTCGACACCGGAGGCCTATGCCTCCCTGATGAAGCTGGTCCCGTACAAGCGCATCGGCGAACCGGAAGACATCGGACGGGCGGCGGTCTGGCTGGCATCCGACTACTCGGACTACATAACCGGAACCAGCCTGTTCGTTGACGGCGGCATGACTCTGTATCCGGGTTTCGAAGAGGGCGGTTGATAATTTAAAAAAACTCTGCTCTAAAATGTTCGACAGGATTCATGGGAAATGATGCGATTGCATTTCAGTTTACTTACCCTGACAGGATGTCCGGTTCAACGTGTCATCTAACTCCCGCGAGCAGTTGGTCATCTTCACGCGCTATCCCGAACCCGGTATCACTAAAACCCGGCTGATCCCCGTGTTGGGACCGGAGGGCGCGGCCGCAGTGCAGCGGCAAATGACCGAACACCTTCTGGGCAGCGTGTGCCGGCTTGTCCGAACGCGACCGCTTACGGTCGAAATCCGTTTTGCCGGCGGAGATGCCCGTCTGATGAAGACCTGGTTAGGGTCGAATTTTATCTATGCCGCCCAGGGAGACGGAGAACTCGATAAACGCATGACGGCCGCCTTGACGGCGGCGTTCGATGCCGGTGCCAAAGCCGCCGTTCTCATCGGTACCGACATTCCGGGTATCACCGCAGAGATTATCGGGCAAGCGTTCGACGCACTTCGGCACAAAGACGCGGTTTTCGGGCCGGCGGTTGACGGCGGTTATTACCTGGTCGGCCTGCGAATGTGGGCGTTCGGGCGGGCGCTACCGACGCTTTTTACCGGACTGCCATGGGGTACAAACCGGGTGTTGGCCCTTTCACTGCAAAGGGCCGCGGAACTGACACTTTCCGTGGCGCTGCTGGATGCCCTCGAAGACGTGGACCGCCCGGAAGACCTGGTCGTCTGGGAGCGGTTTGCCGCCCCGAGAATCTCCGTTGTCATCCCGACCCTTAACGAAGCCGCCAACATCAGTGAAACAGTACGGCGGGTGCAAAGCGCCCGCAATGTCGAGGTGATTGTCGTGGACGGCGGCAGTCGCGACGACACAACCGAAATCGCCGGCCGGCTCGGAGCTCTGGTACTGGCCGCCAAAGCGTCACGGGCTCGCCAGATGAACGTCGGCGCTGCTGCCGCCACCGGAAATATTCTGCTTTTTCTGCATGCCGACACACTTCTTCCCGAAGGTTATGACGGTCAAGTTCGCGGCGCCCTGTCACAGCCCGGTGCTGCCGCAGGGGCTTTCACACTCGGCATCGACTCGCCACTGCCCTCTCTGCGCATCATGGAGTATGTGGCCAACTGGCGTTCCCGCTTCCTGCAAAAGCCATATGGAGATCAAGGGCTCTTCCTTGCGGCCGAGACCTTTCGGACCATCGGCGGGTATCCCGACCTGCCGATCATGGAGGATTTCGAACTGATCCGCCGATTAAAGAGAAGAGGCCGTATCGTCGTCCTGCCGTTTGCGGTCACCACATCGGCTCGACGGTGGCTCAACATCGGCGTCTGGAAAACCTGGTTCGTCAACCAGTTGGCGATCACCGCTTACCTTCTCGGCACCGCTCCCGGCACGATAGCCCGTTTCTATAACCGTGAAAAGGGAACTAAAAACAGACCACTTTCCCGCAGCGGGCTGCGATAATTCAGTTTCATCCGAATCTTTACGGTCTTCTGTTTCCAACCGCCGGTGATCCGCCGGCCCTATCGGCAGGATGAGAGCGCGCCAAAAAGTAAGCAAAAACCGGAAGAACCATCATTCATGACCCGCTGCTCGGTTGGTCAACATCTTGGGTTTTCCAGCAGAATGTCGGTCAGGATCTCATAGCGGTCGAAAGGCGGCATGACGCAGGCACCCGCAAACCGATCACGGGCCAGGTTCAAAATCTCGATGGCATTCTGCGTGCCTTCGGCCACAGGGTTTTCGGCACGGCGCATGCGGTCCCGAACCCCACGTGGAACGGCAATGCCGGCTACATTATGGTGGAGGAACTCGGCATGGCGATGAGAGCGCAAGGGGAGGATCCCCATGACAACCGGAATTCCGATATGCCGGACGGCCTCGACCAATTCGTCTGCCGCGGCTTCGTCGTAAAGAGGTTGAGTCACGACATAATGGGCACCGACTTCAATTTTTCTTTTCAACCGTTCGACCGCCTTTTTCAGGCCATTGGTCTCGGGGTGCGGATCCAGAACAACGCCTGTTCGAAGGCCCGCTGTACGGGTCATTTTAACCAGATCGAAGACATCAACATCACGCACCTGTTTTGTCTTCGACCGGTCTTCGAGGGCAACAAAATCGCCTGTGGTTGCGAGAACCGTTTCAATGC
>Ga0272442_10001835_pt1 | contig 31483 bp, 24 predicted proteins | sample SSMForm2O_FD_200262 | JGI IMG/M metagenome (GOLD analysis project Ga0272442, IMG submission 200262) | Marine sediment archaeal communities from Little Sippewissett salt marsh, Falmouth, MA, United States - SSM-Form-2O | ecosystem: Environmental > Aquatic > Marine > Wetlands > Sediment ... | reverse complement strand
GTCGTCGCGCTCGCCATCGGAGGGTTCGTCGCCGTGCGTGCCGTCATGCTCGGACGTGAGGTGCTGGCGGTGCTGGGGCAGAGCGTTCCCGCCGACCTGGACGCCGACGCCGTCGCCGAAGACCTGGGTGGCATCGACACAGTGATCGATGTGCACGACCTGCACCTGTGGACGCTGACGTCGGGGTTGAACGTCGCGACGGCACACGTGACGGTCGAAGACGGGGCGGACCACCACGAAGTCCTCGATGCGGCCCGAGACCTGCTGCGCGACAAGCACGACATCGACCACTCCACGGTGCAGGTCGAGCCTTCGAGCCACCTCGGATGCCCAGAAGCCGACTGGTGCGGCTCCCGGGGATTCCACCCGCCTGCGAGATCGTCACCGTGACGCGCCGCCAGACCGGGCACGCACGGACTCACCACCGCTCTCTGGCCGGCCAGCGGTTGATGTCGTCCCCATGGGGTGATGCCAGGCCGTGCCGCCACGGGGAGCCTCGCAGTGACGCAGCAGCAGCGAAGGCTCGGGCTGGAGCCCATCGAGGCCCCTGTCCACCCGGCACGAAGGAGGAGTTGACATGACAGCGTCAGAGCTCGACGAGGTCGGCCCCATCGATTACCTCGTCGTGGAGTTCCCCACCGTTCGCCAGCAGTTCACCGGCGAGATGGCCGAGGAGCTGGCCAGGCTGCACAGCAGCGGGACCATCCGGGTGCTCGACCTTCTGGTACTGGTGAAGTCCGAGGACGGGGCCGTCGAGGGTTACGAGCTCGACGACCTGGAGGAGCTCACGGTGCTGGAGGACGTCGAGCTGCAGATCGCCGAGATCCTCGCCGCGGAGGACGTGACGCACATCGCCGAGGCGATGGAGCCAGGCAGCGTGGCAGGCGTCGTCGTGTGGGAGAACCGCTGGGCCGCGCCATTCGCTTCGGCGGCCAGACGGTCGGGAGGCCAGCTGATCGCCACCGGGCGGATCCCGACCCAAGCGATCATCGCGTCGTTCGAGGCCGACGAGGACGACGACACAGAGGCGGAAGGAGACTGACATGCCACTTCGACCAGCGCGCAGAGCCCGCCGAGGCGTCATCGGGCGCCCCGTTGCACGCACGGCTGCCGTGGCAGGAACCGCCGCGGTCGTGGCGACAGGAGTCAACCGTCGCCAAGACAGGCGCCAGCGACGACGGATCCGCTGACGCACCTGACGTGACCCGCGAGCGCCCTCGTCGTCGTGACGTCCACCTTGAGGCTGCGGCCAGATGCGACGGGTGACGAGGAGACCCGGTGCAGCTGAAGCCGGCACAGCCGTCGCCCCTCCGCGTCTTTCGCGTTCAAGCCGTCGGGGTTCTGAGTGCCGTGGCGGTGTCGACCGCGGCGCGTCGTCGGCTCTCATGTGACGGCGGACTCTGGCTCCGGGCCGGACGGCGACCGCTCCCGGTCCTTCGTCGGGTCCCCGAGCGCTGTGACCACGAAATAGCTCACCACGATCGCCACGATGACCAGTGGTGTGGCTGTGAGGCCCGCGCCCGAGCCCAGGAGAAGCGCGATCACGGCCGCTGCCAGCGGTAGGCGAAGGATGGCGACCAGGCTGGCTCCCACCACGGCCGGGATGGCGGCGCTGTACGGAAGGCCGGTGAGCTCGGCAGCGACCAGTCCCCCGACCGTCCCCACGAAGACAGCCGGGAACACCGGTCCGCCTCGGAAGGCTCCCATCGAGATCGACCAGGCCGCCGCCTTCAGAATCAGGAGCAGGACGATGGTGGCGAGAGGCCAGCTGTCGGCGGCCTGCACGACCGGCGCGAGAGCGCGCGAGCCGGAGAAGAGCACCGCGTACTCGCTCTCGCCGGTGGCCTGGGTGAAGACGATGGCAAGCGTGGCGACCGCCAGACCCGCAACCGGAACGAGCAGCAGGTGGCGACCCGTCGCGCGTGCCGCGACTCGTTGGCCTGCCCACACCACGGCGTAGCCGATGACTGCCGCTGCTGCGGCCGCAACCGTCACCAGCGCGAAGGACCCGACCGTGATCTCCTCGAGTGGCTCCAGCGGCAGCGGGGCGAGCGCGTACGTGTCTGTCGGCAGTCCCGAGAGGGAGCCGAAGCCGAAGTAGACCAGCGAGCCGATGCCGGCAGCGAGCAGGCCGGGAACCACGAGCAGCGCGGCCGTGGATCCGCCGATGCCCATGGCCTCGATGAGGATGATGGCCGCGACGAGCGGGTTGTTGAGCACCATGGCCAGTGCCGCGAAGCCACCCGAGGCCGCGACGACACGGCGCAGCCGGTCGGGCGCGTCCTTGTTCACACGGTCGAGGACGAACAAGGCCGTGCCCATACCCAGCGCGATGACCGGTGACGAGGGTCCGAGCACGAGGCCCAGGCCCAGTGTCGCCAACGCGGCCAGTGCCACGCCTGGTACGGCACGCGGCGCCGTGATGCCGGCGGACAGGCCGTCGGCCGGCACTCCACCGCCGTGGCCGGGCAGCCGAGTGATGGCGACAGCAGTGACCAGCCCGGCGAGCAGCAGCACGGGCAACGGCCACCACCAGGGCGGCGAGGCGTGCCCAAGGGCCTCTGGCAGGGTGACGAAGACCGCGTCCTGGATCAGCGGTACCACCGTGAGCAGCGACCAGGCGACCACCGACGCTACGAGCCCGATGACCGCCGACAGAACGAGAAGACGTCGGTACTCGGCACTGTGCACGACAGACCTGATGTCGCGCTCGCGCCCCCCGTCGCCGCCCATGCTGCGAACCCTCCGGCTCTCCGGGCCCATCGTCGCGCGACCTTAGGATGGTGTCGTCGTCCAGTCGGGACGATCCACACCGTGAGGGGCACGGACAGCGATGAGTGGTGCCGGCGCGACACGTCGCACCGCGCTTGCGACGGCGGACGACGTCGTCGGGGAGGTCGTTCGCGAGGGCCTGGTCACCATGCTCGTCTCGGCGGAGGCGCGAACGGTCTGCCTGGCCGCCCCCAGCGGATACGGCAAGTCGACGCTCTTTCGGCAATGGGCGGACCGGGACGAGCGACCCGTTGTCGAGGTAGTGAGCCCAGGGCCGGTCATCGACGCGACGGTCATGGCGGAGGCGCTGCTCGCCCAGCTGCAGGCGCAGGCCATGGTGCCAAGAGATGTCGTCCTGCCCCGGGCCGCGGACACCCTCGCGTGGTACCTCAAGGTGCTTCCTGCTCTCGGGACGATCCTGGAAGGTCTGAGCAGCCCGGTTCTGGTCGGGTTCGACGATGCCACCGCACTGGCAGGCCCAGCCTGGGAGGCGCTCGTCGACTGTCTCGTCCACCACGTCCCCGCAGGTTCCACCGTGTGCGTCGTGACCCGCGGGGAGGTGCCTCGCTCCTTCCGCCAGCAACGCTTGCACGGAACCGAGCTGGAGATCGGCGCTGACCTGCTCGCCTTCGACCTGCTCGAGACCGAGCGGCTGTACCGGGGCATGGGTGTCGTCGTTCCCGAGCCCCGCCTGCACGAGCTGTGGGAGCAGACCGAGGGGTGGCCTGCCCTGCTGTACCTCAGTGGCCTCGCGCTGCCCGACGGCCGGTCGCCGTCGAGCACCGTGCCGTCGTCAGGGGACATGATCCGGGACTTCCTGCGCGACAACGTCCTCGCCTCGTTGCAGCCCGACGTCGCCGAGATCGCGTTGACGTGCTCGGTGCTCGAGGAGATCGATGGGCCCCTGGCGGCGGCGGTGACCGGGAGGGCGGACTCCGCATCGGTTCTGCGCGCACTTGCGAAGTCCTTCCGGCTCATCCGTCCCGTGGACGCGGACGCCACCAGGTTCCGCATGCACACGCTGCTGCGGGGGTTTCTGTCCGACGAGCTGCGTGCGACGTCCGACTCCACGTGGCGCAAGGCTCACCTGGCTGCCTGCCACGCCCTTGCGGCATCCGGCGACCTGGACTCCGCGGTGGCCCACGCCGTGCAGGCTGACTCGGACGAGGACCTGGCAGCCCTCGTCTGGCCGCTGGCGGTGGAGCTGCTGACGTCGGGCCGTACGCCTGTGCTCAGGCGCTGGCTCGATGCCGCAGGACCGCAGCGCATCGCCGCGATCCCGGAGCTGGCCGTGTCGGCCGCCTGGTCGGAGCAGCACGAGGGCGACCTCAACGCCATGGCCAGGTACGCAGCCCTTGCCGAGCGCCTCTGCCAGGACCACGCCTGTGACCACCTCTACCTTGGACTCCTCCGAGCCTCCATGGCTGTTCGCGGGGTCGCGGACATGGAGCGGGTATCCGAGTCGCTGGTCGCGCAGATCGACCCCGCAGACCCGGCGTCAGCCACCGCTCTCTACCACCTCGGCACCGCACGTGTGCTGCTCGGTAAGCCTGATCAGGGCATCGCGCCCCTCGAGGCATCCCGCCGGATGTCCGAGGTGCTCGACCAGCACGTGATCCACGCCATCGCCGCCGCCGAGCTGGGCATCGTGCGGATGCAGCTGGACGACCGTGGCGGTGGTGTGGAGGCTCTCGACGAGGCTCGCCACGTCCTGCACCACAACCAGATGGACACCGATCTCGTGGCGATCATCCCGTACGCCGCATCCGCCTACGGCTACGCCCTGGATGGTCGAGTGCACGAGGCGGCCGAGCACCTTGGCATTGCCCTCCGTCTCGTCAGCCGGGTGCGGGGACCTGCGCCGTGGTTCACGGTGAGGTCGACCCTGCAACTCGCCGCGGCGGCGTTGGCCGCAGGCGATGCTGCACGAGCACGGGACCTTGTGCACACAGCCGAGCGGGAGTACGGGGTTGCCAGCGCCTGCCCGGCGAACGACCAGCTCTTGGACAGTCTCCACCACTCGCTCGAGGGCATCGACGACCTGGGCGGGCTCCCGAACACCCTGACCATGGCAGAGATGCGTGTCCTGCAGTACCTCCCCACGCACCTCAGCTTCCCTGAGATCGCGAGCGAGATGTACCTCTCTCGCTTCACGGTGAAGACCCAGGCGCTGGCGGTCTACCGCAAGCTCGGTGTCCACAGCCGGCACCAGGCGGTCGGGAAGGCCCGGGAGATCGGACTGATCCCGCCGGCCTGAGGGCCCCCGCGTCTACTGCGGGCCGCACATCAGTGGCCGAGGTGATCGATCGCCAGCACGACACTCAGGACGAGCGGTGGGTCCACGCCCCACCGGCAGGTGACGGAGTACTCCCCGAGACCGTCGGCGGCGACGTCGGCGACGACGCGGCCGTCCTCGGAGATGATCGCGTGCGCGGCCAGCATGTCGCCGAACACAGCCATGGCGAGGCTGTCATCGCGGTAGACGTTCCAGTGCCCGGTGCCGTGTGGCGCCATGGCCCGCCGGACGGTGTGCCGCCGATGCCCGGCACGATCGACGACCACCACTCCCGTAGTCCGAGGGGGCTGGGTGAGCCAGGCCGAGCACCCGCCGTCGGCGTCGAACAGGGTGACTTGTCCTGCCCTCGGCCACCGCCCCTGCTGCATGCGAAAGACACGCACGTGGTGGGTGAGTACGTCCACCCATTCGGAGTTCCCGGCAGCGCGCCGGATCTCGAATCGCTGCACGTCCACGCGTGTCTCTCCTGACGGCCACCAGGGGGATCCGCCGAGCGAACCCTGCCTGCATGACGACGATCCTCCCGAGCCACCCCGTGCGTCATCGCGCTCTCAGGACTACAGCGCGCCGGGAATCGATCCAGGATCGTCACGTGAGCAAGGCCGTGAGCCGGCGCCACGCGCAGTTGGCACTGCCGTGAGGTGCTCGGCGGCCACGCTTCACCCCGAGGGGACGATGACGTGAGGCGGGTCGACCGCAAGTCTTGGTCACGTGCGGCGTGCGGACGACGGCGATGGCTCGGTCCTCGCGCGCCGCCCCTTCCACGTCATGACGAAGCCCACCGGCGCAGTCTGCAACCTGGACGGCCGCGGCGTAGACAGACCCTTCGAGAGGAGACCGACATGAGCAGCGAGACCCAGATGTTGATCGTCGCGGCCTACCCCGACCCCGATCTCGCCCAGCAGGAGTTCGACGCGCTGGTGGCGAAGGTCGCGGCCAAGGAGGTGTCCACGAAGGGCATGATCCTCGTGACCAAGGACGCCGACGGACAGGTCACCGTCGCCGACACCGGCAACCATCTCGGACGCAAGGGCGCCGGCTGGGGCGGCGGGGTCGGCGTGCTCGTGGGCATGTTCGCCCCGCCGATGCTGGGCGCGGTCGCCCTGGGTGGGGCGGCGGGCGGAATCATCGGGCACTTCACCGGTCACGCCATCACCAAGAGCATCCAGCAGAAGGTGGCCGAGGCGCTCACGCCCGGCACGGCCGTCGTCATCGGCGTCCACCCGGCGCAGCAGCGCCTCGCGGTCGAGCGGGCGCTGCCAGGGTCTCCGCTGAAGTCGGTCGTCGAGTCCGACGAGAAGGGCGTGGACGAGCTGACCCGCGCGCTCGGTGAGGCGATGGGCAAGTTCAACCCCGACCGGACCGTGCTACCGGTGCCAGACAAGTCTTTCGGTGGCGCGTTCGGTCGCACGATCGACGACTCGGTCGCCGACTGGTCCATCGTCGCTCAGCCGCACGCTCCCGAGGGCGCGCCCAACGTCCTCATCGTCCTCATCGACGATGCCGGCTTCGGTGGGCCCGACACGTTCGGTGGCGCGATCAGGACACCCAATCTCACCCGAGTGCAGGAGTTGGGTATCACCTACAACGGCTTCCACGTGACGGCTGTCTGCTCGCCCACCCGCGCGGCGCTGCTCACGGGACGCAACCACCACCGGGTCGGCATGGGCGGCATCGCCGAGTTCCCCGGCCCGTTCCCCGGGTACACCGGCATCCGGCCGCGTACCTGCACCGCGCTGCCACGGATACTGAAGGAGAACGGCTACATCACCGGCGGGTTCGGCAAGTGGCATCTCACGCCCGGGCACGAGATGGGCGCGGCAGGCTCCTTCGACCACTGGCCGACGGGCTGGGGCTTCGACCACTGGTGGGGCTTCCTCACCGGCGCGGCCGGCCAGTACGACCCGATCATCACCCAGGACAACTCGACGCTCGGCGTTCCCGAGGGTGAGGACGACAAGCTCTACTACTTCCCCGACGACATCACCGACAAGACCATCGAGTGGCTGCACGCCGCGCGCGCGCACGACAGCGAGAAGCCCTGGTTCGTCTACTACTCCACCGGCGCGACCCACGCCCCCCACCACGTCGCGAAGGCGTGGGCCGACGGGTACAAGGGCCAGTTCGACGACGGCTGGGACGTCTACCGCGAGCGGACCCTGGAACGTCAGAAGCGGCTGGGGATCGTCCCCGAGGACACCGAGCTCACACCCCGACCAGAGGCCTACCCCGCGTGGGACGGCTTGTCCGACGCCGAGAAGACGCTGTACGCGCGTCAGATGGAGGTGTTCGCCGGCTTCTCGGAGAACGCCGACTGGAACGTCGGACGCCTGCTGGACGAGGTCGAGCGGATGGGTGAGCTCGACGACACCCTCGTCGTCTACATCTGGGGTGACAACGGCGCGTCGATGGAGGGCACGCTCACCGGGTCGTTCAACGAGACGACGTTCTTCAACGGCCTGGTGCTCGACGCCGAGGAGCAGTTCTCCCTCATCGACAAGTACGGGGGCATCGAGGAGCTGGGCGGGTTCCACACTGCCCCGCACTTCGCCGCCGCCTGGGCCCACGCCAACAACACGCCGTTCCAGTGGGGCAAGCAGATGGCCAGTCATCTCGGTGGCACCCGCAACGCCATGGTCATCTCCTGGCCGCGCAGGATCGCTGCGGACAGCGCGCTGCGCAGCCAGTTCACGCACGCCAATGACGTGGTGCCGACGATTCTCGACGTGGTGGGCATCCCCGCGCCGACGGTCGTGGACGGCATCGAGCAGGAGCCACTGGACGGCGTCAGCTTCGCCCACACCTTCGACGATGCCGCCGGGGAGGAGCGGCACACGGTGCAGTACTTCGAGATGTACGGGAGCCGGGCCATCTACTCCGATGGCTGGTGGGCGTGCACGAAGCTGGACAAGCTGCCGTGGGACTTCTCCGCGCCGACTTTGGCCCGGTTCGGTCCGGGCAGCGACTGGAACCCTGACGACGACGTGTGGGAGCTGTACTACCTGCCTGACGACTTCTCCCAGGCGCACAACCTGGCGGATCGGCAGCCCGAGAAGGTGACCGAGCTCGTGGAGTTGTTCTGGGCTGAGGCCGAACGCAACCGGGTGCTGCCCATGCTGGGCGGGTTCGCCGCCTTCTTCGGGATCTTGCCGCCGATGCCGACGAAGACGCGGTACACCTACTACGGGGATGTGCAGAACGTCTCCACGACGATGATCCCGCGCATCTACGGGCGCTCGTATGCCATCGAGGCCGATGTTCACGTGCCCGAGGGTGGGGCCGAGGGTGTGCTCGTGGCCTTCGCGGACTTCATCGGCGGTTTCGCGCTGTGGGTCGACGAGGCCGGCTACCTGCACCACACCTACCAGTTCCTCGGTGTCGACACCTACAAGCAGTCCTCGACCCAGCCGATCCCGACCGGGGACGTGCGGCTGACGATGCTGTTCGAGGCCGACGAGCCCAAGCCCGGCACCGCGGGTGACGTCACGCTGCTGGCCAACGGCGAGGTGATCGGGACCGGGCGCATCCCCCGCACGGTGTCGCTGATCTACACCACCTACGCCGGGATGGACATCGGTCGCGACAACGGCGGAGCGGTCGACCTCGACTACGAAGACCGGTCCCCGTACCCGTTCACCGGTACGGTGAACGAGGTCACGTTCGATCTGAAGCCGCAGGCACTCGAGGCTGAGGTTGAGCTGCACAAGACCAACGCGCAAGTCGGCGTGGCCCACGGGGCTGCGGGCTGACGAGAAGGGAACAACCATGGCACTGCACTCGTCGGAGTTCCTCGAGTTCGAGCGGATGGCGATCGCGCCGCTCTACGCGCGCCCGCGTGCTGTCGAGGGGATGCCGTCTCAGGTGATGCCCGACGACGGGATGGACCCGTTGGTGGCGTACAACATGATCCACGACGAGCTCATGCTGGACGGCAACTCGCGCCAGAACCTCGCGACGTTCGTGACGACCTACATGGACAACGAGGCCAGGCTCTTGTTCGCCGAGACGTCGGACAAGAACATGATCGACAAGGACGAGTACCCCCAGACTGCCGAGATCGAGGCGCGCTGCGTCCGCATGGTCTCTCGCCTTTGGAACGCCCCGGAGGGTGAGAACGCGACCGGAACGTCGACCACGGGGTCCAGCGAGGCGGTCATGCTGGGCGGCCTGGCGCTGAAGTGGCGGTGGCGCCAGCGGCGCGAGGCCGCTGGGTTGCCGACTGACCGGCCGAACCTCGTCATGGGGATCAACGTCCAGGTGGTCTGGGAGAAGTTCTGCCGCTACTGGGACGTCGAGCCGCGATACGCCCCGATCGAGGAGGGGCGGCTGCAGATGAACGCCGAGGAGGCGCTCAAGCTGGTGGACGAGAACACCATCGGCGTGGTCGCGATTCTCGGGTCGACGTTCGACGGGTCCTACGAGCCGGTCGAGCAGATCGCCTACGCGCTCGACGAGCTGGCGGATGCCGGAGGTCCCGACGTCCCCGTCCACGTCGACGCCGCCTCGGGCGGCTTCATCGCTCCGTTCCTCGACCCGGAGCTGAAGTGGGACTTCCGGGTGCCCCGGGTGCGCTCCATCAACGCCTCCGGGCACAAGTACGGCCTGGTGTATCCCGGTGTCGGCTGGGTGGTCTGGCGCACGCCCGACGACCTGCCTGAGGACCTGGTGTTCCACGTGAACTACCTCGGCGGCGACATGCCGACGTTCGCGCTGAACTTCTCCCGGCCAGGTGCGCAGGTGATCGGGCAGTACTACAACTTCATCCGGCTGGGTCGCGAGGGGTATCGACAGATCCAGCAGGCGTGCCGCGACACGGCGATGTACCTGTCAGCCGAGATCAGCCAGATGGGACCCTACGAGTTGATGTCGGACGGGTCGCAGCTGCCGGTGTTCTTCTTCCGGCTCAAGCCCGAGGTCGCCAACTACACCGTCTACGACGTGTCCGCCAAGATGAGGGAGCGTGGCTGGCAGGTTCCGGCGTACTCGCTGCCGGACAACCTCACCGACGTGTCAGGGCTGCGAGTGGTGATCCGCAACGGGTTCTCTCGGGACATGGCCGAGCTGTTCCTGGCCGACCTGGCCCGGTCGACCGAGTTCCTCGAGAGCCTGTCGACGAAGCTCCCGCACGACCCGAGCCATACCGAGTCGTTTCGGCACTGATGCCGCGTCACGCGCACCTGCCGGTCCACGTCCCGGCGGACGCCACCGACGTGGTCGCGACCGGTCCGCGGCCGTTCGTGACGACCGTGACGTACGTGCTCCCGGACGGGCGTCGGCGTCAGTGGCGTGCCCGACAGGACCGCAGGGCCACCCACCGCGGACTCACCTGGCGGATCGGGCTGCTGTTCGGCATCGGGTCGGTGTGCTTCGTGCTCGGTCCCATCCCGGCCTACGGGCAGGCTGTGGGCGGGCAGGCAGTGGCCGTGACCTTCTTCGTCGGGTCGCTGTTCTTCACCAGCGGTGCCCTGCTGTCCTACGCGCAGGTCGTCAGGGACGCAGGGCACCGGTGGGTCGGGTGGGAGCCCCGCCACGCGGGCTTCTGGGCGACGCTCATCCAGCTCGTCGGGACCGTGTACTTCAACGTGAGCACGTTCGCTGCCATGTTCGACGTCCCTGACAACCTCGTCGACCGGGTGGTCTGGCGCCCCGATGCGCTCGGCTCGATCTGCTTCCTCGTCGCCTCGGCGATCGCGTTCGCCGAGGCGGGTCATCGCTGGTGGTCCTGGCGTCCCGGCGAGCGGGACTGGCACATCACGGCGCTGAACATGTGGGGCTCGGTGTTCTTCGGGTTCTCGGCGGTCGGGGCCTACGTGCAGCCCACCGGCGATCTGACCAACGTGCAGTGGTCCAACGGCGGGACCCTGCTCGGAGCCGCGTGCTTCCTGGCGGCCTCGCTGCTGACCATGGGCGAGGGCAGGCAGGACCAGTCCACCGAAGCGGGTCAGGCCACCCGACGCACCGCCGGCGGTTCCCAGGCGCCGGACAGCGCCGCCGGACCGGGCAGGTAGAGCCGGAGCACGAGGTAGAAGGGGCCCGCTGGGGCAGGAAGCCAGTTGCGCCGTCCGCCGGGGGTCGTGGGTTCGTCGTGCTGGATGGGAATCGTCAGCGACCCGTCCCGGTCGTGCACGAGGCCCTGCGTGGTCGAGTTCACCAGGTACCGGCCGATGGGGTTCTCCACGAGGTAGCCGGCGGTGCCGTCGTAGGAGGTGTCGTACATCGTCAACGACCAGAAGGCTTGGGCCGGCGGCGGACGTGTCATGGTGACCTCGTAGCGGTGATCACCGTGCAGGGGGCGCCCGTCTGAGTCCTGGCGGGCGATCGGGTACACGGCCTCGGACGCGTCGTTGCCGCCCCAGCCGATCATGGCGCCGGCCGCCCGGAACAGCTGGTCGCCGTGGTACCAGGCCCGATTGCCGAACACCTCCGTCAGGGACCAGCCGTTCACCGTGTCACCGAGCTGGCCGACCTTGGTCTCGATCACCGTGCGTGCCTGCGCCACCCCTGCTCCGAGGGCCTCACGGGTGCCGGCGTCGAGGGCATCGGGGTCGAAGGGCTCGCCGGCACGGATCCCGGCTCGGGCGAATCGCTCGAGGTGCGGCGCGTCCTCGGGGTGGAACGGGTGGCACAGTGGCAGCAGGGCGTTGACGTAGCCGATGAACCTCTCGTCGCGGGAGGCCGCGTCATCCCACTCTGGCCAGTCGAAGGGGCGCTGCGGCGCGGCAGGGCCACCGGTGTGCGCAGACAGCGGGCGCAGCTTGTACGCCGACATGATTCCTCGAAGTGTCTCCACGTCACCGGGGCCCAGCAGCTGGGTGCGGCCGATGACGAACACGACGTGGGTCTCGAAGCGCAGCACGTCATCGACGTCCGCGGGGACCTCGCCATCCCAGCCCGGCCCGGCCAGGAGGTAGGTGCCAGGGCCGGTGCCGGTGGCCCGCACACCGATGTAGTGCACGTTGTGGCCCCACAGGTCCTCGAGCTGGAAGTGGTAGAAGCGATCGGTGATCTCCGGCACCGACAGCACCATCGGCTCGGCCCGCAGGTCCAGGGCGGCCATCGAGTAGGGCGTGTCGGCGTTCGGGGTGATCACGTCCCGGAACGTGTGGTCCAACGTCCGGGGCTGTCCGCCGAGGGTGTTCAGCGGAACCATGTGAGAGGCACGCCCCGGCACCAGGAAGCTCCCGTACAGGTAGCGGTAGCCCATCAGCATCGGGAAGAAGCAGACATAGGCATCGCGGGCCACGTCGGCAAGGTCTGGCTGGTCGCTGGTGCCGCTCGTCATGAGTGGCCCTCCTGTGGCCGTCGGGCGGGGGTGGCCGGGGCCTCGTCGAGTCTCACGTCGCTGATCCGGACGTCTGTCTGCCGACGCTACCGTCGTCATCCCGTCGGGGCGATGCGCGCCCTGCTGACCGCATCGGAGGATGGGGCGGGGGTTGTGGTCGCCGTGGAGTCGCACGACACCCGGCGAGTGAGAGGTGGTGCGAGCCCAGTGTCGATGGACACAGACGACGTTCAAGCCCTGCGGGCGCAGAACGAGGCGCTGAAGAAGGAGCTTGATTCGGTTCGGTCGATCCGGCGGGAGCGCTGGCGCCGGGCGGTCTCCGGAGTCCTGACGGTGCTGGCGGCGCTCGCGACCGCCCTGGCCCTGACGACGGTGTGGTCGGTGCGCACCCTGACCGACACCGATCTCTTCGTCGACCGGGTGGCCCCCATTCTCGAGGATCAGGAGGTCGCTGATGCCATCGGCGCGGCCGCTGCCGGAGAGCTGGTCTCCGCGATCGACCTCGAGCAGCGGCTGACCGACCAGCTTCCGTCCGAGCTGGGAGTTCTCGCAGCGCCCATCACCTCGGCCGCTCAGGGCCTTCTCGCCGACGGCGTCTCGACGCTGGCGCAGACGCCGGCGGTTCAGTCGGCGTGGGAGGCCTCGCTGGCAGCCGGGCATCGCCTCACGATCCGCATCCTGTCCGGGTCGGACGCCGCGGCGGTCCAGAACGTCGACGGAACAGTGGTGCTCGATCTGACCCCCATCATCAACGAGATCCTGGCCCAGGGTGAGTCCTTCGTCTCTGGCGTGCTGGACCGTGACGTCACCGCTCCCAGGGTCACCGGGGACGACGTCGACGCCATCGTGGCTGCCCTGGAGGAGCAGCTCGGTGAGGACCTCCCTGCCGACTTCGGCCAGGTCGTGCTCTTCCAGGCCGACAACCTTGCGGCCGCCCAGCAGGCCTACCAGGTGGTGCGGGCGCTGGGCTGGCTGGCACCCCTCACTGCGCTGGTCATCGTCGTGCTGGCATTGGCCGTCAGCACCCAGCGTCTGCGAACGGCGATGTGGATCGCCATCGGCGTCACAGTCGTCATGCTTCTCCTCGCGCTGGGCCTGCAGCCACTGAAGTCGAGCATCCTCGATGCCGCAGCTGACCAGGGTCTGGACGGAGCCATCGCAGCAGGATTCGAGACGGTCTTCTCCTCCCTGCGCGTCGGACTCATCGTGGTGGTCGTGGTGGGAGCCCTGGCTGGGCTGGGGCTGGTGGCGATCACCTCGACACGGGCTGGTGAGGCCACCCGGGACGCCCTGCGCCGCTCGTCGGGCATGGCGGCCGTGCACCCAGCGCCATTCCTCATTGGTGGCGCAGTCGTGGCGATCATCGTGGCGGCGCTCCTGCCAGGTCGAAGCTGGGGACAGCTGCTGTTTGTGGCACTGCTGTACGCCGTCTACGCCGCCGCCGTCCTGCTGCCCCCACGCCTCGCCGCGCGTTAGTGCCGTCGGGACGATGCCGGACGGTTCGACCCGGACGACGCTGAACGCGTAGGTGCCCTGTGCCGCAGGGCCGGTCGAAGGGAGTAGCAGTGACACAGTTGCAGCAGCCCGCCACCTCGACGACGGACAACTACAGCGGTGCCGCGGTCGGCCTGACCGTCTTCGCGTCGATGATGATGCTGATGGTCGGCACGTTCCAGGTGTTCGCCGGGATGGCGGCGCTGATCACCGACGAGTTCTACGTCGTCGGCGAGGAGTGGGTCTTCCAGTTCGACGCCACCACGTGGGGATGGGTGCACCTGGTGATGGGTGCCGTGGTGTTCCTGGCAGGTCTCGCGCTGTACGCGGGCCAGGTCTGGGCCCGCACGGTCGGTGTGATCCTCGCCATTGTGAGCGCGGCGGCGTCCTTCGCCTGGTTGCCCTGGTACCCGATCTGGGCGGTCATCATCATCGCGCTGAACGTCTTCGTCATCTGGGCGCTCACCGCTCACGGCCGTGACCTCGCTCGTGCCTGAGTAGTGCCCACGCTGAGCCCGCAGGCGAACGCGATCGCGATCGCCGTGCTGGGAGTCGTGTCGTTCGCCCTCAGCCTGCTGGTACGTCGCCTCGTCCCGGATCGACCGGACTTCGACGCGGGTCCCTGGTCGGCGACCCTGTCCTACATCGCCACCGCCTACGGCATCGTCGTCGGGTTCTGGATCCTGTTCCTGTTCGGGCTGTTCGCCGACTCGAGGCAGGCGGTCGGCGACGAGGCGACCTCGATCGGCACGGCCTTCGAGGAGGTGGCGCTCTTCCCGGACGGAGCGCCGGACGTGCGAAGAGCGCTGATCTGCTACGCCGAGGCCATCGTCGAGTACGAGTGGCCGGCCCTGGAGGAAGGGGCCTCAGCCCCAGAGGCCGATCTGGCCTACCGCGAGATCGTCCTGGCGCTGGGAGCCATCGATGAGCCGTTCGGGTCCACGTTGGGTCCGGCGGCCGCCACGAACATCTTCGTTCAGGTCGGCGACATCTCGACGGCTCGCGAGACGCGGCTGGTGGCAGCCGAGACTCCGACGCCTGCACTCATGTGGGCGCTGCTCGTCGGCGGGGGAGCGCTGGTGGCGGCGCTCATCTTCATCGTGGCCCACAGGTCGGCCCCGGTGACCCAGGCCGTGCAGGTGTCCCTCACCGTTCTGTTCACCTCCGTCATGATCGCCCTGGTCGCGGCCCTGACGAATCCGTTCGCTCCTGGTGCGGGTCGGGTCACCCCGGAGCTGATCGAACAGACCCGGGCAACGATGCAGGCTGCAGCCCCTGAGCTGGTCGCCGACGACTGCATCTTCGAGTCGTAGCTCACGTGAGCCCGCGGCTTTCGTCCCGTGTGGGTGATGCCCGATGGGGTCGCCCTCCATACGGTCCGTGATGGGCCGGGGTCGTCCTGGCCCTGCGAACGCGAGGAGGACATCGTGAACTTCGGTGAGGTCCTGTGGACCTTCTTCTTGGTCTTCATCTGGGTCGCCTGGATCTGGCTGGTGATCTCGATCCTGATCGACATCTTCCGCAGCGACGACCTGTCCGGCTGGGGCAAGGCCGGCTGGACGATCCTTGTGGTGTTCTTCACCTGGCTCGGCGCGCTGATCTACCTCATCGCCCGCGGCAAGGGGATGAACGAGCGCCGCTTCGCTGAGGCAGCGAAGATGCGGCAGGCTCAGGAGCAGTACCTCCGCCAGGTCGCCGCTGACAGCGGCGTCGGCGCGACCAGCGCGGCTGACCAGTTGGCGACGCTGGCCGACCTGCACCAGAAGGGCGCCATCACCGACGAGGAGTTCGCCACTCAGAAGCAGAAGATCCTTGCCTGACGCGTCATCGGGCGCCGCCCGGATCACCCTGACGGGACCATGCGCGCGCTGCCGGTGCAGTGGGAGCCTGAGGCAGGCATGTGGGCTGGCCGCACTGCCATCGTGAGGTGGAGGTCGTCATGGGACTTCGGGACCGGCGTCAGGAACGCCGCGAGGAGCGCCGTGGGGGAGGTGCAGCTGGCCCCGAGGTGTTCCAGATGCGGGAGAAGCTGATCGCCATCGGCGACGACTACTGGATCGAGACCTCAGCGGGGCGTCGGGCGTACAAGGTCGACGGCAAGGCGCTGCGAGTGCGGGACACGTTCACCATCCGCGACGCCGGCGGCGGCGTCGTGGCCACGATGCAGGAGAGGGTGGCCCGGGTGCGCGACACGATGAAGATCGACCGTCCGGGCAAGCCGTCGGCCACCGTGAAGAAGGCCATGATCACGCCGCTGCGGGACAGGTACACCATCGAGGCCGATGACATCGGGGAGTTCTCTGTTCAGGGCAACATCGTCGACCACGAGTACACCTTCGAGCAGTCCGGGAGGAAGATCGCCGAGGTGTCGAAGCGGTGGCTGAGGGTGCGAGACACCTTCGGCGTGCAGGTCGAGCCGGGGACCGACGAGGTGCTGGTGCTGGCGGCTACCGCGGCCATCGACAGCATGAGCTGAGGCGCCGGAGCTCGACGCGAACGGTGCGCGGTGAGCCGCCCGGTGACTTGCTGACGCGGTCTGTCAGCGGCGCGGACGTCGGCGGCGACGTCCCCGGGGGGCGGGTCGAGTGACCGACGCCGGGCGACCCGGTCGCGACGACCCGGCGTCGGCCTCGGCGGGGGAGCCCGCTTCCTCGCCGCGGTGCTCCTCGACGGCCGTGACGTTCGCCTTGCGCAGCAGGCTGCGCACATCGGAACGCTGCTCGGTCGTGGCGATGGTGACGACGGTCCCGGCACTGCCGGCTCGCGCTGTGCGACCCGACCGGTGGAGGTATGCCTTGTGCTCGGCGGGGGGGTCGACGTGCACGACGAGTCCGACGTCGTCCACGTGGATGCCACGAGCGGCGATGTCGGTGGCGACGAGCACGCGCACCTGGCCGCGGTGGAAGGCGTCGAGGTTGCGGGTACGAGCCGCCTGGCTGAGGTTGCCGTGAAGGTCGAGGCTGGGGATGCCTGCCTCGGTCAGCCGTCGAGCGAGAGCGCGCGCCCCGTGCTTGGTGCGGGTGAACGCCAACGTGCGCTCCGTCCCCGACAGCATCTCGTGCACGATGGCGCGCTTGTGCTGGGCGCGAACCGTCACCAGGCGGTGCTTCATGTCCGGTACCGAGCCGCTGGGCTCGTCGACGGAGTGGACGCGGGGGTCGTCGAGATAGCGACGGACGAGCACGTCGACGTCACCGTCGAGGGTGGCCGAGAAGAGCAGGCGCTGGCTTCGGGCGGGGGTGGCGTCGAGGAGTCGACGCACGGCCGGGAGAAAGCCCAGGTCGGCCATGTGGTCGGCCTCGTCCAGTGTCGTGATCTCGACGGCGTCCAGGCGCAGGTGCCCTTGCCGCATCAGGTCCTCGAGCCGTCCGGGCGTAGCCACGAGCACGTCGACCCCACGTCGCAGTGCCGTGACCTGTGCACCTTGCGACACGCCGCCGACGACTGTCGTCGTTCGTTGGCCCATCGGCTCGGCGAGCGGGCGTAGCGCGTCGTGCACCTGCTGGGCGAGCTCGCGCGTGGGAACCAGGACGAGCGCGCGCGGCCGCCCCTTCTGGCGGCGCGTGCCGCTCGTGGACAGCCTGGTCACCATCGGGATGGCGAAGGCGAGAGTCTTGCCGCTGCCGGTGCGGGCCCGGCCCAGCACGTCGTGGCCGGCGAGCGCGTCGGGAACGGCGGCGACCTGGATGGCGAACGGGGAGGGTCGGTCGAGTCGCTGCAGTACGGCGACGATCGGGCCGGGGACGCCGAGGTCGGCGAAAGTGGTCGGGGCAGGGGGGGCTGGGGCCAGAACAGGGGCCACGTAAGTGTCCTTCGGACGTGGAGGAGGGGCGCGGCTCAGGCCCACTCACACGTCTTCGAGGGGACGGCGCCGATACGGCGCGAGACACACACAGAGCCTCGAACATCACGTGGCCCTGAGGCCACACTACCGCACTGGGTGGGTCATGCGGTCGCCATGCCCGTCAGCCGCCGCGGTTGTGGCCGCTGCTGTCGAGAAACGCCAGCACGTGGTGCGCCAGTCGGTCGGGGGCGTCCAGCATGGGGCAGTGGGCGGTGGCGGTCATCTCCTCGACCTGGCTGGACGGAATGCGCGTCGCCATCATCTGCGCCAACGGCGCCAGCCCGGGGGCCCCTCCGGTGACCCGCCCCTCGGGCTGGGCAGGCCCGTCCAGCCAGTAGCGCACCTCGACCTCGTTGACCCGCTCGGCGTCGCCACGCTGCTCGGCTGCCTCGAACTCGGCCTCGACGGCTGTCTCTGCTGCACTCTGCTGCCACATCTCGTCAGGTGCATCCCGGGGAAGCGAGCCGATGAGCACGAGAGCGAGCACTTCGTCGGGATGTGCCAGTGCGAGGTCGATGGCCAGCGCCCCACCCGTGCTGTTGCCGACCACGACGGCAGGTCGGCCGCCCGTGGCCGCGGTCACGGCACGCAGGTCTTCCAGTGCGTCGTAGGGCTCGGTCTGGTAGCGCGTCTGGCCGAATCCTCGTCGGTCGTCCGCGATCGTCGAGAAGCCGCATCGGCCCACCGCGATGCGCGCCACTGCCATGAGCGGCGGTCACAGACACCAGCGTGAAGGGCGACGAGGGGTGTACCGGCGCCGTAGACAGACACCGAGATCTCGGCAGACCCGCTCGGTACCCGCATGTCGGGATCGGGCAGGGGTACCTCGCGGAGGGTGGTCACTGCACCATCCTCGCGGATACCGAGAGCCCTCCTCGGCAGGACAAAACTCTTGACTCGTTCAAGAGAAGTGAGCAGACTTCGTGTGTGCCCGCGACCGTCGACGTCTCCCACCGGGTGCGAGAGGCGGGGCTGCGCGTCACGCGGCCGCGGGTCGCCGTTCTGTCGGCCGTCCAGCAGATCCCGCATGCCGACACGGCCACCGTCCTCGCGGCGGTGCGCGCCGAGATCGGCGACGTCTCCCACCAGGCCGTCTACGACGTGCTCGACGCCCTGACGGCCGCTGGACTACTGCGCCGCATCCAGCCGCAAGGGTCTCTCGCGCGCTACGAGACCCGCACCGGCGACAACCACCACCACGTCGTGTGTCGCACCTGCGGTGCCGTCGCGGACGTGGACTGTGCGCTCGGGCACGCCCCGTGCCTGACCGCCTCCAACGACCATGGCTTCGTCGTCGACGAGGCCGAGGTCATCTACTGGGGCACCTGCTCCACCTGCTCGTCCGCTCACCCAGCCTGATCAGCCCTACGTAGAAGAAGGTGTCATGACACAGCAGCACGAGACCCGCGTCGCCGAGATGAACTCCGAGGCCGACGAGGCCCGCTGCCCGGTAGCCCACGCCAGCCACCCCACCGAGGGCGCTGGCAACCACTCGTGGTGGCCGCAGCAGCTCAACCTGAAGATCCTGCGCAAGCACCCGCCGGCGGCCAACCCGATGGACACCGACTACGACTACGCGGCGGAGTTCGCCTCTCTCGACCTCGACGGGGTCAAGGCCGACATCGAGACGGCGATGACCACCTCGCAGGACTGGTGGCCCGCCGACTACGGCCACTACGGCCCCTTCCTCATCCGCATGGCGTGGCACAGCGCGGGCACCTACCGCATCAGCGACGGCCGCGGCGGCGCCGGCGCCGGCATGCAGCGCTTCGCTCCGTTGAACAGCTGGCCCGACAACGCCAACCTCGACAAGGCTCGGCGGCTGCTGTGGCCGGTCAAGCAGAAGTACGGAAAGAAGCTCAGCTGGGCCGACCTCATGGTGCTGGCCGGCAACTGTGCCCTGGAGTCCATGGGCTTCGAGACGTTCGGCTTCGCCGGCGGTCGTGAGGACGTCTGGGAGCCCGACGAGGACGTCTACTGGGGCCCGGAGGACACCTGGCTCGGTGACGAGCGCTACACCGGCGACCGTGAGCTGGAGAACCCGCTGGCCGCCGTCCAGATGGGCCTGATCTACGTCAACCCCGAGGGGCCCAACGGCACTCCCGACCCGCTGGCGTCGGCTCGCGACATCCGCGAGACGTTCCGCCGCATGGCGATGAACGACGTCGAGACCGTTGCGCTGACCGCAGGCGGCCACACGTTCGGCAAGACGCACGGGGCGGCCAACCCCGACCAGTACGTCGGACCGGAGCCCGAGGGCGCGCCGATGGCCGAGCAGGGGCTCGGCTGGACGTCCACCTACGGCAGCGGGCACGGCGACGACACCATCACCAGCGGTCTCGAGGGCGCCTGGACCCCGACGCCCACGACCTGGGACAACAGCTACTTCGAGACGCTGTTCGGCTACGAGTGGGAGCTCACCCGCAGCCCCGCCGGTGCCTACCAGTGGCAGCCGAAGGACGGTGCCGGCGCCGACGCCGTCCCCGACGCGCACGACCCGACCGTGCGGCACGCCCCGATGATGTCCACGGCCGACATGGCCATGCGCATGGACCCCGCCTACGAGCAGATCTCGCGGCGATTTCTCGAGCACCCGGACGAGTTCGCCGACGCGTTCGCCCGGGCATGGTTCAAGCTCACCCACCGCGACATGGGACCGATCGCCCGCTACGTCGGCCCGGAGGTGCCGGAGGAGACGCTGATCTGGCAGGACCCGATCCCGGCCGTCGACCACGACCTCGTCGACGCCGACGACGTCTCGACCCTCAAGGCCCGGGTGCTCGACTCCGGCCTGACGGTCGCGCAGCTGGTGAGCACCGCCTGGGCTTCGGCGTCCACCTTCCGCGGCAGCGACAAGCGAGGCGGCGCCAACGGCGCCCGCATCCGCCTGGAGCCGCAGAAGGGCTGGGAGGTCAACGATCCCGACCAGCTCGCTGTCGTGCTGCGCACGCTCGAGGGCATCGCCGAGCAGTTCAACGCCGAGCAGAGCGGCGGCACCCGCATCTCGCTCGCCGACCTCATCGTGCTGGCTGGATGCGCCGGGGTCGAGCAGGCGGCCCGGGACGCCGGCTACGACGTCACCGTCCCGTTCACGCCTGGACGCATGGACGCCGATGCCGAGCAGACCGACGTCGAGTCGTTCGCTGCGCTCGAGCCGACCGCCGACGGCTTTCGCAACTACGTCGGCAAGGGCCATCGGCTCCCCGCCGAGTACCTGCTGGTCGACCGGGCCAACCTGCTGACGCTGTCCGCTCCGGAGATGACGGTGCTCGTCGGTGGGCTGCGGGTGCTCGGGGCCACCACGGGTGGCTCCAGCACCGGGGTGCTCACCAGCCGTCCAGGAACCCTGACCAACGACTTCTTCGTCAACCTGCTCGACATGGGTACGCAGTGGTCGTCGACCTCGCAGGCGCAGGATGCCTTCGAGGGCCGGGACCGCGCGACGGGCGAGCTGCGGTGGACGGGCAGCCGCGCCGACCTGGTCTTCGGCTCGAACTCCGAGCTTCGGGCGCTCGCGGAGGTCTACGCGTGCGACGACGCCGGCGAGAAGTTCGTCCACGACTTCGTCGACGCGTGGGACAAGGTGATGAACCTCGACCGCTTCGAGCTGGCGTGAGCACACCTGGGCTGACCTGACCTCGTGACTTTGCGCCCTGTCCGCGGTGTGTGCGGGCAGGGACGCTGAGGCGCGGGAAGGGAGACACCGTGGTCAGCACCCCGTCGCGCTACGACGCCATCGTCATCGGAGCAGGTCTGGGAGGACTGGGGGCGGCCACCGCCCTCGTCCAGGCGGGTCGCTCGGTGCTGGTGCTGGAGCAGGCGCACCAGCCTGGCGGCTACGCCGTCACGTTCGAGCGTCCGCCGTTCCGCTTCGACGCCAGCCTGCACGCCCTCGACGGATTCGCTCCCGGCGGCGGCAACGATGCCCTGCTGCGCAGCCTGGGTGTCGCCGGCCAGGTCGACCTGCATCGACTCGACCCCCTGTACACGGTGCGGGGGCCGTCAGGAGACGTCACCGTCCCCGCAGACGTCCACGCCTACGAGGCGATGCTGGTCGATCGGTACCCCTCGCAGCGATCGGGTATCCGCCGGTGGTTCGACACCTGCTACCGCGCACACGTCGAGCGTGTTCGGTTCTCCGCCGACGCACGTTCTCACCGGCTGCCCCGGCTGGTGGAGGTTCCGGCGCACTTCCCCACGCTGGCCTCGCTGGCCGGGCGGACGTGGCGCGACGTGACCGAGGAGTGCGTGCAGGACCGCGAGCTGGCGGGCCTGCTCACCGCGCTGTGGAGCTACACGGCGACCCCGCCGTCGCGGCTGTCCGCACTCACCGGCATGGTGGTCACGGCCAGCTACCTGCACTACGGAGGCTGGTACCCCCGCGGCGGGTCGGGGACGCTCCCTCACGCCCTTGCGGCGAACCTGCGCACCGCGGGTGCGGACCTGCGCTATGGCACGAGGGTCGAGCAGATCGGGGCGGCCCACGGGTGGGCCACCGGTGTCACGACGGCGGACGGCGACTCCTTCGGCGCTGACGTCGTGGTCTGCAACGCAGCTGCCCCGCTGCTGGTGGACCTGCTCGGTGAGGACGTGCTGCCGCTGGAGTACGTGTCGCGGACGACGACGCCGACGGTCGCCACCAGCAGCATCACCGTCTACCTCGGGCTCGACCGGGACGTGTTCGCCGACGAGGGCCTCCCGCATGAGGTGTTCACCGGGTGGATGGCTGACCTCGACGCCGACCCGGCGGGCACCCCCGACGACTGGCGCAGCGGCGGCATGCTCATCACCGACTACACCCGCGTCGACCCGGGCTGCGCTCCCGACGGTGGGGCCGTCGTCACGCTGTCCACCACCGCCGCGTTCGAGCAGGACGAGTCGTGGGACACCCTCAAGCAGTCGGCCGCCGATGCGCTCGTCGACCGTGCCGACCAGGTCATCCCGGGCCTCAAGCAGGCCGTGGTGCACCGCGAGACTGCCACCCCTCTCACCAACGCCCGGTACACCGGCAACCCGGCCGGGTCGTGGGCCGGCTACGAGAGCGTCCCGTCCATGACGGGACGGGGGTCGCTCGGAAGCCGGACACCGCTGCCCAACCTGCTGCTGGCCGGGGCGTGGACGGGCAGGTTCGGGCAGACCGCGGCACTGCGGTCGGGCTACCAGGCCGGCCTGCGGGCGGCCAAGGTGGTCCCCGACCCGGCCCTGTCGGCTCCATGACGTGACCAGCGAACGGGGCCTGCCGGTCGCTGTGGTGCTGGCCACGGGCGCCGTCATCGAGATCGCGCTGCAGTGCTGGCGGGCACTGTTCCCGCTGGCCTACCACCTGGTGGGCTCGCTCGGCTTCGTCGTCACCCCGGTCGTCGTGCTGGCCGTGTTCGCGACCCCGGTGCTCGCATGGCCGCTCTGGCGCTGGTCGGGCCCCCGGCTGGCCGTCATCGTCGCGGTCGCCCTCGTCGGGGCGCGGCTCGTCCTGCAGGCAGGTCCCACGCTGGGCTCGGCGATCGCTGCCGCCGTGGTGGCCCTGGTGGCCATCACCGTCACCCTGCCCCTGGCAGCCGGGCAGCGGTTCGGCGCCGACGCGCTGGCCGCGGGCACGCTCGTCGGGCTCGGCCTGGACGTCGCACTGCGCTCGTGGCGGGTCACCGACGACGTCGTGTGGACGCAGGACTGGTCGGCCTGGCTCGACCCGAGCCTCGGCGTGCCCGTGGTGCTGCTGCTGGCGACGGCCGGGTCGCTGACCGGACGTCCCCACCGGCCGGCGCCGGCGTGGACGTGGTTCGTCCTGCTCATGCCGCAGCTGCTGCTGTGGACCTCCCTCGCCTTCGTCGGGTCGTCGGCGGGCATGGCGTTTCCGGTCGTCTCCGCCGTCCTCGTGCTCGGCATCGCCGCAGCCATGGCCCTGCTCGCCTCGCCGCGTGCTCGGCTGCCGTGGCCGGTCAGTGCCGGGGTGCTGGTGGTGGTGGCCGCTCTCCTGCCGCACGTGGACGGCTGGCCCGTGCTGGCGCTGGCCGTCCTCGCGACGATGGCCTCGCCGCTGCTGCTGCGTGAGGCGGCGGCGCACACACCGATGGCCCCGTTCTCTGCCCGGCGGCAGGCGGGCGCCGCGGCGGCCGGCGCGGTGACGATGGCGGCGCTGCTCGTGGCGTACCCGTTGCACTACGAGATGCCGCTGCCGGTCGACAACGCCTGGCTGCCGACGCTGGCGGTGGGCCTGGCCTGCCTGCCGATCCTGTGGCGCCGGGGAGTGCGGGCACGCCCGCGTGAGTTCGCCGTGCCGAGCCGGGTGCACGCACCTGCGCTCGTGCTGGTGACGGCCGGTGCTGGGGTGCTGGCCCTGCTCACCCACCTCGGCATGGTGGGCGGGTCACCCGCCCCCGGTCCCGACCCCGCTTGGGCGGTCGGTCCACCCGACCCGGACGAGCGACGCATCGTCACCTACAACGTCGGCCAGGGGCAGGACGCGTCGTCGGGGCGACTCGACCTGCCGGCCACCGCGGGGACGCTCGTCGCTCTCGACGCTGACGTCGTGGCTCTGCAGGAGGTCGCCCGGGGCTGGCCGCTCACATCGATGACCGACATGGACGCCTGGCTGCGCGCCCACACCGGCTGGACGATCACGTACGCCCCTGCGGCCGATCGCCAGCTCGGCAACGCGCTCGTGGCCCGCGTCCCGTTGACCGACGTGACCACGCTCGACCTCGGCCAGGGTGGTGGTGCGCAACGTCGATCGGCCCAACGGGCCCTGCTGGACGACGGCATGGTCGTCTACGGGACGCACCTCCAAGCCCGCAACAGCCCGGCTGCCGAGCAGACCCGGCTCGACCAGATGCGGATGCTCGTCGACGACTGGGACGGTCGCCCGGCCACCGTCGTCGCGGGGGATCTCAACCCGCGCAACGAGTACGTCGACGCGAGCCAGACGCCACCGAAGCGCATCAGCAACCTCGAGGTGCTCACCGAAGCGGGGATGGTCACCACCCAGCCGACGGTGCAGTGCACGGCGCCCACGAGCAACGACAACTGCAGCGACTACGTGTTCACCTCACCCGACGTCGACGTCCTCGCCCCGACCGTCGTGGTCGACGTGGGTGTCGCCGACCACCTGCCCGTCCTCAGCTTCGTCGGGCGGGTCAGTCGGCCGAGCTGACGTCGCGGCGGTGGGCGGGGTCGTCGAGAAAGGCCGGCGCGAAGCCATGCAGGGCACCCAGGCCATAGGCCTGCTCGAGGTTGGTCTGAGTCAGCACCTCCTCCGGTGGGCCTGAGGCGAGGACTCGTCCGCGCATGAGCAGAACATGGTCGGCCGCGCGAGCCTCGTCCAGGTCGTGGGTGGTGAGCACCACCGAGCATCCACGGTGCCGCTCGGAGTGGATGATCGTGTCGATCGTTCGGGCCGACACCAGGTCCAGTCCGGTCAACGGCTCGTCCAGCAGCAGGATCTCGTGGCTCTGGGCGATGCCTTGCGCGACGTAGACCCGCTGGCGCTGACCGCCGGACAGCTCGGTCAGATGCCGTCGGGCCAGGTCGCCGATCCGCAGCCGCTCCATCGCCGCCTCGACGCGCTCGCGATCGACCCGGCGACGTCGGCGGAACAGGCCCAGGCTCGGGTAGCGGCCCATCCCCACCGTCTCCTCGACGGTGAGGGGGGTGCCCACGGGGAGGGTGACGGACTGCAGCACGTAGCTCACGCGGTTGCGGGCCGACAGCGGGGTGGTCTCCAGCACCTCGAGCGTGCCGGACAGTGGTGTGGCGAGTCCGGCAAGGGCGTTCAGCACGGTGGACTTGCCCGAGCCGTTCGGTCCGATGATCGCCGTCACGGCGCGATGCGGGATCTCGAACGTGGACGACGCCACAGCGACGTGTCGGTGGTAGCCCAGCACCACGTCGCGTGCCTGGGCCGCGGGGATGCCGGTCACGACGGCACCGGAGCGCTCGCCCCGTCCGCCCGGGTGGTCCGACGTCGCACCGCGGCGTTGACGCGCGTGGCGGCGAGGGTGACGAAGAAGACGACGACAGGGACGATCGCCATGGTGGCTGAGGCCGCCGTACCGGCGTAGTAGCTGATCACCAAGCCCGCGGCCACGGACAGCACAGCGACGACGACCGCCAGACCCATCATCACCGGGACCGTCCGAGAGAGCAGCGCTGCCGTTGCCGGTGGGCCGACGAGCAGTCCGAAGACGAGCAGCGTGCCGACGGCCTGGTAGCTGCCGATCACGGCGGAGGCGATGAGGACGAGAAGCACGGCGTTGGTCACGGCTGGACGCATGCCGAGGGCATCGGCCTTCGTGGGGTCGAAGCTCAGGGCGAGCAGGGGCCGGTAGAGCAGGACGGCGATGGCCACGACGACCGCGGCGAGGAGGGCCTGGGCGACCAGGCCCTCGCGGGTGACCCCCAGCGCGTCGCCGAAGAGGATCGAGGTCAGGCTGCCCGAGTAGGAGCTGCTTCGGGAGATGATCACCACGCCGAGAGCCAGCATCCCGACGAAGAGCAGACCGATCGCCGTGTCTTCCTTCAGGGCGGTCTGACGGTGAACCAGCTGGATGCCGCCGACCATGACGGCGGCAGCGATCGCTGCGCCGATGAACGGCGAGAAGTCCAGGAGCACGGCGGCGGCAATCCCGGGGACCACGCCGTGGACGAACGCGTCGCCGAAGAAGCTCATCCCGCGCAGCACGAGCCAGGTGCCGACCACGGACGCCATCACCCCGGCGATCACACCGCCCACGAGGGCCCGCTGCTGGAAGCCCAGCGCGAAAGGCTCGCTCAGCCACTCCAGCACGACATGCAGCCTAGGTGGGCGCTGTCGCAGGTGTCAGACGTCGGTCACTCGGATGCCTGCATGGGCGCGGTAGCGCCGGTTGACCGAGATGAGGTTGGCCGTCAGCGCCTCCACCTGCCCGGCGTTGCGCAGCCGCCCGGCGTACACGCCCCGCATCCCCGGCACGGCGTTCGCCAGCGCCTGCACGGTGTCGGTGGCTTCCCGGTCGTCCCCCAGCACCAGCACGTCGCAGTCGACCTCGGCAACAGCCGGGTCGTCGAGCAGAACGGCGGAGACGTGGTGGAAGGCGGCGACCACGGTCGACCTCTCGAGCAGCACTGCCGCGTGCTGTGCGGCGCTTCCCTCTGGGACGTCGAGCACGTACGACCCGTGAGCGTCGAAGCCGAGCGGGTTCACACAGCTCACCACGAGCCGGCCGGCGAGGGTGCCCGCCAGACCCCGCAGCAGGCCAGCCATGCCGGCGTAGGGGACGGCCACGACGACCACGTCGGCCGCGCCGGCACATTCGGTGTTGGACGTTCCGCGTACCGAACCGGGCCGTCCGCCTGCGGGTGCGTCGCCGGGTGGACCGCTCACAGCAGCGGCGACGTCGGCGGCGCGGGACCCGTCTCGCGACCCGAGCACGACGTCCAGCCCGGCCGCTGCCCATCGTCGGGCCAGCCCGCGGCCCTGGGGTCCGGTGCCCCCCAGCACGCCGATCGTCCCCAGCTCCGTCCGGGCTGTCATGGTGCCTCCCTCGTCATGCCGTCGCCCACACCCCAGTCGGCCATCACCTGCTCGGTGTCGTCGCCGACGCGCACCGGTAGGGGCGGGGAACCGGCTGTGCGCGAGAAGCGCGGGGCGGGTGCTGCCTGGACGACCCCGTCCACGTCGACCAGGGTGCCACGCTCGACGAGGTGCCCGTCGGCTGCTGCCTCCTCCCAGGTCAGCACGGGCGTGACGCAGGCGTCGGTGCCGTCGAAGACCTCCGCCCACTCGTCGCGTGTTCGCGTCGCGATGGTCGTGGTGAACGACTCGCGGAGCACGGGCCAGCCCGTCGGGTCGTACTGGGCGGGAAGGTCGACCTGGCTCAGGCCCAGCCCCTGCAGCAGCGCGGCGTAGAACGGCGGCTCCAGCGCTGCGACGGCAACGTAGCGACCGTCGGCACACGAGTAGCAGTCGTAGAACGGCGCGCCACCGTCCAGCAGGTTGCCGCCGCGCGGGCCCGGCCACGCTCCGATCGCGCGCATCGACCAGACCAGCTGTGCCAGGAGCGACACACCGTCCACCATGGCGGCGTCCACCACCTGGCCGACGCCCGAGCGCTCCCGTTCCACCAGCGCGGCCAGCAGACCCACGAGCAGCAGCATCGACCCGCCGCCGTAGTCGGCCACCAGGTTCAGCGGCGGCGGTGGTGGGGACCCCGGGCGTCCGATCGCGGCCAGGGCGCCGGTCAGCGAGAGGTAGTTCAGGTCGTGGCCGGCACGCGGGGCGCGAGGTCCGTGCTGCCCCCACCCGGTCATCCGGCCGTAGACGAGGCGCGGGTTGCGGGCGAGGCAGTCGTCCGGCCCGACGCCGAGGCGCTCGGCGACCCCGGGTCGAAATCCCTCCACCAGCACGTCCGCCTTCTCGACCAGTCCGAGCACCTGCGCCCGGTCGTCCGGGTTCTTGAGGTCGGCACGGACCCAGCGGCGACCCCGCAGCGTGACGTCCTGATCGCCGGCGCCGCCGACCGGTCCAGGCCGCTCGACTCGCACCACGTCGGCCCCGAGGTCGGCCAGCACCATGGCGGCGTGGGGGCCGGGACCGATGCCGGCGAGCTCGACCACTCGCAGGCCTGACAGCGGCCCTCCCGTCTCCGCAGCGTGCGTCATGGTCCCTCCATCGTCGTACAATCCACGTCGGTTACTCGTGAGTAGGATTGGCAGCCAAGCATCCCCCACCCACCCGTCTCCGCGCGGGTGCACGCGCGCGAAGGGAGCTCCCAGGTGAGCACTGAGGCATACATCTACGAGGCGATCCGCACCCCGCGAGGCAAGGGCAAGGCGAACGGTTCACTGCACCGAGTCAAGCCTGTCTCGCTGGTCGTCGGGCTGCTCAACGAGCTGACCGCTCGCCACCCGGGGCTCGACCCCGCCGCGATCGACGACGTCGTCCTCGGCTGCGTCACCCCGATCGGCGACCAGGGCGCCGACATCGCGCGGACGGCGGCGCTGGCAGCGGGGCTCCCCTCCACCGTCGCCGGCGTGCAGGTGAACCGGTTCTGCGCCTCCGCCCTCGAGTCGATCAACCTCGCCGCCCAGAAGGTGGTGTCCGGGTGGGACCAGATGGTCGTCGCCGGCGGGGTCGAGTCGATGTCGCGGGTCCCGATGGGTGCCGACGGCGGCGCGTGGGCGATGGACCCCGAGACCGCCTACGACACCTACTTCGTGCCCCAGGGCATCAGCGCCGACCTCATCGCGACCACCGAGGGTTTCACGCGCGACGACGTGGACGCCTACGCCGTTCGCTCGCAAGAGCTCGCCGCGGCGGCCTGGAGCGGGGGCCGCTTCGCCAAGTCCGTCGTCCCGGTCGTCGACCGCAACGGCGCGATCGTGCTCGACCACGACGAGCACATGCGCCCGGGCACCACGGTCGACAGCCTGGGCAAGCTCCCGCCGTCCTTCGCCGCCATCGGAGACATGGGCGGGTTCGACGCGGTGGCCCTGCAGAAGTTCCACTGGGTGGAGTCGATCGACCATGTGCACACCGCCGGCAACTCCTCCGGCATCGTCGACGGCGCCGCCATCGTCCTCATCGGCAGCGAGCAAGCCGGACGGGACGCCGGGCTGGCACCGCGCGGCCGCGTCGTCGCCAGCGCCGTCACCGGTTCCGACCCGACCATCATGCTGACCGGACCCACACCGGCCACGGAGAAGGTGCTCGCCACCGCCGGTCTGAGCAAGGACGACATCGACCTCTGGGAGCTCAACGAGGCCTTCGCCGCCGTCGTGCTCAAGTGGGTCAAGGACCTCGACCTGCCCATGGAGAAGGTGAACGTCAACGGCGGCGCCATCGCCATGGGCCACCCACTCGGCGCCACCGGCGCCATGATCTTCGGCACCGTGCTCGACGAGCTCGAGCGCACCGGCGGGCGCTACGGGCTGGTCACGCTGTGCATCGGCGGCGGCATGGGTGTTGCGACCATCATCGAGCGGGTCTGAGCAGGCTCGGCATACTCACGAGGCGACGAGGACGAGGAATGACGCAGAACATGATCGGCTGGGAGTCCGGCATCAACAAGGTGGTCGTGCTGACCATGGACGACCCGCACAGCAGCGCCAACACATTCAACAACAGCTTTCTCGAGAGCCTGACTCAGACGGTCGAACGCCTCGAGGCTGAGAAGGAATCCGTTCGCGGCGTGATTCTCACCAGCGCGAAGAAGACCTTCTTCGCCGGAGCCGACCTCAACCAGATGGTGACGGCGACGAAGGACGACGCCGATGCGCTGACCGAGCAGATCGGCCACTTCAAGGCCCTGCTGCGCCGGATCGAGCTCCTGGGACGCCCCGTCGTGGCAGCGATCAACGGAGCCGCGCTTGGCGCCGGCCTGGAGATCGCGCTGGGCTGCCACCACCGCATCGTGCTCGACACCCCGGGAACCCAGCTCGGCTTCCCCGAGGTGTCACTGGGCCTGCTGCCCGGCGGAGGCGGCGTGGCCCGCACCGTGCGCATGTTCGGGCTGCAGAAGGCCCTCATGGAGATGCTGCTCCAGGGCCAGAAGTATCGGGCAACCCAAGCCGTCGAGGTGGGCCTGGCCGACCAGGCCGCCCACTCGCCCGAGGCGATGATGGACGCCGCCTACGCCTGGATCGAGGCGAACCCCTCACCGGCGCAGCCGTGGGATGCCAAGGGGCACAAGATCCCCGGCGGCACGCCGTCGCACCCCAAGCTGGCAGCGATGCTGCCGGCGTTCCCGGCCAACCTGCGCAAGCAGCTCAAGGGTGCCCCGATGCCCGCGCCGCACCACATCATGGCGGCAGCCGTCGAGGGCTCCCAGGTCGACTTCGAGAACGCGCTGCGCATCGAGACCGAGTACTTCGTCGACCTGGCCACCGGCCAGACCAGCAAGAACATGATCAAGGCGTTCTTCTTCGACATGCAGCACGTGTCGAAGGGCGGCAGTCGCCCGGCCGACGTCCCCCACCGGCAGGCGAGCAAGGTCGCCGTGCTGGGCGCGGGGATGATGGGCGCCGGCATCGCCTACGTCTGCGCCCGCAACGGCATCGACGTGGTGCTCAAGGACGTCACCGTCGAGGCGGCCGAGAAGGGCAAGGCGTACAGCCAGAAGCTGCTCGCCAAGCAGGTCTCCCGCGGGCGGATGAGCGAGGACAAGGCTGCGGCAGTGCTCGACCGCATCCTCGCCACCGACAACTTCGCCGACGCCAAGGGCGCTGACGTGATGATCGAGGCCGTGTTCGAAGACGTCTCGCTGAAGAAGGACGTCTACGGCGAGCTCGAGCCGCTGCTCGCCGACGACGCCCTGCTCGCGTCGAACACCTCGACCCTGCCGATCACGATCCTCGCCGAGGGGGTCACCCGGCCAGAGGACTTCATCGGCATGCACTTCTTCTCACCCGTCGACAAGATGCAGCTTCTCGAGATCGTGATGGGGGAGAAGACGTCGGACCAGGCGCTGGCCCGCGCCGTCGACGTCGCGTTGCAGATCAAGAAGCTGCCGATCGTCGTCAACGACAGCCGCGGCTTCTTCACCTCGCGCGTGATCGGCACGTTCGTCAACGAGGCCATCGCCATGCTGCACGAGGGGGTGCCCGCACCGTCCATCGAGCAGGCGGGGCTGCAGGCGGGCTACCCCACGGCGCCGCTGGCCCTCACCGACGAGGTCAGCCTCATCCTCTGGCGCCGCATCCGCGAGCAGAGCAAGGCCGCCATCGAGGCCGAGGGTGGGACCTACGAGCTCAAGCCCTGGGACTCGGTGATCGACGCGATGGTGCTCGAGTTCGACCGGGGCGGTCGTGCGGCCGGGGCCGGCTT
>Ga0272442_10001834_pt1 | contig 31486 bp, 26 predicted proteins | sample SSMForm2O_FD_200262 | JGI IMG/M metagenome (GOLD analysis project Ga0272442, IMG submission 200262) | Marine sediment archaeal communities from Little Sippewissett salt marsh, Falmouth, MA, United States - SSM-Form-2O | ecosystem: Environmental > Aquatic > Marine > Wetlands > Sediment ... | reverse complement strand
TGAATAATTTCCTGCTTGAGTTCCGCAATAATTTTATCTTTTTCGTCCATGCCCCTTGTTTACAAAGTTATCCACAAGGGCGCAAGACATTTTTGTCACTTTTTCAAATAATTTTGTGAACGGTTACGTTTTTATTATGCTATGTTGATTCCATTTAAACTAATATTGATTGTACTGTTGGTAAAAACATTAAACGCAACACACAAACCAGCTTTATGTGCGGGCATATATGTAAGTTTGCCTTTATTTTTAGGTTTGTTTATAGGTAAAAATATATTAATTGTTATATTAACAACATCTATTTCCTTTGGTTTGATTTATGGATGGTTTTGGTTGTTGGATAGAGCAGTGGATTGGATGTGGTTTGCTGTCTTAGCAGCAGGACTTACTTTCCTTTTTATAGTGCATGTAGTATTATACTAATATGTCATTTCAAGTTAATGATGTTTGTTTTAAATTTCATAGAGTGAGGTGAAATATTAATAATAATTTTTCCCAGGCTATAGAGCTGATTGAATCCGCCCGGCGGATATTAATTACCAGCCATGTTCGTCCCGACGGAGATGCGATGGGAAGCATCGTAGCCCTGAAAAATGTCATCGAGAACCAAGCACGCCAAAAAGGTAGCGACTGTCAGGTACAGTTACTCCTGCTAACCTCTCTTAGTCACAGCTACCAGTTCCTTCTGTCCGATGATACCTGGTTTTTGGGCCGTCAGATTACCCCTGAGCAAATTGATTCCGGCGTCCTTGATCAGTTTGATCTCATTATGGTAGTGGATACCAGTGCCACTCGTCAGTTGGAGGGCATTGCAAAGTATCTCCTGCGGCAAAGACAGCTAACCGACCGCTCCCAAAAACTCATAATTATCGACCATCACCTTTCCGGCGATCTGACCGGAGATTGTTCCTTAACCAACACTTCTGCTTGTGCGGCTGGGGAAATTGTTTACGATCTGTTTCAACAAGCTGGCTGGCCTTTGGATGAGACCTCTGCTGCTGCTCTATTCGTCGCCGTCGGTACCGATACCGGCTGGTTCCGGTTCGAAAACACTTCCGCCCGTACCTTCCAGATCGCCGGTGAACTTATCCGCTGTGGCGCCCAACCGGATCAACTTTATCAGCAAGTTTACCAGAATGATCCTCCGGAAAAGCTGAAATTGTTGGCCCTGACCCTTCAGACCCTCCAGTTATTTGCCCAAGATCGCCTGGCCGTTATGGAAATCACCAAAGACATGCTCTCTCGCTGTGGTGCCAAACACACCCATATAGAAAACATCGTTAACGAACCTCATCAAATCGGCTCGGTAATCGCCGTTTTACTCTTTGTCGAGCAGGAAGATGGCACTACCCGTGTGAGTCTCCGCAGCAAATCTCTGGTGGATGTAAATGAAATAGCCCGTCAGTTCGGTGGCGGTGGTCATGCCCGCGCCGCCGGCGTTACCTTACCTGATCCCATACCCCAAGCGCGAGAAAAACTTATCGACGCCGTCACCGCCGCTTTGGATTGAGTTAGTTGCTATTCAAACAGAGCCGAGCCGATCCTAAGCAGCGTAGCCCCTTCTTCCACCGCCACTTCGTAATCGTGACTCATCCCCATGGAAAGATGCCGGAATTGGGGCCCGCAAATCTTCTCACCCCGGACTTCCTCAAATATTTCTTTCAGTCGGGCAAAGCAAAACCTGCAGCTTTCGATATCGTCACTCAGCGGGGCCATGGTCATTAATCCGGTCACCTGTAAATTCGGCAGTGTCTGTACCTGCTCCGCCAGCGCCGTTACCGCCCCCACCGCCAGACCATACTTTTGTTTTTCCTGACTCGTATTGACCTGCAAAAAGACATTGACTTTCTCGTTAAGTCCCAGCTTGGCCGAGGCGGTATTGATCTCTTCGGCCAAACGCAGTGAATCCACCGAATGGATATAGCTTACAATCGGCAGTAATTGTTTCACCTTGTTTCTTTGCAGATGACCGACCATATGCCAGCGCGGCAGAGTCGCCTTCTGGCCCGACGATGCCCCGGGCAGTTCCAGATGTCGGCTGATCAATTCCTTGATCATCGCGTTACGCTGTACAATTTCCTGCACCCGTGACTCGGCGATATCCACCTGCCCCATCTCCAACAAGGCCCGAATCGTATTGACATCCACCGTCTTGGTCACCGCCACCAGGTGAACATCCCGCGGATCACGTCTCGCTCGCTCGCAGGCCCGGGCGATATTTTCTTGAATGCGCTTTAAATTTTCGCTTATCTTGTCCTTCATCCCTTTTACCTTGAATTTTAGCTAATCTGCCACCGGTATTGCTTCACCGGCTCGCAGACCCCATACTAATAAAAATTTCCCCCCTTGCAAAGTATTTTATTCATATCTGTCTGAATGATATCTAAGCACCCCGATGCTAAAAATATATGGGGTGCATAAATCAAACCAATGTCGATTTATCTGGCAAAATTAGTTCGACACCGGTTTGGCGCCGGCACCCCAGGTTTCAATCAGCTTTAAGTTTTTCTTCTGCAAGATACGATAGCAATCCGGCAGGTCAAACTCCTGCAATACGCCAGGCGGTAACGTCGCAAGCGGCCAGTTATAGTCCACCGACTCGGCTATATCAGAATATGAGGTCAGGGTGTTTTTCAATGTCACCTGTTTAACCTGATCTGATAAAACTGCAGCAAAGGTTGCCGCCAGCGCCCCCCAGCCCTTACCGACCAAGTGTATTTCATCGTGACCACAGCTTTTCAGCCATTCGAGCACCCTCAGAACATCGTAGGTTTTTTGTCCCAAATATGGTTTATCGAGCATAATCGAATGGATGGCATAGAAAAAATCGCTGCCGTAGGGTTTCAGAAAAGAATCTGGTCCACACGTATCCGGCTGCGATTCACCAATCCCACGCACATCGCAGGCAAAAAAGGGCGTATCTGGTTCTGAATCCACAAGCTCTTTTATCAAAGGCTCTTCGCGCAGCTCGACATCGCTGGATAGATGAGCAACGTACAAAATCGCACGTTTGGAACCTCTGGGAGGACGCGAATACAGCCGTTCGTCGCTTAGCCGATAGACTAAAGCATAAATTGACGGTTCCGTTTCGACTGCATAGCACCCTGCGCTTTTTTTGGGATAATCGCGGTGATACAATCTGCGCAGAATACGGTATTCCGGGGTTGATCTCTCCGATATTCGCCCCAGCCCCTTACCCGGCTTTAGGATCTTAATAATTCGTTCCTTTAATTGCTCCCGGGAAATATTTTGGGGACGAGCCTTTGCCAACTGCTGTGACTTTTCCTTCGTAAACGAATAGACCGTCCGCGAACCTAATCGGCATATTTGTCCCTCGGGTGCACACCATATATCTTCATCCTTTTCAATGGTCAACTCCGGTTCAGTCTGGGCATCGGAAATGCCTGTTGCCCGATTAAACCAACTATACATAGCCTCCCGATTCTCCTGTGTATAACCGTGATAGCCCGGCCCTGTGAATAATGCCACATTGTCTTCCCTGCCCAACAACCGGTACAAATTTTTAAGCCGCCCGTAAGCCTCCTCACTGCCGCGGACATCAAAAAAGTCCTTTTCCTTGGCGAGGATAATTACCGGTTTAGGTGCCATGGCAGCGAGAAAATCAGAATGATCCAAACCCAGTGCCAGTGCTCGCGGTGGACATTGCTCGGTATCGGCCGGCAACTCGTTCTCCAGGTTATGGCTAAAGGTCGTTACAAAACAACTTGGCGCCCCCACAGTAAAACGGCTTTCCACCCCGCACAGCCATGTAGTCATGGTACCTCCCCCGGAGTTACCCGTTACTCCGACTTGCTTGGCATCCACTTCTTTTCTTGTCAGCAGATAATCCAGAGCCCGTATCCCGTCCCAGGCCCGCCAGGAACCAAAAAACTCCCCCACCAGAAACTGCTGGTTACCGCAATATAGATGCTCTCTAACGCCTACACCAATCCTGGACTTCAGTTTGTCATCCGGGTACTGCAGTCTCTCCCCCTGGCCGATAGGATCATAAATCAACACAACGTAGCCCATTCGGGCCAGCCCCTGGGCGAATGATTGATACATCTCGGCCGCCTTGCCGTTCCACGAATGGCCGCAGGTGCCCACCACTCCGGGTAGCGGAAATTTCCGGTTTTTTGGTATGTATAAATTGGCCGTAACCAAAAAGCCGGGCCGACTTTCGAAGATAACTTTTTCGATCTTATAAGTGTCCCGTTCTAATACACCCGTAATGCGGGGATTCAAAGGTATCTTTGCCGGCCAGGGCCCAAAGCTCTGCTGAATCTTACTACGAACCTGCTGAACATACTTTTGAGCCTGAGATTTGCTTTGTAATCCCGACCGCTGCTTCTCGGATTGTTTTGCAATCCGACGTACTTCTCCGACAAAGTACTCCTGTACCATTCGCGGAAAACGATTAAGTGACACAAATGATTTTTTAGCCTCGCTGGCAGACTGTTTTGGGCTAGTTGTTGCAGCTTTTACCGTCAGTGTTGCTCCCACCATCAAAAAACTAGATAGTACAATTCCAACCGCGACTGCCGATAATCTGCCTGAGTTACAAATGCCTGGATTCTCATACATCACTGATTTTTTCATCTTATTGTTCCTATTCCTATATCAAATAAAATCTTTTTCTCCTAGGCTTGTCTTATCCAGATCAATCCTTTCCCGAGGCAGCTCGATTTTGGCCTCATGGAACAATTCCGACCGTCCCGTCACTGGATAAATCACTAATGTCACAATCTCCCTGTCGGTGCCTAACTGTACCAATGACGCCTGTGCTCCCCCAACCGCTTTAAAAGCAATCGCAACCTGGCCGTTTTTCACTTTCTCTTCTTCCACCTGCGCCAGATAGAATTTCACATTTTCCGGTAGTTTTCGCTTGAGTTTATAAACATTCTCAATTTCCAGAATTCCTACTTCCTGCTCTGGCTCTTCCTTTTTATCCTTATATACCGGTTTGCCGGCAGGAATAACTTCCAGCCAATACGTATCTTCATCCAGGTTGATATGCAACTTACAGAGTTGATGTTTTTGGCCCGCCAGCAACTGTGCAAATCGTGCTGCCCGTTGCACGCTTAGCGCCCCACTTCTAAGCGCGGTGCTGTCCAGTCCCTGATAAACCGAAAAGGCCGCCCACGTACTCGCTACCGCGACCAGAAACACCACCAGCAAAATCTCTACTAAGGTAAATCCCTTTCGCTTCCTCAGCGAAAACGAATAGTTTTGAATAACAGTTTTCATTTTATCCTTCTGTTGCTTCACCTTAGATTTAATCCATCTGGTAGTTTTAGGGATGGACTTTTGCAGGAATTAACCATATTTCCGCCAACTGGGCGCCTCTTTCTCCTTTTCCACAGGTCCAGGTAATCTTTAAATTCCCGTCCTGGGTCGCTTCTTTAGGAATAACAAACTCATGTATGGGAATCTTGCCCGTCTTTTGCATGCCATGAATTTGAAATTTGTCATCAGCCGTCATCTGAATTTGTGCCCGGAACCGACCTGTATATGCCACCTTGACCAGATAACTTCTGTGCGGGTCCAGGTTATTATAAATCAGGTTCAAGGGTGTCTCATAGAGCGTAGCTATTTGATTCATCCACGCCAGGGGAGTGGGGCTCCCATCAAAACCTTTCGCGGTTACCGTATGTACCCATTCTTCTCCTCTCAAGCCCACGCCAAAACTTTCCCGCGGCGAGTATAATCCTCCCGGATCATCCTGCCAGGCGGGATACTCTCCCAGCCGTGGTGTTTCTATCGAGCTCCCCAAATTATCATAAAAACCGCCGGGCCCCGGATTATCCCTGTTCAGCAATTCCCGCAAACAAACCAACCTTTCCTGTTCGCTTGCTATTTTTCGGATCTTTTCAAAATTTGACAACAGCCAAACAGCATCGTTTAAGGGAGCATCGACGTAATCCATGAAGTCGCCCCGTCCCGATGCCGCCTTGTGTTTTTCTACCGACGTTTGCGACCCAATTGTTTTATATAAATAGTCGGCAATCTCCTCACATTGTTTTTTATAATCCTGTGCGACGGACTTTTCCCATTTTTGGTTTAAAATATTTTCCGCCTGTTTCATTGCCTTTTTACTGCCCATTTTGGCGGCATTCCGTAATACTTCTCTGGCTTGATACTCCAGTGCCGTTTCCTGAATCAACCGCTCTCGAATATACGCATCATAATAAGCTCGCAGCAAACACATTTGGAACCGATACTTTTGCTTTGCTGCAGATGGAACTTGTTTTTCCAAGTCCTGCCACTGTTTTAATGTTACCTCTACCGACTGATTTGATATTAGACGCCCCTGCCAATTATCTTCCAGGGCCAATATTCCCTGCGCAATTCCTTCCGCATAATCCGGATCGATAAACAAGCGACTGTATTCTCTCAAGGTCTCTATGACCTCAGTGTCCGGATCCCAGTCCTGACCACTCCAGATAAATTTGTTCACATCATCATTGATCCCTTCCGAATAACTCAGACTGCCCTCGGCGAATTCATCCAAGGCGTTGTGGATCACCTTTTCCGCTACCGGCCGAGGATTGTAGCATTCTCTGCCCAGCGTCATAGCATAAGCCAAATCCCATTCCTTGACCGGATACTGACAACTTATAGAGTGCGTAATGTCCGGATACCTTCTTATGGGAATTTTTTTTGCAACAATCTTGCGCATTTCCGGCAAGGGGGTTTTTACCCACGGACCAAAAACCACTCCTCCCAGCCAGAGATACTTCCGGTTGACATTATTGTAAAACGCCTCCAACCATTCCCCGGTAGGACGAAATGCCTGCGGAGAAACCCAAACCTTCGCATGCGGATGGTATCTATTCAAAACGTGTGCAACTTTTTCCAACCATGCGAATAGCACTTCCGGATGTAAATCCCCTGGATCGCCACCGGGCACAAAAACAGCATCAATGCGTTTCAACTTTTTAAAAATCTCTTCCCGTTCATCTAATTCTTTTTGCAGAGCATCCGGACTGGAATAATCTTTCCCCATATTGGGATACCATATCCACACATCCATGCCATATGCGTCTATGATCTCTGCCTGTTTAATCATCATTTCCAACGGTGACAGCTTCATGTGCACGCTGCTTGGCTTATCGTCTGTGCGTGGCGGCATAATTTCGATACTGTTGGCCCCGAAAAGGGCTAATTCCCGAATATATTGCTCAAACTGCTCTTCCGACCAGGCATCATAGGCGTTGGTCTTGGCCCGATACCCCAACTGATGGCCCCGAATACAATATCGTGGCGAGCTGCTCAAGGTTACACACTCGCCAGCCATGATCGAACCTGGTTTCAAATGCAGGCTACGCAGTAATTTTCCCACCCCATACAAAACACCCCGCGGATCATTCGCACCAATGAAAATGGACCTCTCCCTGATGAAAAGTTGAAATCCTTCTTTTTTAAGTGCCTTATCACTGTCGAATATTTCATTAAACTGAGCCCCCAATTCCTTGAGATTTTCAATCTGCCCCATCGCGATAAAAGGTTGCCTGTCCTCCGGAACTTTCGTACCCGTTTTTAATTGTATCCCGGTTCGTTTGTATATCTCTTCCTGAAGTACCAGTATTGCCTTTTGCTCCAGTTTGTCTGATTTGCCGGCCGTTATGATCACACCATTGCTGAAATCATAATCTGCCCTCACCTCTCCCAGTCCCGGCGAAGATATGAGTATCATAGCTGACACGACTAAAATGTAAAAAAATCCGGCCCGCATAAAACACCTTTCTAATCTTTTAGTAAAATGGGATTTTCCCGGGTGCTTATAGGTTACTAGATTGTTATATCCTTCTCTTTTTTTGCTATTTCGACTTCCTCACCTAAAGCAGCGCGAATCACCCCTATATCCGCCTTCAATCTTTGTTGAAATAAAGTTATATCCGAACTGTGCAGAATAATGTTGGCACCTTCTCTGGCCCAGTGTACTTGTAATTCCGGCTCTTCAGAAAAATGAATGCCGACAGCCAGACCTTTCCCCCTGACCCTGTGCATAATATCCCCCACTATTTCTTTGAAACGTGGCTGATCATATTGTTCCGGCAACCCCAGATTTACAGATAGATCATGTGGCCCGATGATTACCCCGTCCAAACCGGGCACAGCCAAAATATCATCCAGATTTTCATATCCCGGCATACTTTCAATATTTATCATAAAGAAATTATCTTTGTTCCAATCTTGCAGATAATCTTTTAGTGTGGGCTCAAGCACATCTTCATCTTTTAATACTCTTTCCAGCCGCTTCCCCTTTAAGGGCCGAAATTTTGCAGCGCCCACCAACTCTCTTACCTGTTCGGCAGACTCAATATAGGGAGCCAATATTCCCGCTGCCCCTCCATCCAAAACCTTGCACACTTCAAAGGGATCCGGAGCAGTAATCCGCACCAAGGGCGGCAAACCGTTTGCTTTATATAAATTACACATTTGGGCCAGAGTTGCTCTGTCGATGGGAATATGTTCCGTATCAATAAACACAAAATCCACGCCAGCTGCTTTGACAGCCGACGGCCATTTAGGCGACGGCGAGAGAATCGCGGTACCATAAAGGCGCTTACCTTTTTTAAGGCTGTCTAAAATTTCTTTTCCATTCATAATAGACCTTTGGTTCTGCGTCTACGAATTGCTTCCTGGTAAAATCAGGGATTCACCACGTTTACAGGTTGCCCCTGCAAAAAGGCCTTGATATTGTCAACGACTATATTCATCAAACGCTCTCGTGCTGCCTTGGTAGCCCAAGCTATATGGGGGGTAATGAAACAGTTCCTGGCAGTTAAAAGAGGATTATCCTTTGCTGGTGGTTCTTTTGCCAACACATCCAGGCCCGCCCCGCTGATTCTCCCTTCATTCAGCGCCTCTGCCAGCGCGACTTCATCTATCAAATCCCCCCGACTCGTATTTATAAGCATTGCATTTGGTTTCATCAGGGCAATGGTTTCACTATTAATCAGCCGGTAATTTTCTTTAGTCAACGGGCAGTGAAGACTGATTACATCGCTCTGGTCAAATACGGTTTCCAGATCAGTTGCCTTTAGACGCGCAAGAGGCTCAGTGGAAAAAACCGGATCATAAAATAAAACATCCATCCCCAATGCCAGTGCCAATTTCGCCGTAGCCTGACCAATACGGCCCATCCCGATAATCCCCATCTTCAAATCCTGTAATTCGATTAAGGGATGATCCCAAAAACAAAAGTCTTTGCACTCACTCCACCGCCCTTTGCTGACCACCTCGCTGTGTTGGGCTACATGCTGAGTCAAATTGAATATGTGGGCAAAAACCATTTGCGCTACTGATGATGTGCCATACGTAGGCACATTGGTTACCGCTACCATTTGCTCTCGAGCCGCCTCCATATCTACGTTATTGTACCCAGTCGCCAGCACCCCTATGTATTGCAGGTTTTTAAATTCCTTGATGATCTCTTTCGTGAGTACAACTTTATTAACTAAAATGATATTTGCATTTTGTGCCCTCTTGATTACTTCGTCTGGGGCCGTTCGGTCATAAATAACACATTTTCCTGTTGCTTTTAGTCTGTCCCAGCTTAAATCTCCCGGGTTAAGGGTATAACCATCCAAGACAACAACTTGTCTGTCATAGTTCATTTCGATAATTGTATCCTTTGGAATGTCGAACAAAAACTGCACATATCCGTCTTCGCTCTGGAGGCACCTTCTCTTTTCCCCTTCATTTTATCAGTCGTTATAAATATCCGCATTGTCCCCATCTCCACCGGGTTTGCCGTCCATCCCATAGCTAATGATATCATAGGAAGTGGGATTTTTAGTACCGGGATTTTTATAATCGAAAGGATTCCCCCAAGGATCTTTCAGATCACTTTCCTTGCCGTACGGCCCCTTCCATTTATCACTTAAACCCGTTGGTGCCGTAAGCAGTGCCTGTAAACCTTCCACCTGGGTTGGATATCGACCGCAACTCAGCAGAAAACCACTTAGCAGTTGTTCTATGGTGGCTATTTGCGCCTTGGCGATTTTTCTTTGTGCCGTCGGCACACTGCCGATGAACTTGGGCACCAGCAAAACCGCCAGCAGACTGATCAAAAGAACCACTACCAGAACTTCCACAATTGTAAAACCATATTTCTTCGTTTTCTTCATCACCATTACATCCTCATTGTTCGCAATAGTATTTCCTCATACACCCATATACTAATATACCCTTATACACATACACTCATAGACTCTTACACTCACAATCCTGGTATAGCCGTCTGTATTTGTACAATCGGCAGTAAGGTAGCCGCCACGATAAAACCAATTATCGCCGCCAAAAGGGTAATCAAAACAGCCGGAAAAACGGCCATAAATCTCCTCACTGCCTGCTGGGTATCACGATCGAACGCCAGCGCCGCTTTGAGCAGCAAGTCCGAGAGCTCTCCTGTTTCTTCGCCCATGGAAACAATTTGTATCAAAAGCGGTGGAAAACGACCCGATTCACTTAGAGAAACTGCTAATCCCGAACCGGTCCGCACCCGACTGGTCACCCGGTCCACATCTCGCGCCAGCACTTCGTTGCCTATGACGTTACGTACTATTTGAAGTGAGTCTATGATGTTGACTCCGCTGGCGGTAAGAGTGCCTAGCGTCCGGGCAAACCGGGATATGGCCCATTTGGCCAGTACGATTCGAAATACGGGTATGCGTAATTTGACCCCATCCCATAAATACCGCACCACTTCCATTCTTCTCAAGTAGAAAATCGCAATCACCGCCACAATAAGTACGGTCACAGTAACGATGCCGTAGTTACTCTTAAAAAAGTTGCTTATCGCCAGGACCACTCGTGTGGGCCAAGGTAGCATCTCAATATCCACAATGAGGGTCGATAGAATCTGCGGTAAAATCCACGTTACTACTATAGCGGTGGATATCAGTCCCAGGCACAGAACAAACGCCGGATACATCGACGCGGTAAGGATTTCGTTGCGGGTTTCCAGATCACGTTCGGTAAGGTCGGCTAGTTGCCCCATGCTTTTATCCAGTTTGCCCGCGGTTTCCCCCACGGCGACCAGTGACAAATGCAGCCGTTCGAAAATGCGGGGGTAATGAGAAAATGCGTAGGACAACGATTCACCCGACTTTATGAATTCTATCAATTCCGACATGAGCTGTTTTATGCGCCAACTGGGATTCTGTTGCCCCACAACCTGTAGGGCGGACACAATAGGAAGCTGTCCCTGCAAAGCAGTAGCGATTTGCCGCAGCAATTCACAGCGCTCTCTTTCCGAGAGTTTCAGATTCTTGGAAACTTTTATAGCCGGTTTATTTGTCTCGAGTTTGTCATCTTCCGTACTACCATAAAGTACCGCAAGCTCACTGCCGAAGCGGCCCTGTTCGACCAGTAACTTATTCGCGGCCTCGTGGGATTCAGCTTCGATTCGTCCCTGAACCGCCTGGCCGGTTCTGTCGATCGCTTTATATTGATATACTGGCATACGACTGTAACTTATTTACTACAAGGCAATTAAGAAAAAAATACGCCGCAAAATATTGTAGCTGGCCATTTTGCTTCTATTTCCACCAGCTTATTCTGTTACGCATTATAGAATAGACAGTTAGATACTGCAAAGGGGTAAAATCATTTACTTTGATTCCGATCGCAAAGAAAGTGGAAGCTGGATATGGTAAAGTCTGTCCCGAACCTGTAGGTATCAGTCTCGGATTATTCCGGTTGCTCATCGAGGGTAGCAGTTGAAATCTCTTTGCTACTTTCTATTCCTGGATCGGGTAAGTCATCCTCTATTACCTCCGGCTTCAATTTATCGAGGGAAGATGACTGATGTTGGCCCTGGCCTTCCTGTACCAAGATCGTGACGGCTACCTTTTCGGCCGGTTTTGACCATACTGGACTTTCGGGAAATGTTGTGGGCGTTTCGGGGGCTATGCGCTCGCTATCTGGTACCTGTTTTTCTGCTACCTTTTCGCTAAGGATATCCGGTTGAGCCGGACCTTCTGCCGGCACCTCATTTAAGGCTGGCCCCAGCGGCTGAAGACCCGGAAATTCCGGTTCCCCCCGGGCGAATAGTTCCAGCCAATCCGGAGGTAATACATCTTCGGTCCCGGACGAACTTATAATCTGCTCAGCCGGTAAATTCAGGGCATAGGCCATTTGTACCAGCGGATTGGTTTCACCAGCCAGTTTTCGGGCCTGCTCCGCGCTGGCGTTTCGTATCGTAACTTCTGAGTGGTTTTGTTCGTCACCCAGACGAATATCGACACGTTCATCTGTTTGTTTCAAGGTGCGAAAAATATTTTCAAACTGATCGGTCGTACACAAAAAGTCACATTGCCATTTTCCCACGGAGATATCCTTGGTAATAGTCTCCGTTATCTCCATTTCGGCAAGTAGCTGTTCCAGTTGTTCTTTTTGCACTGTGACTTTCTCAGTATTGACAACTAGCTGTATATTGCCGTAGGGAATTACAGGAGCGGTGGCTTTTTCAACCGCAGATTTATTCTCTATTGACTCTTTATGTTCTGTTTTGGCAATCAACGGCTTTTCTTCCGTAGGCACCATTTCCGTGCTCGCACCTTGTGGTCTATAGACATTATTGTATAAAATGGTGGCCAGAACCCCTGCTACCGCGATAACTGCCGCCACCGCCAGGTAGCGCAGCACTCGTATGGGCTTTGCCGATCCCACCTCAGTCAGCATTTCGTCCTTTTCCAACAGATAATCGCGTTCCAATTGCCCCATTACGTTTTCCGCCAACTCCTCAGGGGCCTGAACGGGTGGTATTTGTCTAAAAGCATCGGATACTTTTTGTAATTGACCCAGAATTTCCCGCGTCTGTGGTTCCTCGGCCAGTCGTTTTTCGACCTTTTCGCTTTGCGCTTGTGTCAATTCCCCGTCGAGATAGGCACTCAACAGTTCAATCAAATCCTGATTTTTATCTTTAGCTTTCATATTTTCACATTTATTGCCATATCAAAATATGACATTATTGCCCTGCTTTATTCCTGCAGCTGCTCTCGCAGTATCGCTCGGGCCCGCGCCAGTCGGCTTTTCACAGTACCCACCGGAACTTCCAAAACTTCGGCGATCTGCGCGTAATTAAGTTCTTCTATATCGCGCAAAACCACTACTGCCCGGGCGGCAGGTTCCAATTGCCTCAAGGCCGTCAAAGCCCGGTTATGGCTTTCTTTTATTTGTAACTGCTGGACCGGAGAATAATCCTCCGCTTCAGCCATCTGCGCCAACGTATCCGCTTGTCGGCCCAGCCGATCTTCACCACCAGAGATAGATGTAATCTGCACCCGCTGCCGGCGGCGGTGAAAATTGATACACAAATTCATGCCGATTCGGTACAGCCAGGTAAAAAATCCGGCATTTCCGCGAAACTTCGGCAACCCTTTTAAAGCCCGGTAAAAGGCCTCCTGGGTTAATTCCAGGGCGTCATCACGGTTGCCTACTATCCGGAAAACCGCGTTAAAAAGCCGATCCTGGTACTGTTCGATCAGTTGACCAAAAGCAACCATATTGCCCTGGCGGCAGCGTCGAATAAGCATCGCTTCGTCATTACCGCCGGGTAAATATTGCCCGGTGGCTCTGTTTGTTGGACAATTGACGGAGTTTTCGGTTCCATCCGGGGGGTGGTTTTTTAGGTTTTTCATATTTCAGGATGCTTGTGTCAACCCGCCGTAGCGGGCCGCCCCAGGCCCCGAGGCACAAAGAGGCCGAAATATTAGCGAATTTCTCGTATTACTCTGAACTTTTGTGACTTTTAAAAGTAACGCCACTTAAATTTTTATAGGACTTTACATATCATTTCATATTTGCCACTTTCTGTCAAGTTCGCTACACTGCGCTTATGAAAAAGACCGCCCATTTAGACGTGTATGAGAACCCCCTGATCAGCAGGTACTGCTCTCCTGCGATGCTTTATATTTTCTCACCTCAGTTCAAGTTCAGCACCTGGCGGAGGTTATGGCTGGCCCTGGCCCAGTCGCAGGCACAGTTGGGATTATCTATCAGCAAACGACAGTTAACTCAGATGCAGGCTCACCTGGACGATATCGATTTGGCCCGCGCCGCGCGCTACGAGAAGAAATTTCGACATGATGTAATGGCCCACGTTTATACTTATGGCGATGCTGCCCCGCTGGCCCGGGGTATCATTCACCTGGGGGCCACCAGCGCCTTTGTCGGTGATAATACCGACCTTATCCAATTGCGCCGGGGGTTGGAACTAGTAACGGCCCGTTTACTGCGGGTTGTCGATCTGCTCGGTAAGCTCACCCGGCGGTACCGCAAATTACCTACACTGGGCTATACGCATTTTCAACCCGCCCAGCTCACCACCGTCGGTAAACGAGCAACTTTATGGTGCTATGATTTTGTGCTCGACCTGGAAGAACTCCACCACCGTTTAGAGACAATCTGTTTCCGGGGAGTAAAGGGAACAACCGGCACTCAGGCCTCCTTTTTGAAACTATTCGATGGTAACCATAATAAGGTCTTGCGCCTGGAGAAAATGGTGGCAGCCAAGATGGGGTTCACCCAGATAGCACCCGTCACGGGCCAGACATATAACCGCAAGATAGACGCTAATGTGCTGGGTTCGCTTTGCGCCGTGGCCCAATCGGCTCATAAGCTCAGCAACGACATTCGCCTGCTGGCCCACCTCAAGCAGATCGAGGAACCGTTTGAAAAGAACCAGATCGGCTCTTCTGCCATGGCTTATAAACGCAATCCTATGCGCTGCGAACGGGTGGCAAGTCTGGCCCGGTTTGTAATTAGCCTGACCTCCTCTCCGGCCATGACGGCCGCAGGGCAGTGGTTCGAACGAACCCTGGACGACTCGGCCAATAAGCGCCTTTCCATCCCTCAGGCCTTCCTTGCTGTGGACGCGATCCTGGGCATCCTGGCAAATATTTTGGACGGTCTGGTTGTTTACCCCAAGGTAATTGCTGCCGCCGTTAACGCTGAACTGCCCTTCATGGCTACGGAAAACATCATCATGGCCGGCGTACAATCCGGAGGCGATCGGCAGCAACTGCATGAGGCCATCCGCAAACACAGCCTCGCCGCCGCCGCCCAGGTCAAGCAGCACGGTCGAGCCAACGACCTGATCGAACGACTAAAGTCCGATCCCCTCTTTGGCTCTGTTAATTTCAAGGACATTCTCAAGCCGGAGCACTATATCGGCCGTGCCCCCCAGCAGGTTGACGAGTTCTTACGTGACGTGGTTAACCCCCTCAAACGCAGATTGCGAAAATATGCCTCGGTTGAGGATATGGAACTGACGGTCTAGATAACTTTTGATCTAAAATCAGAAAACAATACGCAGCACATCCCCCAACAAGCTAAAAGGAAAATGAATAGACTATGGAGGCATTCCAGAAAGAGTTTATCGAGTTTTTAATCTCTGCCGAGGTTTTGACTTTTGGTGATTTTGTCACCAAAAGCGGCCGAAAAACACCCTATTTTATCAATACCGGTAAATACCGCACGGGCCTGCAATTGGCCCAATTGGGTAAATTTTACGCTAGCGCTTTATTGCAATATTTCGGCACGGATTTTGATAACCTCTACGGCCCGGCTTACAAGGGCATTCCCCTAGCCGTGACAACCTCTATCACCCTGGCGGTCGAACATAAGCTGGATATCTCCGTAACGTATAACCGTAAGGAGATCAAGGACCACGGCGAAAGGGGTTCATTGATCGGCCATCAATATGGTGGCTCCGAACGCGTAGTCATTATCGAGGATGTCATCACCGCCGGCACCAGTGTAACCGAATCACTGGCGCTTTTGCAGGCCCAGGGTGCCCCCCAGGTCACCGGCGTACTGGTTTCAGTTGACAGGATGGAACGCGGACAGGAAAAACTCTCGGCCATACAGGAGATGAAAAAGAAGTTTAATTTGCCCGTCTATTCAATCGTCACGGTAAGGGATATCATCACCCACCTGCACAACCATCCTGTCGATGGCAAAATAATCATTGATGATACCCTGAAAAACCGCATGGAAGAATACTTGGCCCTGTATGGCGTAGATATGTAACCGCCCGACGTTTTGTTTCAATGTCCTACATACCTGGCATATAGGCTCCTGGCCTCGTCAATATTATTAGTACCTTTGATGATTGCCCGCCCATCGGGAAAGATGGTAAATTCCCGTTCATTTACCTTAAATCTGACCATAAACTCGTTTTGGGTAACCGGTTCGATCCCTTCCAATCTCTTCCCCAACCCGGCCAGATCGATTTGAACACCATATTGACGCGGCCTAACCTGCACTGAGTTACGGCCGCACAAACTTATGGTGCTCAGTCCCCCCCTGCCTTCCAAAAACTCAAAGTTTCTTTGTCCACAGCACGGGCAGTCCTCCCCCGGCACTTCCATCGGTGTTTGCTTCAGCTTATTTCCCCACAGATCAAAGCTCACAAAATTACGATTGACCGCTTTTGTATTCCCGGTCAGTAACTTCAGCGCCTCTCCCCCTGCAAAGCTTCCCACCATGCCCACAACCGGACCAATGATCCCGGCCGTTTCACAGGTTTCCATCTGCCCCGGTTCCGGCGGCGTATCGATCAGACACCGTAAACACGGCTTACCTCCCGGCAGGACCACCAACACCATCCCACGGGCCGCCAGTGCAGCACTATAAATCCAGGGTATGGAGTTTTTTACCGCTATATCATTTATCAGAAAACGAGTTTGCAGGTTGTCGGTCCCGTCCAGGATCAGATCAACCGATTCGAGGAAATATTCGATACTTTCATGATTGGCATCCGCCACGATGGGCGTAACAGTTACCTCATGGTTGATCTTTTGCAGCTTTCGCGCGGCGGCCTCCGCCTTGGGCAAATTCCCGACCAAGTCTTCTTCATCGAAGAGCATCTGCCTCTGCAGATTGCTCAATTCCAAAAAATCACGGTCCACAATTCTCAGTTCTCCCACCCCAGCCCTGACCATCATCTCCGCCAAAACTGAGCCCAGAGCGCCACAACCTATTAGAAGTACCCTACTTTGCGAGAGCTTTGCCTGGCCCTCTGTGCCGATGGGGGCAAATAGTATCTGACGCAAATAGCGTCCTTCTGTTCTATCCTCAAAGGTTTCTCCAGTCTGATTCATAAGAAGATGATTTTATTATAAAGTTGACAGCGGTTAAAGGAGCAAGTTACCATATGCACCCTTGACTGATGTCCTTGGGCCTGTAGCTCAGCGGTAGAGCAGGGGACTCATAATCCCTTGGTCGCAGGTTCAAATCCTGCCGGGCCCATTTGTAACTTCCTGCAAATTAAATTCTTATGGCTCCTGCATTTTTGCTCTTTTGTCAAAATATACTCTCGCGAGCTATTTGCCGCGTAAATATCAAGTGGTTCTTTTAGCGCGCTTACTGAGCCGGTTTATCAAAGCCGTAAGGTTCTTGGCTCGAACACCAACATAGTGCTTCAAGGTGTTTCGGACGTCGGCGTGACCGGCAAGGACCTGAACCGATTTCGGGTCGGTACCAGTGGCCGGAAGATTTGCGACAAACGACCTTCTCAGATAGTGCATGGAGAAACGGACTTTGTCTTGGTTATACAACGCTACCGTAGTGATCAGTTGCTGGGCGGTTGCGAGAGTGCGTAGGCCTATAATCGTTTCTAACAGGAAGCGGCTTTTTATCTCTAAGGCCGTGCGGAGCCATGTTTTGCAGTATAGCCGACGGATCGCCTTGCCTTTACTTATCCGTTTCGCCACCGAAAGATTGCCCGTCCTGAACGGGCAGAAGTCAGCACATTCTGCATTGGGACAAGCGAAAAACTATAGGGAAAGTTTACACGATTGGCTGGTGCCATACTTGGCTCTGATTACTTGGACATGATCGACATTTTTGCCTTATGCCTATATTTTTCTCGCTAGGCATCGGCAAAACCACCCAGATATGCTCAATTTTACTGTTATTCTTTACCAATATCATGAATTAGTACCAATAATTATGTTTAGTTAAAGGAGAATTGTTGTCGACATTTTTATTTGACAGTTTTTTGGAAGTTACTAGAATACAAAAGATTAAGTAAAAAGATCTATTAAATAATAATAGAACATTAAGGAGATGTTGAAATACTTGATATATAAATGATCGCGGGGTAGAGCAGTCTGGTAGCTCGTCGGGCTCATAACCCGGAGGTCGCAGGTTCGAATCCTGCCCCCGCTAGTTCGTAACTTAAGCAGTCACAGCAACTTAGCTGCGACTGCTTTTTGTCTTTCTGGCGGGGGTGTCATTAAAATGTAATCATTTTTCGCACTTAGCCAACTGTCATCACCATGTAATCCAGTCGAAATCGCATCATGGGCAGTTTCTGTTAAACTTGAATTTGGCCCCACCGGGCCGGAAACGGAAACTGTCATGGAGTGCCTGTACCAACGCAAACAAACCTATTGGATCAGCTACTATCTGGATGGCAAGCTTGTCCAAAAATCATTGCGAATTCGTAACGAGAGGGTCGCACTTTCCAAAAAACGCCAGATCGAATATGAACTGGCCCTGGGCGGCTTTGTTTTAAGAAGAAGAAAAATCAAAAATTTTGTACAATAAGAGCGGTATATCCTTGAACCGGTTTTTATTATTGCCTTAGGAAGTTTTTGATTTAGAGGAGAGAAAGAAAAGGAGAGTTCGAGATGAAAAGGGTTTTAGCAGTAAGTTTGTGTTTGTGTTTCATTGCTGCAGGTGCTTCAGCAGTTGATATAGACTGGGTCACAGTTGGTAATCCGGGCAATGCCAATTGTAAAGGGCGGAAGAAAAATGTGCCACCTGGCGCTACAAAAGTGTACCACCTAGGCCCATAAAATATCCCCGACCATCGGGGACGTCAAGATACTATTGCTCTGGTTTTTTATCAATGCTTGCAACGTATAACTCTTATCAATTCAAATTATTCGGCTTTTCAAGAAGTTCTTTGACTGCTTTAATAAATCTGGCGGCGTAAGTGCCATTTACTATTCTGTGATCAACCGAAATCGTTAAGTTAATACTACAGATACAAATTCTCGTCGAAACTATAAAATACGGTCTCATCCAATTAAAGTCATAACACACCCGCTAAGGAGGCGGTTTGACAACAATCCAAACTATCTGTAGCTATCAAACATAACTAATTCTCTTTGAAATTTCATCCAAAATATATCTATCTTATGTCTCTTTTGTTTCAAAGCGAATTGAGATACTTATCAAGGGCATATAATCCTGTCGATGCCGCAGCGTTAGCATTGTACCAATTGAAACCACTCTCCTTATCGGAAACGATCACGCCATCCTTATAATATCGCAGTCCCATGGTTGAAAACTGGCCGTCTTCGAATTGAAGTGCGCAAATGGCATTTGCCGCGGCTTTTGCCTTATCCAGATATGTCACATCGCCTGTTGCCTTATGTAATTCGATTAATGTGAGTATCCACGAACCTGTATGTCCCTCCATAGGGAACCAGCATTGATATTGCTCAAAAACAAGAGGCCCCTTCATCCGCAAAAGCCCTCTAACGGGATGCACATAGGCCTCGCTTTCCGGGCCAAAAAGAACGAACTGGTCCTCAAGCCAGCGATTCAGTCTGCGTGCTGTCGGAAGATAAGCAGGGTCTTCATCCTTGTGCCGGCAAAGGTAACGAATCACTATCTGTGTATCAGATCCTGCCAGATTTGCATACGCCGGGTGTGTGCCATTATCTTCAAAAATGGCCTTCCAGTTGCCGGTATTGCAGACATACGCCAACGTCCAGTCGAGAGCCCTTTGTGCGGCTATCGCCATATTGGGGTCGAAACCGAACGGTTTAAGACCATCCACCAGTGTCGTGAACTCTACGGCAGCACAGGTGTAGTCTTCTGTTACTTTTCCACTTTGGGGATTGATACGATAGGGAAAACTCCCATCGGACTTTTGAAACTTCATAACAGTATTGGCAATGTGCCGGGCATAGTCAAGATAGGCTTTGTTGCCCGTTATCTGATAGAGGTCGACAAAGCTTGTAGCTAACCGGCAGGGACGCAGCAGGTTGACATTGTCTCCTTCAGCGCCACCGGAAAACTTTCCCATACCGATGGTAGAATATGGAAATAAAGGTAATGCGCAATTTTCGGGCTGATGATTTTTTAAAGCCCAATCGGCACAAACTTTCGCCAGTTTCATAGCTTCATCTTTTTGGGGGCCATTTCTCTGAGCGTAAGCCAGAAAGCCCCCAATATACCGGTTCAGGGTAATACATGGGTATCCCATAGGACATCCATTTGGATTGACCGCATCCCAGAACGCGTAAAGATCTGTTTTGGTAGGAGAAGCACAGGACCATATCCACACGGGAACATTTGGTTCGCGATAAGGTGCTTTACCATTATCAGCTACATCCATCAGATAAGCCATACCGCGGTCAGCCGCTGCGACCCAGTCTTCACATGGCTCGTTAAAACCCTGCCAATCAGGTGCTTTCACTCGTTTGGTTGTTTCTTCGGCCAATACATTACCTTCCTTGTCTAACCACAGAAATCGCAAAGTAAAGGTTTTTATATTCATCTGCGGCCACACTTCAACCAGACTGACCATCGGATTGGTAGATTCAACTGTCCACTTCCGGCCGCCTTGGCACACCTCCGCAACATACTTGTACACGTCTGGAATAACCAAAAGCTTAAATGTGGGCGGGTCAATGAACTGGGTACTGAAAGCGTTCCAACTCAGTATTTTTGTAGAGGTAACTTTGTTTTGCCAGCAATATTCGATCACATCATTGGCATCACTATCGATATTCTCGCCCCAGGAACACGGTGAATACCCGGTTATAACCAACACAATAGCCCAAAGGTACTTTTTCATACGCTTGTTCCCTTATTAATTGAGATTACCCATTAAACGGATAAAAACTACATTTTTCTCCGGACGACTAAGATGAATATTACAATTCCTCATAGAATTGTAAGATTTTTCAAACCCTCTTCAGTATAAGATAGAGCCATTCAAAAAAACTATCGCTGTTGGTCGTTACTGCAAATCAATGACTCTGGATCTGTTGAGCTGCCTGAAATTTCTTCCAGGGTCTTGCCTTTCGTTTCCGGAAGAAGCGTAAATCCAAAAATAAGAGCGAAAAATGAAATCACACTGAAAAGCCAAAAAACACCGGCGACAGAACCAATCTTCTTTTCAGAATAATCCGCAATAAGCGGAAAAACAAAACCAGCTAAAAATATAAAAATCCACAATACTGTTGTCGTTACTGAAACGGCTTTGGCTCGAATATTTGTTGGAAAAATTTCGGACATCATTAACCAGGGCAAGGGGCCAAGTGCAAAGGAATGAGGAATAGCACACAGTGAAATGATCACCAGAATAAAAATGCCCGTCATATTAAAATAAAAGGCAAGCCCTAATAGGAACATCCCCACCGTCATCAGTGCGGAACTAAAAATCCAGATCGGCTTTCTCCCAATACGATCAACCAAAAAACAAGCCAGTGTCGTTACGACCAACATAAATCCATAAGCGAACGCTAATTGTAAAATCGCCTGAGACTTATCTGACAGGCCGGCTTTTTGAAAAAGGTAAGGAATATACCCCGACATATTTGTCCATCCCGTCCACGTATTAAAAAATGCTAACAAAAATCCTATTGCGAATAGTTTTCCAATGCCCGGTCTTAGAATATTAACAAATAGTGAATTTTGTCCTGAAAAAGATGACTTTTCCATCTGCTCTAACTCACTCACTGCGTATTCCTCGCCATCAATCATCTTCAACACCGCCAACGCATCTTTACGAGAACCACGGCTAAAGAGCCATCTTGGACTTTCAGGCAAAAAGAATAAAAATAAAACAAATACACCAATCGCCACTACTTCAGAAGCAAACATCCAACGCCAACAAGTTGTCTCAGAAAACAGTCGTGCCAGATAATAGGCAACTATTGCCGAGATAACAGTCCCTACCACAATCGCCAATTGATACATAACTCCAAAAGCACCTCGAATACGAGACGGGGCGGTCTCTGCTATATACATAGGAGAGCAAACAGAACAAAGACCAATACCAATGCCTCCGATAAATCTAAAGATATTCAGTGTCATAATATCAGGAGCAACAGCCGTAAATATTGCGCTAACCATCAGAAAAACAGAAGACAGAATGAGAGTCTTTTTACGTCCGGCATAATCACACAGCCATCCTCCTGCTATCGGACCGGCAATGCAACCAAGAACTGCACTGACCTGAGTAAAACCGAATCCGACATTGGAAAGCTGGAATTGCTCGCGAAGATAGATATTTGCACCGGCCATGATAGCCAGATCATACCCAAACAAAAACCCTCCCACCGCTGCGATGAATGCGACTATAAAAGCATAATATCTTCTTTTATTTTTCATCATGCTCAGCTCAACAAGAAATTGCGGTCCGTCTGATTAAAACGTAAAATCTTTCTAAAATTCTTTAGATTATCAGGATTAATAAAGGCAACAAAAGGAACAATATGAATTTCCGGAATTACAAACCCATCAACAACTTTTCACCTATACGGCTAATTTCTTCATAGCTACCACGAAAAGCCCATACTTGGGAATAATCCTCACATTCTATTCTATCGGTCCCTTTCCCTATTGCCGGTGTATGATACTCTAACTCACTGAAACTGCCATACCATGCATCCACGCAACAGGCCTGAATAGCAAACCCCTTATCGTCAGGGTTATCCCATGGCACATCAACATATTCTCCGGAAGGATTTACAGAGAAACTACGAACAATCAAAGAGGTACTGTCACCACTCCGATATAAATAGCCGACCCTTCCAATACATGCAATTGCCCTGATGGATATCTTGTATTCCCCTTTTGCTCCCATTTTGTATCGAACCGCATTATCCGTAATCGTTAAATCTTCTTCCGGCACCTTTCCCATTATCACATACGGCGTCGTTTTAAAATAGGTGGGGATTATCATTTCACCGCCATGAGGCATCTGAGCCAAATTCCACAACCCAACCGGCCCGCATTCATTTGCTCCTTTGCCCCTGAGCTGTAAGCTCGTTTTCTGAGTGTAACCGGCATATTCCACAGCTTTTAATTCACCACAATCAGATTCATAGCGGAATGGATTTTCGGCAGGACTAACTGTTTTTTTAATCTCAACGTCAATTTCCTGCCGGGTGCGAGACATCAGCAATTTGAATTGATTCGTCAGGCTAACACATTTTTCTCCGATTTCCGCTGAATACGAACCTGGATCAAGTTGCCTTGGTTGAAAATACTTGTCCCGGCTGGGAAACTCCGGAAAAAAGACGTCGACTTCCGGGGCAAGCCATGTTCTGTCTCCGCCGGAATTGTGCCACTGATCACTTGAATAGAAATTTTTGGTTTCTTCAGCATTCCATAAAACTTCATTGTTCCAATAAAAGTTCTCTGATGCATCAGAGTTATATAGCCCAAGAACCCGCCCCCCATACGGAAGCAACAGAACAACAGTACCATCCGGACTGTTGAATTCAATTGTCTCTTTTTCAGCTGCTTTAAGATTTTCGATTAATTTCTGTCTTTCTTCCATAAAACCCCGCTTTCAATCCTAAATATTATATTAACTGTCCTTGGCCGGGAGTTAACAAAAACACTTTCGTTTGAGGGGAATATCTTTTCGCATCATCCAGAAATTTTTGCGGAGAGCCGCCATGTTCGGCAAACAACCAAAAATGGGAAGGTATCGAAACTTTTGCATTACATTTCTGTAGTAAAACAGCAGCCTGCTCCTCTGAAAGATTGCCAAACGCACCGTTAATACAGGGTATAACTATTTCCGGCTGGACATTTATAGCTTCTTGTAGAACGTCCTCACTCAGAGCTGTGTCTCCGGTAAAATATACCATTCGATCATTCATACACATCATATAACCAACGGCATCCGGACTTAAATCGCCATGATCAGCAGGAACAGTTCTAACTGTCAGATTACAAATCTCAAACGGTTTATCCGGCTCTGCAGTAATAAATCTCTGCTCGTGATTTATCTTTTCCAGGCATGATTGTGGCGCGATGACATAACTATCCGGATTTGTCTCAAAAATATCGTCAATAATATCGGCATCAAGATGGTCTGGGTGGTCATGAGTAATAAGCAAAACATCAAATCTCAACTCACAAGGATGAAGCGGTGGAAGGCTTAGCCTTTTAAACCCACACAATTTTTCTACTGAATTGCTTAAATATGGATCAATGCAAACTGTTATTCCCGAATCAAATTTAAAGATGAAGCCTGACCCGCCAAGCCAATAGACAATAATTTTATTGGAGGCAACATTTACCTGCCCAACCTGCTTTACATCAAAGTCCATATACCTACACTCCCGGCAAATATCCTTTTCCAAAACGAGATGGGTTACTGGCTCGAAAATCTGCTGCCAAAGACAGCAATGCTGTTGTTCCGCCATCGGCCACTATGGTTTGCCCCACAATGTATTCGGCATCACCGGAACACAGAAAAACTGCCAATTTGGCTATATCATCCGGCACTCCGGCACGGGCGATGGGGATAACCTTACTGGCATATTCATTGGATGCCTCCGCATCATAATTATCCACAATTTTTGCATAATTTTCAACATTGACCCAACCGGGTGCAATTGCGTTCACACGAATTCCCTGGTAGGCCAACTCCATCGCAAGTGAACGTGTATAGGCAATAATAGCCCCCTTTGTAGCTGCATACACCGAATGTTCCGGTGCCCCGGCCAAACCATGTATCGAAGTAATATTACAGATCGCCCCCTTACCTTTTTTAAGCATTTCTTTAACAACTTGCTGATTCAAAAAGAATTGCGCTCTTATATTGACATGCAACATTGTATCAAACTGTTCCTGTGTAACTTCCAGCAAAGGTTTGTTAAAAGTTATTCCGGCATTATTGATTAAGATATCGATATCACCCAGAAATTCCGTCGCATCTTTGGCAAGTTGTTTGACTTGATCAACTTCATTAAAATCGGCCTGGAACGCTGACGCTTTGACACCCATTTCCTGGGCTTCTTTTACCGCAGACAACGCCCCTTCGGCACTACGACCATAATGAAATACGACATTGGCTCCCTGTCTTGCAAATTCCAGCGCAATCTCCCTGCCAATCCCCGTACCGGCCCCTGTGACTAATACATTTTTGTCATTCATTTTTTTTATATCCATTTCTAAAATATCCTGAAATCCTGCTGTTTAAAAATTTCTGATATATCCTGCTGTCCAGCCACCGTCCACCGCAATTGCCTGACCGGTCAGATAACTGCTTTCCGGAGCTACCAAAAAAAGTACAGAATGTGCTATTTCACTACATTCCCCCGGTCTGCCCAAAGGAATATGCGAAAGCAGATCCTTGCCCCATTCCGTCGGAACACCATCCTGTCCATAAAACAACTTTTTGGTCCCGCTGGTTACAATTGAACCCGGTGCAATACAATTGACTAAAATATTATACTGACCAAGCTCCACAGCCATTGCTTTCGTTAAATTTACAACTCCCGCCTTGGCTGCATCATAGGCACTTTGCAATCTCAAAGGAACCAATCCTGCAATAGATGAAATATTGATAATACGGCCCGATTTCTGTTTAATCATCTGTTGGGATCCGTATTTACTCACAAGAAACAAACCGGTAAGGTCAACCCCAAGAATCCAGTCCCAGTGTTCTTTTTTAAACTGATCAATAGTACATCGTTCGCTTCCAAGATTAACACCTGCATTGTTGACAAGAATATCAAGGCAACCATAATCTTTAACTGTTTTTTCAATAACCTGTTTTACCTGCTGCTCATCCGTGACATCCATCGCCACCCCTACACTGTTGGCGGTCTTTGAAGCCGCCTGTTTTGCTGCATCAATATTGTTATCGGCGTATACAACCTTTGCTCCATTCGCTGCAAGAATTTCAGATATCGCCGAGCCAATATGCCCGCCTGCTCCAGTTACCAATGCTATCTTATCCTTCAAATTTACATCCATAACATCCTCTTTTCTATGGTTAATATTTGTATCCCTCAAAATGCCCGTAAACCATGCTCCTTGCCGATTCAATGTCGCCGTGATGCAAAGCATCAACAATGTCAACATGATTGTGGTTGTTCACTAACGCCTTCTGGTAATAATTTACAGTAATATTTCGAAAATCAGAGAAAAAAGCTTGTAATAAATCATTAAAAACAACAATGGGTTTTACATCACCGGCCTCGAAGAGAGTTTTATGGAAAACAATGTCATTTTCGATCTTAATTTCTAAATCTTTTTCCCTATCAAGCACTGAACCGAAAAATCGGAGTTTCTCGTACATTGCCGAATCATTTTTAACCTTCTCCGCAACAAAAGGTAAAATGCCCGTCTCAATAACCAATCGTACCTGCAATAAAATATGTTTAGGGTAATTACATAAAACAAGATGAAACCCCATATATTCTGCTATCCGGCCAATACTTACATTCCCAAGCGCCAGCCCTCTCCTTGGCATGGAATTTATGACCCCCAAAAAGTTCAGAGCACTGAGCGCTTCCCTGAAACTGCTTCTGCTGACTCCGAAATGAGTGGCCATTTCCTGTTCAGTTGGAAGTGAATCGCCAGATTTCAAGTCATGCTCTAAAATATAGTTCTTTATTCTGGAAACAAGCAAATCATTCCCTATTCTGTTACCACCCTGAATACTATTTGGTGCTTTGTTTTTTGACATAAATTTTATGCTTTTGAGTTTCCGTAAGCCATAATAATCGCTGCAATGATTAAAAGCAGGATTGCCAGATAAATCTGTTTTCGAGGTTTTCCTTGTATGCCCCGCCATTCTCCACTGATAAATCCAACCACCTGAGTCCCTGTCATCTGCATTGCCTGTTGAACACCAAAACCCACTGAAGCACCTAATACCCCCAGCGACAACATTCCCTTGCCCATAAGCACAACAGCCGCCAGCGCACTAACGGCCATAATAACAGCCAAAGGAATCTCTTTCCATGATTTCAGCAGAACCGACCAGGAATTATGCTTTGTCATCAAATATGCCGGATAGATAACACAAATCGCAGCGCCGCCCATAAGACCGACCGCCCATACAGCAAAGTTTGCAGCAATCTCATGAGCACCCTGAGCCTTCATTGCCTCCACAATAGGCCCCTGACTATAGACAAATGCAAAACTAATGCCACACGATAAAATCCCAGAAAGTACGGCCATGATAAAACCGACAACAAAGCTACCTTCAGTCTTTTGGTGCTTATATTGAACTGTATCTCTGCCAAAACCTGCCAGCGACACAAAAATAACTCCTGCAACCATAACAGCAACACCGATGAGGACGATTCTTCCGACGGGTGAAAATAAATCAGGGGCGTCTTTAAACAAACCCGAACCTTTAAAAATCATCGGAAGGGAAACACCCAGGGAAACGCCTATGCCTGTCATAATCCCGCCCGTGAGGGAAAGGCCTATCCGTACAAAACACAATGCACAAAGAACATTAGCAACACCCCATCCCAAGGACCAAAGATTGGACTTAATTAGTAATGCCTTTTCGATCGAAGCATACGCCTGAAAAGCATGGGGGCAAAAAACCAAGGTAATAATCCAGGGAAAAACAAACAGGAACAACAGGCATTGGATAAATCCCCAATGTTCATATTTTAAACTTCGCATGACCTTGATGGGCCATGCAGAACTTCCCATAATCAAACCTGCGACAGCAACAATGAAAATTCCCCAGACTTGATTTGTGGTCATAAAAGTTTCCTTTCTGATAGAACGATGTTAGGATACTCCGCCGGCAGAAGATATTCACAATCCTTCCTTCTACAAAAATCTCCCGACTTTGCGACGGTTAGTGCTTCCTCATCACGGCAATTTTCTCTCCTAATGCTGCCGTCTGATCTTCCTGAACGCATATTGTCTCTACAACCCCATCAACCGGCGCTTCAATCTCTGTGACAGCTTTGTCAGTTTCAACTTCGGCAATTACCTCTCCCGGGGTCGCCGGCTGTCCGGCCTGTTTTAACCACTTAACAACCCTAACCTCTGAAACCGTTAACCCCTGATGAGGTATAACAACATCAATAAGTTCGCCGTTTGACTCTGAACCTAAGTCTTTGTTTTCCATTTGTAAAATCTCCTGCTAGTATATTTACACTTTACAAATACTATATATTTGGCCGAGTTTGACACGGCACTTTGCCTTCCATCAATTGTCTGCATGCCGTTAAAATCTTTTCATTTGTCACAATGATACATTTATCAAGAGCCGGGCTGAATGGATGTGCAACAGGTTCCGTATGAACTCTTCCGACAGGAACTTTTAATTCGTTAAAAGCAAGTTCTGTAACCGTTGCACTGACTTCAGAGCCAATGCCACACATGGAATATGCCTCATCCACAACAAGTAGCCTCCCCGTCTTACGGACGCTGTCAATTACTGTAGCCGTATCAAGAGGGACAATCGTTCTAAGATCAATTACCTCACATGAAATTCCTTCCTGTTCAAGCTTGGTGGCAACTTCCAATGATTTATGCACCAAAAGTCCACAGGAAACTATTGTTAAATCGCTTCCTTTTTTAATAATATTGGCTTTACCAAACGGAAGATAATATTCTCCCACGGGGACATCGTGTTTAAGACCAAATAAACCCTTTTGTTCAAGAAAAATAACCGGATTTTGCGATCTCAGCGCTGTTTTCATGAGCCCTTTCGCATCGGCAGGCGATGAAGGGACCACAACGATCAAACCGGGAATATGTGCCCACATCGGATAATAAGCGCCACTGTGATGAGCGCCGGTTTGATTACAATTACCCATCGGGGCCCTGATGACGACCGGGGCCGTAAACTGACCATTGCTCATATAATGCAATTTAGCGGCTTGATTAATAATCTGACTTGTCGCCTCAAACATTAAATCAGTAAACATTAAATCAGCAATTGATCGACACCCTGTTGCCGAAGCTGCTATCGCTGCTCCCGTAAAACCCAATTCCGATATAGGAGTATCAACATTCTGACGATCACCAAACACGTTCCACAATCCCTTGCTTTGGCCGAAACATCCTCCCCTTTGAGCCGTACCTTCACCCAAATATATAACATTAGAGTCTCTTTTCATCTCCTCGGCAATGCCTTCGGTCACGGCTTCAAGCCATCCTTTTTTTGCCGTTTCCAGCGATTTACTCTCATCTAAATATGGCAAGTCCGGGTTAATCGGCTCCGCCCAAATATGTTCGCAGGCAAAATCATTGCTTGGATCAGGTGATTTCAACGCAAATTCAACTGCTTCATTTATCACCATCTCAATGCTTTGGTCAATGACATCCAACTCTTTTTCATCTGCAAGCTTCCATGTCTTCACAAGCAACTGACGCAGGTGTTTAATCGGACATTTCGCTTTCCATTCTTCGACTTCCTCTTTTGTTCGGTAACTTCCGTAAATAGGCTCACCAACATAATGACCATTCAAGCGATAGGTTCGAGCCTCAACAAGGACTGGGCCCGCTTCTTTGCGAGCTTTCTCCACTGCCTGTTGAATTGTTTTCCAGACGGCAATCACATCATTTCCATCTACCGCCACGCTTTCAATTCCATAAGCGGCCGCTTTTGATGCAACATCCGTATTTTTTGTCGCCTGTCGAATGTGTGTCGATGTAGCATACAGGTTATTCTCACATACAAATACAACCGGCAATCCCTGGATACCGGCAAAATTTAACGCCTCATGAAACGCGCCGTGATTAACCGCTCCATCACCAAAAAAGGAAACAGCAACCTGGTCAGTCCCACGAGTTTTCGCACTTAAACCAAGTCCGACAGCCAAAGGAATCCCTCCGGCTACAATCCCATTGGTTCCATAAAACCCGGCAGAACGATCATAAATATGCATCGTGCCGCCCCTGCCCCCACAGCAGCCTGTGGCCTTGCCCATGAGTTCTGCCATCACAACTGAAGGCTCTATACCTTTAGCCAGGGCGTGGCCATGCCCACGATGTGTACTGACAACCCAATCGTCCTTTCTCAAGTTTGCACACGTGCCGACAGCGACCGCCTCTTCGCCTATATAGAGGTGTGCAAAACCGGGCATTGTGCCTTTCTTTATCATCTTCTCAGCATTTTCTTCAAAGCGTCTAAGCAACAGCATCTGCTTATAAAGCCTTAGTAACGTGGGCTTAGTCAACCCAGCCGGACAGGCTTGTTTTCTCAAAGCAATTGTTTCCATTTTATTTCTCGATTCAAATTTTACAGTTTTACTATCCACGATACTCATCCACTTTCCTATTTGATTCGAATTGGGTATTCCCCAAACTCGAAAACAGCTTCAATCATAGCCCTGTAATTTTCCGCAGGCACATATCTTGCAACCGAGCAACTGGACCCCAAAGCATACCCCCCTCTAGGGGCCAAATCTTTTATTTTTTGTCGAACTTCGAGCCTTACATCTTCAGGAGTTCCTGTGCAAAGCGGGAACGTCAGATCGATATTTCCGAACAATGCCAGCTTATCACCGTATTTCTCTTTGACTTCTTTTATATCCATAGCCTTTGGTTCTATAGGCTGCAAAGCATCAAGTCCCAATGCAATCAAGTCCGGCAGTATATCCCATAACTTGCCGTCAGAATGCATGATAAAAGGCATATTCGCATTGTGAGCGATACTGGCAAGTTCCTCTATCCAGGGAAAAAGATATTGGCGAAAAAATGGAGGAGAAGACATGAGAGACTCTGTATAGGCAAGGTCATCACCATACCATATCGCAAATACCTGCTTCATTTTAATGATTCGTCGAAGAACTTCAGTCTGAATTTTGCCCACGCGTTCAAACATCGCAGCAATAAATTCAGGGTCTTCAATCTGGGCCAGGCAAAACCTTTCATATCCCATAAGATTCCAGACACGGGTAAAAATCCCACCTACGCCGGAAATAATCCCCATTTCTTCAGGCAAATACTCCGCGGCTTCAACTATGTTACTGTAATCAATTGTGTCAGGATCAGGCCAGGGATAATCCTCCATGTCTGATCTTTCCTTGATCGTGCACTCGCTCATTGTACTGACACTGTTAAGGGAACGATCGGCATCAGCACTGCTTTTTAACATCATGGGCGTCCCTGAGGCAACAGCCATATCTACGCCGTGATATTCATACGCAGGTCTCAGATAAATGTAGTCATAACCAGCCCGATGCCAGAACTCAACATCATCCTGTACCGTTCTCACTGGCTTCCCTAAAAAGCCCTCTTTCACAGCCGTGTCAACATGCAGTTCCGCCAAAGGAACACGATCCGGTTCTTGCCTGTGAATCGCTGTCAATATTCTTTTGTAATCCGGACAAATATTCATTTTACACCCTAAATCCTTAATTAGTTCCTGTTGCTGTCAATGGGCGCTCAAAATCGGCCACTATGGGGCGCTTGAAAACCGGCCAAAATTGAATAGTTGAAGCAGGTGTCTTTGTTAATCTGGGTAAAAAACCCGAGGAGCAGAGGCACACAA
>Ga0272442_10001833_pt1 | contig 31514 bp, 36 predicted proteins | sample SSMForm2O_FD_200262 | JGI IMG/M metagenome (GOLD analysis project Ga0272442, IMG submission 200262) | Marine sediment archaeal communities from Little Sippewissett salt marsh, Falmouth, MA, United States - SSM-Form-2O | ecosystem: Environmental > Aquatic > Marine > Wetlands > Sediment ... | reverse complement strand
TAAAAATCATATTCCTCGGTGCACTTGGCTTTCTTAATAATCGCTTCAGGAAGTGTATTGGTCAAACCGAACAAATCCTTTTGACGATGCGATTCGTTTTTACGAAACATCAGCACTACTCCTATTGTTTGTAGTGCTATAATATACTAAAATTAATGAATTTATGCAAATATTTATACTCAATAAATGAGGCATTTAGAATAACCTTTTTAGACTGGGCTCATGAATAATTCAGGTTAATTATATTACTAAGCTATTATATAAAGGATAATTTAGTTAAAGATATTATGTTCTTATCTATTTTTATTATAATAATTGGTTCTGTTAATTTAATTCTATACTATTTTAATCTGGAAGGTGTTACAAGAGCATATATGGAAAATAATAAAGTAGATGACATTGATAGGATATAAAATATTTACTTTTGACAATCTCGACAGAATCACGCAGATTGTAAAGAATGAATTTAACCACGGAGGACACAGAGATCACAGAGAGAAAAAAGACAATGGGAATCAATCAATTAACTGAAAAAATTATCGCCTGTGCAATTGAAGTGCATCGTCATTCAGGATCCGGTTTGCTGGAATCTGCTTATCAGGAATGTCTTGCTTATGAATAGGCATTAGGCGTTTGATTTAATAATATCTCTGTGTCCTCTGTGTTCTCTGTGGTTTAAAAAAATCAACGCACAAAACCGTATGCTGTCTTACGGCAATGCCACATTTGGCTAAAATACAGAATATTCACCTTGATTTTTTCAAATGAGACCTATAATTTAAATAGAAACGTCATATTATTTTTTACAAAGAGGGTTTAAATGACCATTACCACAAAAAAAGAATCCGTTAAGAAAATAATTAATGGATTAGAAGAAAATGAACATATAGAAGATATCATGGAACGACTTTATCTGCTTTATAAAGTTGAAAAAGGGATTCAGCAAGCGAATGCAGGCCAAGTCATTTCACATGAAGAAGCCAAAAAAAGATTATCCGAATGGTTAAAATAGTATGGACTTCTCAAGCGATTGAAGACTTTGAATCCATTTGTCAATTTATTGAAAAAGACTCTCGGTATTATTCAAGTCTATTCGCAAATAAAATCTTTGAAGCTGTTGACGATATACAAAAATTCCCTCAAATTGGACGAATTTTACCAGAAAAAAATCAAGACAATATACGAGAAATTCTGTTGGGTAATTATCGTATTATTTATAGGCTACATGAATCTTTCTTGGAAATCTTATCCATTTACCATGGTTCACGGTTAATCAATCCTGAAAATTATTAGTAAGATATTTCCATCCATCTTTCCGGATAAGCCCGCGCTGATTTAATATGATCAGGGCGTCACGAAATTCAAGTATTCGGAGACCACAGGAAAACTTTCGCAGATTTCAGGCATCCGGCAAATGTCAACCGGCACTATTGAAGACACGCTTGGTTTTACATATGATGGTTCGTTACCAACTTCTGTTTCATGGAAAGGACCTGTGAACGGCAATGTGTCCGTGACTTACAACAATGATTTTCGGGTCACGTCCCAGTCTGTGAATGGCGGGAATACAGTGAATTACACGTATGACGACGACGGGCTGCTGACACAGGCAGGTGCGCTGTCGCTGTATCACGAACCCGTCAACGGCAGACTTACAGGAACAGGTCTTGGGAATGTTACGACCAATTACAATTATACGGCATATGGCGAGTTGAGCAGTTATTCAGCCAAATACAGCGGCTCGGATGTGTTCAGTTCGAGTTATGTGCTGGATGATATCGGCCGCATCACACAATTGACCGAAACCGTTTCAGGGCAAACCCACGTCTTCGATTATCAGTACGATCTCTCCGGCAGGCTGTGGAAAGTGGAGCACAACGACACCTTGATCTCCGAGTATTTTTATGATGACAATGGGAATAGAATTTTCTATATTTCGTAAGGCGACACCACTCACGGTGTCTATGATGATCAAGACAGAATGTTGAGTTATAGAAACTCGACTTATGGCTACAATGCCCGTGGTTCATTGCAGTTGCCGAACAATCTGCTGAATCCTTCATTACGTGTGATGATAAGTTAATAAAGAAATGCAGGGGACATGGTATTCATATTTCGGTGATGAATCCCATTGGGTTCTGCATGGAGGAAAATTTACAATGAAAAAGCAGGTTCTTATCGAAGAAGATAAGTTGATTCAAAAGGCAACCAATGTGTTAATGGAGAATTTTGGAAGCGTAGAAACCATACGATTTTTATCAATGCCTGTATATAAACGTGTTGAATCCGTGAAAAGACACCATGAATGGCAAAAAGGATTGTCCCGAGATATTTTCTTGGATGAAGTTTTTTCTTAACCAGGATAAAAATTTGTATTCAATTTATTTATAGCCAAATAAAATATGTCAACCTTTTTAATTTTTCAAATACAATACTAAACTCTATGTACAAGTCTTGTTTACCACCTCGGGCGGATACGTGGAACTGCTCGACTCTTCCACCATGAACCTGTTCGATCCGGACCGGTACGAGATGACATTGAAAAACGGGACCAAACTGGAGATTCTGGAAATCGACGGCCTGGAAAAACTGACCGACCGGAACGATAACACGCTTCAGATTGTCGGGGGGCAGTCAAAACCGGCCACTTAAGGGCACTTTAAAACCGGCCATTTTCAGAGCGATAAATTTCCCAAAATACTCATCATAAGATTTGGCCTATTTTTCACCAGATTCCCGAATTCTCAGAAATTCTGGAGAGGATTTGACAAAAGCATGATCCCAATTTGGGAATTTAAGAAAACAAAAAGCGATTTTCAAAGATCAGACAGAGAAAACAGACGGGTTGTTTTGCGATAAACAAGCGTCCGTTTCTTGTGAAGACTCACTTCACGGTTCTTTCACATCATCCGATTTAAAATGGTTCATGATGGACTTGATTTTTTTATTCTTGATTATCATGCATTATTGATATAAATTATTCTAAATATGAGTTCAAAGAGGACGCAAGATGAAAACGATTCATAAAGAAGCCGTATTGAAAGACGATGGGATTTTAACCATTCATGATCTTCCACTGAAAAAAGGCCAAAAGGTGAATATTCAAATTCACAGTCTCGAAGAAAATAAATCTTCAAAAAAATACCCGCTTCGCGGTTTGCCATTTAAATTATCTCAACCCTTCGATAGTGTATCAGAGAATGACTGGAATGTATTAAAATGATTATCCTGGATACGCATGCATGGATTTGGTGGGTACATGATGAAAGCAAATTAAGCCACAACCAGATAGAAGCAATAAAGAAAAATGAACAAGATACAATTGGTGTTAGTATCATATCAATATGGGAAATTGCCAAACTGGTAGAATACAAGCGATTAACCTTACCCTGCAAACTTTCAGAATGGATAGCGAGGGCGAAAAATTATCCTGGTATTGAAATACTTGATCTTACTGAAGAAATTATTCTCAATTCAACCCGCCTACCGGGAAGCTTCCACAAAGATCCTGCTGATCAACTTATTGTCGGTACGGCCAGAGTTATTGATTGTCCAATTGTTACATCGGATAAAAAAATTATTCAATATCCCCATGTGAAAACAATCTCTTGATTCTTATACATGTAATGTGCTAAATATCCCCGGGGTATCCGCGCTGAGCCGAACTACCCGGTGGGAATATACAACTTTGGTCGTGTGACAAAAAGCATTCTCCCGTTTTTGCAAGAAGAAAGTTTCACGTATGGTGTGGGACGGGTGGCCCTGACAGCGTGTGAATATAAAGGTTTTAGAATCGTGTGCCACGGTCTTTTGACTGTGGTTTTTTTATTTGATTTTCTTTATAATTAAGCGGGGGGTGAACAATATAACCCGAATGTGGGATTTTATTATCTTAGGGCTCGGGGTGGCCTGGAGAGTGTGAATAATTGTGACGAGCCAAATTCTGGTCATACTTTTTCCCAAATTAGCGATTATAAAAAAAGACCCATTTTTCTCCAGATTTCCAAATTCCTGAAAAATCTGGAGAGGATTTGACAAAAGCATGATCCCAATTTGGGAATTTGAGATAGAAAGAGATTTTCAAAGATCAGACAGAGAAAACAGACGGGTTGTTTTGCGATAAACAAGCGTCCGTTTCTTGTGAAGACTCACTTCACGATTCTTTTACATCATCCGATTTAAAATGTTTCATGATGAACTTGAACAGTCGCTTGTCCTTGATCTCAATATCATCTTCAAGAATAAGTTCGAGGGTTTCGGGTTTGTACCGGTTTCGGATCATTTCGAGAAAATGGTTGAGCAACATCATGCCGAAGATATTGTCCTGAAAGACCATGCAGAAAATCCCGTTAAAGAGGGCGGTTTTGTAAATGGCCATGTTTTGATGGCCGGACTTTTCGATTTTTCTCAAGGTCACTTCACTCATGATTTTGCTCCAGAAGCTGTTCGGTTTCGAACTGTACGCGCCAGTGAGGCTGAATGAGCACATGATTGACATTGTCCAGGTCGATTGATTCGATCTGCCGTCTGAACGCCTCCAGCATGCATCCCACGCACAGGTTTTTGGCTTTTCACAAGATGCCGTCCGCGGAACGGACAACTATGTTGGATCTCTCCCGGCCAAAAACATGCCGGAACAGGCTCTTTAAAAAGGGAGAAAAAAGTTGGTTGGGTGGCCCGGAGAGTGTGTTATATAAATTGTTAGCAGATGCACACAGATGAAATGATAGACTATGATGCCCAACAAAACCCGGCCAAATATGGCCAGGTTTTGTTGGGGTTGGCTTTGATATTGATTCGTGTTGAATTATTTGAATGGTTTGAGAATTTTAAAATGTCACTATGATTAACTCTTTTTTGTTCTGATTCTTAATCGATTGTTTTTATATACACAGAAAGCATTTTCAAGTACATTTCCATGCTGTTCAAGAATCTTTTAAATGATTTTTAGTTTTTTCGATGATGTGGCAGTTTCCAATCTGAGCAACAAAACACCGGAATGGTTCATGCCTGATTTATAAACAAGTTCTCCAAAATCTTTGTCCATTGTAACGAGTATTCTTTTCTCATTGATCGCAATTGCCATGATTTCTTTGTCTTCCATTGTTGGATCAATATCTCTGATGGCTTTTACATCATGACCATTTTCAGCCAGCCACATCTCGACTCGTTTACTGTCCCCCACATCAAAAACAAATTTCATATTGCAACCGGATAAACTCGTTCTTCATGAACAAGTTCGCTGGCATACAAAAGGGCTGCTTGAATATCCTGATATTCTAGTTCAGGATAATCTTCAAGTAAATCATTAAAAGTAACATCGTTTGCAAGCGCTACTAAAATTTGTTCTACAGTGATTCGAAGTCCTCGTATGGTAGGTTTGCCAACCATCACTTTGGGATTTGTTGTTATTCTTTCCAATAATAAATTATTTTCCATTGATTCACCTCTCATTAATTACATGATTTAATTTAGCATGATAACAGTAAAATGCAAGAAAGTATTGCATCGTTTCGATAGAAGCAATAACTTTTCCAAAGACGGCTCAATCATTAAATATCATTACGACACGATGGGCAACCGGACGGCGGTTAAAATTGGATCAGAAACAACAAGTTACACATTTGATGAGATGAACCGCCTGAAAACCGTGACCGACCCGGATGGCGGGATGACCACGTATGCTTATGATAAAAACGGCAACCGGGAAAGTGTGATTTATCCCAACGGCACGGTGGCGTAATATACGTATGATTCCTTGAATCGATTAACCAAGTTGTTTAATAGAAAAGCGAACGGCAGCCTGCCCGCCAATCTTGCTGGGCGGGATACTATTTCGTGTTATGAATATACGTTGGGTTTGGCCGGTAATAGAACGCGTGTTATCGAACATACGGGACGAACGGTGGATTATACCTATAATGACACGTACAAGCTGACAAGCGAAATCATCGATGAACCGGCGGGTGGCCAGGTTAAGAGAAAAATAAAATGAATATCGTGTGGCCTGTGTCCCCGGATTAAAGATTACCGGGACAGGCTTCAGAGCAGGCTGCACAGACTTAAGTGAATGCAGAGAGAACGTAAACAAATTGTCTGAACCGCAGATAAATGCTGATTTAATGATGAACCATGATACCCAACCCTGCCCAAATGTGGCCGGGTTTTGTTTGGATTGATTTTGATTAAGTAATTCTTAAAATTAACTGTGTACAAAATTCGTGTACAAAACGAAATTTCGACTCAATAAAAACAATAACATAACTCAATATTCATCATGCTTCGGGAGCATGAGGTCGTGAGTTCAAATCTCACCGTCCCGACCAATGTTCATTTGTAAATAAGCCCCTCTATTGTAAGGGGCTTTTTTGTTCCATGGGGAAATAGGGGTAATAGGGTAATATGGTAATTGGGGTGAACTATAATTTTTTTTCAATGATATCACTTTCCTCAGATACTGCTGCATCTCCAATTATATCCATTTTAATCCGGTGAAAGATGGTTTGTTCAAATCTGTTGCCGATTGGGATTGGTCTACCTTTTATAAATATGTTCGTCTTAGATATTATAACAGAAATTGGAAAATAGATTTGTTCTCCGGATTTTATCATTAATCCAACCAAGAGTTATCATTATCAGGAGCATGATTCCGAACGATGCTGTTCCTATTTTATCAGCATCAATTTTATTGTTTTAGAACCGGGGTCGGTGTCCAGTCTGCAGAAATATATACCGCTTGGCAGATCAGTTCCGTCGAATGCCTTCTGATATATGCCCGGTTTCTGGTTCTGGCTGACGAGGGTTTTTAAAGTCCGCCCCTGAATATCACTGATTCTCAGGGAGACCCATCCGTTGTCCGAAACAGTATACGTGATTGTAGTCACCGGATTGAACGGATTCGGAAAGTTCTGACAAAGTCCGAACGTTTCGGGCTGTTCAGCAGTCTCATCAACGAATGTCTCGGGCAGCTGATAGACGAGCACATCATCGTTGTAGGTGCTGTCCCCCTTGATTCCGCCATACACCTTGATCTGATGATTCTGTGCATCATAGTAAGAAGCCGCATCCATGAGCGCAAAGGGCAAATCCTCTTTTTTCGTCCAGGTCTCGGTTCCAAAATCGAAGAACCAGACATCGGCTATGGGCTCGAACCCTGCAGTCCCGTGATAGGCCAGACCGCCTATGACAAATGCACCTGCAGCCGCTTCCGATGCTTTCGCGCTCTTGAACATGCCGGTATTGGGAAGCTTAACAGCCGTTTCAGTGAGTGCGAAATCGGGCACCTCACCCTCAAGCTCTAGGATCTCCCATTTCAGATCCGCTTCATTAAGCTTAAACATCTTCGTTCCACCTGGAAATACCTTTAAAACATAATAGTATCCCTTGTATCTGAACATTCTGTGATCATAAAGCGGATGCGGTATTTTCTCTTTTTCTTCAAATGTGTTTTCTTTGAGGTTATAAGCCCAGGTTTCATCCAGATCATAATTAGGGAACAAGGTTCCCGGCGTTCCCTCAGGGGCCTGTCCTCCGGTCAGCACAACCGTTTCTCCATCATCGGATACTGCGACTGCACAGTTTTTTCTGGGGACGGGTTTCGGATCGGTGAGGGGAATTTCTTCCCATTTGTTCAGATCCGGATCATAACCCCATAAATCATTGAAGAGGGTTTCTTCTTCCGGATCTTCGCCGTTTTCATGGCCGGATCCGCCGAAAATGTACATTATGTCATCTGCAACCCAGGCCTCATGATCTTTACGCTCCGGCGGCAGCACGCCGTCTTCAGTTGTAACCAGGCTCCACTTTTCACTATTGAAGACATGCAGGTCATTGAACAGATCGGCGTTTGCATCTTCCCCGCCGAACATAACCACCCGGTCATCGCTCAGTTTGACGATGCTGTGCCCGGTACGTCTGCCGAACGGCCTGATTTCATTCACGGTACCCCACTCTTCTCCCAATACCGAAACTGCAAGCAGAAACAGCATCAGGCAGGGGATCATCCATGTTGATTTTTTAAGACTTTGCTTATTCTGTGACCATGGCATCTTTTTCCCTCCTTGTTCGATCGAACTCCTTTCCGGTCAGTTTAAATCGGAGTCCAGTTCCGGATTTGAATTATATTCTCTGGTGTAAAATAATATTTGTGAAACCGAATTTCGTCTGTGCCGGCCAGGTCAGACCTGTACAACCGTGCTATGTCAGCAGATCAACTGTATTGTATTTGCACAAGATCGGAAAGAACGTGAAAGAAATGTTCATTTCAGCCCTTCGCGGATCTCCATCAGAAATTTCACGGGTTCAAGATCGGAAGGATTCCGGATTTCAACGGTCACGCCTCTGATCTTTCCGTATTTTTTTACGGTTAAGAACATGTCCTTGTATTTTCCAGCGAGCGGGCTGGCAACGATGACGGGCTCGGCCTTGTCTCCGAAATAGAAGGTGGTCTTGAACTTATCCGGATTATTTTATGAATACCAGCTTTTTTATCTCACTGTAATCTCCGATATTCATTTTATAAAAATAAATACCGGAAGGCAGATTATTGCCCTGCCAGCGTATGCGATGCGTGCCCGCATTGACTATTTTATGATAAATGGTTTCAACATATCGGCCATTCACATCATACAACAGAATTTCAGCTTTTTTTCGCACCGGTGTTTCAAACTGGAAAATTGTTTCAGAATTAAATGGATTGGGATAATTCTGATTCAGATGATAAATGGTCGGCTGATTTGAGTGCATATCAACCATTGATAAATTTGTAATAATAACCGTTTCAAAATTAATGTAGGTTAATGTGTCGTTTCCTTCAATCACAAAATGCATACCGTCGTTTGTATAAGGCTGCCCTTTTGCGCTTAAATAGAGTGTGTCTCCCGTCATGTGTTCATGCCCGTTAATATATTGCAAAAAGGTATCAGGAGCAGCGTAGACAATATCGTCTGCAAGAGTACCTACAAAATATTCGAAATGAGAGTTCAGCATCACAGAATCTGTATCGGCGTTTACGATCTGCCATGTTCCGGATAATGTCAGATTCAACCTGATCCCTGTGGAATCAACAGAGAAGAGCAATGAATCGGTTCCTGCAGAATCCGTCACTGTATCAGCGCTTCCCGGATCCATACTGAAGATATCGTCGCCAGTATCACCCCAAAGAATGTCGTTGCCATGACTGCCTTCAAGCCTGTCGTTACCGCTTCCGCCTCGGAGAAAATCATTGCCTCCGCCACCTATGATAATGTCTTTACCACCCCCTCCCAGAATGGCATCATGACCCTCTCCGCCATCCATTAAAACATCTCCGCTTGAAGGATCTGATAAATCTGAATAATTCACATGATAACCATCATTCATCACATCGGGATTGGTCTGTGCGAATATTTTATCATCTCCGGAACCACCAAAGATCTCATCATTCCCTCCGCCACTTAATAATTTATCATCGCCCATGCCGCCGTCTATCAATTCATGAACGGCAGAGCCTGTGACCAAATCAGCACCTCCGTTTCCATCGACATGGATATTGAAAGGAACGCCTGGCGTCATGCTCAATAATTTTGGAAAATCAGAATAATTTAATGCACTTAAATCAATGATATCTGAGCCGGCACTGCCGTGAATATGTATGCGCCAGACATCCTTTGTTTCTACAGAATGGTTATTCGGCCAGAATACCCATTGGTCATTCACTTTCAGATATCTTTTTCCATTTTCTTCAACAATATTAAATTGCATGGATTCACCATTTGGATTTTCCAGGTAAATATTGAGAATACCCTCATTATCGAATTCCATTCGTAAAGCAAAGATATTCAGAGGAATGCATAGAATAATAATAGAAAAAACAAACCGGAAAAATAGAATGTCCTTTTTCATACAACACCTCCCTTTGGGAATTTATAAAATAAATTTAATTGAGAACCTATTCAATTAAGTCATTTTCCGGATTAGAATCAAGGATATATTTGCATGGACCTGATTTTTATAATCCATCTTCATTTTTCTAACGATTTATATGATCAAAATTCTGTGCAGTCAAGACTGGCTTATGTCGATGATTAATACAAATAAATAATTTATGTTGCTTTTTATGGTTCCAGGGTGTATATTAAAACGTTATATAATTGTACACTGTTTTTCAAGTTATTTGTTATAGTATTCAATGCGTCACTATTAACATTACATATATCGTGGAGAATAATGTAAGATTATTCGACGCGATTTTTTTTTGATCAGCTGAAAAAACGATGTACGTAACTGATAATTTATTTAAAGGATGAGTAAAATGGAAAAAGGAACAGTTAAATGGTTTAACGGCTCCAAGGGGTATGGCTTCATCAATAGAGAAGAAGGTGAAGACGTGTTTGTCCATTTCAATGCGATTATCGGCGATGGTTACAAATCGCTGGATGAAGGCGATGAGGTTCAGTTTGAAGTGGTACAAGGCCCCAAAGGGCTGCAGGCCAGCAATGTCTCAAAAATATAATTTTTAGAATTGAAAAAGTAGAAACCCGGCTGATTTTAGCCGGGTTTTTTTTTCGAAAAAATATGTCTGGATACATGTATCAGGTCGAATTCCCCTCTTGAATCACATACCTTGGGCAGTCAAATAAACTCTGTTACGTACAATCCATGAAAGGGTATCACCATGCATAATATGGTTATTCGATTCTTGACCACTTTTATGATTATGGCGCTGATTTCAACCTGTTCGAAAGATCGTTCAATTGTCGATCAATCCCCCCAGAACAATTCGGGGAAATACATCAACGGAAATTACCAGAGCCAGACCGTTGTTGATCACGAGGGGTATCATGCGCTTGCGAGCGTTCAGATTGTTCAAAACTGTATTGCGGTTGCGGACTGGCAAATTTACGATAATAACAGCAAACGCTTCTTCGACGAAACCTATGAAGAAGTGTATAAAGGAATCCCACTTTACCAGCAGCAATGCCGCGACAATATGGCGGGTATGGTGACATTCGGTCCCAGGCTGATCGAAACCCAGGATCTCAATGCAGTGGACAATATCACAGGTGCCACGTGGTGCTACAAGAAATTCAAGGAAGTGATGGAAATCACATTGAAGGATGCGTATAGAGATACCACAGGGCATAAGGAGAAATAAATAAAATTCACGCTTTGTATCATTATGCAATTGAATTATATTTGATTGTGCATTTGGATTCTCAATGGCTTCAATAAGAATCCGGGCGAGAACATGTATTCATTTTCTGTACAGTAAAATGAATCAATGCGATCGGCCTCCGCGATTTTATAAAATGAGGAAAAATAAATTGAGATATTTTTTAAAAAACGGTGAACACGCTACCTGAATATCGCTTTGATCCATGATAGCCAAATTGGAAAGGTTTGAATATGTCAAGATTATTGAATTATTTCTTACTCATAGCCTTGTTATTTATTTATTGTGATAAGAAACCAACTGGTCCGGAAGCAATGGATATTGTCAACTTTTACGGCAAGACATATCGGACAGTCAAAATCGGCGATCAGTGGTGGTTGGCGGAGAACCTGAAAGTCACAAAATACAGAGACGGCAGTTCGATATTGAATGTTACTGATCAGGAAAAATGGGTTTATATATCTACAGGTGCGTATTGCGCTTATAACAATGATGAAAGCAATGCAGACACTTACGGGTATTTATATAACTGGTATGCGGCAGTTGATCCTTTTAATATTGCACCGCGGCCGGCTGGCATGTGCCGACAGATGTAGAGTGGCGGACGCTTGTCGAATATCTGGGAGGTCCTTCCGTTGCAGGGGGAAACTAAAAGAATACGGAACTGTTCACTGGATGAGCCCCAACAAGGGCGCCACGGACGAGAGTGGATTCCGCGCGCTTCCGGCCGGTTGCTGGGGAGGTTCCTTCTTTTATCTGGGAAGCAGCGCTGTCTTTTGGTCAGATACTGAAAAAGATAGCATTAATGCATTTTCCTGGGGGATAAGTAATGAAGAATCAGTCGTTGTCCGGTATCCATTAAGTAAAATGTGCGGATTGTCTATTCGGCTTGTCAAGGATGATTGACAATGTGACTATTTTTTCATTGAAGATGTGTTAATCTTAAGAAGTGACGAAATTTGGATTACAGTCAACAATATTAGCATCGTCCAATACAATAATCAGGTGAATGTAATAATTAAAATTAAAATAAAGCCCCATTCAGATGAATGGGGCTTTATTGGTGCCGGGGGAGAGACTCGAACTCTCATGGACCGAAGCCCGGGGGATTTTGAGTCCCCTGCGTCTACCAATTTCACCACCCCGGCAGTGAAACATAATTTAATAAACTTTCTCTGAATGTCAAGAACAAAAAATCCGTCCGCATTTATTTGATCATATATAAAGTTTGCTTCTTTTTTTAAAAAAAACTTTTAATTCATCTTCTTAAGAAGAATAATAGGTGGATCTTCGATAAAATCTTGCTGATATGAAATGTTTTTATAACTAAAAAATATAAGAATCATAAAATGCATATAAAAATTTCTTGACAATGCACGTTCAAGTAATTATATTTATGTCAATAAATTGACTTATAGTCATATTATAGATGATAATTAAAAATATAACAGGCATTCATTATGGGAATTGCAGAACGAAGAGAACGGGAAAAACAGCAGCGGCAGCAGGATATTATCGATGCGGCTGAACGTATTTTTTTCAGCAAAGGCATTCAGCAAGCCACCATGGATGATGTGGCCAATGAAGCTGAATTGAGCAAAGGGACACTGTATCTCTATTTTAAGAGCAAAGATGAACTCTATCTGGCAATCACGCTTCGTGGCATTCAGATTATGACTGAAATGTTTCAGAAAGCGGCTCAGAATCCTGCGTCCGGGCTCGAGAAAGCATTTGCCATTGGAGCGGCATTTTTTACATTTGCAAAAAAATACCCGAACTATTTTGATGCAATCTCTCATTTTGAATTGGATGAACTGCAGTTTGATGACGGATGTGTATTGGCCTGCGAATGTTCTGAAGAAGGACAAGGGGCGCTCGATATTTTAATCGGTGCTTTAAAGCAGGGAGTAGAAGACGGATCCATTCGGGAGGATATTGATCCTGGTCGAATGGCAACCATCATGTGGGGCATGAGTTCCGGAATTATTCAGCTTGCGGCTCTTAAAGGAAAGCATCTGGAACAGGAGCATGGATTCAATATGAAGGGGATTGTAGAAGAAAGTTTTGAAGTATTCCGCTGTGCCCTGGAAAGGAAAGCCAAGCATGCGTAGAATCGAAGAGCATCAGGAAGAAACCATTTTTGATCTGGAATCCGCACAGGAATATTTCAATTCGGTGATCAAGAAATCAAAACTCTATCGTCCCATCATTCAACATATCAAACGATTGAATATCCGGGGTAAATATCTTGAATTGGGTTCCGGCCCCTGTGTATTGACGACACTTTTGGCAGAGACTATTCCGGATATTCATATCACTGCCATGGACATATCCCCATATATGACAGAAATTGCAAAGCAATATATTGCACAGAAACATTTAAATCATCGCATTTTGCCTGTTACCGGAAATCCGACAGATATCAAAGCATTGAATGCGTTAGAAACCTATGATTTTGTCTACAGCACCTATTCGATGCATCACTGGAAAAATGTGGCAAATATACTGAAAAACAGTTATCGTCGTGTTCGAAAAAACGGCAAATTGGTTATTGTCGATCTAAAACGCGTGCGGTGGTTATATTATTTGCCGGTGAAAAATCATTGGTTTTTCTCTTCCATTCGTGCGTCATATACATTAAAAGAGATTCAGGAAATCATGAAACAACTAAAAATAAATCATTATCAGATTGAGGAATTTTTTCCGTTTTCCCGTATGATTATAATTGATAAGTGATTGGATAAACTGCAGAAATCAGCGATGATCGGAGGATGATATGCGGCTTTATTTCGTTTTTGGGCTGTGTTTTTTACAAAGTTTCATGCTGTTTAGTCAGGCTTCAGTTTTAGATGAATACATACAAATTGCCTTAAAGCAAAACCTTGCCCTGCAGCAAAAGGAATTTTCTCTTCAGCAAAGCATGGCTGCCTTAAAGGAAGCACGAGGCATGTTTTTGCCATCAGTTTCTCTTGAAGCACGCTATTCCCGGGCAGGCGGCGGACGCGAAATCTCAATACCGGTCGGTGATTTGATGAATCCGGTCTATTCGGCATTGAATCAATTGTATACAGAATCAGGGAAATCCGCTGTTTTTCCTGAAAACATTCCCAATGTATCAGAACCGTTTTTACGTAAAAAGGAACATGAAACCAAAATTCGTTTCATCCAGCCTGTATTTCAGCCGGATATTTATTATAATTACAAGATTAAACAGGATTTATTGGACATTGAACGGGCATCCAGAGATATCTATGCCCGGCATTTGATTGCGGATGTGAAAACCGCCTATTTGAATTATTTGAAAGCAGTTCAAATTGTAACACTTTTCAAAGCAACCGAATTGCTTCTTCAGGAAAATCAAAGAATCAGCCGGAGCCTTTTTGAAAATGAAAAAGTTACCCAGGCTGTTGTGTATCGAGCAGAAGCGGAACTGCACGCATTTCATCAACAGCAGGCAAATGCAGAAAAAAACCGGGATCTGTCCCGAGCCTATTTTAACTTTTTATTGAATCGCCCTCTGGAGACATCCATCCAAAGTTCACATTCACTGGGAGAAGTTGTAAGACAATCATTTGTTACGGAAGAGGCAGAACATCAGGCCATCAGCCAGAGGGAAGAACTGGTTCAGCTGAAGAAAGCCATTGAAATTGCAGATCATCAAACCGGATTGGCGCGTTCCGGTTTCCTGCCTGGAATTATAGCCGTCCTGGATTATGGATATCAGGGGGAGGAATACCAGTTTGGTCCTCAGGATGATTACTGGATGGCAAATCTGGTTGCCAGCTGGAATTTGTTTCATGGCTTTCAGGACAAATATAAAATCGATCAGGAAAAATATCAAAAAAAGCAAAGGCAGATCCAATTGGAAGCGTTGAAAACACAAATAATGCTTCAGGTCAGAGAAATCTGTCATAATCTGCAGGTCGCCTTGAAGAATATCGAAGCTGCAAATGCAAGAAATAAAGCTGCGCGTAAATCATTTCGTATTGTCAGCCGTCAGTTTCAGGAAGGCATGGCCTCTCATATCGAATTTATTGATGCTCGTAATGCCCAAACCCAGTCAGATGTGAATGCCATTGTCGCTCAGTATGATTATCTCATTCAATTAGCGGCATATGAAAAAATTACAGCAGATTATCCAATCAAGGAGATGGAATAAAATAAATAATACAATCATCGATGACCGTTTATTAACAGTCATCCGAAAATGAAACGGAGAGGGCTATATGAAAAGAGCATTATTGATAATCGGGATTGTCATGATCACATTGGCCGGATGTCGGTCCAATAAATCGGCAGAAAACAGAAAAGAACAAAAAATACCCGTCAAGATCACTCAGATTAAGCGAAAGTCTGTGTCTTTACCGATTTGCGGAACCGGCACACTTTCCGCCATGGAAGAGTTCAAGCTGTCATTTAAAATTGGCGGGATCGTCAATCGGCTGCTGGTCAAAGAAGGGGATTGGGTCACCCGGGGGCAGCTTCTCGCTTCTCTGAAGCTGGATGAAATCGAAGCCCGGACCAGTCAGGCGCGAAGCGGATTTGAAAAAGCAGCGCGTGATTATCAGCGAGCAAAAAATCTGTATGCGGACAGTGTGGCGACTCTTGAACAGATGCAGGACGCAAAAACAGGCATGGAAGTGGCCAAGGCACAGCTTGAGATTGCCGAATTCAATTTGAAACATGCGAGAATTATCTCACCCGAAAATGGCAGAATTTTAAAACGGCTGGCTGAACGCAATGAGATGATCAGTGCCGGATATCCTGTTTATTTATTCGGCAGCGGACAAAAAAATTGGGTGCTGAAAGTGGGATTGTCTGATCGAGATATGATTCGCTGCCAGCCAGGCGATTCCGCAACGGTTGAAATAGACGCTTATCCGAATCAAATTTTTACAGCCAAGGTTCAGGAAATTGCGGGCGCTCCTAATCCGATGAGCGGATTATATGAGCTGCAATTGAAACTCGATCCTGTCAATGTCCCCCTCATGACCGGATTTGTGTGCCGGATGGTACTTTATCCAAAGGATCAAACCATGCATACGATTATTCCAATGGTATCTCTGGTAAACGGTAATAATCATTCCGGAGAAATATTTACAGTTCAGGATAGTGCTGCAGTTCAAATTTCCGTATCGGTTGCCTTCTTATCCGGAGATCAGGTGGTTCTGAATGATTCATTGGAAGACATTGATATTGTAATCACAGAAGGCGCATCCTATTTAAAAAATGGATCGTCTTTAGAGATCGTCTCTGATTAGGAATAACGATTTTATTTATGACAATTCAACATCCATGATATATAAGGATAATATATGAAGCTTCCTAAATTTGCCATAGAAAACCATCAGTTTACCATTGTTATGGTTTGTCTGCTGGTTCTGTCCGGTCTGGTTTCTGTGATTACCATGCCGCGGTCTGAAGATCCACAGGTGACACCGTCAGGATCGTCGGTGATTGTCGTTTATCCGGGTGCCAGCCCGTCAGATATCGAACAACTCATTGTGGATCCGATCGAAGAAAGCCTCAATACACTGGAAGATATTAAGGAACTCAGTTCAGAATCATCCGATAATATAGCCAGCATCGGCATTGAATTTGCCGGTGGCAGCGATCCTGATGAAAAATACGCGGATGTTGTTCAGAAAGTGAACAGCATCCGCGATCAATTGCCGGACAATTTATTAAGTCTCGATATTATCAAATGGAGCATTTCCAATGTGGCGATTTTTCAGATTGCACTGATGTCTGAAACCGCCGACTTTTATGCATTGGAAGATGAAGCAGAACGACTGAAAAAAGAATTGGAAAAGGTAAATGGAATTAAAGAAGTCGAATTATATGCCATTCCGGATAAAGAGGTGCGCGTTTCCATTGATTTGGCCAAACTGGCCCTTTACCGGATTCCATTGACTCAGGTTATGGGAGCAATTCAGGATGCAAATGCGAATATTCCCGGCGGATTTGTGGATATCGGCCAAAAACGGCTCAGTGTGAAAACCAGCGGTTCATTTCGATCGCTCGATGAAATTCGAAATACAGTCATTTGTTCGGTTCATGGGAAGCCTGTTTTTTTAAAAGATGTGGCAGAGGTGATGTTTGATTCAGCGGACATATCATATATTGCACGGGTCAACGGAAACCGTGCTGTTTTTATCACAGCCACGCAAAAAGAGCAAACGAATATTTTCTGGATCAGCAGTGATGTAAAAGAGACAATCGAAACATTCAGGAACACACTACCGGAATCGATGCGCCTGAGCGTGATGTTTGATCAGTCGAAAAGTGTATCGCACCGTGTCAGCGGATTTTTTCAAAATTTGTTTTTTGGGATTCTGCTTGTCGGTGTCATTATCTTTACAGCTGTTGGATCGCAGGCAGCGGTTATTGTTATGATGGCCATTCCGTTTTCCATTCTGATCGGCATTGGTTTTGTCGATATGAGCGGATACGGATTACAGCAGATGACGATTGCCGGTATGGTCATCGCTCTTGGTCTGCTCGTAGATAATGCGATTGTGGTCACAGATAATGTGACGCGGTTTATGAAAATGGGGTACAACCGGAGTGAATCTGCGATTTTAGGAACGTCTCAGGTTGGCTGGGCTGTCGTCAGTGCTACAACAACGACTTTATTGGCTTTTATTCCGATTATGATGATTCAGGATAACACGGGAGAGTTTATCCGCAGTATGCCGATGACCGTGGTTTTTACACTTTCGGCATCTCTGCTTCTTTCATTGACACTCACACCTTATTTATCAGAGAAATTTATTAAAGTATCCGTCGGACACCATGAACGACCACTGCGGCGCTGGCTGAATTATCTGATTGCTCGGGTCTATCGTCCGATGCTCAATTACGGATTAAAACGGCCATGGCGCCTTCTGGGTATGATTATGGCGTTTTTTATCATTTCCCTGATGCTTGCCCGGTTTTTTATCGGGGTTAGTATGTTTCCAAAAGCAGAAAAACCTCTTTTTTATATCAATGTGAATTGTCCGGAAGATACGCATATCGAACAAACCGATAGGGTGATCCGGCAGGTTGAAAAAGAAATCAGTGCATTGCCGGGTATTCGTTATATTATCTCCAATGTCGGATTCAGCAATCCTCCTTTGTATTACAATATCATGCGTGAAAGAAACAAGGCATCTCACGGGCAAGTAATTGTCATACTTGAGTCGTTTCACCGGAAAAGGTTTGAAGCAATGCTGAATTCGCTTCGTCAAAAATTTAAAATGTTCCCTGGTGCGAAAATTGAGGTTAAAGATTTAGAGCAGGGACCGCCAATGGAAGCGCCGGTTGCAGTTAAATTAATGGGCGAAAACATGACCATTTTAAAAGACTTGGCTTCCGATATTGAGGACATTATTCAATCACAGAAGGAAACTGTCAATGTTCGCAATCCGTTAAGCACGACGAAATCGGACTTAAAAGTTCATATTCATCGCGAGAAGGCAGGCATGCTGGGTGTGCCGCTTTCTGAAATTGACCGGACGGTCCGAACAGCAATTACCGGGATTCCAGTGACTGAATTTCGTGATGAAAATGGTGAAGAATATGATATTGTTATTCGTCTGCCAATCAGTGGAAGACCGTCACTATCCGATTTTGACCGAATTTATGTCCATTCATTATCCGGAGCGGCTGTTCCGCTAAGCCATGTGGCCTCAATTGAATTCTCCAGCAGTCCGCTGGAAATCGAGCATTTCCAAATGGAGCGGTGTGTCACGATTACCGCTGATGTTTTCAGGAGGGCTTCTGTGGCAAACGTGACAAAAGAAATCATCGGCCGGTTAAAAAAGTACCCCTGGCCAAAAGGCTATTCCATGTATATTGGTGGTGAGCAGGAAAACCAGCAGGAATCATTCGGGGGTATGATGAAAGCCGTTGTGATTGCATTAATCGCCATATTTGGCGTCCTTGTGCTGCAATTTCGGTCGTATTTGCAGCCTGTGATCGTTTTTGTGGCCATTCCACTGGCTATAATAGGATCCATTCTTGCATTGCTGATTACAGGAAATACATTTTCGTTTACTGCATTTGTCGGTATAACAAGTCTCGTCGGTATTGTTGTTAACAATTCTATCATTTTGGTCGATTATACCAATCAACTCCGAAAAGATGGTAAAAAAACCATCGATGCCATTCGCGAAGCCGGAGAGACACGATTTATTCCTATTATTTTAACAACACTGACCACTGTGTGCGGATTGTTGCCTCTGACTTTAGGAGGAGGAACGATGTGGGCCCCGATGGGATGGAGCATTATCGGAGGATTACTGGTCTCAACATTTTTAACCCTCGTTGTTGTGCCGGTGTTATATCAGCTGCTGTCCACAAAATTATATGTGATGGTAAATAATAATACTCACTAAGACCGGTAAAAAAAGCATTGAACGAGGTGGTCAATGATGCCATATTTAAAACGGAAACGCGGGATATGGTTATTTTAAAGGATATCAAAATTGAATTAATGTGTTAACATCATCTTCTGCCTTTTTAATTAAAATTATTGCATTCAATACGATAAAGCCATTGACAATCAAGGCTGAAGACATTAAATTAAATTTCCAAAAAGAGGTAAAGGAATCTATTTGTGAAATTCAACTGCAAATTACACTGGAGCAAAGAGAAAAAAAATCGTGTTGTTATTATTTTTTTATTGATTCTTTTCATTGGCCTGGCTCTCAATTGTGGTTTTACGTTATTCCCCTCCTGGGATCTTGAATCACAGCATGTTGTTACCGTTAATATTCAACGGGGAATGAATCCTGTTCAAATTGCTGAATTGCTATATGATCGTCATGTGATTAAAAGTAAAAAATCATTTGTATGGGGGGCAAGGTTGCTGGGTGTTTCTCGCCAGCTTCAAGCCGGACGATACTCATTCGATGGCCGAATCAGTAATTATGGGATATTAAAAAAATTAGCGGCAGGAAATGTTCTTACAGAACAGATCACATTTTTTGAAGGGATACAGTCGACCCAAATTGCTTCGATTATTCAAAAGAAAATGAATATTGACTCCATTGAATTCATGAATTTGGTCAATCATTCTGAATTTGTAAGATCTCTTGGTATTGCATCTGACAGACTGGAAGGATACTTATTTCCGGATACATATCAATTTCATACAGATGCCACAGCAGAAGAGATTATTGAACGCATGGTCTATCAGTGGAGACATCAGTTTAACGATTCACTGGTTATGCGCGCTCTAAAGATGAATTTTACTGTCCACGAGGTCATGACTCTGGCTTCCATTATCGAGGGAGAAGCGGTTCTGGATTCAGAAAGACCCATTATCGCTGCAATTTATCTCAATCGATTATACAGGGGTATGCCACTTCAGGCCTGTCCCACAATACAGTATTTACTGCCGGAAGGCCCCCGGCACCTTTTAAAGAAAGATCTTGAAATTGATTCTCCTTATAATACATATCGATATGATGGACTTCCGCCCGGACCTGTCAATAATCCGGGAATGAAATCCGTTTTCGCCGTATTAAATCCTGCATCGGTGAATTATCTTTATCTGGTAGCCAATGGAGACGGAACACATACATTTTCAAGAACCATGGATGAGCATTTAAAAGCCAAGCGACGTTTTGACCGCATCCGGAGATTTTACCGACAGTAAGAAATTCGATAAAACAACATATCATCTTAATTTATTACAGAATTTTTGATTTCATTGCTGATCAAGAAATCTTGGCAATGATTTACAGAAGGTTGTCAATTTACTGACCAACATTACAATACGAAGGAACCATCATTGGGCGCTTCTGCATTCTCTCTTCAAGTACTGAATCCTGAACAATCCAAAGCCGTCACTGCAACAGAAGGACCTGTTCTTATCTTGGCTGGTGCCGGAAGTGGCAAAACACGGGTGCTGACTTACCGGATTGCATATTTAATCCGGGAAATGGGGATTTCTCCCCAGTCAATACTTGCTGTTACTTTTACCAAAAAAGCGGCGATTGAAATGCGGGAACGCATTCAAAAGCTGATCGGAGAAGTACACGGTATATGGATCGGTACCTTTCATTCCTCATTTGCAAAAATATTACGATGGGAATCGGCAGCCATTCAATATTCTCCGAATTTTGTGATTTATGACACCGACGATCAGAATCGTCTGATAAAAATGATTATGGAGGAGCTGAATGTCCCTGCCACCCGTTTTCATCCAAAAGCCGTTCAAAGTGCGATTAGTCATGCAAAAAACAGTTTGGTTGATCCGGAGGATTATTTTAATCAATCCGGCAGTCCTTTTCAAGAGGCGGTTATTCGGATTTATCCGGAGTATCAGAAGCATTTACGTCAAAATCATGCGTTCGATTTTGACGATTTAATTACTGTACCCATTCAAATTTTCAAGCAGCATCCCCATATTCTCGAAAAGTATCAGGATCGTTTTGAGTATGTTCTGGTTGACGAATATCAGGATACCAATAAAGCTCAGTACGAACTCATTCGATATGTGTCCCAGAAGAAACGAAATCTTTTTGTCGTTGGCGATGACGATCAGTCCATTTACGGCTGGCGTGGGGCAGATATCCACAATATTCTGAATTTTGAGTCTGATTTTCCTGAAGCCAAGGTTTTTCGGCTGGAACAAAATTATCGATCAACAAAGAATATCCTCGCGGCTGCGCATTCAGTGGTCTCGAGAAATCAGGGCAGAAAAGTAAAAAAGCTATGGTCTGAAAATCCGAAAGGCGAAAAAATCGAAATTTGGGAAGTCGATGATGATCGGGAAGAAGCATATAAAGCTGTGGAGAAAGTTCAGGAAGAAGTATTCAAAAATAAACGCTCCTTCCGTGATTTTGCGATACTTTATCGGACCAATGCCCAGTCTCGTTCATTGGAGGATGGCCTTCGTCGCAGCGGCATCAGTTATATTATTGTCGGCGGTGTTCGATTTTATGACCGCAGAGAAGTGAAGGATGTTTTGGCCTATATGAAACTGATTGTCAATCCAAGGGATACGGTCAGTTTAAAACGGATTATTAATTATCCAGCACGCGGTATCGGAGACGCTTCTTTGAGGAAGGTTGAAAAATGGAGCCGGGAAAATGAGAGACCATTGTTTGCGGCATTGGCTTATATTGATGAAATTCAAGGGCTCTCCTCCCGGGCCAAAGCCGGCATCAAATCTTTTCATGATTTAATCGTCAAATACACAGCGTTAACGAATAAAATTTCGCCTGCGGAATTAACGCATACTCTGGTCGAAGACAGTGGTATTTTAAGACATTATAAGGAAGATATGTCACCGGAAGGACAGATGCGTATTGAAAATATCAGTGAGTTGTTGACGGCCATCCGGGATTATACAGAAGAGACGGAGAAACCCTCGATTGCAGGTTTTTTAGAAGAAGTCTCTCTCGTAAATGATGTGGATCAGTGGAACGATAAAAGTAATGCAATTACATTGATGACGCTGCATTCAGCAAAGGGACTGGAATTTCCGGTTGTTTTTATTACCGGAGTGGAAGAAAATTTATTTCCGCTTTCAAGAAGTGTTGAAAAAAAAGAGGATCTGGAAGAGGAACGTCGTCTTTTTTATGTGGGGCTGACCCGGGCGAAAGAAAAAGTGATCCTTTCATGGGCACAGAATCGACGGCTCTATAATAATATCGAAGCCCGGCTGCCTTCACGTTTTTTGGATGAATTGGATGAAAGTGCTTGTGAATTTATTTCATCCAGGTCCATACGATCAATGTCCGATTTATATGAAACAGCCGATCGGGAGTTCAATGATGCTATGCCGGATTATGAGTCCTTTTCGCAAGAGACGGGTTCCGGACGTCTGCTCGCTGGACAATGGGTTTTGCATGATATGTTTGGAAAAGGACAAATCCTTAATGTTCAGGGATATGGAGAAAAGCAGATGGTTACGGTACGTTTTAAAAACGGCATACAAAAAAAACTGATCGTTAAATATGCAAAGTTTAAGTCCATTGTTTGAAATAAAAAAAACTTGTGATACTGAGAAAAAATGATTATAATTCATTTCACACTGCGATTCGTTAAATTTTTTATCGAATCTCTAATATCGGTTTGAGTTGAATCAATATTTTCTATCTGATTGAACACTTCTTGAAGGAAGTTTTTCCAGTTACCGGGCCGTCGATTGATTGCCTCAATGATTTGCATACACTCTAATTGTGTCAGGTTGTTCTTTTTAATGATAATCAGAGCTGAATCTTTATATGCAGGTGATGCTTGGCCGAGTCTTTCCTGAAGATACAATAAATCAATATAAGCATTGATAAATTCAGGTTTTGTTTGATAGGTGACGGTTTCGTGCTTTTTATTGCAGCTTCCCAGTGAAATAAGCATTACCAGTATGATTTTACAACTGTTTTTCATTGCGAGCTCCATGGAAGTATACATTCATAAGAAAATAAAAACTTGCATTAAAATCAAGCGGTAACTATTTTACGGATATCTTTGAAGAAAAAATTAGATTTGAAAGAATAGATTGAATGATGGATTTATGGGTTGATCTGCATGTCCATACGTACTACTCTGATGGTTTGTTGAGTCCTACGAAAATGGTTCAGATGGCAAAGGAGACTGGATTATCGGCGATAGGTATATGTGACCATGATACAATCAATGGATTAGAAGAAGCACAGAGTGCAGGGCAGCTATATGGTGTTGAGGTGGTACCGGGTATCGAATTAAGCAGCCAATATAAAGGGCGGGATCTGCATATTCTTGGATATTATTTTAATTCTGAAAATTCAGATTTGATTGACTATATGGAGCGATTTTGCACAGAACGATACAGACGTGCTGCAAAAATGGTTGTTAATCTCAATCAGGACGGGGTGCATATTCGTATGGATGATGTTGAAGATAAAGCGCAGGGCAATTCTATCGGCAGGCCTCATATTGCGGAAGTGTTGATGGAAAGAGGATATGTTGAAACATTTCAAGAGGCGTTTCATCGGTATATCGGATACGGAGCGGATTCTTATGTTGAAAAGTATAAATTACAGCCGAATCAAGCCATTCAGCTGATTTCAAATGCCAAAGGTCTTTCAGTTTTAGCTCATCCAGGACCGATCATCAGTGATGAAATGATTATTGACCTGATTAAAATGGGTATCGATGGAATCGAAGTGATTCATCCCAATCTTAATCAAAAACGTACCCAGCATTTGATGGAAATTGCCCAGACATACGGATTATTAATTTCGGGAGGATCGGATTGCCATGGAGGCCGTACCGGTGAAATATGTATGGGTAAATATAATGTGCCGTATTCATTTTTAGACACAATCAAGTCGAAGAAATCTTGTATGGATGCCGCATGAACCGTTCTGCCGAAAAATTATATGACGCAACCGTTTATCATCCCAAGATCAAGGATTGGCCCGAGGAAGAACGACCGAGAGAGAAATTGATGAAACACGGTCCGGCATTATTAACAGATGCAGAACTTGTAGCCTTATTAATAGGATCAGGTTCGGGAGGAGTGACGGCCGTCGATGTTGCCAAGCGTCTCATTCTGGACTATTATTCACTGGCGGAATTGGCGGAATGTAATCTGGCCGAATTATGCCGGATGAAAGGTATCGGATTTGCTCGGGGGGCCCGTTTAATGGCCGCTTTTGAAATTGGCAGACGAATCGAATGTTGTCAGTCAGGTCATGAAATGAAAATCAATACTCCCAAGGATGTAGCGGGATTTTATCAGCCAGCCCTTCGAACGATAAAGCAGGAAATATTCAAGGTTATCCTCTTAGACAGCGGCAACCGTATTATTCGTGATATAGACATCACAAAAGGCACATTAAATGCAAGTCTTGTGCATCCAAGAGAAGTATTTAAAGCCGCTGTCGATCACTTGGCTGCCGGTGTGATTCTATTACACAATCATCCTTCCGGCGAGGCTTATCCATCTTCACAGGACAAAGCAATGACTGAACAACTGGTTCAGGCCGGTCGTGTGCTGGGTATTCCTGTGATGGATCATCTGATTATTGCAAAGACGAATTTTTTCAGTTTTGCCAATGAAGGATTAATTTAATTTTACGAGCTGGAGAAAGCCAATGCGTTTTGATAAAGAAATCATTGATAATGTACTTATTATTCGTGTTCATGAATCTCAAATAACCATGAGCGAAGCACCCGATGTTAAGACAAGTTTTTTAGCCATTATGGCCGGGAATGAAGACTGTATTTTGCTAAATATGAAAGAAGTGAAGAAAATGGACAGTACCGGTTTGGGTGCACTTTTATTTGGAATTCGCCAGGCTGAGCAGCATGATAAGGATTTTTATGTGTGCGAACTCAACAGTAAAGTTCAGTTTCTGATACGGATTGCACGGTTGGAAGAGGTTATTGACGTATTTGAAACTGAAACAGAAGCCCTGGCCGTTTTAAATGAAGAGAGGGGCGATGACTGAAATTTTAAGTGAGGCCGTCCTCCTTCCTGCCCTATCCAAATGTCAGTTTATAAAAAAAATATATACATTTCGAGAAATTGATTCGACCAATGATTTTTTAAAAAGACTCTGTCTTCGTGAAAAAGCTCCCGAAGGGACGTTTGTATATGCCGAAAAACAGACAAGAGGACGGGGGCGGTTCAGCCGAGTTTGGGATTCACCGGAGGGAAAGGGCCTTTGGTTTTCATGTTTATTTCTTCCGAAGGATTCATTGCTGAATGAGATGGAATGGACCCAATTGGGAGCAAGAGCTTGTCAGAATGCCATCAATGAGTTATTTCATCTTCCGTTGAATATCCGTTGGCCCAATGATCTGTTTTTCGCAGAGAAAAAAATTGGGGGTATACTGACTGAACCGGTTCGCAAAGGTGATATTATTCAACGTGTAGTAATGGGAATCGGGATAAATATTAATCAGGATAAAAAAGATTTCCATGACTCAATTAGAGACCATGCTGTTTCATTGAAAATGGTGTTAAAACAAAATATCAATAGAGTTCAGGTGCTGGTACAAATTGTTCAGCAATTGGAAAAGGATTACCTGCATGGAAGCGATTGATAGGATACCCCATTATAAAAAAGTAAAATATTTTTAATGGAGAGAATCAGGTGCTGCTTGTCATTGATATTGGAAACACCGAAAGTGTACTCGGTATTTATACAAAGGAAGCGCTGAAGACAACATGGCGAATTTCAAGCCAATCGTCTCGTACCTCTGATGAATGCTGGATTTTATTTAGGGCCTGGTGTGAAAATTCAGGCATTGATTTTGCAGCTTTTACTGGAGTTGTTCTATCTTCGGTTGTGCCTTCATTAACTGCTGTATTTCAGCAGATGGTTTTAAAGTATCTTGATTTAGAACCAGTTCTTGTTACATCCAAAATTGACACGGGAATTCAAATTCAATATAAGGTACCGGAGCATGTGGGGGGCGATCGTATCTGCAATGCAGTTGCGGGTGCAATGTTGTATGGAACCCCCCTTATCGTAGTCGATCTGGGAACTGCAACAACGTTTGATGTCGTATCTTCAGATCGGGTATATTTGGGAGGAGCCATCGCATTGGGGCTGATGGGAGCATCCAATGAACTGCATCGCGTCGCTGCCAAACTGCCCCGGGTTGATCTTGTTTTTCCAAATGCAGTTATAGGAAAAACAACAGAGGAAAGCATACAGTCCGGTATCCTATGGGGTATGGTCACACTGATTGATGGGATGGTTGAAAAGATCATATCTGAAATGCATTGGAATCAAGTATATGTTGTAGGTACCGGGGGAGCTGCATCGCTCATTGCCGGACGTTCAAAAACAATTCAACATGTGAATTCTGTCTTAACACTTGAAGGAATGAGACTGATTTATCATCGATTGCATGGACAACAATAGAAAGGAGAATATATTCATGGCTGTAGTGAAAGATGTAAATGAAACCGTTTATAAGATTATTGGTTCCTGTATGGAAGTTCATAAAGCATTGGGACCCGGTTATCCTGTGGAAATGTACAAAAAAGCCCTGGCTGTTGAATTTGCAGAACGAGAATTGGCCGCAGTACAGGATCTGTCGGTTGAAGTGGTTTTCAAGGAAAATTTAATCGGTACGCTTGTGATTGATTTTGTCGTAGGTGAAAATGTTATTGTAGCATTACGATGTAAGGAAGAATTGAAGGATATTGAAATTCAACAGATTCTCCGCTGTTTACCTTTAGCAAAGGCTTCCATGGGATTGCTGGTGAATTTCGGTAATATAAAAATTCAATACAAGCGAATCCTTCCCAGCCGGCAGGGTCGTATTGATATTCGTAAAGAACCTTCAATTGGTGTGGCCGCCTATCGAGAAATGGGCAAAACCCGTGAAGGTAATCCTATCATCTGATTCTATTTTCTTGACCACTTTTTTAATGTGCCTCTTTTTAAGTACACAATGCATGTGTCAATAGAAGAATCGGACAAATTTAAGGGGATATGAATGTGAGGTCCGAGCGATGAAGTATATAATGATGAATAAAAAGACCGTGTTTTTTTTGTTTTTGTGGGGATTAATATACATATTTGTAGGATTATATTCACAACAGTTACCTCAGGTTCAGGGATACGTTAATGATTTTGCAGATATCATTTCGTATAATTATGAAAACGAGATGAATCAGTTGGCCAATGAAGTGGAGCGGAAAACCGGTGTCCAAATCGCTGTTGTGACCGTCAATGAGATGGGCGGAACGAATGAATATGAATATGCCGCCCGATTGTTTAAACAATGGGGTATTGGACATCAGGGACGTGATAATGGACTGTTGATTCTGGTCGCTGTTGAAGAACGGCGTGTTCGAATAGAAACAGGATATGGTATCGAGCCTATTATTACTGATGGTAAAGCCGGTGAAATTTTGGATAATTATGTTGTGCCATTCTTGAAACAAGGTGATTATGGACAGGGATGCTTTCAAGGGTTACTTGCTGTCGCAAATGTGATTGCCAAAGAAACCGGTGTGGAAATTACAGGGACCTCAGCCAAACAACGCCAAGTCAGAACAACTCGCAGTCGTGGAGCTGGCAGTTGTTTTCCCATCATTGTCATAGTATTGCTGATTATTTTAACACGGGGCCGAATTATTCCCTGGCTGTTTCTTTTATCTCTGGGCGGCGGGAGCAGAGGCGGCGGATTTGGAGGAGGCAGTTTCGGAGGGGGATTTGGAGGATTTGGAGGTGGCATGAGTGGGGGTGGCGGTGCTTCAAGAGGATTTTAACTGGTATGGAGGACCAATGATGGAACAAAAGCAAAAATTAAATCATATATGCAGTCACTTTTCGAAACAGATTCACACGGTTTTTGATGATATTGTATCTGTGATTCTTTATGGCAGTGCAGCGACCGGAGAGTATGATCCGAAAAAATCTGATGTGAATTTTTTAGTGGTTTTGGGCAATTCGGGCATTCAGCGTTTGGATAAGGTTCATCATTTCGTCAAGGATTGGAAAAAACATAAAATCAGTCTTCCGCTTTTTGTGACTCAAACATATATTCAAAATTCTCTTGACAGTTTTCCCATTGAGTTTCTTAATATGCAATCCGCCTATCAACTGATCGACGGAGAGGATGTACTCAAAGATTTGAAAGTGAGTAAAAAAGATCTGCGACTGCAGTGTGAAAGAGAACTCAAGGGAAAGTTACTTCAGCTGAGACAGGGATTTATACATACCAGAGGCAGTCGTAAGTCGCTTCAATTTCTGATTTCTACATCCATTGTGACCTTTGTGTCTATTTTTAAAGCCCTTTTATATTTGAAGGATCTGCCTGTTCCGGAAAAGAAAGTGGATGTTTTACTGAAAGCCTGTGATGCATTTGACGATATCGACCGAAATCTTTTTGAAATGCTTCTGCGCATACGCCAGGGTGAAGTAAAAAGATCAAAATCAGAACTTGAATTAATTTTGCAACAGTACATCCAATCGATTGCTAAGTTGAGTGAGACTGTGGATAAAATGTGAGTGACTATGACAAGACTTATAATGCTCAATTGCCATTAAAAAACGAAGAAGTATATAGTGATTTTGCCAGTGAGTTTCTGCTGAAGTAAAATAAGATTGTATAACAAAATAAAATTTATTATAATGCATAAATTACAGATCAATGGGTGTAATATCTTCATTGATACTTGATGATATTATCCTTTACAACAAGTCGATTGTCAAGTGAAGATTCATTTAAAACGAAGGTAATTCATAGAAGTCAGGAGGAAAGTATGAGCAAGGCAGGAAAAATTGGCTGTGCAGTGTTGGTTGTTTTAGCCCTGCTGGTAATCATTGGATTTATCAGTGTCAAGAATATATATAATGGCTTTGTACGTGGTCGGGAGGCTGTGGACGGGGCATGGGCTCAAGTGGAAAATGTCTATCAGAGACGATATGATTTAATTCCGAATCTTGTGGAAACCGTGAAAGGTTATGCTTCCCATGAACGGGAAACCCTTCAGGCAGTGACCGAAGCGAGATCCAAAGTAGGCGGGGTTACTCAGTTGGATGCCAATAATTTAACACAAGAGAATCTGGCTAAATTTCAGCAGGCCCAGGCTGGATTAAGCAGTGCCCTGCAACGCTTGATGGTCGTTGTTGAGCGTTATCCCGAATTGAAAGCCAGTCAGAATTTTATCCGGTTACAGGATGAACTGGCGGGCACAGAAAACAGGATTTCGGTGGAAAGACGCCGGTTCAACGAATTGGTACGATCCTATAATGAAAATCTTCGAATATTTCCCAATACCATTTTTGCCGGGCTTTTCGGATTCGCTCCCAAACCATATTTTAAAGCAGAAGAACAGGCCCAGACTGCACCGAAAGTTGAATTTTAGTAAATTTTCAGATCCGGGATCAATAGAGGGATTTTCAACTGTTTTATTGTGTATGGACCATTTCAATTAAGATTGATGATTTCGAAACAATCAAAGAGGTCAGTCTGTATGCTTTAAAGAACTTTGTAAATCACAATTTTTCTATGTGATTTTCTATTTTTCTTAAGCGTGCAGCAAGATATGCTTGGCTATTCTTGTCGATCCAGTGCACATTGCGATCATATTATAAACAGTAATTAGGAACAGAACACATAAAATCTATTAAGAAGTAATAACGATGGTCTTAATGATTTTTCTGAGCTGTACCGGTGTGTGAAACGAATAAATAGTGTAAATGAATGAAAAGAGATGAATTATGTCGGCATCGTTATTGTTAATCGTCAGTGCTGTTTTTTTGGCTGTTGCTTACCGGTTTTACGGAAGATTTTTGACAAGAAAATATCAAGTTGATCCTGAAAAGAAGACACCGGCTCATACGCAAACAGATGGTGTCGATTATGTGCCTGCGAAATCTTTTGTGTTGCTCGGCCATCATTTTGCAAGCATTGCCGGTGCCGGTCCGATTGTCGGTCCTGTGCTGGCTGCGACATTCGGCTGGGGTCCTGTCTGGTTGTGGATTATTATCGGTGTGATTTTTATAGGCGGTGTCCATGATTTCAGTGCCATGATTGCTTCTGTAAGACACCGGGGGAAGTCTATAGGCGAGCTTATTGAAAAATACATAGGTAAGTCGGGTAAAATATTATTTCTGCTTTTTACATGGTTTATGTTGATCCTTGTTGTCGCTGTGTTTGCCAGGGCGGTCGCCAGTATATTTGTCAAAACACCGGCGAGCGCCAGTTCGAGCGGATTATTTATGATATTGGCTGTTATATTCGGATTGGCAACCTTTAAATTTCGAATGCCCTTTCATATTGCTTCAATCGCAGGAGTGATTTTGTTGTTTGGATGTGTTGTCTTCGGCGGTATGATTCCTATTTATCTGAGTTTTCATTTCTGGATTATCGTATTGTTTATCTATGTTTTTATTGCTGCTGTGACACCTGTCTGGATTCTTTTACAGCCTAGAGATTTTCTTAACTCATTTTTGCTCTATTTTTTAATGCTCGGTGGTTTCCTGGGGATTATTTTCACAAAGCCGAAAATTCAATTCCCGTTTTTTGCACAGTTTCATTGTGATCTCGGGAACCTGTTTCCCATTCTGTTTGTCACAGTTGCATGCGGGGCAATTTCCGGTTTTCACAGCCTGGTTGCTTCGGGAACCACATCGAAACAGTTGAATCGGGAAACGGACGCCCGTGTCATCGGATATGGCGGCATGCTGATTGAAGCAGTACTCGCTATTATCGCATTGATTACGGCTGTTGTTTTAACAAAGAGTGAATATCAGGAGCTTTTATCCCAAGAAGGAGGGGGACCTATCGGTATATTTTCACAGGGTGTGGGAGGATTTATGTCGCGTCTTGGTGTGCCTCTTGAAATGGGAGTTACTTTTGCAGCGCTGGCAATTTCCGCTTTTGCATTAACCACATTGGATACAGCCAC
>Ga0272442_10001832_pt1 | contig 31519 bp, 27 predicted proteins | sample SSMForm2O_FD_200262 | JGI IMG/M metagenome (GOLD analysis project Ga0272442, IMG submission 200262) | Marine sediment archaeal communities from Little Sippewissett salt marsh, Falmouth, MA, United States - SSM-Form-2O | ecosystem: Environmental > Aquatic > Marine > Wetlands > Sediment ... | reverse complement strand
GCGACGAAATCGAACGGACCGAGAGATCGGTCATTGAATCGGCCCTGCGCGAACACCGCGGGGAAATCAGTGTGACAAGTCAAGCCCTCGGCATATCGAGAAGGGCTCTGTACGAACGGATGAGGAAGTACGCTCTTCAGAAGGAAGCGTTTCGTTCCTGAATCGCGTGTGCACGGATCGCCCACGGGCGATCCGTGCACATTAGATGTATCCTGTTGCCATTGCTGGCGTTGCAGCGTTTTCGTCTCTCCCGGCAACGCGGACTCCCTTGCTGAGCACGCACCCGTCTGCCCTGCCTTGACCCGCCCGCCTCAATGCAAGCTCCTGCTGTGACAGTAGTTGCGACTGATGTGTCCCGGATGCTTGCCGTGGCACGGCAGTTGCTCCATCAGGGGGATGGCGCAAAGACGAAAGGCCCGGACACGAGCACACCCATGGAACTGCACACGTTGGCAGAAAAGACCGGTGCAAAAGTGATCACGCGCGGGAAATCCGTGACGGCCGAGATCCATCGTGTCTGCGCCGGAAACAAGATAAGCGAGTTGCTTCGTCAGGCTTCCGACACAACGTTGCTCGTGACCAACCTTGCCAGCTTGGCCGTTGTCCGTGCGGCGGCGCTCATGGATGTGCCCGGCATCTGTCTGGTTGATGGTATCGACCCGGAACCTGAGGTCGTGAAAGCCGCCACGTCCCAGGGCACGATGCTCATCGTTTCCTGTGCAGGGATGTCCGAAACCTGCGGGCATCTGAACGAATGGCTCGCTCATGTAGACAAGGACGGCTCATGAACACCGCCGTTCACCCCATCACGGGAGGTGACTTCGAGCGGGCCGGCTCGGCGTCCAAGTGCCTCAAAGAAATGCTCAAGAAGATCGGTGTAGAGCCCGAGACGGTTCGCCGAACAATGATCGCTGCATATGAAGCCGAAATGAACGTAGTCATCCACGCGCACAACGGCACGATGGATATCGCGCTGGATTCCGACCGTCTTGATGTCGCGGTGACGGATCAGGGCCCCGGCATACCCGACATCGAGCGCGCTATGCAGGAAGGTTTCTCGACCGCGCCCCCCGCCGTGAGGCAACTCGGGCTCGGCGCGGGGATGGGCCTGCCCAATATCCGAAGGCATAGTGACCGTTTCGCCATTGATTCCACCGTCGGGGAAGGGACGCAACTGCGCTTCACGATATTCCTGGCGTCTCATGAGGCGCATTCCGCAACCCGCAGTTCCGTGCTTGTGGCGAGCCCGTTCTGCCGCCAATGCCTGCGCTGTCTGCACAGTTGCCCCACAGGCGCCCTGAGGGTGCGCGACGGCAAACCCCAGATACTCGAGCATCTGTGCATTGACTGCACGGCATGTATCAGCGCGTGCCCAAGCGGCGCCCTGACCATGGACTGCACCGCCCGGCCCCCCCAACCATCATCGGACACGGTGCTTGTGGCGCCCACCTCGTTGTTGACCCAGTTTGGCGCCGAGGTCCACCCCCAGCAGGTGCTTGAGGTGCTACGAGACATGGGTTTCGCCGACGTCCGTTTCCTGTATGAGTGGGAACAGGCCCTGCGCGACGCTGTGGCCGAGTACGCGCGCGAGGAAGCGGAATCGAGACCTGTGATTTCCCCGCTGTGTCCGGCAGTCGTGAACCTGATCGAAAGCCGCTTTCCGTCCCTATTGCCGAACGTGGCCCCATTTCTGTCCCCCATCGAAGCGGCGCAGCAGGCCCTAACGGCAACACGTGTAGTTGTCGTGGTTGATTGCCCCGCGCAGCAGGCCGCGCTCGTATCGAATGCGTCTGACGCGAGGACCACGGTCATGTCTCCGGCCGGGCTATGCAATGAGATTGCCCCATTGGTCATGGCCCGCAAGGATGCGAAAGACGCAACACTCCCGTGTCCCGACCACGCGAACGACGCCCCGCACGAAGCCTTGCACGTCAGCGGCATCTCCCACGTGCTGCGTGTTCTCGAGAGCATGGAAAACGGGCTGTTGCCGGACGTGCCCCTTCTCGAGATGTTCGCGTGCGATCAGGGCTGTCCGGGCTCGCCCGTGTGGAAAGAAGACCCATTCATCGCTCGACGGCGCTGGCGCGTGGCCGGGCACGAGCGCAGGCCCGGCGTCGAGGCGTTTCGGCGGGACACGCCGCTGTTGGCCCGCGCCGGCCTCAGGCTCGACGCCGATATGTCCAAGGCTATTGCCAAGCTTGGCGAAATCGCCGTGCTGACCAAAGGTCTGCCTGGGAGAGACTGCGGCATGTGTGGCGCGCCCACATGTGCCGCCATGGCAGAGGACGTGGTGCTGGGCAGAACCGACATCGAGGCATGCCCGTATCTTCCTGACTCTAAAGGGACCCCATATGAAGCTGAATGAACTCGTCGCATCGCTGAACCTTGAGCCTCTTACCCCCGAGCTTGAAGGGCAAGACGACCTCGATGTGCGGGGCGGCCATGCCTCCGACCTCTTGAGCGACGTGCTGGCCAACGCCCCGGCCGGCGGCGTGTTGGTCACGATACAGGTTCATATGAATGTGATTGCCGTAGCGGTCCACGCCGGGCTTGCCGCGGTGATCTTCGCCTCGGGCAGGGGGCCGGAGGAGACCGTCAGACAAAAGGCAATCGAGGAGGGAATACGGCTGTACGTGTCCAAAGAGGCCACGTTCGATGTTGCTGGCCAGTTGTATTCCATGGGTTTGAGAGGACGTCATGCGTGAAGACCTTTGCGGCGGATTTGCACATTCACACGGCCCTGTCGCCCTGTGCTTTCGAAGAGATGACCCCCGTAGCCATAGTGCAGGCGGCGATGCGTGAAGGGCTTGACATGATTGCCATTTGCGACCACAACAGCGCTGGGAACGTGAGGGCCACCCAAGAGGCGGCCCGCGGAAATACGGCCGTGCTCGCGGGCATCGAGATCACCACCTCGGAAGAGGCGCACGTGATTGGCCTCTTCCCCGACGCAACCGCGGCCTGCGCTGTCGGCGACCAAGTGCGCGCTACCCTCCCCGAACGGCGTGACGCGTCACGCAAGTTCGGCCAGCAACTGCTCATGAACGCAAGCGGCGCAGTACTTGGAGCAGAAAGCAAGATGCTGTCGAGCGCTTCAGGTTTCGCACTGCACGATGCCGTCAAGCTGATCAAGAAGCACCACGGACTCGCCATCGCGGCCCACTTGGACCGACCGTCCTTCAGCATTCTCAGCCAGCTTGGCGTGTTCCCCGCACAAAGCGACCTCGATGCCATCGAGATATCCGCCGCCGCAGCGGCCGCTTCCCGGGCGCACGAGTTCAGGTCGTTCGGGCTGCCGGTGATCACTTCTTCCGATAGCCATTTCCTTTCAGATGTCGGGAGTTGCGCCACGGTCTTCGACATGCTGAGCGCGGCCTTTGATGAGTTGACCCTGGCCCTCAGGGGCGCCGCCGGAAGGAGGCTGCACTGTGCGTGATCTCTCCTTGCACCTACTCAATCTGATCGAGAATTCCATCCACGCCGAGGCCTCAGTGATCTCCGTGCAAATCATCGAGAAGCCTGAACAAGACGTGCTGAGAATTGTCGTGGAGGACAACGGGCCCGGCCTTCCTCTCTCTCCCGAAGCCGCCCTGGACCCGTTCCGCACCACCAAGGACAAGAAGGGGAAACAGACCGGGCTGGGGCTGAGCCTGCTGCGCGCGGCCGCAGAACAAGCCGGCGGCCAGCTTACGCTCAACAAGTCCCGCTTGGGTGGGTTGGCGGTCGAGGCGACGATGCAGTTCAGCCATACGGACCGCACGCCATTGGGGGACCTTGCGGCGACGCTGGCGTCGGTGGTCTGCACAAACCCACAACTCGACCTGCGTTGCCAGTGCTGTGTTGGCGACAAGGAGTGTACCGTTCGAGTTTCGGACGTGGCCCAGGAACTCCCGGCGGATGAACGCTGCGGTCTCGCTATTGCCCGGCGCGTTTGCGAGAAACTCCGGGCGGGGCTCAAGGCCGTGGAGATCCTGGCGTAAAACCGGAGTGAAGGCAAAGGAGATTGAGATGACCGATGACAACAGGTGCAGCGCGTGTGTCGAAGAGGCCTCGGAGGAGGAGCTTCTTGCGCGTCTGGACGAGGTGATCGAGGAGTACCGGGGCAAGCCCGGTGCGCTGATTCCCGTGCTGCAGATCGCGCAAGGCCTTTTCGGCTACTTGCCGGAATGCGCCCTCAAGAAAATCGGCCTGGGCCTGAACAAGTCCTACAGCGAGGTCGCCGGGGTCGTCGGCTTCTATTCGTTCTTCTCGACGGTCCCCCGAGGCCGACACGTCATTCGCGTGTGCCTCGGAACCGCATGCTACGTCCGCGGCGGCAAGCAGGTCCTCGATGCGCTCAAGCAGGAGCTCGACATCGACGTCGGCGGAACGACCGAGGACCGCCTGTTCTCGCTCGATGTGGCGCGCTGTTTCGGCGCTTGCGGGTTGGCCCCCGCGATCATGGTCGACGATGACGTGCACCAGCGCGTCAAGCCCATGAAGATTCGAGAGATCCTCGATCAGTACCGGGAAGTCCCGGTTGCAGATACGGTCTAGAGAACGGTTCCCCAGCCAAGGAGAGAAAAGCATGTCGGACAAGATCAACAGCCCACAAGACCTGCTCGCGCGACGAGAAAAGGCCAAGGCGGCTATCGACTTGCGCAGCGGTCCCAAGGAGATCCAAATCACGGTGCACATGGGCACTTGCGGAATCGCCGCGGGCGCCCGAGAGGTGATGGCCGCGCTGGCCGAGGAACTCGAGCGCGCCGGTTTGGACACGGTGACGTTGCGTCAGTCCGGTTGCGCCGGCCTGTGCGATCGAGAGCCGATGCTCACGTTGACGGACCAGAGAGGCAAAGAGTACCGCTACGGCACACTGGACGCGGACAAACTGCGCAAGATCGTCCAGGACCACATCGTCAAGGGTGAAGCCGTGATGGATTACCTCATTGCGAAATAGCTGCGATGCTGTACGGAAATCAGAAGGAGACTACTCACCGATGAGAAGTGTGCGAACACATGTCCTGGTCTGTGCGGGGGCGGGCTGCGTGGCCTCGGGTGCGCTCGAGGTGAGCGCGGCAATTCGAAAAGCAATCGAGCAGCGTGGGCTCCAGGATGAAATCAATATTGTCGAGACCGGTTGCCTCGGACCTTGTGCGGTGGGTCCAGTGGCGGTTGTATATCCGGACGGCGTCTTCTACCAGGAGATCACACCGGAAGACGCCGACCAACTCGTGGAAGAGCACCTGCTCAAGGGGCGCGTTGTCGAGCGCCTCAATTTCAAGACCGCCTCGACGGCGCAGATCATCCCCGCGCTCCAGGAAATCGGCTTCTTCCAGCAACAGGAAAAAGTCGTGCTGCGCAATTGCGGAATCATAGATCCCACGAGCATCGATGAATATATCGCGCGTGACGGCTATCAGGCGCTGGCGAAGGTCTTGACGGAGATGTCGCCCGAAGAGGTGATCGAAGCGATCACGAAGTCGGGCTTGCGTGGTCGCGGCGGCGCCGGCTTCCCCACGGGCATGAAGTGGAGCTTCACGCGCAAGGCGCCGGGTGAGAAGAAATACGTGCTGTGCAACGCCGACGAAGGCGACCCTGGGGCGTTCATGGACCGAAGCGTGCTCGAGGGTGATCCGCACAGCGTGATCGAGGCCATGGAGATCGCCGCGTACGCCGTGGGCGCCGATGAAGGCTATGTCTACGTCCGCGCCGAGTATCCGCTGGCGGTCGAGCGACTGGAAAACGCCCTCGCCCAAGCCCGCGAACTGGGATTGCTGGGCCACCGCCACAACGGCGGCATCATGGGCACCGGCTTCAACTTCGACCTCGAGATCCGCATGGGCTCGGGCGCGTTCGTCTGCGGCGAGGAAACGGCGCTGATGCGTTCCATCGAGGGCAAGCGCGGCGAACCGCGGCCCCGCCCGCCTTTCCCGGCCATCGCGGGCCTGTGGGAGAAGCCCAGCCTGCTGAACAACGTCGAAACCTACGCCAACATCCCCGCCATTATCAACAAGGGCGCCCAGTGGTATGCGTCCATCGGCAGCGAGAAGAGCAAAGGCACGAAGGTCTTTGCACTGGCCGGCGCCGTGAACAACACCGGCCTGGTGGAGGTCCCGGTCGGCACCCCGCTGGGCAAAATCATCTTCGACATCGGCGGCGGCATCCCCAACGGCAAACAGTTCAAAGCGGCCCAAATCGGCGGCCCGTCCGGCGGCTGCATCCCGAAAGAGTACTTGAACGTCCCCGTCGACTATGAATCGCTGAACGAACTGGGCGCCATCATGGGCTCCGGCGGCCTCATCGTCATGGATGAGGATACCTGCATGGTCGATATGGCCCGCTTCTTCCTCGACTTCGTCCAGGATGAGTCGTGCGGCAAGTGCCCCCCCTGCCGCATCGGCACCAAGCGGATGCTCGAGATCGTCACACGAATCTGCGAGGGCAAGGGCGAAGAGGGCGACATCGAGAAGCTGATTGACCTCGGCGAGAAAATCAAGGATACCGCCCTGTGCGGTTTGGGTCAGACGGCCCCAAATCCTGTGCTCTCCACAATCCGCCATTTCCGCGACGAATACGAAGCCCACATCCGCGACAAGAGATGTCCGGCCGGCGTGTGCCCCGCCTTGGTGCGTGCCCCCTGCATCAACGCCTGCCCGGCCGGCGTATACGTTCCCGGTTTCGTGTCGCTGGTCGGAGAGAAACGTTACTCGGAGGCCTTGCGCGTGCATCGCGACCGCAACCCCTTCGCATCGGTTTGCGCGCGCGTGTGTTTCCACCCCTGCGAGAGCAAGTGCCGCCGTTTCAATCTCGATGCCGCGGTTTCGATTCGCGCCGTGAAACGCTTCATGGTCGAGCAGGAAAACGAGATTCAACTCCCGGAGATTCGTACCAACGAAGAAAACGCCAAGCGCAAGGTCGCGATTGTGGGCGCAGGGCCGGCCGGCCTGTCCTGCGCCTTCTTCCTCGCGCGCCTCGGCTACAAGCCCAAGGTCTACGAAGCGGCGGACCAACCTGGCGGCATGCTCGTCCAGACAATCCCGGCCTACCGCCTTCCGCGCAAGGAACTCGAACGCGAGATTCGCATGATCGAGGATATGGGCGTCGAGATCGCCACCCACCACAAGCTCGGAGAGGACTTCACGCTGCAGGGCCTGCGCGACGATGGCTACGAGGCGGCCTTCATCGCGGTGGGTGCGCCCATGGGCTCCGGATTGCGCATACCCAACGGGGATGCGGACGGCGTGATGGACGCCCTGCGCTTCCTGCGCCAGTACAACCTCAACGGCTCGAACGAGATCGGCAACGAAGTCGTCGTCATCGGGGGCGGAAACGCCGCCGTCGACGCCGCGCGGACCGCGATCCGCCTCGGCGCCAACACCGTTACCATCCTGTACCGACGCACCCGCGAAGAGATGCCCGCCTATGCCGAGGAAGTGGCCGAGGCCGAGAAGGAAGGCGTGATCCTCAAGATGCTCGTCGCGCCCACCGAGATCGTGGTCGAGAACGGCCGCGTCGCCGGCATCAAGTGCGCCCACATGTCTCTGGGCGAATTCGATCGGAGCGGCCGGCGCCGGCCGACCCCCAACGGCGATGCGACCTTCGTGCAAGAAGCCGACACGGTGATAGTCGCCATCGGCCAGAAGCTCGATGTCGACGACATCGCCGGCGATATCGACCTCAAACAAAACGCCTGGAACTACGTCTGGGCGGACACGCGCTCGGGCCAGACCTCCGAGAAATGGATCTTCGCAGGCGGCGACGCCGTCGCGGGCCCATCGTCCGTTGTCGAGGCCGTCGGCGCCGGTGAGCGTGCAGCGGCCGGTATTGACGCGTACCTGACCGGCGCGGACCACGCGTTCTGGCGCGCCCCGGCCACCGTGGACACCACCTTTGATCCGGAAGCCGACCCGAGCGATAGCCCGAGGGCCGCCCAGGAGTTGCTCTCCGTCGACAAGCGCAAGAACAACTTCGACGAGGTCGAGTTGGCCTTCTCGGAGGAGGCCGCCGTAGGTGAGGCCAAGCGCTGCTTGCGTTGCGACTACCGTGCCGAAACCACGCCCGCGATCCAATAGCCAGATGGCCTGCAACCAAAAGGAGACGAAGAAAGATGCCGACGTTGAGCATTGACAGCATTTCCGTCGAGGCCCCCGAGGGAACCACTGTTCTCGAGGCCGCAAAGATGGCCGGTGTCAAGATTCCCACGCTGTGTTACCTCGAGGGCGTACAGGCCATCGGCGCGTGCCGTGTCTGCCTCGTCGAAGTCGAAGGCGCCAAGACGCTCATGGCCTCGTGTGTCACGCCCGTCACCGAAGGCATGAAGGTGCACACGAACAGCCGGCGGGTCCGCGAGGCGCGCCGCACCGTGGTCGAGCTGCTGCTGTCCGACCACGAGGGGGATTGCCAGACCTGCGAGCGCAACGACGACTGTGAACTCCAGGCGCTGGCGCGCGACCTGGGCATCCGCGATCTCACGTATCCCGGCGAGAAGAGCCGCAAGATCGTGGACACCAGCACGCCGGCCCTGGTGCGCGACACCGGCAAGTGTATCCTATGCCGCCGTTGCGTAGCCGTATGCGGCGAGGTGCAAGGCGTAGCGGCCATGTTCCCGCAGAGCCGCGGTTTTGAGACCGTCGTGGGCCCCGCCTTCTGCAACGACCTCGATGACGCTGTGTGCGTTCAGTGCGGGCAATGTGCCGCCGTATGCCCCGTGGGCGCGATCAGCGAACGCGACCAGATAGACGAAGTCTGGGCCGCGCTGGACGATCCGGACAAACACGTCGTCGTACAGACCGCCCCGGCCATCCGGGCCGCCCTCGGCGAATGCTTCGACTACCCCCCCGGCACCTTGGTCACCGGCAAGATGGTGACCGCCCTGCGGCGCATGGGCTTTGACGCTGTCTTCGACACCAATTTTGCCGCCGACCTGACCATCATGGAGGAAGGCACAGAACTCCTCACGCGCCTGAAGAAGGCCCTGGTAGACAAGGAGAAAGTCGCCCTTCCCCAGTTCACGAGTTGCTCTCCAGGATGGATCAAGTATATCGAGTACTTCTACCCGGACATGCTCGACAACGTATCCACCTGCAAGTCGCCGCAGCAAATGTTCGGCGCCGTGGCCAAGACCTACTACGCACAGAAGATCGGCAAGAAAGCCCAAGACATCGTTGTCGTGTCTGTAATGCCGTGCACGGCCAAAAAGTTCGAGGCGCAACGCCCCGAAATGGACGACAGCGGCGTGCAGGACGTGGATATCGTCCTGACCACGCGCGAACTGGGCCGTATGATCAAGCAGGCCGGCATCGATTTCCACAGCCTGCCTGATGAGAGCCAGGACTCCCCCATCGGCCTCTCCTCGGGCGCGGCGGACATTTTCGCCAACACCGGCGGCGTCATGGAGGCCGCGTTGCGCACGGCCTGGGAGATCGTGACCGGCAAGCCGCTCCCCTTCGAGAACCTGCACGTCCAGCCGATTGCCGGCCTGGAAGGGGTCAAAGAAGCGTCCGCTACCATCGAAGGCGCACTCCCCGAGTGGTCGTTCCTCGAGGGCGTCACGCTCAACGTTGCCGTGGCGCATGGCCTGGGTAACGCCAAAAAGGTGGTTGAACGTATCCGAGCCGGCGAGGCCGAATACCACTTCGTCGAGGTCATGGCTTGCCCCGGCGGCTGCATCGGCGGCGGCGGCCAGCCGCGGATGACCACCGACGCGGTGCGCGAGGCGCGGATTGCGGCCATCTACCGCGAAGACGAAGGCAAGAAGCTGCGCAAGTCGCACGAGAATCCCGAGATCATACAGTTGTACGAGGAATTCCTCGAGAAGCCATTGGGCGAGAAATCGCATCATCTCCTCCACACAAAATACGAGGCGAGGACTCACGTCTAGGATCGAGCCGCCATGTCCGATACCTCCATAGCTGACGAAGCAAGACTCCCGGCGGTCTCGACGATCCCGGAGAAGTGCAAACGCTGCTACACCTGCGTTCGCGAGTGCCCGGTCAAGGCTATCAAAGTCGAGGAAGGGCAGGCCGTGGTCATCGAGGACCGCTGCATCGCCTGCGGCAATTGCGTGAAGGTGTGCGCGCAGAACGCCAAGCACATCAAGGACAGCACCGGGCATGTGAACAGGCTGCTCGCATGGCATGACTGCGTCTATGCCTGCCTTGCCCCCTCCTTCCCCGCCGCGTTCGAGGGCGTTACACCGGGCCAGGTGGTGGCCGCCGTGAGGCAGCTCGGCTTTGAGAGCGTCTGGGAGGTGGCCTTCGGGGCTGAATTGATCAGCGGCGAATACGCCAAGGTGTTTGAACAGGCGCGCCGAACCGGCGCCAGTATCATCGCCTCTCCCTGTCCCGCGATTGTCGCCTACATCGAGAAGTACATGCCGGAGCTTCAAGGCGTACTGGCGCCCGTTGTCTCGCCGATGATCGCGACCGCCCGTGCAATCCGTTACCAGAACGGAGATGTGCCCATCGTATTCATCGGGCCCTGCATCGCCAAGAAGAACGAGATCCACGACCCAAACGTGGCGGGCTGTGTGGACGCCGTCCTGACCTTCGAGGAACTGAAGCAGATGTTTCAAGATGCAGGCATTGAACCCGGTACGCTCAAAGAGAGCAGTTTTGACAGCCCCGGCTGCTACCTCGGCCGTACGTTCCCCATATCGGGCGGCCTGCTCAAGACCTCGGGACTCGGAACGGACATACTCGAGAGCGAGATCATCATCACCGAGGGAAAGGAGCGCGTCCTGGATGTGCTCAGGGAACTTGCCGAAGGCAAGAGCAAAGCCCGCTTCTTCGACCTCCTCTTCTGCGTCGGCTGCATCAATGGGCCCATGATGTCGAATGACCTGAGCATGTTCGCCCGCAAAGACATGGTGGTGGACTACGTCGCCGATCAAAGCAAGTACACCACCCAGCGCGATCTCGTCGAGGCGCGCGCGAAATTCCAGGATGTGGACTTGGGACGCGGCTTCACCGCACAGAATATCGAGTTGCCCGCGCCAAGCGAAGAGGAAATCGCCGACGCACTCAGAGAGATGAAAAAACTCGCCCCGGAAGACCAACTCAACTGCGGCGCCTGCGGATACTCGACCTGCCGCGAAAAGGCCATCGCCGTGTGCCAGGGACTGGCCGAGCCTGAGATGTGTCTGCCTTACCTCATTGACGAACTCCAGCAGACGTGCGTGAGCCTCCAGGAGTCACACGAAGAACTGGCCGCCACACACCACCGCCTCGTTCAGACCGAACGCCTGGCCTCCATGGGACAGCTCTCTGCCGGCGTCGCCCACGAGCTCAACAATCCACTCGGCACGGTGCTCCTCTTCTCGCACATGCTCCTGAAGAACGCCAAGGAGGGCGGCGCCCAACGCGAAGATCTCCAGATGATCGCCAATGAGGCGACACGCTGCAAGAAGATCGTGCGTGGACTGCTGGACTTCGCCCGGCAGTCTCGCATCTCCAAGGCCCCCAGCGACCTTGCCGCGATCATTACCGACGTCGTGCGGCTCATGGCGCCCAAGGCCCAGGAGAAGGCAGCGCGATTGACGGCCGACATCCAGAACAATCTGCCCACGATGATGCTGGACGGCCACCAGGTGGAACAGATGCTCATCAACCTCATCGGAAACGCTATCGAAGCGATCAACACACAAGAGGGCGAGGTCCTTGTCCGAGTCCGCCTGCGGGAAGGCGACGACAACGTTGAGATCGAGGTTAGAGACAACGGCGCCGGCATCCCCAGGGAAAACCTGACCAAGCTCTTCACGCCCTTCTTCACAACCAAGGAAATCGGCCAAGGCACAGGACTCGGGCTCGCGATCGCCTATGGGATCGTGAAGATGCACTCCGGCGACATACGCGCCCACAGCGAGGAAGACAAAGGCACCACCTTCACCATCCGCCTGCCCGTGGGAGCGCCCGAGGAGGCCACGGAGGCCGCCGTGCCTCAAGACGTGATCGTTGGATAGAGGCAGACAACATGAATGAGACGCCAAGACAAACCAGAGCCCGCGTGATACTCCTTGTCGACGACGACCCGGATTTCCTCGAGGTAAGCAGGCACGTGCTCGAGGGCGCCGGCTACCAGGTCCTGTGTGCCGCCAGCCAAGAAGACGCCATGGCCAAGGCGCGCGAATCGGGGCCGGACCTGCTCATTACGGACCTGATGATGACCTCGCTTGACTCTGGATTCGCCTTGGCCCAGCAGATGAAGCGAGGTCCCGAGTTCCGCGGAATCCCCGTGATCATGACCACCGGGATCACCGCCAGGATGGGACTCGACTTCACACCGCGCACAGAGGACGACCTCGAGGCGATGCACGTCGACGCCTACTTCGAGAAGCCGGTCGATCCGGCCCTGTTACTCGCCAAGGTGGACAAGCTGCTGACCTCACCGCGAGAGGAAGACACGAAATGAGCACCGAGATGCCTCGAATTCTCGTGGTGGACGACGAGCCCGGAATGCGCGAGGGCTGTCGCAGAATACTGGAATCGGAAGGCTACCACGTACAGACCGCCGAGGACGGCCTCGCCGCCATCGAGCTCTTCCAGGCACGCGGCGATTTCGCGGCCGCCTTGGTCGACCTCAAGATGCCCCGGATGGACGGTATTGAACTCATCGAACGCATCCGCAAGATCGACGAGGACGTCACCGCGCTGGTCATGACGGCCTACGCCACGATCGAAACCGCCGTCCAGGCCACGAAGCAGGGCGCGTACGGCTACATTCCCAAGCCCTTCACGCCGGACGAGTTGCTCATCCCGGTCAAGAACGGCCTGGATATGCGCGCCTTGTCCATCGAGGCCAGGCAGCTTCGCGAGGAGCGCGAGCGGCAACTCCTCGAGGTGGCCTCGGAACGCTCCAAGTGCCGCACCATCATCAACTGCATGTCCGACGGCGTGCTCGTGGTCAACCGCTCGAACCAGGTCGTCCTGCGCAACGCCGCCGCGGGACTCATCCTGCCCAAGTGCGACAGTGCCGATCTTCCTGCCGATTCAAGCACCCTGGCGTGCCCCGAGTTGCAGGACCTGATTGAAGACACGCTCGCCTCGGGCCCCGAGCCCGTGATTCATTCGCGCGAGATTGCCCTCGGCGGGACCCCCTACATGGTCAACGCCAGTCCGATCCTCGAGAGGCACCAGCAGGCCACCGGGGCGGTCGCCGTGCTGCGCGACATCACCGCACTCAAGGAGTTGGAGACGGCCAAGTCCATGTTCGTGTCCATGGTGGCCCACGAGGTGAAGAGCCCGCTCGGCGCAATCGAGGGCTATCTGAATGTCCTGCTGAGCGGCATCGCAGGAGATGACCCGGACCAACACCGCAAGATGCTCGAACGATCATTGCTGCGCGCCAGGGCCTTGGGCGCCATGGTGTCGGAACTGCTCAACCTCACCGCCATGCGCACCGGCAACTTCGTCATCAAGAGGGTCCCCCTTGACCTCCTTGACCTGGTCGCCACAACCACCGAGTCCTGTAGAGAACAAGCCGACAAGAAGGAACAGGCTCTCTCCTTCAGTTGTGCCCTAACCGTTCGGAACCACGACGTGCTGGCCGACAAAGCCGCCATGTCAATGGTATTCAAAAACCTGATCGACAACGCGATCAAGTACACCCCGGCGAAAGGACACATCGCTGTCCGCGTCGACTACGACAGAGCCTACGTGAACGTAACGGTCGAGGACGACGGAATCGGCATGACGCCGGAAGACACGGACAGGGCCTTTGACGAGTTCTTTCGCGCCAAGAACGACAAGACGGCCGGCATACCGGGAACAGGCCTCGGCCTGACTCTCGTCAAAACGCTTGTGGAAACCCATCATGGACGCATCTCGGTGCAGAGCGCCCCGGGCGAAGGCACGGCCTTCACCGTCAGCCTCCCGATAGCGGAGTAGCCCGACTACGGCCTTGGCACGCGCGCACGAAGGAGTGGCTCGAATGACGGCCCGGCGAGAACAGAGAAGCGTCATGAATGCTCGAAAGAAGACCGTACGAATGGGCGGCGATGTGACCTCGTGGCCCTCCACACGGAACAACAGGTTGAAGAGACCTAGAAGCGGCTCGACGCCGGGGCGAAGCCCTGCAACGCACGTGCTCACCGCATGTTGGCGTTGCATCGAGCGTGCACGGGAGATTGACGATGAGCGCAACAGCCCTAGATGAATGGACAGCCGGCATCGTGAAGCAAGACGAGACCCTCCGCTACCTTGAAGGCGGCGAGGATTTCATAGATGACGATGGAATCGAGTCTCTCTTGGAACGCCATCGGAGTCCTGATCCGCGCCAGGTTCGCGACATCATCGATCGCTCGCTCTCGCTCGAACGACTCGAACCCCATCAAACCGCCGCCCTGCTCAACGTTCAGGACCCGGCCCTATGGGAGGAGATGTTCGAAGCGGCCCGCGAAGTCAAAAATCGGGTCTACGGGCCTCGGATTGTCACCTTCGCGCCGCTGTACCTCAGCAACCTCTGTGTCAATTCCTGCCTCTACTGCGGATTCCGCCAGGAAAACACCGGTGAGAAAAGGCGCCATCTGAGTATCGAGGAAGTCCGGAAAGAGACCGAGGTGCTTGTTTCGCTCGGGCACAAGCGCCTGATCGTGGTCTATGGCGAACACCCCATTTCCGACGTACACTACATCGCGGACACCATCCGCACGATCTACGATACGAAAGTAGGCGACGGCGAAATCCGCCGGGTCAATATCAATGCCGCCCCACAATCCGTTGCCGACTTCAAGATCCTCAAAGACATCGGCATCGGCACGTACCAGGTCTTCCAGGAAACCTATCATCACAAGACCTACCAGAAGATGCATCCGCGGGGGCCCAAAGCGGACTATCAGTGGCGACTGTATGCGCTGCATCGGGCGCAGCAGGCCGGCATTGACGACGTGGCCATCGGTGCACTGTTCGGCCTCTACGACTGGAAATTCGAGGTCATGGGCCTGCTCTATCACGCCATCGAACTGGAAGACAAATTCGGAGGCGTGGGGCCCCATACGATCTCATTCCCCAGGCTCGAACCTGCCGCCAATGTCCCATTGAGTCCGGACAATCCCTACAAGGTCAGCGATAGGGACTTCAAGCGACTCGTCGCCGTGATCCGCCTTTCCGTGCCGTACACGGGCATGATTCTCACGGCCAGGGAATCGGCCGAGATACGACGCGAGGTGATCAACGTGGGCTGCACCCAAACCGACGCATCGAGCCGCATCGGAATCGGCGCCTACAGCGAGACCTACGGCAGACAGGAGGCCGAACGCCAGCAGTTCCTCCTCGGTGACATCAGAAGCCTCGACGAAGTGGTCCTGGAACTCGCCGAGATGGGATATCTGACGAGCTTCTGCACGGCAGGCTATCGCTGCGGGCGAACCGGAGACTACTTCATGAACATAGCCAAGAAGGGCAAGGTTCATCAGTTCTGCATCCCGAATGCCATTCTGACCCTCAAGGAGTACCTGATCGAGTACGCATCTGAAGAGACGAGGAACGTGGGCGAAAAACTCATCCAAGAACGGCTCAACGACGTCCCGGAAGAGCTCCGGCCCGCTGTCAAAGCACGCCTTAAGGATATCGAGAATGGAAGCCGGGACCTCCGATTTTGATCGCTGGCTCAAAACCGTCAATACCAACGCGGACGACCTCGCCCTTGTACCTGCGCTCGACTTGGTGGCCGAATCCGTCGACAAGGCCTACGGTGCCTCGATCTGGTTCGCCGAGATCCTTGGCCGGCGCTGGTCCTACATTGCGGGCCGACCGGGCGACGCACCCTTCACGGAAGAAATACGCCGCGTTTCGCTGGATGACCGCATCGGTCTGATCGCCAACGGATGGGGCAGCCTCTCGGAGATCCAGCGCGGCGACTTCATCGCCTCACTCAGGGAACTCGTCTCGGCAAAACACTTGCCGTAAATGCCCCTCGCCACAACATCGCGCCCCGTGTCCGAGCGATGTCTTGGGGCGTACGGCAAATGGCGCGACAATGAAGCAGATGGAACACATAGCACGTCTCATTGAAGGCAGCGACGAAGACCTGTACGCAAGGGCCGACGACGCCCGGCGGAGGCATTGCGGCGAGGCCGTCCACCTTCGGGGCATCATTGAATTCTCCAACGTGTGCAGCCGCAATTGCGCCTACTGCGGATTGCGGCGCGACAATACCTCCCTTCAGCGATACACGATGAGCGAGGAAGAAATCCTCATGGTGGTGGCGCGCGCGGAAGAGAGCGGCGTGCGCACGATCGTGCTCCAGAGTGGCGAATGCGACGCCGAACAGACCGACCGCCTGGCCGGACTCATACGAGCTGTCAAGCGTGAGTTCGATGTGGCGATTACGCTCTCTGTCGGCGTCAAGTCCCGGCGTTCCTATCGTGTCTGGCGCCAGGCCGGAGCGGATCGATACCTGTTGAAGCACGAGGCCGCGAATCCGGACCTCTATGCAAAACTCCACCCCGACTCCTCCCTGGACGACAGACTATCCGGTCTCGCCGCCCTCCGCGCACTGGGCTATCAGATCGGCAACGGCAGCATTGTCGGACTGCCGGGGCAGACGATGATGGACCTGTCGTCAGACGTCCTGCTGGCGCAGCAGTTCGACGTCGACATGGCCGCATTTGGCCCCTTCGTGCGTCATCCAAACACGCCCTTGGCCCGCGTGCCAAGCGGCGATCTCGCGTTGTCCTTGCGGGTCGTGGCCGTGGCGCGGTTGATCCTCGGACCGGTTCATATCCCGGCCTCCACCGCTTTTGACGCCGTTGCGCCTGACGGTCGCCAAAGGGCACTGTGCTCCGGCGCCAACGTAATCATGGCGAACCTCACACCGGTCCGCTACAACCGCCTGTACGACATCTATCCGGACAATCGTGCGCAAAACTCGGTGGCACGGATCAAGGAAATCCTCCAGCGCATCGAGCGACCTATGGCCCGTGACCACGGCCACTCCCTCAAAGGGCCGCAAGCGACGGAGGCACGCCGGGAACGCCAAGGAGTCTGAGGCGCCATTTCAGTGGGCGACCTTGTGGCCCCCGATTCGTGCGAGGCAGAGGACGCGATCGCTTCGTGTGCTGCCTTTGACTTGTCTAACGATGTCGAAGGTCTCGGCGGCTGCGCCGAACGCCCAACGAAGTCTTCACAGAACAGCATGTTGCACTTGAAGTCTGTATCCGCGAAAATATGCCGCAAGTGCTCAAGCACCAGTGTGTTGCGCTGGCAACAGCACGCAAAAGGGAGAAGGGTTTCGGGCAAGGAGGAGAAAAGGGTGATCAGAAAGCTGGTCGTAGCGATACTGACAGGACTGGTTGTCCCGGCACTGGCATCCGCGGAATTGCAGAATGTTCACGTTGGCGGACAAATCACCATTCTTGGCGAGTACTATCGCAATGTTGAGAGCCCCGGAAGCGGACTTCGCTGGCCCGCTGCATTGCTCCTTGGACGCCCTATTGGTACCGGTGTGGGCGCCGGCAACGGTATCGTCAGCGTGTTTGGCTGGGATGACCACGGCCACGGGCTGTCCCTCGTCAGCCAGTGGACCCGCCTGCATGTGAACGCGGACTTCACCGAGGACGTGCGCGCTTTCATCGAGTTGGACAGCGTCGACGTCTGGGGTGAGGACTTCCGGTCAGACTACGTCACCGGCGTGGACAACCGCGCGGACAGCGTGGACGATGTCGAGGTCTACCAGGCCTACATCGAAGTCAACGAGGTGTTCGGCCATCCGTTGCGCCTGCGTATCGGGCGGCAGGAACTTCGCCTTGGCAGCGAATGGCTCGTTGGCGCGAATGACGACGGGCCGTCGCCAGCTTGGGGCCTTTCGTTTGACGCGCTGCGCCTTACCTGTGCCACAGACCTTGTGAGCGTTGACGTATGGGGCGCCAAGCTGGCCGAGCGCAGTCCGGCAGAGGAAGATGGCGACGTGGATTTCTACGGCGTCTACGGCAGCTATCTCGGGCTTGAAGACATCACCCTTGATGCTTACTGGTTGTGGCTCCGCGACGCCGGCGCGCTCCAAGATACCAACCTGGGCTACCTGGACGAGTGGATCGAGGACATGGCCGGCGTGGATGACTACGACACGATGAATCTGCACACCGTCGGCCTGCGGGCCGCCGGCGAAATCAACGCCTTCGATGTTGAGGCCGAAGTCGCCTACCAGTTTGGCGAGGCGTCGACGACAGGCTTTCTGTTTAAACCACTGCTCTACGGCGACGACGATGCTGAGTACAGTGCGTGGGGCTGCAACCTCGAGCTTGGCTACACCTTTAACGTGGATTGGCAGCCTCGCCTGCACTTGGGCTACGCATTCTTCGATGGCCAAGACGACCGCGACATCACATGCGGACAATGGCTGAACGCCCTCTTCAACCCGTTCTACGCCCCGCCGGCCAGCGTGAGCTTCAACCGCCTGTTCTCGAACTGGTCGCACAGCGCCATTCTCGACGGCTCGGAGATGTCCAACGCCCACATCTTCCATTTCGGCCTCGAGGTCGCGCCCACTGAAAGCATCGAGCTGGCAGTGGACGTCGGCTACTACCTGGCGGACGAGGTGTTTGATCGCCCGGTCCTACCGCCGCTCGGATTCTGGACCCGCCCGAACGACGCCGAACTGGGCTGGGAAATAGACACCAACGTGACGTACAACTACAGTGAAGACTTGTACTTCTGCGTAGGGTGGGACCACCTGCTCGTAGGCGACGGCCTCGAAGAGGGCGACTTCTGCAACTCGTACGGACTCGATCTCAACGGCGGCACCGATGGAGACGACGCGGACTACTTCTACTTCGAGACGGGCATGAGCTTCTGAGCGCAGAGCACTGTACCGTGGGTAGGACGCGTGGTACGGCACAATGCGGCGTGGGCATCGTGCAACGGGGGATAGGACAAACGAAAAGCCGTACGAGGAGAAAAGAACGGGGCCGATCTTATGTCGCCCCCGTTTTTGTTGGTTAGAAATGGTCGGGACGACTGGATTTGAACCAGCGACCCCTTGACCCCCAGTCAAGTGCGCTAACCGGACTGCGCCACGTCCCGACCCTAAGGCTCATTGATTGCCGTCAAGTTGGGCGGAATCGAGTTGGTCGAGCATCCAGCGGGCCTCGGCCTCGATCTGGTCAACAAGGGCGAGGGCTTGGGCGCCGGTCTTGGGCCGGCCTTCGCCGTGCAACTCTTCGGTCAGTTGCCGGCGGGCGCCTTCGATCGTGTATCCCTCGTGCCGCACGAGGTGCTTGATGCGCCGGATGACCTCGATGTCGGGCAGCATATAGTGCCGCCGACCGCCTCGGTTCCGTCCTGGTTTCAACTGTGCGAAACGGCGCTCCCAACGGCGCAACGTCTGCTCGGAGACGCCGACAAGGTCGGCCACTTCCGATATGGAATAGCGCCTGTCTTCAGCGGCCATATTGTAGCGATCCCTGGACGGGTTTGCAACTCGCATGCCGGCAAGGCATCCGCTTGGCGGTCGCCGCAAGCCTTCAATCCAACGGGCTATCGTCTTGGGTCCAAAGCGACAGGTTCTTGGGCACGGCTTCGGGTCGGCGGAACGCGAATCGTCCGAGGGCGTAGCCCACGAGGAACATGATGACGTGGCCGATCAGGCCGGCGTAGTAGGTGTCGATGCGCCATTGCGGGGGCGGGGGCTGTAAGGCCCCGATTTTGATCAGCGCCATCCAGGCCGTAAACACGAGCGTGCACGCGATTCCCCAAAACACGGCGCGGCCGTCGCAGCGCGTCGTCAGGAAGCCGAGGAGATACAAGCCGGCCAGGCCGCCGGCGGTGAGCGCGGTGATCTCGTTGGCGGTATCCTGCAGGGTCTTGCTCTGGGCGAGGGTCAGTATGAGCGCGCCCACGATCATGATGACGGCCTGGGCGACGCCAATGGATTTGGCGACGAACACGTAGTGCGGGTCGTCGCGGCCGGCGGCGATTCGTCGGCGGTAGACGTCCACGATGCTGACCGCGGACACGCCGTTGATGCTCGATGAGATGGACGACATGGCGGCGGCGAGCACGGCTGCGATGACCAGGCCGGTGATGCCGACGGGGAGCTCGTTGATGACGAAGTAGGGCAGGATGCCTTCGGGCTTGACGCCGCCGGCGCCGGTGAGCATGGCCATGGCTTCGGGCGTCGGGCTGTGCTTGTAGAAGACGTACAGGGCGGTGCCGACGAACATGAACAGGCCCCAGGTCGGCACGCTGAACCAGCAGCAGATCCACATGGCGATGCGGGCGTCTTTGGGGCTGCGCGCCGCACAGTACCGCTGGATGACGTTCTGGTTGCCGGCGTATTCGTAGATCCAGTTGCCCATGCCCATTAGCAACATCAACAGCACGGTCTTCTGGGTCAGGTCGAAGCCCCACGGCACCTTGTGGAAAGTCCCCTCGCGCAGTTCGGCGAAGGCGAATTTGCCGTCGGTCGCGCCCACTCGGACGATCTCCGCGAGACCTTCGAACGGACCACCCAAGTGCATGGCGATGACGAGGATACAGATGACGCCGCCGATCCACAGGACGATGGCCTGGATAAAATCGGTCCACAGGACGGCGCGGATACCGCCCATCACGGTGTAGAAGGAGGTGATGGCGCCGCCGATGACGACGCTCCACACCGGATTGAGGCCGGTGACCTGCTCGACAAGTTGGGAAACGAGGAAAAGGATGAGGCTGATGCGGATGACTTGGGCGAAGATGAAGGCGCAGGCGGCGTAGAGGCGCACGTTCGGCCCGAAACGGCCTTCGAGGTATTCGTAGGCCGAGGTGATCTTGCCGCGGCGGAAGAAGGGGAGAAACATATGCGAGGCCATGAGCACCACGAAGGGCAACGTGAAGTTCGGAATCATGCGGAGCCAGGCCGTCTTGTAGGCGTCGGCCGGGTAGGCCATGAACGTGATCGAGCTGATCGACGTCGCGAACATCGAAAAGCCGACCAGCCAGCCTGGGAACGAGCGGTCCCCGAGGAAGTATCCTTCGGTCGTACGGCCGCGGCGTGCGAACAGCGGGCCCATCGAGGCCATCGCGCCGAAATACAACACGAGAACCACTGCGTCTAACCACTGGATGCCACCCATGGCGCCCTCCCACCGTTCTGAGGTCTTACCGAGCGTGATAGACCCTACCATCCCCAGCACGGCCGGTCAAGACGGCGTCGCGGCAGCCGCCACCCGTCAAGACGGGGCGACATCGACGACAGCGTACACCTCTGGACCGACGGCGAGGACATCGGCCACATGCGCGACAGCAGCGGCTTGTGGAACGACCTGCCAGCCGAACGCACAGGCCGTTGCCTTGTCGAGACCGATACGGGACGCATCACTCTCTCGCTGCCGACGTCCACCTCCGCCATCGTATGGGAAGGACATGACTTCGCCTTGCACGTGGCCGCTGGGATTGCCTTCCTGGGAGAAGCTCCAGAGTGGCCATTCGCTGGCCCGTTGATTCCTCAACGTTTGCCTACAGAGCAGCCCGGCGGCCCATGTCGATGATCCGCGTGCTTGGGTCCATGCACGCGATGACGATAGCGGCCACATTGGCCCAGGCCACAGCCCGGTCGAGGATCCAACTGTCCGAGGTGGCCACGACGTTGCCGGAAGCCGCCAGGGCGTGGTCCGTGCGCTTGGACAGCTCGACCTGCCAGTCCCATCCGTGCTGCTCGGCCTGCTCGCACACCAAGCCCTTCAGTCGCCCGCTGTTGCTGACGGGCGCATCGAACCACCACGTGACCGGACCGACACGGAGATCTTCGAGACGGCGCCCGATCAGCAAAATCGCCGGCAGCGTCTCCTCGACCTTCCGATACGAGCCGTGCAGGCTCGCCAGGTCCCGGATGCAACCGTCGCGCCCCCGCAGCAGCACCGCGCCCGACAGCGCGCTCTCGATCGTGATGAGCAGGTTGTACCCGTCCACGGCGAGTGGGCGGCCCCTCAATTCCTTGGGGGGTACCAGGTGGTCCTTGCGGCGCCGCAGCGACTCGTCGGAACACGCCGCGCCGAGGACGGCGCGCCGTTGGCGCACGTCGAGTTGGTGGCGGTCGCCGACCAGTTTCAAGGCCGACTTGGCGTTGTATTCGCGGGAAAAAAGGTGCGACAGATCCTCGACGGCGTCGCGCAACAGGGGACTCCAGTTGTCGCCGAACAGCTTGTCGTCCTCAGGGTGCTTGCCCCTGTGGCTGCGTTTGTCGGGCATGGGGGCATGGTAGCAGGATGGCCGGCTGGCCGCCACGGGACCAAGGCGCGGTTACTCCTGCTTGCGCTTGGAGGGTTGGGCGATCTCGTAGGCCGCGAAGCCGATGTAGCGGGTCGAGTCGCGCAGGTACTCGGCGAGTCCGACGGCAACAACCTCGCCGGCTTTGGAGCTTGCGTGGTAGAAGCGCCCCTGTCCGGTCTCGTCGCGAATGTAGAGACCGCAGTGGAGGGTGAATAGCCAATCGATCTTGCCGATGAGGAGTATGAGGGCCGCGCTGGGGAGATGGGGCTCGGCCTGCCCGACGGCGTCCACCGGCACGTAGGTCAGTTCGAGGGTCTCGTCGACGGCTTGCCGGGCGTTGTCCGGCAGTTCCTTCAACTCGAAGAAGTGCCTGCGGCCGATGGTGCGGGTGTCGGTCTTGGTGGGCGTATCGAGGCCGGCCGTGACCTCGCGACAGAACGTGTTGTTCTTGACCCAGTCGGCGGCCATGAAGTGGTTGCGGTTCTCGAAGGCGACCTCCTCGGTGCGGTAGCGGATCGTCTGGAGGGTCTCGAAGGCGGCGCGATACGAATCGCACGCCGCCAAGGCGATGGTCTGCTCGACGAAGGTGACGCAATCGACGTGGCTTAAGTCCATCAGCGGGTCGGTGTCGACCGCGCCGCCAGGTCCCTCGCCGAGCGGATCGGCCTTGTAGGGCGTGCCCAAGCCGCGTTCGGCCACCTCCGCAATGCGCCCGGCGAACTCGGGCGCGCGTTCGTTGAGGCCGGCCAGGTATCCGTCCAGCGCCTCGGGGGCCATCTCGCCGATGGGCGGCGCGACGAGGAGAACGGCCACGACGGCGAACACAGGCACTCGGCTTCTCCTATGCGGCTCTGGCGGCCGGGATGGTGGCACACGCGTGACGCGGCGTGTTGAACCAGCCGGCACGTATTCGGCCCATCGGGCGTGCGGCTAGTTCGTGGCCTTCTTTTTGGCGGATGCCTTGTTCTTGGCGGACGCCTTGTTCTTGGCGGACGCCTTTCTCTTGGCGGTCTTCTTCTTCGCGGCGGTCTTCTTCTTGGCCGGGACCTTCTCGACGGGTTTTTTCGCCGCCTGCTTCTTCACGCGCTCGAGGTAGCGGCCCACGAGGTCGTAGCTCTTGTCCACGCTCTTCTGGAACTCGGCGCGTCCCTCGCGCAGGGCGCGGCTCCATTCCTTGACCACCTGCTTGCCCTCATCAGGCAGCCACGAGGCCCCCTTGAGGTGCTCGTTTACGGTCTTCTCCGACCGCTGCTGGACCTTGGCGATTACCTTGAAGGTGCCGTCGAAGGTTTTCTTCTGGAATTTCAGCAGCTTGATCGCGAATGCCGTGGCTGCCTTCTGCGTCAGGCCGAGCGACTCGTCCATCCCTTTCCCGGTCTGCTTGCGCAGTTCCTCCGCGTACTTGGTCAACGACTCGATTGCCGATTCCGCCTTCTCTTTCGCGTCTAGCATTGCACCCAGTTCCTTTCCTCGATGACTGAGCCTAACGAACGCAAGCCCCTCAACAACGATTCAGCATGCCTCTTCTCACAAGCCGGAGTCAAACGCGATACTTCCCATGCTCCTGCCCGCCCTCCGCCATCGTCATCGTCGTTGCGCGCACGATTCGTTGCTGTGGTACAGTACCCGGCGGATCGTCCCGCAACGGTGACGGCGGTGGAGGAATCAGCGCTCGAAGATGGCGGACATGAACGCAACGCTCGAAGAGGCGGTGATCGAGTTCTACCGGGAGGAGATCCGCCAACGGTATCTCATCGACAACCTGCGGCGCTTCGAGGAATTCAACGGAATCCCGGAGGGACTGCTGAACGACCTGCGCGAGTTCTTTCTCGCGAGCATCTATCCGCCACTGCCGATACGGCGGCAACTGGACCAGGCGTTGGACAACGTGCGCGGTATGCTGCGCTCGCCGAAGCAACTCACGCCGTTGCTGCGCACTGGGCTCACCTCGATGCTTCGCCTGGGCGCCCAGGCGCCGGCGGCGGTGTCGGCGGGACTCGGCGCGCTCGATGCGCTGCGGGAAGCGGGCAAAGTCGAGCAACTCATGTTGCAGGCGGCCCGAGATCTGGATCTCGACGCGACCGACCGGCGGGCCATGCTACAGGCCATCGTGAATGTCCCGGAAGAAACCTTCGTCCATCTCATCCACAGCCTGCTGGACCTGTTCCGGGCGCTGTCGAACGTGAAAATGCTTTCTGCCACGTTCCGTATCATGGATCGCTCCATGAAGGTGATGGAATCGAAGCCGGATCTCTACGACGAGGAGTTGCGCGCGAGCCTGAGGCTCGGCCTGATGGTGCTGCGCGGCGGCCTGGATCTCTTCGTACGGTTGCAACCGGAGAATTTTGCGCGCATTATTGCGGGGGTAGAGCGGGTCGAGATGGACTGGCTGAAAGCCGTCCGCGCAGAGACGGCCGGGTAGTGGCTACGCGTGGCCGTGGGGCGGTCGATGATGGTCGAGTTCGACAAGGCGCTCGACCCTCTTGACAGGTGCGCCGGAATGTGTCAAGATAGCCGATAGGTGAATATTTTTTCAGTTTCTTTTCAACTAAGGAGAAACGCCATGCCAGAGAAACAAGCCACCGACGCTAAGACCAAGGCACTCTCCGTCGCCATCGGCCAACTGGAGAAGCAGTTCGGGCGCGGCACGTTGGTGCGCTTGGGCGACGATCACTTCGTTCAATCGGCGCCCAGCATCTCGACGGGGAGCCTGTCGCTGGACATTGCGACAGGGGTGGGTGGTATGCCGCGAGGCCGCGTGGTGGAGATTTTCGGGCCTGAATCCTCTGGCAAGACGACGTTAGCCCTTCACGTGGTGGCCAGCGCCCAGAAGGGAGGCGGGATCGCGTGCTACGTCGATGCGGAACACGCGCTGGATCCGGTGTTCGCGACCAAGCTGGGTGTGGACATCGACAACCTGCTCGTGTCGCAGCCGGACTGCGCGGAGCACGCGCTCGAGATCTGCGAGACGATCGTGCGCAGCAACGCCGTGGACGTGATCGTGGTGGATTCGGTGGCGGCGCTGGTTCCCAAGGCCGAGATCGAAGGCGACATGGGGGACGCCCATATGGGCCTGCAGGCACGGCTGATGTCGCAGGCGTTGCGCAAGCTGACCGCCGCCATCAGCCGTTCCAAGACCCTGGTCATTTTCATCAACCAGATACGCATGAAGATCGGCGTCGTGTTCGGCAATCCCGAGACCACCACGGGCGGACGCGCCCTGAAGTTCTACGCGGCCATGCGCATCGAAGTGCGCCGGATCACCTCCATCAAGGACCGAGAGCACGACGTGGGCAACCGCGTCCGGGCCAAGGTCGTGAAGAACAAGCTCAGTCCACCACATCGCGTGGCCGAGTTCGACCTGCTGTTCAACGAGGGCATCTCGGTCGAAGGCGATATCCTCGATCTGGCCGTGGCCGACAAGCTGATCCAGAAGAGCGGCTCGTGGTACTCGATGGATGGCGAGAACCTGGGCCAGGGCCGCGAGGCGACCCGCCAGTACCTCAAGGACAATCCCGAGGTGGCGGCGGGCCTGCGAAGCGAGATCCTCAAGGCCAAGGGAATCGCCTGGGGCGCGCCGACGGCCGACGCGCAGGAGCAAGAGGCAGAAACGCTCGACTAGGAACGGCACCGTTCTCTCGAAGGCCTTCTCCGCGGTCCTGGCGATCATAGGTCATGGCGCTTTGGGCCGAGCCGAAAGGCGCGGCGGTCACGAATGAGGTGCGCACGAGGCCACGTCATCGAAGCTGCGAAGAAGCGTGCCAGGTGAAGCCGATTACGAACAGCGACGACGCACACAGCGATCCGTTCCTGAGCCGCTATGGCCGGCGGACGCGCCTGGGGCTGTTGGCCCTTCTCGCGGTGACGGCCCTGTTTGCCGGGGGCGCCCTGTTGGTCAAGTACAAGCTCGAGGGGCTTCGCGCGTCCGTAGAGGAAGAAGTGGAGTCGCGAACGGGTGCACGCCTGCACGTAGGCTCGGTGCTGGTCAACGGTTTGCGCGGTTTGCGCATTGACGACGTGGAGGTGACGCTCGAATCCGCCGGGGGGCCCCGCTTCGAGTTCACGGCGCCCGTCACCTACATCTACATCGACATTGTCGACCTCCTCCACGGTCAAGTCACCATTGAACGCATCCAGGCGGACCAGTCGCTGCTGCGGTTCAGCCGGCCGCCCGAGCACCCGTGGATCACGGCGGACGTCCTGGACCTCGAGGGGCCATCGCACTTGATCGACTCGCCCTCGTTCCGTGTTACGGGAAACGATTGCACGCTCGAGGTCCTCAACGTCGTGGGCGACACCCGGCTGCAGGTTGACGGCTTCGGCTTCGATATCACCCGCTTGCCTGATTCGCCCGACATCACGGCCAAACTCTCCGGGACTCCGGCCATTAATCCCGCCAACAGGATCGAGGTAGACCTGCGGTTCACCTCGGTGGAGGACTTCGATCTGCGGCTTGAGGCCGCGGAGGTGACGTCCGACGACGTCGCCGTCTTCCTGCCCGCGTCGGAGCGGTTCGTGCGTTCGGGCGTGGCCGTACCGAGCGTCCGCGTGGCCGGCTATCCGGGCATGACGTTCATCGTGGCCTTCGAGGCGCCCTTCGAGAACGTGGCCGTGAGAAACCAGCCGGCCTTCATCTTCCCCGCCACAGGAACGCTGAGGGGCGCTGCCAGCTATGACTCTGTCCAGCACGTGCTGTCGCTCACGGCGGCCAAGGTCGACTCGACCCAGTTGTCGGGCCGCGTAGAAGGTTCCGTAGACTTCAATGGGGCGCTCCCGGCGTTGGACCTGCGCTTCGACGCGACCGACCTGCCGCTGAAGGACGCGTTGGACTACTCGTTGGCGGGTCGAGGCGAGCAATACGGTGCTTTCGACCTTGAATTGCAGGAGCCGTGCAACCTCCAGGTCCGCGTCAAGGGCACGACCGAAGCCCCCCTCATATCGGTGCACGGCAACGCCGAAGGGGGGCGCCTCGCCTTTGCTCCTACGGACGAGACCTACCCCACAGGGGAGCTTCGCTTGGGGATGATGAGCCTGATCTGGAATTCCAAGTCGGGTCAACCGGTCGGCGTCTTCAACGTGGTCGATGGCTCGATGAGCCACACGAAGTCTGGAGTGAAGGCGGAGAAGATCTCCGGCACGCTGACCATGACCAAGGACCTGCTCCGGGCGGCCCCCCTCAACGCCGAGATCCGCGGCAATCCGTTTGTCGGGACGATCAAGTACGATATTGCCAGCGGCGGCTGGGAAGTGACGGCGAACGGGACGGTGGCCGACATCGAGAACACGATGCTGGGCCACCCTTCCAAGGACTGGTCGCTGGCGGGATCGGCGCGCGTGCGCGGACACTTGGTGAAGACGGCCAAGCAATACGTGCTCGACGCGGACGTGGACGCGACCCAGGCCGAGATCGCCTATCAGTGGTGGTTTCTCAAGCCGCCCGGAATCGACGCGTCCTCGCGGAAGATCCACATGAACGTCATCCCCGACCGTTCGATTACGCTGACGAGCCACGCGCGCGTGGCCAGTTCCGAGCTCGATGTGTCCGGCTACTGGGTGCGCAAGGGCGGCCGCTTCCGACTGGACAACTTCGAGATGACCTCGAACCATCTGGACGTCGCCGCGGCCGGCACCTGCCTCGGCATCCCCTACAAGGTCACTGGAGGCACGGCTACCGAGGCCAGTCTCACGCGAACGCAGAACACCGAGGCGGAGGACGCCTGGCAACTCTCCGCAACACTGGCCGTTGACGAAGTCGCGCTGCTGGCGGAGGGGGCCGAGACTCCGATGCAGTGCGAGGGGCTGCGGATGGAGATGGCGATGACGGGGCCGCCCCAGCCTGAGGGTTCCATGAAGCTGAGCGTCCAGAAGGCCCACATGCCGCCGATCGGCACAGGCAGCGTGTGGTTTGTCCCAATCAAGAGCGACCCGATGGTGCTCGAGGCGTATCCCGACCAGGGGCGTTCGTGGCACTACACCCTGGCCGCGGACGCCCTTGAGCTGCCGCCGTGGAAAGGGGTGAATTTCACCGGGACGGCCTACCAGAACGCGGACGAGGCCGGGCTGGACGCGTTTGCGTGCGACGTCGAGGGCGGCGGCCGGGTCGAGGGGGCCTATCGCAGCATGCGGGCGGACAACACCTACACCATGGCCTTCGCGTGGCGCGATATGCCCATCGTATACCTGATCGATCAGCTCGACTATCCTCACGTCTTCACCGGCCCCTCGACCGGCCACGTCGACTACTCGATGGATCGCGACGATCCGGGCACGTTGAACGGGCACGGGGCCTTCGAGATCCGTGAAGGCCAGTTCAGCGCGGACTTCCTCGTCTCGCTGTTGGCCGGCCGGCTCGAAGAACACATCACCGCCATCCCGCTGTCGCTCGAATTCGACCATCTCAAGACGGACGTGAATTTCGAGCGGGACTTGATCCGCACGCCGAACATGGAACTGGTCTCGGAGGGCATCACGGTGACGGGAGGCGGGACCTTTGTGACCGACGGCGACATGGACTACGACCTCAAGGTGGCGCTGAGCCCGGGGGTGGCGGAGCAGATCCCGGTATTGCGCGACAACTTGAACGTTCAGGGCCACCGGCTCGCCCAGCAAAGGATCGAACTGGCGTTCAAAGTCAAAGGGCCGACGTTTAATCCCCAAGGCGAGCTTTCGGAGCCGCCTCCTATCGGCATCACGATGGTGAGCAGTGCGCTCGAGGTAACCAGCGACGCCATGCGGGTGATAGATATTCCTAGAAAAATCCTGGTGGATTTGCTTAGAATCGGAGGCGGCATCGTAGGGATGCCCAGGGCCACGTCCGGCGACGGGCAATAATCACGCAGCCGCCTTTGCGAATCGGAGCACGAAGGCCCCATGGAAATCAAGATCGGCAAAAGCGCCCGAGTGTGTCAAAGCTGTGAACGGCTTTTCGAGCACGAGGAGGCAATCACGTCCCTGGTGCGCGTCGAGAACCGGGTGCTGGTCCGCGAGGACTACTGCGCACAGTGCTGGGCTTCGGAGCGCGCCACCGGGGCCTACTCGATCTGGTCGCCCCGATTCTACGACCCCAAGGTTGCGGAGCAGCAACCCCCGGAGGTATTCTCGCCCCTGCGGCAGGCGTTCTACGAAGCGGCGGAATCGGAGGACCGAGGCCAACTGGCTACGGCCTATCTGGCCGCCCAATTGTTGCGGCGCCAGAAGGTATTCCGGCTGATCAAGGAGGCCGAAGACCACGAGAGTGACGGTCGTATCGCGCTGTATGAGGACCGAATCGCCAACCGGCTCATCGAGGTGCGCGACCCAAGTCTGAGCTACGCGGAGATGGAAGCGGGCCGAGCGAGGTTGCTTGAGCGGCTCAGCGAACTGGAGAATCCACAAGAAGACTTGGAAAACGCCGAACGACCCGCACCGGTTGAAGCGAGCGCGGAGCCTGCGGCCGAAAGCGTCACCAATGCTTAACCCGACCAAGCCCAAATCGACGAAAGGTCCGGGCGTCAAGGGGCAGGAATTCTCCTTGAGCCAGCGAGTCGTCGGCATTTGCGCCATCCTCGTATACGGCCTGATATGCTTCCTGGTGGGCGTGCTGGTGGGGCGCCACGACCCTTCATTGAGGCCCAGCCAGACGGCCGCCGTGGTGAAGCCAAAGTCCGGGGCCCGGCCGTTGACGCCTCCGGCCCCCAGAAGTGAAGCCCGCGGGGAACAGAAATCGCCCCAGCCCGTCATCATGCCCACGTCGGCCCCCCCTGTGAGCCCCGCCGCCGCGGCGGACATCCCCAAGGAGCACACGAAAACGCCGCGAATCACCGAACGCCCTGCGCCGCCCAGGCAAGACGCCGCGCGCGGCGACGAAGCGCGTACACCCGACAAGCAATCCGAGGGCGCGCACCCGCGCCCGGATTCGTCGCGCAACCCCCCGCCTGAGGACAAGGCCAAGCGCCCTGCGCCCAAAAAGGCAAAACCGCCTGGACGCGCCAAGAACGCTCAGGAGGCCCCGGCGAAGCCTGCCGCAGAGGAGGCGCGGGCGGATGCCGGCAAGCCGGCGGCGCAAGGCCCGGCAAAACCCAAAGGCTCTCAACCGCCCGCTCCGTCCAAGAAACCGGAGGTCGCCAAGCCACCAAAGGGCGAAGGCACACCAGCCGGGCCGAACGCGCAGGCCAAGCCGGCCGCGGCCACCCCCGCCGAGGCACAGGCGCCCGCCAAACAGCCTGCGGTCACTCCGGCTCAAGCCCCCAAGCCAAGCGGGCCACCGGCGGGCACGGGCACCTACGTCATCCAACTCGCCTCGTTCTCGAGCAGCAACCGTGCGAAGGCCGAAGACGCGAGGCGGCGCTTGAGCGCCCACGCCAACCTCACTGCGGAACTCGTCACTTCCGAAGACGGGAAGTATGTGCGCATCATCGTAGGAAACTATCCGGACCTGAAAACCGCAGAAAAAGCCCGAGATGCGTTACGCGAACGCAAGGGCTTTGCCGATTGCTTCGTCCGACGACGATAACTTGGCCGAGGGTCGGGGAGAGACAGCCATGAAGGTGGCCGTAGCAGGACCGGGAGCGATGGGGTGCCTGTTTGCCGCGCGTCTGGCGGCGGGCGGCGTCACGACGACGCTGGTGGACTACAAGCCGGACCGTGCGGTGCGCCTGCATGAAAGCGGGATCACGTTAGAGACTGGCGGCGAGGTCCAGGTGGTCAAGCCCACGGTGGCTGCCCGCATGCCGGGCGGCATGGACCTCATTATCGTGCTGACCAAGAGCTACTCGACTGCGAGTCTACAGTTCCCTCCGGACACGCCGGTTCTCACGCTTCAGAACGGTTTGAAGAGCATTGAAATTCTCTGCTCGATGGTGGGCAGCGCGCGCGTTCTCGCCGGCGTCACGACCGAGGGCGCCACCTTACTGGATGAGGGCCATGTCCGCCACGCCGGCTCGGGAATCACCTGCGTCGGCTCATGGACGTCCTGCCCGCCGCAGCCGGCGGTAGACGCGCTGCAGAAGGCGGGCTTCGAGGTCGAAGTCACCGAGGCCCCGGGCCAACGGATCTGGGAAAAGGTGGCCATCAACGCCGGGATCAATCCGTTGACCGCCCTGCTCAATGTGCCCAACGGCCGGTTGCTCGAGCTCCGCGAGGTACGCCAGTTGATGCGCGACCTGGTGGTCGAGGCGACCAAGGTGGCGGCCACGGAGGGATATCGCTTCAACTACAGCCTGGTCGAACGGACCGAAGACGTATGCCGGGAGACCGCCGAGAACATCTCCTCGATGCTGCAAGACGTGCGCGCCGGCAAGAAGACCGAGATCGACGCCATTAGCGGGGAGATCCTTCGCCGGGGGCAGTATGCGTCGCTTCCCACTCCGCGCACC
>Ga0272442_10001831_pt1 | contig 31523 bp, 25 predicted proteins | sample SSMForm2O_FD_200262 | JGI IMG/M metagenome (GOLD analysis project Ga0272442, IMG submission 200262) | Marine sediment archaeal communities from Little Sippewissett salt marsh, Falmouth, MA, United States - SSM-Form-2O | ecosystem: Environmental > Aquatic > Marine > Wetlands > Sediment ... | reverse complement strand
TAGTGCATCTGGATGACGGGAACCGAATATCAAGTAGTATTTTGGAACAGTATGATGAGGCAGCGCTTTGATTGCGTGTTGACAGACCTCTCTAAACCTTTTTGACAACATTACATAAACACCATTTGTCACGGCTTGAAGTTTCTCAGGGAAGCTTATCGAGGATTTGAGAATTTCTTGCCACCAGTTTCCCCCTACGACTATGTCCAGTTTCTCAATTGATGGTGGCGTTATAAGTTGAACATCGATTTCTTCCAAGTCTTCAATTTCTGAATTAGGTTCAGGAACAGTAAGCCTAAGAGCAGCTAATCCTCGACGAACGAAACTTCGGGCATTGAAGTTCATAAGGATTTCAATACTCATATGAGAAATACTCAGGTGTTGGAAGATGGAGTCCATCTGATCCCAATCAAGTCCTTCAACTGTGAACGGATCAACATAGAGAAAAACACTGTGGTTCTTAGCCTTTTCTTGAATCCATGGGATATAGTCACCGAATTTTCCGTGTTTTGCTTTGGCAAATGGAAATTTATCAATCGATTCAGTCAATTCCGAGTAGAGTTCTGTATCGTTTTCTATGCACAAGGCAGATACAGAAACAGAAAGTCCTTTTGATAAAGCCTCTTGAATACTCTGGCATATAAGTAGAGGAGAGCCAGCTTCCCCATCGCCAAATTTCCCCGGGCCGGCGAAAGCATCCACAATAAGAATTGGATGTGGTTGTGTTGCGATTTTCAGAAGGTATGGAGGGAGATAACACTCCAGAATCCCATCTTTTCTTTTAGACCAGTGCCGTTTTTTGTTGAAGAACGATTTGTCTGCCTTGTGACTCATAAATTAAATCCCGTGAATCTGGTCCTAACCGAGTCGGCATCTGGTCCCATGTACGTCCATCAAGTATTCGGCCGGACTTTTTTTTATTTACACCGCCCCATTGTTTAAAGAAAAAGGGGACTTTTTCTGAGAGACATTGATCGCGTATATTTGTGGCCCACTCGGGTTTCATAGGTCTTGCTTTCGGGCCGGATTCGCCGCCGACGATGACCCAGTTAATGCCTTTCAAGTCAATGTTGGGAAGCGGACCTAAGAGCGGTTCGAAGGAAATGAATTTTATGGTTGCACCTGTTTCTCGGAGGTCCTCTATGCGGAACATACAGTCGGCATTCTCAACAGTCACGCCCATCCAGACGTTTTCGGGCCAGTTCAATTTAGAGCTAAGTTGGAGCAAGCGGCCGGATCGCTTCGTGAGAATCTGAAACCGATGGTGAGAAGCGCGGTACATAACGTCAAAGATCTTCGAGATGAAATCGAAAGGGACGTCTTTATGAAAAAGATCGCTCATCGAATTAACAAAGATCGTACGGGGCTGCTTCCAGCGCAAGGGGATTTCGAGGGCATGGGGATGAAGTGTTACTTTGAAACCGTTGGCATAGTTGGGGCTACCGGCGGCTTTCAGACGCAAGGCCATGCGTTCGGCATAACAATTCTTACAGCCCGTACTGATTTTCGTACAACCGGTTACGGGATTCCATGTGGATTCGGTCCATTCGATTTTAGATTTCTGCGCCATGTGATCTCCACTAAAAGTACGTCATAACTATAAGGGTAATCTTCGGGATTCAGAAGTCAATTGATTTATGAGCTTGTGGTCCTCGCGATTTTTTGCAGTGCAAAACTTTTGGGATTGTCCCAATGGCCATAGGTCTTTATACTCGGTACTATGCTGAAGAAGATACTGTCCTTTTATACGAAATACTTTGCTATTTGGGTGATTGTTTTTGGGGTGGTGGCGTATGTTTGGCCGGGGCCGTTTGTGGCGTTGAAGGGTTATATGGATTGGTTTTTTGCGCTGACGATGTTCGGCATCGGAGCGGTCCTTCAAGTCGAAGATTTCAAGCGCATTATCGCCAAACCCATTATCGTTTTAATCGGCTCGGCGGCGCAGTTCAGTATTATGCCGCTCGGTGCGTTTGTGCTGTCGAAGCTTTTCGGATTGCCGCCGGAGATCGCGGTCGGTCTCATCCTGACCGGCTCAGCGCCCGGAGCGATGGCCAGTAACGTGATGTGTTTTATCGCCAAGGCGGATACGGCCTACTCGGTTTCGCTGACGACGGTCTCCACACTGCTGTGCCCCCTTTTAACGCCGGGCTTGACGTTTCTCTTGGCTCGTTCGAGGCTGGAAGTGCCATTTGTGAAGATGATGATCAGCGTCATCATGATGGTCGTCGTGCCGCTGTTCATTGGATTTGGCGTCAGGCACACGCTCAAGGAAAAAATCGAGAAGATCCTGCCGGTCTTTCCCGCGATATCGGTAACCTTTATTATCTTCATCTGCTCGTTGGTGATCGCCCTGAACAAGCCGTATCTCGCCCAGGTGACGGCCATTATCCTGTCGGCCGGGATCGTCTTGAACCTCTACGGCATGCTGGCCGGGTATGGCGTCGGGTCGGCTTTTCGAATGGAAACAGCGAGAAGACGGACCCTTGCCATTGAAATTGGCATGCAAAACGCCGGCCTGGGGACCGTCCTGGCGTTGAAGCACTTCGGCGAAAAAGCGGCCATGCCGGCGGCGATTTTCGTGTTTATCTGTATTATTACGGCCTCTCTCATGGCGGCCCTCTGGCAGAGAACGACGCCGGAAGAGGTCCGGAATTGATCGGTAAGCGGCAAGCGGATCCGGACGAAAATTTTACGATCGGATCTTGTATTCTGGAGGCGAAGAGGTTATAATGTGCCGATATTAATGTTAGAAGTTCACTGAGGCAGTCGTATGTGACTGCCTTTATATTTAGGTATGATATTGATAGGAGCTTGAAGCCAATGGGTTGCAATCTTGCGATAGCGGGAGTGACCGGAGCGGTCGGGCAGGAATTTCTTGACATCCTTCGAGAGCGGGATTTTCCTTTTGATTCGTTGAAAATGCTGGCGAGCCATCGCTCGGCCGGTAAGAAAATTGAATTCAAGGGTAAGCCATATATCGTTGAAGAATTGACGAAAGATAGTTTCGCGCGTATCGATATCGCCTTATTCAGCGCCGGGGCATCGCGAAGCAGAGAATTCGCGCCCCCGGCGGTTGAAGCCGGTGCGGTGGTCGTGGATAACTCTTCGGCCTTTCGTATGGATGCCGATGTGCCGCTGGTGATTCCCGAAATCAATTCGCAGGCGATTGCCAAGCATAAAGGTGTCATTGCGAATCCGAACTGTTCGACGATTATCGGGATTGTGCCGGTCTGGCCGTTGCATCGGGCCAATCCCGTCAAACGAATGATCGTCAGCACGTACCAGGCCGCCAGTGGGGCCGGTCAGTCGGCGATGCTCGAACTGGAGGAGCAGACGAGAGAAGTCCTGGCCGGCAAGAAGCCCACCTGCAATGCGTTCGCCTATCAAATCGCGTTCAACGTGTTCAACCACGATTCGGCGCTTGGGCCGAACGGATACAATCAGGAAGAGATGAAGATGGTCCACGAAACGCGGAAAATCTTCGATTGTCCTGAGATCGCCGTCACGTGCACGTGCATTCGTATTCCCGTGTTCCGGGCGCATTGTGAGAGCATTAATCTGGAGTTCAGAGATCCGATTACGCCGAATCAGGTCAGGGATCTGTTGAGCACCGCGCCGGGCGTTGCCGTCATGGACGATCGCGAGCATAACCGCTTCCCCATGCCGATCGACGCCTCCGGCAAAGACGATATCCTCGTGGGCCGGATTCGTCAGGATGAATCGATCCCGGAGAACCGCGGTATTAATATTTGGGTGGCCGGCGATCAATTGCGAAAAGGCGCGGCGCTGAACGCCGTCCAGATTGCGGAGAAACTGCTTTAAGGGTAGGACACAGGATACAGAATACAGGAGACAGACGGAGTCGGAATGCCGAAACCTGTGAGATGTTTTCATTACCTGATCGTTCGGAGAAAAACGCCTCCACATAATTCTGTGTTCTGTGTCCTGTATTCTGTATTCTAAAAGAATGCCCGTTCGCACTATCAAACTCACCGTGCAGTATGATGGCAGCCGGTATCACGGCTGGCAGATCCAACCCGGCGAGAAGACCATCCAGGGTGAGCTTGTGGAGGCTGTATCGAGCCTCGTCGGAACGAAGACGCACGTTCACGGCGCCAGCCGGACCGATGCCGGCGTGAACGCCCTGGGACAGGTCGCTTTGTTCGAGGTTGATTCACCCATTCCGACGGAGAACTTCCCGGATGCCATCAGCGACCGGCTTCCGCGCGATATCGTGGTGACTGCTGCGGAAATAGCTCCGCGGAAATTCGACTTAATGGGCGGAGCGAAGAGCAAACTCTATCGCTACGCGATTTTCACGGGCCGATTCCGTCCGGTACTGCAGCTTAATCAGTGCTGGCATATCCCCAGGCAACTCGATACGGCTGCGATGAACCGTGCGGCCCAGCGTCTGGTCGGGACGAAGGATTTCAAATCCTTCGCCGCCGCGAAAGACAAACGCGATCAGACCGTCCGTACGATTTTCCGTTGCGAAGTCAATTCGTCGTGCGTCGCGCGTGATGCGTCGTGCGAAGAAGAGATGCAAGTGTCATGCACGCAATACGCAATACACAATACGCAATACGAGCATGATTGGATTTATGTCGATGTCGAAGGCAATGCTTTTCTGTATAATATGGTCAGGAACATTGTCGGTACGTTGGTCGATATCGGTGTAGGCCGGTGGGAGCCGGAAAAGATAGGCGAAATCCTCGATGCGAAAGACCGAACCGCCGCCGGACGGCTCGCGCCCCCTGAAGGATTGTGTTTAATGTGGATAAAGTATTAAAAGTAGAATACAGAACACAGAATACAGGACACAGGAAGGGAGAATCAAATGGCAAAACAAACGGCTAAGAGATTTACGGATCTGATCGTATGGCAAAAGGCGCATAAATTTGTTCTTGCGGTATACCGCTTTACTGTCGGTTTTCCAAAGGAAGGAGTTTATGGTTTGACTTCTCAATTGAGGCGAGCGTCAATTTCCATCGCGGCTAATATAGTCGAAGGTTTCAAAAAGACCGGACCTGCTGACAAAGTAAGATATCTGAATATTTCTCAGGGATCGCTCGAAGAATGCCGCTATTATTTGATATTGGCGCATGACTTGGATTATGGCCATACGGATGCTCTTGAACTACAGATTGACGAGGTTGCCAAGCTACTGGCCGCCTACTCGAACGCCGTTAAGAGAAACAATTGAGATCTGAATGGCAGGTTCGTGGAAAAAGTTGCGGATTTCGCAACTCACGTTTTTTATTCTGTATCCTGTGTCCTGTATTCTGTATTCTTTCGCTTATGAAAATCGTTCATATTATAACTCGTTTGATCGTTGGTGGGGCGCAGGAGAATACGCTGATTACCTGCAAGGTTCTGGCGCAGCGCGGGCATGACGTCACGCTCATAACCGGCCCGGCGTTGGGACCGGAAGGCGAGCTGCTCACTGATGCCAAGGGACAGGGCTACGAAACCGTCGTTGTGGATCGGCTTCGTCGTGCTATTAATCCGATCAATGATGTCCCCAGCTATGTCCGGATTAAAAAGCTGCTTCGGCAATTGCAGCCGGACATCGTTCATACCCACTCGGCCAAGGCGGGGATCTTGGGTCGCTTCGCCGGTTACGCTTTAAAAGACCAATGGGCGGCAAATCGACCATGGGTCGTGCACGGTATTCATGGACTGGCTTTTCATCCTTATCAGAGTTCGCTCTTGAATAAATTCTATATCGCCGTTGAGAGATCCACCGCGAAGCGGACGGACTTTTTTATCAGTGTGGCAGATGCGATGACCGAGCAGGCGACGGCGGTAGCGATAGGTAAGCCCGAGCAGTTCGTGACGGCTTATTCGGCTATTGACGAGGATGATTTCTTAACGCCGATTTCACAACAGCGCAGGCAGGATTTCCGCCGAAAGCATGGAATTGCGGAAGATGCCGTCGTGCTGGTTACTATTGCCCGTTTGTTTATGCTCAAGGGTCACGAATACATCGTGGAGTCGGCCAAATCACTTGCGAAGCGGTTTGAGAATGCCGTCTGGCTATTCGTCGGGGACGGCACTCTTTCCGAGCATTTCAAACAGCAGGTCCGCGAACTGGGATTGGCTGAGAGGATTCGGTTCACGGGGCTTTTGCCGCCGAGTGAGATTCCACTCGCTATCCAATCGTCGGATATTCTCGTGCACTGTTCGCTCAGAGAAGGTCTCGCGCGGGCGCTGCCCCAGGGGATGCTCTGCGGAAAGCCGGCCATCTCCTTCGACCTGGACGGCGCGCGGGAGGTCGTTAACGAGCGCACGGGTCGGCTGATCGAGCCCAAGAACATTGGACAACTCGTCGAGGCCTGTGCGGAATTGCTCGAAAACGAGAGCTTGCGACGGCAGCTTGGTGAGAACGGCAGAGAATTCGTGAAGGAAATGTTCTCGCCGGACCGAATGGTCGATACCATCGAAGCCGCTTATCGAAAGCTGCTTGGGCAATCCTGATATTACTGTTTACCTAATTCGATTTCGAATCCCTGATTTTTACCCGGAACCAGGGAGATATTTTTGAATTTAACGAATTCAAACGGCCTGTAACGGAAACAGACTCCCTCGATTTGATGTATGTTCAGGTTATCGATGATAAATGTGTGTTCCCTTAAACCAGTATCTCTGTTAACCGTTGTACCTTCCTCATACCGATCAAGCAAAACGGTTTTAATGGCTGAATCTTCTCTATAGATAAGACCGAAATCGGTTTGGTAGTCGTTAACGTGTGCTCCGGACTCTTCATAACAGCGTATCACAACCTGTCCATTCTCGATTGTAGGAGGATCCAAGAGAATTCGCTGTTTTCCGAGAAACGTCGTTTCGCCGGCTGTGTCTTTAATGGTTAACGCCGTTTTCCAGTCTTTATCTGTAAAGCCTAATCTAAAAGAAGTTTTCTGACGTGATGCATCGAAACCATGTCCCTCAGCCGAAAGACCTTCAATAATCCGGTTGCCATATCTGTCATGAATTTGTTTCCCGTAAGATCCTGTGCTTCCTTCCATGGAATATCTGATCGCGCCGCCATCGCCCAACTTTTGTATCCGCCAGGCGAACTCGAAGACCTTTCTATCCTCACGAGCCCGGTCGTAAGGTTCAACATTGATATACGGTACGTAATCGAGGGGACTGCCGTCCGGGCCCCACCACTGTTTGCCTGCACTGGGATTTTCGCAAATGCCGATAAATTCAACAGTTGTTCCGTTAGACAATATGGCTTTCCAGGGTGTCTCGGGAACGGGAGTATACTGCTGTTGTTTTCGCCAACCTTTTGTGAGGAATTCTTTTTCCCTGGAGTCCGAGAGATTCCCTTCCGGACAAATCAAAAATTCAAGTTTGAGCTCCTGACGTGGCATGATCGGGTGCAAGGGATGAGCTACACTTTTGGCATACCAGATGTTGTCACCCAGATAATCGATGTTCAGGTACGCTTCAACTGAAGAGACACCACCAAAAAACCTGTGTAGGAACGTTTTGTTATGCCCTCGAAGTTCCGCATGCCCGGCGGAGAAATCAGGGCCCGGCTCTACCTTAAGCGACCTTAGTGTGTATCCTTTCTTGCGTACCTGCCGTTCGATCTCTATATAAAGACATTCCTCGTTTTTTTGCCAAATGACTTTCTTTTCTTCCAAAGCTGCATAATCTTTTGCTTGGCGGCTTTTCTCCTCCGGCGGTGATAAAGCAGGCTCAGAGAAAGACTGATGATATTGTTGGTATTCGGCATCGGTCACAATAAGTGAACCGTAGAGATCCCCTCCTTTATTCGATGAAGACTTGAAGTTAAATGCGGATCTTTTACGCGAGCCCGTTCCGCTGCTTTGACTTAAGCTGGTTGAATTAAAACTCAGAGAGAAAGAACCTTCACGACCATTCGCAATGAAGCTAAATCTCTCAGGCGTATGTCGATTCGAGTTAAGACCTCTAATTTTCAAAACGGTTCGTCCTGTGAGTTCATTGTTTGTTTGTGGCGTTGTGTGGCAGAATTCCCACTTGGTCCCCTCAGGAAGTTCGGTGTAGTTATTTTCTTGAATGCGCCCATTTTCTTCTATCCAAATGGCCTGTTTGTCTAAATCAATCACAAGCAGGGTCTTGTAGGAGTCCTTGAATCGGCCGTCTCTGTCAATCTCTGCGAATCTCGTTGTGTGCTGCCAGTTCTTGATAATACGACCCATCCGGCTACTGGAATAGGCTCTTTCCGAAGTTGCCAGATTTCCTCGTCCCCAGCGTACCTTCGGATTGGAGCCTCCTCCGGCGGAACTCCAGCGAAAATAGAGCCCTGCCCCGATGATCATGACGAGGATGATTACAATGATGATTTCTGCCGAGGTTTTCTTTTCCATTTAAAATTCCTTTCCGCGATCGTTCTCTCTTCCAAAGGAAATATTAAGTATGAGCATCGTTCGCTGAATTTTCAATAGATATTTCCAGTATTGATCCTGACGTGTTACAATCGGCTCGATTTATGAATAGGATTGGAGATGAGCCGATTATGAAAAGTTATAGAAAAGAGCTTTGGTTCGATACGTCACGAAGGCGGGAATATATCAATATCACACCGGTGATTGACGAGTGCCTGAGAGAGAGCGGTATTAAGGAAGGGATGTTGCTTTGCAATGCGATGCACATCACCGCCAGCGTGTTCATTAACGACGACGAAGCCGGGCTGCATCACGATTTCGAGGTGTGGCTGGAAGGCTTGGCGCCGGAGAAACCGTACTCGCAGTACAAGCATAACGGTTTCGAGGACAACGCCGACGCGCATCTCAAGCGCAGTGTTATGGGCAGGGAAGTCGTCGTCGCTATCACCGAAGGCAAGCTCGACTTCGGGCCATGGGAGCAGATCTTCTACGGCGAATTCGACGGCAAAAGAAGAAAACGCGTCCTCGTCAAGATCATCGGTGAATAAGCTGAAACCTTCATGGATTTATTGTTCTTTCTGGCTCAGGTGATGGTGATTTCGTGCTCGGGGGTGATGCAGCCGGGGCCGGTGACGGCGACGGTGATCACGATGGGCACGCGGAACCGTTACGCCGGGATGCTTTTGGCCCTCGGCCACGGGATTGTTGAATTTCCCTTGATGGTCGTCATCGTCCTCGGCGTGGGCAAGTTCTTCGAGCTGAGAGGGGTCCAGATTTCAATTGGCTTAGCCGGCGGCGTCTTCCTCATCCTCACGGCTCTGCAAAGTTTCAAAAGTCTGAAAGCGAAAACCGATATCGAGTCTAAAGCCTTCAACGGCAAGCCGGTCCTGGCCGGGATTGTTCTGTCGGCCGGTAATCCGCTCTTCCTGATCTGGTGGGCCACAGTCGGTTTAGCCCTGGCGACGCAGGCGGCGCAATGGGGGATGTGGGCCTTTGTTCTTTTCGCCCTGACCCACTTCTTGATGGATTTGATCTGGCTGCAAATTCTGTCTTGGGCCAGCTTCAAAGGCTCGGTGTTGCTCGGTCCGCGCGGATTGCGTATTTTGTTGATGTTTTGTTCGGCGGCGTTGCTTGCATTCGGTTTGTTTTTTATTTACAGGGCGACGGGTCTGTTGTTTCAGCCGTCTTGAGCAATGGGACTCGTGTCGAGGAGTTGTTTGAGGTTGTATTGAGCCAGGGAGCTTAGCTGGGCATGGGCGACCTGCTTTATGATGTCCATCTGGCCCGTGTGAGACCGACCGATGCTCGCGGTGGCGACGGCTTCGGCGATATCGGAGAGTTTAATATTCGCCGGATCTCTGGCCGGGACGAATCCCTCAGTGGGTTCGGCTGTTCGAAGGAGGAGTCCGCTGCCGACCAAATGGTTGAGCATCTTTTCCCCGAACTCGGCCGGGACACCTAATTTGCTGCAGATCACTTCGAGGGGGACCGGGGCCTGGTTGTCTTGAAAGGCCGCCGCGATCTCCCCGACGATGTTGATGACGGTCAGGTCGTTCGCGATGAAGCAGTCGTCGTTCTTCTTTGCGGCGGCGATCTCCGCGGCGTCCAGGCTTTTTAAATGTTGGGTTGTAAACGTCAATTGCAGGCCGAACAATACGGTCAGCCAGGTAATGTAAATCCAGACGACCGTCATCGGAATCAATGCCATGACGCCGTACACCGTGGTGTATAGTTTTAATTCAGTAATACAGAGGCCGAAGGCGTTTCTGGCCCCGATCCAAACCAGGGCCGCTACGGCGGCGCCCCAAACGGCGGCTCTCGCTTTGACTTTCGTATTCGGCAGAACAAAGTACAACAAGAAGAGAACGACGAGGGCGATGAGGTAAGACAGAACGACGGGGGCGACGTTCGACAGGATTGTTTCCTGGAGACGGCCGATGGATGAATGGCGCGTGGCGATGTAGATGCCGGATCCCAGGAGCAGCGGGCCGAGGGTCAGCAACGCCCAGTAGCTGATGATGCGCTGCAGGAAGTTCCTGCCTCGAGTGACGTGCCAGATATTGTTGAATGATTTTTCGATGGTGGCTAACAGGGCCAGGGCGGCCCAAACCACAATCACGACGCTGAACAGCCCGATCTGCCCCTTGTTTGTTTCGTCGAAGAACCGGGCGATCAACCTGTCAAGGTGTTCCGTCAGGGCGATCATCTCTTCGGAATTCTCCTCATCGGGCGTGGGACTTATCGTCTCTTCGGCATTCTGTTCGTCGGGTGTGGGACTTTTGAAGGCGGTAAAATTCGCCTGGTCGTAAACGAAGTTTTTGAGTTTTTCCCCAATGTCACTGTAGGCGGGGAACGATTGGAAGATCAGGAGCATGACGATGGCCAGGGGGACCATCCCGAACAGGGTATGATACGACAGGGCGGCGGCCTGCTGGCCGGAGCGGTTTTTTTTCAAAAGCCGCGCACAATGCGACCACAGCTTGATCTGAAAGACCACGAACCGACCGGCCTTGCCGAGCTGCGTCGTCGGTGTGGATAACAGCGCCCTGAGCGATAGCATGACGTCTTCCTTTCACAAACACGACCATGCGGACATGGCCGGATATTGTTGAGTCTAAACCTACGAGTATATCGGTTGATAACAATACCATAATCTGCCATTTCAGCAAGAAAACTTGCCGTGGCTTGGCTATTGTGGTACATTTAATCCAGAGCAAAGTGGAAGAGGTCTCAAGAGAAAAACGAGTTTCCTGATAATAGGCACGTTGTCGTTTTAACGAGCTAAAGCAGTAGTGAGCTTGTCATATGTGGGGAGCATTGAAAAGAGGGCAGATATCTCATTCCGGAGATATCAGGAAAATTATATAATAACTTGTTATGCACAGCAAGAATATGTCTATCGTCAGAAATCAGACCACGTACTGGAATCAGGTTGCATCACAAAAGGCATTTGGTCACCCAATAGATTGGGGTCAATTGAAGGACCTCATTCCCCGAGCCGTCAAAGTATTAGATTACGGCTGTGGCCACGGCAGGCTATGTGGTGAGTTGTGGAACAATGGTTTCAAGAATGTTATCGGTGTTGATTCTTCCACCAGGATGATTGAAATAGCAAGGCATACTTATCCGACGCTTGATTTCAGGATTATCGAGAATTCCACTTTTCCTTTTGATGACGAGGCTTTTGATGTTGTATTGCTTTTCACTGTACTCACCAGTACACCGGCTAATGAAGAGCAAATGGCTATAGTCGCGGAGAGCGAACGCGTTCTTCGGCAAGGCGGGATTCTCTACGTCAGTGATATGCCATTGCAGAATGACAAGCGGAACCGGGATCGATACGAGAAGTTTTCCTCCAAATATGGAATTAACGGTATCTTTAAGTTGCCTGATGGCGGAGTCATGCGTCATCATGAAATGACTTGGATTCACTCTCTACTGAAGCAATTCCAACAACTAAGCCTCAGAGAAATCGATGTAACTACAATGAATGGGAATAAGGCGAAAGCTTTTCAATATATAGGGTGTAAAGCATAACATGGCAATGCAGGAGATCGGATGATCGCTATACGATCTTGTGTCTTCTGATCTAACTGTTAGGATTAAGAAAGACCCTATGGATCGACATTCGATAACTCTTCGTGCGGCCAAGGCTACGTTGGATGAGGGGCGGGTATTTGCCCGATTCCTCGATGAGGCGGCGGAGGGTTTCTTTCGTTTTATGCTTGGGCGTGATTCCGAGGACATCATCGCCAGGGCGTTCGTCGTGCCTGGTCATGATCTTTCTTATCAAAACGTTACCTTTGCAGAGCGGGATAACGTTATTGTGGGAATGATCTCAGGCTACACCGCCGAGGAGCATCGCCGGTCCTCACTCCAACCCTTGAAAAAAGCGGCGGGCAGGTATCATCTGAGAATGAATATCGTGCTGATACTGTGTGCTCCCGTCCTGCGGATAATCGACTCGGTTGCCGACGGCGATCACTATCTCCAGGCCATCGCTGTTGACAAGGAACTGCGCGGGGAGGGCATCGGCTCCTTCTTGATAGACTTTTTGGAAGAACGGGCTCGCGCCAGCGGATCGACTCGACTGGCCCTCGACGTCTCAGCCAGGAATGAGAGCGCACGCCGACTCTACGAGCGTCGCGGGATGACCGTCGAGTCGCAGTGGCCGAAGCGTTTGCCCATCCCGGGATTGAGGTTCTATCGAATGACGAAGACATTCTAATCTCCGTTATACTGTGTCACTTAAATATCTCGAAAATATCCTTTAGTACTTCCGGATCTTTGAGTTGCTCTTCGATGAACTTGCCGGCATCGATTTGTGGATTGTCTATCGTGCCCGTGACCCAGATCGTAACTCTTTTGCCGGATGTTTCCCTGCCGATCCGTACCGTTGTGCCCACGAAGGTGTACGGTAGGGTCACCTTTAAGTTGAGGCTGCCGTCCAGGCCGGTTGTCCCGCTGCTGTTCACCGGATTGTCGCCGACGTCCCATTGCATATCTTCGTAATGGAGGAAGCCGTTTTGCAACGTGAACCGGGTCGGGTGGATTTTCATATCCGCGCTCTTATCACCTATCGTGAGAATCTGCCCGAGCGCTTCCGAGGCTTTGAGACGCAACTGATCGATCGAAATCGTTCCGATCACGACGGCCTTGTCTTGGGCCTCGTCGCTCATCGGTATGGCCAGTTGTTCGCAGTGGAGATTTGCAATTCCGCTGGTATTCGTAGCGTCGTTGAAAATGGGATTGATGTACTTCAGAAGTGTCCTGGCGGTTTCATCGTTGATTTTGATGCCCCTGGCGATCTGCATCGGTTCGGTCGTTTTCAGCAGGGGGGGCTTCTGGTTGAAGTCGGTTTGTCCGCCGAAGTTCAACTGACCTTCATTCACGGTTGTTGTAAACGGGGCGATAGTCAAAACGCCGTTATCGATCTGCACGTTCGTTTCGGTCGAGCCGAAGTTCAATCCCATATAGTCGGCCTGCTCGAAGCCCAGCGTGCCGCTGGCTTTGAGATTAGGCACGATCTGGTCCGTTTGGCCGGTCGGGAATTCGCTCATGAAATTAAAAGCATCCGTTCGTTTGCCTTGCAGTGACAAACCTTCCGGCATGTAGGGCGTCACGACGGTGCTAACCGTCGCCCAGTCGTATTCGCATTCGGCTCGTCCGGCCAGCCGGGTCTTCTCGCCCTTGCTGACGTGGCTGAGTTCACCCTTGCGAATCTTTATTTGAGGGCTGTCCAACTGCAACGTCTTGATATTGATCGCCTTCTCTTCGGGATTGACCTCCATATTGAAAGCCAGCGTGACGTCATTAGGCTCGAACGGTTTTTTGTCGGGATAAGTGACTCTTAAGCCCTTGATCTTCGTCGAATCCGTTGCGATTCTGTAGATTCTCTTTTCAGATGTGACGGAGAGCTTCGCGTCGGCCATGCCCGCTAACTGCATTTCCTCCGGGAACGAACTAAACAAGATCGCGAACGGTCGAACTTTCTCAAGATCGACCTGGTTTGCGGCGATATCGAGGTCCATCGGCTTGCCCGAGTCGCTGTTAAGCGGCACGACGCCGTTTTCTATGCCGATCTGCCCGAAACTCGCATCGGCGGTTACGGAACGAATCGATACAATACCGTTTTTGGTATCGATCTCGACGGCTGAATGGATCTCGGCCATAGGTTCCGTGACGCTCGGCCCGTCCTGTGATTTCATGCTAAGATTTTTGATCACCGATGCGCCCGACGTCGCGATTTTGTCTTTCGTGATGGCGATCCGGCCTTTGCTTTGAAATTCGCCGGCTAACTTGTATGGACCTATGTCGATGAACTGCCCCAACTCCGATTGGAGTTTCGTCAGGTCCGCTTCGGCATTGTACCGGAGCGATTCACTTTTGCCCGAGCAGTTGACCTGGGCAGACGGGGCCGAGACGGTTAGCTTATCGTAGCTGACGCCGGACGTGTCCGATGAAATGTGTGATTCGGCCCGGATCGCGTCGGAAAGGGCGATCTCTTTTCCTTCCATCGTGCCCGCTAATCCGGCGAGCGTCGCCTGGGTACGGATTTGTCTGTGTCCGTCCGAGGTTGAGGTCTGAACGCTGCCGGTCAACTGGCCTGAAGTGACTTGCATCCCCTCTTTAAGACCCAGGGTTTTGGGCATCTGCGACAGCACCGCGGCTACGTCGCACTGGAAATCACCCTCTAAATCGTAGCTTGAGTCGGCTTCCAGGAAATCCGTAAACGATCCGAACGCGGTCGGGATTGTTCCGCTCGCCGACGCCGTGGCCCAGTCGCTTTTGACTCGCAGATTTTCGATATCAATCGTTTCGCCTTTCCGGCTCAGCTTCACATCAACGTCCAGCTCGCTGGTTTGCACCCGGTCGCCCTTGAGCAGCGGTCCCGATATATCCAGGTCCTTCGCGTTGATGGTGCCGGCCAGACCTCCGAGTTGCCCGTCTTGAATTTCGCCCCTGGCATCGCCGGAGACGAGACCCTCGGTCTGGATATCCACACCTCCCAGGGCCAGGAACGGGGCGAGCGATTCGAGATCGAGGTCGTTCACTTCAACGGTTACCTCTCCGGTCGTTCCTTTGAGGCTCCAGCCGGTCTTCGATTTTCCGGGTGTGACTCGGCCGTCCGCCCGAATGGTAGATAGGTTGTCGTCGCCGACGTTCATATTCAGATTGAAGCGGCTTTGATGGCCCGGAGGGCGTAAGCTTATTTCTGAATTGATCTTTGTCGCTTCGACCGTTCGAGCGTTCTGATCGGTTATCCTGAAATTGCCGTTCTTAACGACGATGTCGGTCACAAGGGCGATTCCCGCCGTTTCTTTCGGGATGCGTTTTGACTTGGGCGCGGTGGGATCGCTCGTGATTTGCTTTTGTTCCTGGAGATTGATTTCTACGTTCGGTTGATCAATCACGGTCTGCCCGAAGGAGAAGTCGCCGGATAGAAAGGACGTGTAACGGGGGGTGGTCTCGATTTGTCCGGCGCGAACGGAGATCTTGCCGGCGTCGTCATCGAAACTGAAGTCCGCGACCTTGACGCCCTTGAGCCAGCCCACGGACAGATCCGAAAAGTGGGTATGTCCGGCGATCGAATCATTGATCTTCGTCAGTATGAGGCGCCGACTTTTGTCGGACGATATGACGGCCGGTACAAGAAATATGACGATCAGGACCAAAACGATGAAGACGAATAGAATCCGCTTGAGAATTGTCGTCCCGGTCTTTTTCTGCGGTTTAATGTTCGGTCTTTTTTCGGCTCGCATGGTTTTGACCTCTTAAATAATAGAAATACAATCAGGTTCTTATCACCCAAGAGCATCATACGTTACGATACCGGAGTTGTGCACGATGGGCCAGTGGTTTCTGGTCGCTTGCTCGCCGGAGCACTGCTTGTTGGCCAAATAGCCTGGCAGGTTGTGCATTGCACAACATCAAAAGTCTGAGAACGTCCGGCGAAAAGACAGGGCGTGCAATGCACACTCTACCGATGGCGTGGGATTTCGAACCAGGCAAAAGATTTGAAAATATAGGGCGCGATAACTCACGCCATTCCATTAATCGAGCATAATTTCGTCTGATTTGCTTCTGATGAGTTCGTCCACCTTGTCTATGTATCGCCTGGTGATGTCATCGACCTGCTTCTTACCTTTTTCGAGGTCGTCTTCCGTGATCGTTTTGTCTTTTTGCTGCTTTTCGAGGTGTTTGTTGGCGTCTCTTCGGATGTTGCGAATGCTGACTTTTGTTTGCTCGCCGGTCGATTTGGCCTGTTGAACGAGCTGTTTTCTTCTTTCTTCGCTCAGGGCCGGGATGTTGAGCCGGATGACTTTGCCGTCCACGATCGGCGCGATGCTCAGATCGCTGGCCTTGATGGCCTTTTCGATCTCTTTAATGGAGCCGGGATCGAAGGGTTTAATCACAATCATGTCCATCTGAGGCGTAGCCAGCGTCGCCATTTGTTTGAGCGGAGTGGGCGTGCCGTAGAAGTCGGCTCTGATATTCTCGACCAGGCCGGTCGATGCTTTGCCGCTGCGCACGGTCTTCAATTCGTCGTGCAGAATATCGACGGCTTTTTTCATTTTCGATTCGGTGTCTGAGACGGTTGCTTTGGTAGGCATTATCAACCTCACGTCATTCCAATTTTCGTTCCCACATGTTCGCCGCACAGGGCTTTCGCGATGTTGCCTCGTTCAAAGATGTTCAAGACCGTAATCGGGATGTGGTTGTCCCGGCAAAGGCTGATCGCAGAGTGGTCCATGATCCTGAGTTTCCTGGACAGCACCTGGTCGTACGAGACCTTGTCAAAGAGTTCTGCATCCGGATTGATCGCCGGGTCGTCGCTGTAAACGCCCTTAACTTTTGTGGCTTTGATGAGCAGGTTCGCGTCGAGTTCCGACGCTCGAAGCGCCGCGCACGTATCGGTCGTGAAAAAGGGATTTCCGGTCCCGCCGGCCAGTATGGTGACTCGCCCGTTTTCGAGATGATGGAGGGCCCGGCGGCGAATGAACGGCTCGCACATGGCCGGCACTTCGATCGCGCTGAGCACGCGGGTGGGCTGGCCGAGCTTTTCAAGCGTTTCCTGCAACGCGCAGGCATTGATAATCGTCGCCAGCATGCCCATGTAGTCCGCCGTATTTCTGGGAATGTGGCTCGATTCGGAGAAGCTGGCACCCCTGAGGATATTGCCCGCGCCGACGACGACCGCCACCTGCGGGCCGAGTTTGCAGATCTCGACGATTCTTTCGGCAATCGATTCGAGCGCGAAGCCGTCAATCCCGAACTGGCCCGGTTTACAAAAACTTTCGCCTGAAAGTTTTAGGAGCACGCGATGATATAAACTCTCTGCCATAGTTCGCTCCCTCTCGTGAAACAGATCTTAATCACGCCCCATCATTGTTGAGGAACATCCGCTATCCGACTTCAAAACGAACGAACCTTTTTACTTGAGCCTCGCCGCCGGCCTGTTTGGCCGCCTCGGTGATGACTTGTTCGACGGTTTTACTGTCGTCTTTGACGAAGGGTTGTTGCAAGAGGCAGTTTTCTACATAGAATTTCTGCATTTTTCCTTCAACGATTTTTCCGATGATATTCTCGGGCTTGCCTTTGACTTGTTCGGCGAAAATAGCTTTTTCCCGTTCAATGATTTCGGGATCGATTTGATCTTTGTCCAGCGCGAGGGGTTTGGTGGCGGTGATGTGCATGGCAATATCCGTCGCGGCTTGCCTGAGCGCGTCATTGCCTGCCGTGGCGTCATCGCTGGTCTCGATCTGGATTATGGTTCCGACTTTTTCGTTGAAATGAATGTACGACCCGATCAGCCCCGGACCGTCGAGTGTGAATTTCGCATAGTCTCCCACTTGCGTTTTCTCACCGGTCTTGCTAACGGTTTCGGTAAGAATATCATTGAACGTTTTTCCGCCCACGGAGGTCTCAAGCAGGTTATCCGCACCTTCGTCGGCCGAACAGGCCAGGGCGTAATCCGCCAGCGTTTTGGCCGTCGCGACAAAATCATCGCTCTTGGCCACGAAGTCGGTCTCACAGCAGAGGGTAGCCAGCACGGAGGTCTTGCCGTCGTCGCTGCGCTTGCATATGACCAAACCTTCGGACGTATCTCGCCCGGCGCGTTTGGCTAAGGTGGCCAGACCCTTTTTTCTCAGAAGATCCATGGCTTTTTCGACATCCCCATCGGTTTCCTGGAGTGCCTTCTTACAATCCATCATTCCCTGTCCGCTCATTTTCCGCAGTTCCATGACCATGGCTGCTGAGATTTCCGACATTTTTACAACTCCTGTTCTCTCGTAGTTCTCGACTTGTTATTGGTATTGCATTTCCCCCGGGGTTTCGAGCGCCGGACGACATATTATGGATTCTCCGTTGTGGTTTCCTCCTTTTTTTCCGCAGGTTCTTGCGGAGCGGCTGGAGATTCCACCGAAACGGCGCTTACCTTGGGTTCGGGACTTGGACTCTGATCGTCCGTGGGTCGGCTTCGGTCTTCATCGGCGCGGGCCGTCGGGGTTCTTCTGGAACGAACGCGTCTTGGGGGGCGTTGAGGCGGTTGCTCCTGGCGGGCGGCCGTCATGGTTTTGCCGATCGCCACGGCGTCGGCCAACTCGTGGAGGATCAGGTCAACGGCCCGGATCGAGTCGTCGTTGGCCGGGATCGCTACATCGACCGTATCGGGATCGGAATCCGTATCGAGAAGTCCGATGGTCGCGATATCCAGCTTCCTGGCCTCCCGCAGCGCGAGATATTCTTTCTTCGCATCGACCACGATCACGGCCCCCGGCAGGCGAGACATATTCCGAACGCCTTCCAGGTTCGATTTGATCTTGCGCATCTCGCGTTTGAGCCTCGATGCTTGTTTTTTGCTCTCAATGTCAAGCGTTCCGTCTTCGGCCATAGCTTCCAACTGCTCCAGTCTCTGGAGCCGGGCGCGTACCGTCCTGAAGTTGGTCAGCATTCCGCCGAGCCATCGCTGGGACACATAATGCATTTCACATTTTTGAGCGGCCGACTCGATGGCTTTTTGGGCTTGGCGCTTCGTACCCACGAAAACAACGTCTTTACCGGAAGAAACCACTTCGGCAAGGAGTTTCTTGGCAATCAGCAACCCCTTAAGGGTTTTTTTGACGTCGATAATGTGGATCGTGCCACGCTTGGCAAAAATAAACGGGGCCATCTTGGGATTCCAGCGGCTCACGCCGTGTCCAAAATGCACCCCTGCGTTAATGAGTTTCCGTGCCAGTTCTTTAGCCACAAAAGACCTCCAAACAATCTACACCACTTGACTTCCTACACCATACACAGGCGGACAAAGAAGAAAAGTTAAAAGAAAACTCACGATATGTCAAGAACTTATGTTGATATTTTTTGACGTTTATACACGAATCAACGTCTCGACGACTGTGGAGAATACAGCGGAACCGAGTCCGTCGTCTCGTTTCGGAACAAAAATGCCATCGACGGCGTCTTTGCCGACTGCTCTTTTCAGGGTATGACGAGAATAATTCGGGCTTAGAGCGAGGTTAATACCAAACCGAGATCAAAATATTGGGCTCGGTTTTTTTCGCCTGGACCTCACCGACAATGACGTTCGTTCGCTTGACAACGATGCTCGGGTTTTCCGTCAGCCATCGTGTGATTTGCTCGTCAAGAAAGTTAATCGCGCCCGGATGCAGCTTCGTAAAGAAGGTCCTTACGCCCTCGATACGCCCGGCGGAGGCCGCTTGAGGGGCCGGTTTCACTGCCGTCGCGGGGGCGGCAACCGGCTTGGCAACCGGTTTGGCAACCGGTTTGGCAACCGGTTTCGGCGCTGCGGCCTGCGGTTTGGGTTTTGAGACGACATTACTGCCGCCCAATTCCAGAGGCGCATGCGAAATACCGGATCCGCTCGGGTCGGAATCATCAAGGGGGATCGGTTTGTCGAAGTCAGGATTACTGAAACTGCTCATCTCGAAATTGTCCATATTTTCTCCCTTCACGGTACGTTAAAATAGGTATTCCCCCCTGATTTGATGGACTTGATGCCGCAATTTGAAACACAAGCGACGATATTATTTTTCGAGTTACCATCGGTTCCGCTTGTTTTTCTTTCTGTTGATCTTCGCAGGCTCAACTTTCGGCCTTACCCTTTTTGGGATTGCTCCTTGGTGGGGGGCGTAGGATTTCCGGCGTCGGAGACCTTTTTCTCGGACGCCGTCTTCTCCGTCTTGGCCCCGGATTTCTTGGCGTTTTCTTTCTGAGCCTTTTCGGCGGCTTTGGCCTTCGCATCGGCTTCGGCTTTGGCCTTTTCCGCTGCCGCTTGTAATTCTTTCGCCTTGGCTAAAGCTTCCTCAGCCGCTTTGGCCTTGGCGTCCGCTTCGGCGCTGGCTTTCTCCGCTTCGGTTTTTACCTTTTCCAGCTCTTCCTCGGCTTTTTCGGCGCGATCGTTGGCTTCTCTGACATCGATTTCCGCCTGTACCTCTTTCGCCTCTGTTTCGAGGCGCTGGCGTTCGACCTGTTGGAACTCGTTCTCCTGGGCTTTCTGACGGGCTTTAAAGCCGAACGGATCCGTCATCATGTCACTCAGATCCGTAGGCGTGGTCGGGGCGGTCGGATCGTGTTTCCTCTGGATGTCCCTCATGACGTCTTGTTTGGGTCTGCCGTTGTTGGAGATCGTGGGGGTGAGAATAAAGATGGTTTCCACCGCCCGTTTCTCGGTATCTTCGCCGGAGAACAAAAAGCCGATAAGGGGGATATCTTTGAGGATCGGAATTCCGCGGATGACGCCGAAATTTGTGGTTTTTCTTATACCGCCGATCACGAGGCTATCTCCTTCCCGAATGCGGTTCTGTTCGTTCGTGATTTCCTTTTTTGTAACGATCGGCACCTGCTTGACGCCGTCCGGTGTATTCCTGGCGCCCAGGATGATATCGGTTTCCAGGCCGATGTAGCCGTCGGCAAAGACGTGGGGCGTGATTTCAAGCGAATCAATGACGTCTTCATATTCCGTCTTGGTTTCCAGGTAATCAGAGTCCGTGCGACGCATCGTGATCGTATCTAATGGCACGTGTTCCATCGCCGAGACTTTGGCGGTCTTACCGTTGACGACCGTAAGGGTGGGATTCATGAGAATCTTAAGATAGCCTCTCGACTCCAGGAGGTCCACCAGGAGGGTGAAGTCGTGAGCCATGCTCATATACCCGATGTTAAGACCCATTCTGGATCGCTGTACCTCTCTGATCGATGCGCCGGGGAATGCGGCCAGATAGTCGTCGTCCATGATGAGCTGGCGCACGTCGGCGCCGAATGACGTGCCTGCGGGCTTCATGGCAATACTTTCGCCGAGCAGGTTTTCGATTTCAATCGTTGTTTCCCGGTCGAACGTCATGTCCGCATAAATCTCTGAGATCAGACAATGAATCTTGACCTGAATCGGCTGAACGTCCACGTGTTCGAGCGTCTCGAGTATGGCGTCGATATCCTCACGGGACGGGCATCTAACGATCAACTGGTTCGTTGCGGGATTGCTTGTAATGGTATAGTTCGCGACGGTCGTTTCTTTCGGTTTGGGCTTGGCTTTAAAAATCTTCGTGGAAAATTGCTCGGAGAGAATCGTTTTAAGCTCATCAGAACTATGATGTTTGCAGAAATAGAACAGCTTCCATTCCGAGGCGCCGCCGACGATTTGTTCGAAGATTTTGGGAGGTTCCGTGTAGTGATCGGGCCAGGGCACATTCGGTTCGGGCACCATGACGTCGATTTGTAAATCGCGCAGAGTTCTTTCGGCTTCAAGCTCGGTGTCGGTCTGGGCGAAGATACTCCCCCACCCTCCGGTCCAAAGCAAAACTGCGACAGCCACAATTAAGCCCCGAACGCGGCCGACGTTTTGGCTGCTACCCATCATATTTACCTGACCGCCTTTGCTATCCCGAATTCGACAATAATGACACAATTGAACGTCCCTGCGCCACCACCCTGCCTATAGACGGGATACGCTTTTAATTATATTGCCTATTCTTTTATCGTCAAGTATATTACCGAATAATTAGCCAAAATGTTTGGCCTTTTTCGTTTTCTCGGTCTTGTTTTCTTAAAGAGAAGGCACTTCAAAAAGCAAAGGTAACATCTAAAATCCACGGTTTTCGTTTGATTATGGGGAAAAGAACAAATGAAATTGTTGTCGGCTTTGTATCCCTGGGCTGCCCGAAGAACATTGTCGACAGCGAAAGAATGCTGGCGGAGATCGCCCAGGCGGGATTTGCGATAACCGCAGAGCCTGATAATGCCGATGTTGTTATCATTAACACGTGCGGTTTTATCGCCCCGGCCCAGGCCGAATCTCTCGATGCCATACAACACGCCGTCGATTGTAAACGCCGCGGCGCTGTCAAAAAAGTCGTGGTGGCCGGCTGTCTCGGGCAGAGAATGGGGCCGGAAATTTTTAAAAAAATTTCCGGAATCGACGCCGTGGTGAGTCTCGATGAACGGGATCATATTGTAACAATTATCAAAAGAACACTTTCTTCGGCGCCCCAGCCGGCGAACCCATGCGCCGACGGTTCTCCTGTGTCACCGGCCGGCCGCGATAAAAAACCAGCGGGGCATCAAGCGGTTCCCGACGATCGGTGCAGACTGTTGATTACCCCGAGTCACTGGGCCTACCTGCGAATCAGCGAGGGCTGTAACCGCTCGTGTTCTTTTTGCACCATCCCGTCGATCCGGGGTCGGTTCCGAAGCAAGCTCCCGGATCAGATCCTTGCCGAGGCGAAGGAGTTGGTTTCGGCCGGTGTGGTCGAGTTGAACGTGATCGCCCAGGATACCACGTACTACGGGCGGGATCTGAAATTGCACGACGGGCTGGCGGTTCTTACAAGGGAGCTTGAGAAGATTCCCGGACTGGCCTGGATTCGCTTGATGTATCTCTACCCGGCGGGAATGAGTGATACACTGATCGAAACGATGGCCCGAAGCGACAAGGTCGTTCACTATCTGGATATTCCAATTCAACATGTGAATAATGATATTCTCAAGGCGATGCACCGGCCCGATACCCACGATTCACTCCGGCGGTTCATCGAAAAGGTTCGATCTTCTATCGACGATGTGGTCCTGCGAACCACATTGATGGTCGGCTTTCCGGGTGAGACCGATAAACAATTCGGTGAGTTGATCGATTTTGTCCGATGGGCGCAGTTCGATGCGCTGGGCTGTTTCCCGTTTTATCCTGAATCCGGGACCCCCGCGGCTGAAATGCCCGGTCAAATTCCTGAGACCGTCAAACAGCAACGTCTCGACGATTTGATGGTGACACAGCAGCGGATCGCCTTTGCCCGAAACGAAAACCGGCTCGGACGGACGCTCACCTGCCTCGTGGATTCGGCGGATCGCGACGGTTTATACCGGGGCCGCTACTACGGCCAGGCGCCCGATATCGACAGCATGTGTTTCATTCGAAAGGGTTCGGCGCCGCCGGGGCAGTTTATCGAGACGAAGGTCATCGGATCCAGCGACTACGACTTGCTTGTCGAGCAAATTTAGCTATTGAATTATCTCACGAGTAATGTAAACTCTCGGATTATGCTCAAGCAACTTCCGAATATTTTGACTTTGGGCCGGCTTGTCCTGACGCTTGTTTTCCTGGTTATGATTCTCCTGGCCCCACGGTATTACGCGGACGGTGAGAAACCGTTTCCCGGTTTTCTCGACGTCGCCTTCATCCTCTTTGTTATTGCCGGCCTGACCGATATCGCCGACGGCATCGCCGCACGCAGGTTGCATGTCACCAGCAAGTTCGGTCGGATGGTCGATCCGCTGGCTGATAAAATTCTGGTCTGCGGGGCCTTCATTTGTTTTGCCATTATCGGTCAGCCGAAATTGTTCGGCCTGAGTCCCGGTACACTGGCGGTGATCCACTGGTCGGTATTGGGTGTTCTGATAGCCAGAGAGGCTTATGTAACGATATTGAGGCACATGGCGGAAGCTCGCGGCATTAATTTCGCCGCGACGAAGTCCGGCAAGATAAAAATGTTCCTTCAATCATTCGCCATCGGCACGGTCATTATCAAGATGGCGCACGTCCAGACCGCGGCGTGGGGCAACTGGTTCGCCGCCATAACGTTCGCCCTGATGCTGGCTGTCACTATCTTTTCGGGCATCCGGGCGACGCAACGTCCTCACGGCCAAAAAACAACGTAAAGTAAGGAAAGAGGCTTGTGGAATATCAAAGATCAAAGATCAAAAATCAAAATAGTGGAACCCCGGCGTGCCGGGATGACTTCAATAATTTTGCATTTTGCATTTTAGTTTTTGCACTTTATTCTCTGTTGCTGTTCGCAGACGCAGCGCTGGCCGAAGAGTCATTTCTGCCTCCGCTTCCCGGCGATAAGACGTGGAAATTGGCCTGGAGCGACGAATTCGAGGGCACGCAAATCGACGCGTCCAAATGGGAGATTCTGGGCGACTGGAAACGCCGGGACGGCTTCTGGGTCAAAGAAGACGCCTACCTGGACGGCAAAGGCAACCTGATTATCCGCACGAAGAAAGACGGCGACCGGTACACATCGGGCGCCGTGCGCACCAGGGGCAAGTTCGAACACGCGTTCGGCTATTGGGTTTGTCGCTGCCGGTTCCCCACGCAGGAAGGGCACTGGCCGGCGTTCTGGCTTATGGCCGGCGGCGTAGGGAGCGTTGGCGACGGAGGCCGGGACGGCACGGAAATCGATATCATGGAAAAACCCTGGCGGGAGGACAAGATCACCCAGAACCTCCACTGGGACGGCTACGGCAAAGCGCATAAAAGCGCCGGGTCCGGGCACATTACGATCCCCGGTGTCAGCCAGGGCTTTCATACATTCGGCTTGCACTGGACGCCGGAGGAGTATGTTTTCTATGTGGATGGCAAGGAAACCTGGCGCTCCCGCGCCGGCGGTGTTTCGCAGGTGCCGGAATTTATGAAGCTAACCGAGGAAATCGGCAAGTGGGGCGGCGACATCACGAAAGCCAAACTGCCCGACACGTTCGTTGTTGATTACGTCCGTGTCTATGACGAGGTCGAGCGGGGCGGTCCGCTCTCGCGCCAAGAGATTCTCCGCAGGGCCGTGAGCGTCAAGCCGGCACCGCGACAGTTGGGCTGGCAGGGATTGGAGTTCATCGGCTTCGTCCATTTCGGCGTCAATACGTTTACCGGCCGGGAGTGGGGCACGGGCATGGAGGATCCGAAAATCTTCCATCCCGAAAAACTCGATACCGACCAGTGGTGCCGGATGATGAAGGCCGCGGGGATGAAACAGGTCATCCTGACGGCTAAACATCACGATGGCTTCTGCCTGTGGCAGACACGTTATACGACGCACTCGGTCGCGTCGAGTCGATGGCGCAACGGCAAAGGCGATGTGCTGCGCGACCTGGTCAATTCGTGTGAAAAATTCGGCCTGAAAGTCGGCGTCTATTTGTCGCCGGCGGACCTGTACCAGATCGAGAATCCGAAGGGGCTATACGGCAACCTGAGCCAATACTCCGAGCGCACGATCCCTCGCCCGGTGCCGGGCCGGCCGTTCCGTGACAAGCGAACCTTCACATACCTCGTCGATGACTACAACGAGTATTTCCTCAACCAGCTTTTCGAGCTCCTGACCGAGTACGGACCGATTCACGAGGTGTGGTTCGACGGCGCCCACCCCAAGCGTAAAGGCGGCCAGAAATACACTTATGCCCAATGGTACGCGATGATCCGCGAGCTGGCGCCGCAGGCCGTGATATTCGGCAAAGGCCCCGACGTGCGGTGGGTCGGCAACGAGGCCGGAAACTCACGAGAAGCCGAGTGGAGCGTCATTCCCATCGACGCCCCGGCGGATCAATTCGCCTGGCCGGACATGACCGCGAAGGACCTGGGCAGCCTCGACAAGCTGCAGGACACTCTCAGCCGGGGCGGCTATCTGCATTGGTACCCCGCCGAGACCGACACGTCGATCCGGCACGGATGGTTCTGGCGCGATCAAAAGCAGCGCGTCAAGACCACCGAGCATATCCTCGACATCTGGTATCGCTCCGTCGGCGGCAACACCGTCCTTCTGCTCAATATCCCGCCCAACCGCGACGGCTTGTTCGCCGAGCGCGACTGCAAGGTGCTGACCGAGCTCGACGGCAACCTTGGCCGGGCGTTTGAGACTAACCTGGCCGACGGCGCTACGGCGGTCGCTTCAGCGACCCGCGGCGCCGAATTCGAGGCTTCTAATGCGCTCGACGGCGACACAAGCACCTGCTGGATGCCGCCCGACTGGACGACGCAGGCCGAGTTAACGGTGACATTGCCGGGCGAAAAGACGTTCAACGTCGTGGTATTCCAGGAGCACATCCGCGACTATGGCCAGCGCATCGCCAAGTTCGCCATTGACGTGCACCAGGCCGGCCGATGGCAACAGGTCGCCGAGGGCCAAACCGTCGGCTACAAACGCATCTACCGCATCCCGGAGACCGCGACCGACAAGGTGCGGATCAGAATCCTGGATGCCCGCGTTTGCCCCACGATCTCTACCTTCGCCCTATACCACGCCCCGCCGATCCGTTAAATCCTATCTCGGCAGGGCCGGCGTTTGGCTTTGAATTGGGTCTGTTTTTAGGGGTCCTCATGTAGGGCAATATGTCATAATCCATTTCCTATAAATGCTTTATGCAAAATCCATCTTCTACGAACTGGCTTTGTTTTACAAATTCCTTTTCGCAATACGCATCACGCAATACTCAAGACAAATAAATTGGCTTTGTTTTGCAAGATCATGTCTTTGTTTAGGGTTTAGAAATTAGTGCTTCGGATTTCCGGCCAACGGCCGGCAAATTGGCTTTGTTTTTTCGAATGAGACTGCGAATGAACGCGAATAAGCACCAGGTATTTGCTTTTTGCTGACAAGAATGGGTACTGTTTTGCGCATTTTCGTAAATTTTTGTGCATTTCTAAGCATTTTTCGAAACGGATTTTGCTGATTTACACGGATTCATAGCTATCTCGAATGAATCCTGACTCACTCGAAAGGAGTAGATTGGGTTTGTTTTCTAAAATCAGCCACGAAGACGCAGAGGCACGAATAATTCCTTCGATATTCGACATTGGACATTCGTTATTCGATATTTGAATCCTGTTTTCCTGATAACCTGATGATCTGATCCCTCTCCTGTCTCCTGTCTCCTGTCTCCTGTCTCCTATTAGTTAACTATATATTATACTAAATTACACACCCAAAATCAAGTAAAATCTTAAAATAAACGGTAGATGAACACCGCGCGGCATCGGACCTCGCCCATCGTGCGCAACCAAAGAATTCCGTAGGATGGGCTACTTGTTGCCCATGCCGACAATTAAATAAACGTTCAAGTTGTTTCCATCGAATCGCAGTGGCTCCGGCCAACAAAAACCACGCCAGTCGCTGCGCTTGGTGGCATGGGTTTCGTAAAACCTTCGCTCACTCCTGACACATCTCGCCCGCGCGTTCCGAGGGCCTCAGGCCCTCGCCTTCAAGAGATTTCCAATTGAAAACATCAATCCACCGGCACCTTAGCCCGCCATCGTTCAGCTTCGTCGGGTCTGTTCCAGGCTTCGTAGAGGTCGATGAGGTTTTTCAGCGATTCCAATGTGTGGGGGTGGGTATCACCGAGTTTGAGGCGGCGGCCTTTGACGGTTTCGAGAAGGAACGACTCCGCTTTTTCGTATTGAGCTTGTTTTTTGTACAGTACGGCTAACTCGTGCATCGTTCCCAGTGTGTACGGATGATCGGGGCCGAGTCTTTTCTTTCTTCCTTCCAATGCTTGGGTGAGGAGCCTGGTTGCCTCCTCGTATTGGCCCTGCTCCCGGCGGAGGACGCCAACCCAGTTGATGACCTCGAGCCCGTTTGGGTGACTTTCGTCGAGTGGGTATTTTCTTTCCTTCAGGGCTTCTATGTACAAGTCACGGCCTTCTGTGAACAAGTCATTGGCATCGGCATATTTACCCTGCTTAGTGCGTAACACGGCAAGGATTTTTATGAATAAGCGAGTGTTCCCAGCCGAGTCACCGTATTTGATGCGCTGCTTCCGCAATGCCTCTGAGATCAACTTATCCGCTTCAGGCAAGCGACCCTGTTCCATAAGGATGCGTCCCAGCTCGCATTGAGTGCCTAACGTGGCCCAGTGGTCTTCACCCATGTCCTCCCGCATCAGGTCCAGCGTCCACTCGCATAACTGTTCCGCCTCGGCGTAGCGTCCCTGGGCCCGATAGACGGCCGACAAAATCCTCCGACAACCCAATGTACTCAAATTGAATGGGAAGTCCATTTCCAAGGCATGGCGCAAGACCTGCTCGGCCTCAGCATAACGTCCCTGGGCCAGGTAGTTACTGCCCCGATCTTTTTGGATAGCGAACAGCCGACCGCGAAAGGTGTACGGATCACTCAATTGCCTCCAGCGCTCCAGGGCCTCGTCCAAACAGGCCTCTGCCTCTTTGTAGTTACCCAGGGTTCCGTGTAGACCAGCAATGGCTGTCTTCAAGAGCATGATCCGCCAATACCCATCGCCGCGGGCCTTTCGCATGAACTCGATCTGGTCGGTCCACATCCCTATAGCAACATCATACCGCCCCGCCATACTGTAGGTGTAGCCCAGCAGCATGGCCGTTTGGAGCGTGAGCGATTCTGTAGGGCCGAGATGTTGCGCGCGGAGTTGATGGGCTCTCTCCAGAAGCTCCCTGGCCGTCTCGAGCTTACGTGCCTCGAAGTGTTTATGAGCCAGCGAATAATAGAGTTCTGCTTCAACCAGCGGTTGATCCTCGAACCTGCCCTCGAGTCCCTTTACGGCGTTATCAAGGAAATCCTCCCAGGTCCGTTCCAATAGCGCTCCATCACGCCCGGTGTCCATGACACTCTTCATGAGATAGTCGGATACGTCCTGGGCTTGAGACCGGGCCCGCTCGGCCTCGGCGCGAGCGCGGGCTTGGCCAATTGCTAAGATTGTGGAAACCATAATTCCTGCAACAAGCACCACCAGCACCGCCGCAATACCACCCACTAATATGCGGTTTCGCCGTACAAACTTTTTCACCTTGTATGCCACGCTCAGTGGTCCGGCTATCAGTGGAGCACCCTTCAAGTAGTTCTCGATATCGTCTGAAAGTTCGGAGGCCGAGCGATAACGCTCGGAACGTTCCTTGCGCATCGCCTTGAGGGGTATCCATTCGAGTTCCTTTTTTAAGTACTTGGCTAATGTACTGATTTGCATACGGCGTAATTCGGCGATCTTCGCCGCCTCTTCGCCCAAGTCCGTCAGACGGGTGCTCGGTGTTTTGGGATCGGTGTCGCGGATCGTCCTTCGGATATTCTCGATTCCGCTGTCCCGGAGCGTCTGTGGATCAAACGGCAAGACGCCGGTCAGCAGCGCATACAGCAGCACACCCAGCGAATAGACATCGCTGCGCGTATCGATGTCTTCATTCACCATATCCGCCTGCTCGGGGCTCATATACTCCGGCGTACCGAACAACTGGCCTTGCTCGGTCACAAGGGTTCGGTCCGTTAAGGGCTGAATGAGAGCTTTGGCCACGCCGAAATCGATAATCTTCGGGACAACATGATCGTTCTCACTGGCGACGAGAATATTCGACGGCTTGAGATCCCGGTGGATGATCCCTTTTTGATGGGCGTGCTGAACGCCCTGGCAGACCTGCTGGAACAGGCGCAGCCGATCCTCGATATTCAACGTATGACGGTCGCAGAATTCCGTGATGGGTGTGCCCTTGACGTATTCCATGACGAAATAGGGCCGGCCGCTCTCGGCCGTACCGGCGTCGTACACCTGGGCGATATTGGGATGATCCAGCAACGCCAATGCCTGACGCTCGGCCTCGAAGCGCGCGAGGACTCGCTTGGAATCCATGCCGGGCTTGATGATCTTCAGGGCCACTCGCCGCCGGACAGGTTCTTCCTGCTGGGCTAAATAAATGATGCCCATCCCCCCTTCACCCAATATCTTCAACAGCTTGTAGTGGCCGATTCGACTGCCGGGTTTCTCTGCGCGTGTATCCTGAGATGCCGTGGGTGCAGGTTTGTCTTCCTCTATGTGCGGCGGTTCCAGACCGAATTGCAGCAGTCGATCCAGATTATCAGGTTTCATACCGAATACTGAGGTCTCGTCTTCCATAGCGCCTCCGAAATCGATCTTTCACGAAGTCAACTTTAATGACAAAACACCCTGTATTATTATTTCCGTAAGAAGAACTTCAATCTCGCCTTATTTTTTGAAAAATTTGAGAATTTCCCTCATCTCTTCTTCGACGACCTGGCCGGATAGAACCGTTTGACGCACCTGTTTCCTCAGAATGCTTTGAAAACGCCTCTTGACGGTCTCGATCACGTGAGAGGCCGTCGCTTCATTTTCTATCCCGTACTGACGGCATAGTTCTTTCAGTGGAAGGGATGGCTTGTCTCTCAGGAGTGGTTGTACGAGGCGGTCTCGAAAGACATTCCAATGGGTTTCCATCCCTTGCCGGGTATAGTTCTCCCTGACTTCCGACAAAGCCCGCTCGAGCAGGTCCGACTTCCAGGCATAATTGAACGTCTCCTCCGGATCGAGTTCGTCCACAATCTCCGTCAGCATCGGCGGATCGGCGATATCCAGCGGCACGAGCTTACCCCTGGGGATGCGTTTTCGCGCCGATTCTTTTCTTTGCTCATCCACGACATAATGGTTCAGGGCATGAAGCAACAGCGAGCGAAAGCTCCCCTTCGAGGGATCTGCTCGGTCGATTAAATCGCGATCCAGCACCACTTCGTGAAAGAAGCCTTGAGTGAGGTCCTTGGCCTGCTCATTATCGTAGCCCTTGCGACGAAGATAGCAGTACACGGGCTTCCAGTAGCGCTCCAGGAGCAATCCGATTAAGGCACGCTCTTTATCGCCGCGTTTCTGGATGCCTTCGAGCAGGGACCAGTGGGTCGTCAGAAACGTCTGCCTGACACCGCCAATATCTGTCCAATCGGAGTTTTCCATCTTGTGCCATGAGCAAAGAGACGCCTGAATATGGATTCCCATCTATTATAGGCTGACACAGCCCAAAAATCAACCTTCTCACGAAAACACGTACTCCTGACCGCAAATTTTTGAAAATACCAGAGAAATTTTGCGAGATGAAAATTTTCTTACGGAGATATGGATGAATAGGCGGTTTGTGAGGTGAACTGAATTTTTTGTATTTGTTTTGCCCTTGAAGGGCAGAAAGGAGAGTGTCGCATGCAATGGTTGAATAGTAACAGAATGAGATTGGTGTTAAACGGATTTATGGCTTTCATTGTGCTTTCGGCTGCCAATGCCTGGGGGGCGGGTTTCCTGGACGACTTCAACAGACCTGATGGCGAAGTTGGAAATGGCTGGTCAATTGAGACTTACGGGACAATCGAAATCAAAATTGTAGATAACGAGGTCCTCATCGCAGGACAACAACCCAGCGACTGGTGGTGGAAGTCGGGCATCCGCCGATCCGTTGAGGATGAGACAAGATTCTCCTTCGACTTTAAAGCCGATGACAACTTCACCGTGCACATTATGATTCTGCTGAAAAACCCTCTTATCGACGGACAAAGTTCTTGACTTGGTGAGATGATGTTGTAAATTAGCTTTGTAGATATTCTCATCATTGTCATGGAGGACATCATG
>Ga0272442_10001830_pt1 | contig 31526 bp, 26 predicted proteins | sample SSMForm2O_FD_200262 | JGI IMG/M metagenome (GOLD analysis project Ga0272442, IMG submission 200262) | Marine sediment archaeal communities from Little Sippewissett salt marsh, Falmouth, MA, United States - SSM-Form-2O | ecosystem: Environmental > Aquatic > Marine > Wetlands > Sediment ... | reverse complement strand
GCAATTGATTCCACCACCTTCCATTGCCGAGTTGTTCCTGATAGTACAGTTGCTGATGTTCGGACTGCTATCCAGGCAGAAGATTCCCCCGCCGCAAACGGCGAGAGTAACAGCATCGCTTTCTGCTGTGTTTCTGCTAATAATGCAATTGGTGATTGTCAAATCGGTGTCTTCACAGAATATGCCTCCTCCACAATACTCTGCCGAATTTTCACTGATTACACAGTCGCTGATTATAGAAGAATCCGAGTCGTCACAATAGATTCCGCCGCCGACATGACCCGAGTTGTCGCTGATAATGCAGTTGCTTATTGTTGTTATACTGTCTTCACATCCGATTCCGCCGCCGTCAAAACCTGAGTTGCCGTTGATGGTACAATTGCTGACAGTCAAGGTGCTATTCCGACAAGAAATACCACCGCTACCGGGAAATTCGGTCGAGTTATTGCTAATTGTACAATTGTTAATCAAATAGATACCATCCATAACCGAAATGCCTCCACCATAGCCGCCGCGGCCGCCAAAGGCCATGTTGTCACTGATGTTGCAGTTGGTGAATGTTACGTTGGCGCCATTGCATAAAATACCACCAGCGCCTTCGAACTTACTACTATAGCCGTTAGTTACTGTAAAGCCGGACAAATTTGAGCTTGAAGAAATGCCGTGGAAGTAGAAACCTGTATGCGGTTCATCCTCGCTGCCATTACAATCAATAATACAATTCTCGGCGCCGTTTACGCCGCGAATAGTAATACTTTTTCCGTATACTTCAATATCACGATTGCCATCACCAGTATAGGTGCCGTCAGCTACGAGGACGGTGTCACCATCATAAGCGGCATCAACAGCAGTTTGGATGGTTGCAAAAGCACTATCATGACTTAAACCATCATTTAAATCATTACCATCAATCCCATCGACATAATACGTTGTCGGCTCATGAGGTTCATAAATGAGCGTCATTGAAGTCAATTCCCCCTCTATCCAAAGTGAATCATGAGAATCATGGATTTCAAAGTGCATGCGAAATCTACCATCTAAAGGGTCGAAAGGCGAAAGGTCCAATGATGACCTTGGCAGCCTATCAGTAAAGCTATACGGACTTGAGTATTCCCCATATGCATCAAGAATTTGTATGTACAAATAATCAAAATCATCGCAAGTGTGAGGCGTGTCGTTTACAATAATCTCCCCGTCAAAACCTGCCGTAGTGCTCCTGACGCGCCAAATAGGACCTCCATCGTAACATATATCGAACAAGGCAGAATCTGATGGGGGTGAATAATCCGTGAGCGTATAACTGCCAATACTCATTGAAATTGAAATTAAGTTATAAATTCCCTGAAAATCGCTACTGTCCAGATCCGGCGTCTCTGTGTCATACACGGCAAAACCGCTCATCGCAGTTCCATAGTTAATCGAATCATCCTTTGTTAATCCATTCTGCTCAATTCTGTCAACAACCCCTGTAACTTCGACAGTAACTATTGCAGCCGAAGCCGGCCCACCAAAAGCCAAACAAACCATAAGCGCCAACAAAATTTTCCAAATTCTCTTTTCCATTTTACGTCTCCTTTCAAAACTCTATGATAAAAATATTATGACGGCCGGGCCACGCACCCGCACCGGTTTTGCTTGAATTGGGCTTGTTTGCAACTGTAAAGCAATGTTGAAGATTTCCACATTTAGCGCTCACTTTGGTTTTCCTTTTCTGCAGCTTGAAAACTTAGCGTAACCAGTAATATGAAAAACTCAGGCTAATTTTGGAATGGCCGGTTCGGTATGATAAAAGGGGTACGAACTTATGATAACAAACAAAAAAATATTATGATAAAAGTTCTTGAGCCTGCCTTATTCCCTTTTCACCTTTCACTTTATTTCTCTTATACTCTCATTTTACAACAATACATGCAGATTTTGCAAGAAAAATCCTGAAATCTTTTCATTTTTTTCTACAATTTTTTACCATATTAACAAATTACCTGATTTTGAGAGTATAATTTTGCCCCCCTCAATGCTTGCCCCTGCATGTCTGAGGCAGAGGTTACCCATTTTAACTTTCTCCTCCATGGCTTCCGCCTTCTCAAAGCCCCCGCGGCGCCTGAGCCGAGTCCTCAATGCCCCCGCGGTGCCTGAGCGGAAACTTGTACCTCTTTTTGCGTCTTTTTTTTCAATTTTTCATTCTTTTTGCACTTTTTGCTAACTTTTTTCCGCTTTTTTTTCAAAAAATTCCCTTTTTTTCCCGCCTTCAACTCACCGCTGTTGCTGCCTTCGGTTCGGACTATTTTACTTTCTCCGGTGCTTCACACCTGCGAAATACTGTACGTTCCGAATGGCGGCCTACGGCAGCAACAGCTACAAATGATAAAAAATCGAACGATTTGCGCAAGTATGCACAGAAATAATCAGGAAAAAGTAAAAATTTTTTTAACCTTTTTTCTGATAAGCACTTACAAATTCCAAAACCCTTCGAATAAGCCGACTTTTCATATCAAATGCGCAAGTCCATCTAATTATAGAGAGGGTCTTTTGAAACACTCTTGATAATAAATCTACGAACTATGAACGACCAACTGCGAACTATTCAACGAACTACGAACAGGGAACTACGAACTCTTTTTTGAACAAACAAACCCAATTTTTCAAACAGACCAATGAACATAACCTTTTGTATAACAAAGCATTACAATTTTTTTCACCTCCTCGACCGCCGCAAAAACAAAGCCAATTCAAACCCAATCTCCGAAAGCCCAAAATGAACATAACTTACGCCAAATCAAAGATTTATAGAAATGTACCACCCCTTCGCCCTAAACCAAAACAAACCCAATTCAAAGCCAATTGCTCAAGTACTAAAATGAACGTAAGTTCACTTAAAACAAAGGATTAAAGAAATGTGCCGTCCCTTCGCCCTTCGGTCAATCAAACCCTATCAAACCCGATTTACTCATGCCGTCAAAGCAAAAAAGCCAGCCGGAAAACTCACAGCTGGCTTCGGAGGAGGGTGATGAGCATTCACTCTATATATCAAGGCGAACTAATGCACGTAAATGTTTAGTAAATTTAATTTATGAAAATGAGGGTGGTCAGGGCAGCGTATAAAAAGCATTCCAACAGGCCAGCTTGGCGAGGCGCTTTAACTTAAAACTTACAATACCAACAGAGGCACAGTTTGACTACTTAGAGATTACTGCTGTTGGGCGGCTGTAGGCAGAGCTGTTGTGCAGACGATAAAAACCAAATTACTTCGTTACGAAGATAGGATATATTAAATGGCGTTTCTTTGAAAAATCAATATAATATTAATCTCGATAACAGGATGGTGCTATTGTTAATACCGCAACCTGAGAGTTGGCCATCGGCGACGGCTGTGTTGTCGCAGTTTGAAAAAAAATATAAATATAATTTTAATTCGGGATAACAAATATGGAAAAACCACGATGGAGTAGAGTAAAACGGGCAAGAAAAAGTGGCTTCCGAAAACGCAACAGAACCAAAAGCGGACGCAAAACTTTAAGCAATAAACGACGAGAAGGCCGTCGCGTTAATGTTTCCAGATTATAACTATGGACGGTAAAGTAAATAGCCACATCTATTCAAAAAGTAATTGTTAATGAAATGACGGCTGTGCGAACCAATGAAAACAGGCCAAAACCATAATTTCTCCGATGAGAATCAGAAAGAACCTGCGTATCGCGGCGAGGTGGTGTATATCTACGCATTTGACATAGCATATGATATGAAGCGTCAGCCGGTAGCAAAACTTCTCGGGGAATCATTACAGAATTATTCGATCGGACCAAGCAAGCGCAGCCCTAAACAGCTTTTTTTCTATCAGCCGCAAATGGCCACCCTCCCTGCAGAGCAGCGCCAGATTAACGGCAAAGCCGTCCGGATTCAAAGAAGCATCAAGGTATTCAATGTTGGGGCAATCAGCATTCAACTCCGAGTACCTTTTCAGGTCGAAAAAATCGAAGATTTAGTCGGCTATCATGAGCCAAAATTCGCTGAGGTTAGTATTCAAGACGAGGTTAAGGAACTGGCTCAGAGAGTTAAAGTCCAATTAGAACCCTACTGCGTTCAGCCGGTTCCGCAACTGACCCAGATGGAAAACTACACGGTTTTTTACCTGTATGATTTACCCGGTAACAATGACACTCCAAATGTCCGGGCCGAAGACTGGCTCAAAACCAACAGACATCAGGTTGCAGGACTTTTAACCGAAGAGGCAAATCCGGAGTATCTGTCGGAACAGAAGACAACAGAATCAGCCGGACAATACCTGACATACTATTCCGATGACCTGGTTGTAGTGGACTGGGATGCGGCTTTGGTTATCGGGGAAAAAGAAAGTGTTGACGATATTTTACACATAATGGAAGTAGCCAACGTCCAGTTAGTCGAACTTTCCGCATACGACCGGTTTCTGGACGGCTCACTGGAAAAAGCTTACCGTGACCTGGCAAAAAACAGGTTTAAGGTCAGTCGAGAGATACAACGAAATCTTCGTGAGATTCGCGTTGACCTTGCCCGCTTTAGCGACGAGCTGTCCAACATAACAAAATTTTTCGGCGACTGGCATCTTGCAAAGATATATACCAATCTTTCCAACCGTTTCCATCTTGCCGACTGGTACCGTGTCATACGCGAGAAACTTAAGACCCTCGGAGACCTTTACCAGTTACTCCAGCAGGACTCGGTGAATTTCTGGATGGTTGTGCTTGAAGCAACGATAGTTTTATTATTTATCCTGGATGTAATCCTCCTCCTTGTCGGACTTTAATCGCGGCTAAAATGTTTCCATTCACCAGTTAAAACAGGTGGTATTGAAATCGCCAGAATAAAAGATAAAAATTCAAGTTTTTTCAGGTCTTTTGTAAATGAGGGATAGCTATTTAACCCGCATAGAGCAGGAAAAACCGTTAAAAAGCATAAAATGGAGAAGGGTAACACAAGGCGGTAAGAAAGGCTTAGAAACAAAAAATTCGGATATAATGAAAATTTTTATTGCAAAAGCCGCCGATATTGTTAAAATGCGTTGTTTTGGTTACTGGAGTACTTTAGTTATGAGAAAAGATATACATCCGGAATATCACAAGGTAACGGTTCATTGCGGCTGCGGCAATACGTTCGAGACCCGAAGCACGGCAAAAGAGGTACACGCAGAAATCTGCTCGGCGTGCCATCCATTCTATACTGGCAAGCAGAAATACGTTGATACGGCCGGTCGAATAGAACGATTCGAGAAGAAATACGGTAAAGATTACTTCAAGAAGAACCAAAAAGACAAAAAACAATAGCATCGCTTAGCATATAGCGGATAGCATACAGGAAATACAATCCCGGCATCGGGAACTAAATGCTATCCGCTATTTTTCTTTAGATTAGAGGAGTAAACTATGGCGGAAATCAACAAAAATCTTCTGGTCAAACTCGAAGAACTCGACGAACGCTACCGCCAACTCGAAGAGCAAATTGCAGACCCTTCGACAGCCTCGGATTCTATGAAGCTGATATCGATATCAAAAGAACAGGGCAAACTCAAAGGTACCGTTACAAAATACCGCGAGTACAAGAAGATAGGGGGGGATATTGCAGACGCTGAGAAGATAGTAGAAGACGGCACAACAGAAGAAGACCTCAGGGAGTTAGCGAAAGAAGAAATCAAACAGCTTGAAAGCAGACAAAAAAATCTGCTCGAAGATATTCAAGACTGTCTTTTGATGGGAGAGGAGATGGATGTAAAATCCTTGATAATGGAAATACGCGCAGGTACCGGCGGCGATGAGGCGGCCTTGTTTGCGCGGGAGCTATACAATATGTATGTGAAATACGCCGAGAGCCGCAGATGGAAGGTGGAACAACTCGATTTCAGTGTGACGGAAATCGGTGGCTTTCGCGAGATGATATTCAGCATCAAAGGCAAAGGCGCCTGGTCCGATCTTGGCTATGAGGGAGGCGGCCATCGCGTTCAGCGAGTGCCGGAGACCGAATCCCAGGGTAGAGTTCACACATCCGCTGCGACGGTGGCGGTATTGGCAGAACCTGAAGAACTCGATATCGAAATAAACGAAAGCGATGTTGTCGAACATGTCAGCCGGTCGAGCGGTCCGGGAGGGCAAAGCGTTAATAAACTCAGCAGCGCGATTAAACTCGAGCATATCCCAACGGGAATTACGGTAAGTATGCAGGATGAAAAAAGCCAGCATAAAAACCGGGCCAAGGCCTGGCGTATTCTGCGAAGCCGAATTTACGAATATCACCAGAATAAAGAAAGAGCCAAGCGTGATTTGCAGCGCAAGACGATGATAGGTTCAGGAGACAGGAGCCAAAAAATCAGGACGTATAATTTTCCACAAAACCGCATGACGGACCATAGAATTAACTTGTCGCTTTACAGTCTTGAGAAGATAATGGCCGGCGAGTTGGGTGAAGTGATAGCGGCACTGAAAGAACACGACAAACAGAAAAGACTGAAAAATCTTTAAAGAGACAAGATGCAAGATTGAAAAGTATTTGACGGTTAGATAATTTTAAGGTGAGACGGAGTTGCCGATGATAGTTGTTGTTACAGGGATGGTTGGTGTTGACAAGAAGAGTTATCTTGAAAAGGTATGCCAACTGGCCGGCAAAAGAGGTAAAGAGTCGCTGCTGTGCAACGTCGGCGACCGGATGTACGCGGAGGCCCCGGACATCAGCCCGGGAAAAATCCTTGACATATCAATGAAGAGGCTGAGTTCGTTGCGTCGGAGCGTTTTTAAGGATATCATCGCCAAAAGCAAAAAAGGGGGCAACTTAATTGTAAATACGCATGCGACCTTTCGGTGGCGTCACGGGCTTTTTCCGGCTGTGGACTTCGACCAGATGCGCCAACTCGGCGCCGATATGTATATCTGCCTGATTGACGGGGTCGCGGCACTGCACGCACGGCTGGCGGGGGAACATTCTGTCCGGCACAGTCTTAAAGATTTGATTGTCTGGCGTGAAGAGGAAATTATCGGGACGGAAATGCTGTGCAAGGGTATAAACGACCAAATCCCCTTCTACTGCATCGCCCGCGGGGCCAAAGAAGATACGGTCGAGGCATTCTACAGACTTGTTTTTGAGCCTGAAGTTAAAAAAGTGTACCTGAGTTTTCCTATGACCCATATCGGCGATACGGATGATGCACGAAGGCAAATTGACGTGTTTCGAGAAACGATGAAAGAGTTCTTTACGTGTTTTGACCCGGGCGATCTGGAGGAAACGTTTTTACCTTCGTATGCTCATAAAGCACAACAACAGGGGCGGGAGTTCGTCGAGGTAACAGCACTGGGGCGAACAATCAAACTTGATTTGAACGAGGTTATGCAAATCGAGCAGGACATTAACAGCCAAACATACGCCCGCGACTTTATGCTGATAGACCAGTCGGATATGATATTGAGTTTTATCCCGACGCTTGAGGACGGACGGGCAGCCATTTCCAGTGGCGTCGAAAGAGAACTGCAACACGCTCACGAGGCGGCCAAGGAAGTTTATGTGATATGGACGGCAAAACAGAAGCCTTCGGTGTTTGTTACTCAGACGGCCACAAGAATCTTAAACAGTCTGGGTGAGGCGGAGGAATTTTTCAGAAAGGAAAAACCTGCATTACATTAAATTGATTATTAAGAGGGCTTAAAAGGAATGTCGAACGGAGAAGATAAAATGACGGATAAGGAACTAGCAGGGTATATTGACCATGCGATTCTCCGGCCGGAAACCACAAAAGAGCAAATCGAGCAGCTATGTCGAGAGGCCGAGGAATATGGGTTTTATTCAGTTTTCGTTAACCCACGATGGGTTGATTTTGCAGCAGACAAAGTACACGAATCGAAAGTAAAAATCGGCAGCGTCGTAAGTTTTCCATTCGGGACCGATTCAACCAGGACCAAAACGAGCCAGACTAAAGAGAATATTTTTGCCGGGGCCGATGAGGTTGATATGGTAGCCGACCTGGGGGCGATAATTGACGGCGATGAGCAATACATGGAAAACCAACTGCGAGCGGTATTAGAGGTTTGCCGGTCGATGAGACCGGCGGTGTGTTTGAAGGTGATAATCGAAGCAGCAGCACTGACGAAAGAGCAGAAAATATTCGCCTGTCAAATCGCAGAAAGGGTGGGCGTAGATTTTATAAAAACGAGCACTGGTTTCCACCCTACCGGAGGGGCGACGGTGGAGGATGTCAGGTTAATCAAGGAAACGGCGCCCGGCTGCAAAGTCAAAGCATCCGGCGGCATTAAAACCGCCGAGCAGGCACTTTCGATGCTGGAGGCAGGAGCTGAGAGATTGGGTATGTCTTCCGGAGTACAGATTATAGAGCAACTCAAATCAGGCCGGCTATAATGAATGCAGGTACAATTGCGACATCAGATAAAAACATCGTTTGCAAAGTAAACCATAAAAAAATCTCAATACCAATAAAGCTGTCATCACTAAGCGAGTTGTTTTCCGGTCTTAAAGAGCCGTCGATTTTAGGCGCTAATATTGGAGTAAGAGAGGTGGAGAGGTTCAGTTACTGGGCGGCTGATGCTAAAGAGATTTTTGAATTTCGTGCCGGAGAAAAAGACCCGTTCGGCAAACTGAAACAAAGGCTGGATAAATACCACCTTGAAAAAACCTGTGAAAAAGCATTGCCAAGAGGTATTTTCTGCGGGGGATGGGTGGGGTATTTCAGTTATGAACTCGGCAGGTATATCGAGAAGCTGCCGATGACGACAGTAGATGATATTAAAATGCCGCTCATTCGATTGTGTTTCTATGACAAGGTAATTTGCTACGACCATGTTGAAAATAGCTTTTGGCTAATTGCTTTGGAATTACCGGAGGACATTGACAAACCACAGAAGAAGTTGGCGTATCTTGAGGGTTTATTGGCTAAAGGCCAAACAGTTTCGGTAAGGCACTTGTGGCCTGCTGACCTTGATAAAATTGACTTTTCTCAAACTCGCTGCAATATGACCAGGGATTACTACCTGCGGTCGGTAGAGGAAGTAAAACGCCATATCTATGACGGGGATGTTTACCAAGTGAATTTTTCTCAGCGTTTCGAATGCGATTACAAAGGGCGACCGATAGAGCTTTTCCAATGGGAGAACCATTACAATCCAAGCCCATACGCAGCATATATCGACGGCGGTGGATTTCAAATCGTCAGCGCTTCGCCGGAGATGTTTATAACTATTACGGACAGGTCTATCAGCACCAAGCCGATAAAAGGAACGCGGCCGAGAAGAAATGAGAGGGAACAGGAAAATAAACAGAACTTCAACGAACTGGTGCGAAGTGAAAAAGAGCAGGCTGAGTTAAATATGATAATCGATTTGGAGCGTAATGACCTTGTAAGAATATGCAAGTACGGGACGAGAAAAGTTGTTCAGCAACGGACAATAGAGAGCTATCCGACTGTATTTCACGCTGTTGCAACGGTGGCCGGGGAGCTTCAGGAAAAGGTTGGTTTTTGTGATGTTTTAAGGGCGATGTTTCCGGGAGGCTCTATTACGGGGGCGCCGAAAATCAGCTCGATGAAAATTATCGACGAGACCGAGCCGACACAAAGAGGCGTTTATACCGGCAGTATTGGCTTTATCGGCATAGACAGCAATGTTTGCTTGAATATTGCGATACGAACAATTATCATAACGGGCGGCAAGGCCTATGCGCAGGTCGGTGGCGGGATAGTCGCAGATTCGCAGCCGCAGGCCGAATGGGACGAGACTATTACCAAGGCAAGGGCACTGCTTTCGGGAATAAATAGTGTGCAGCGCATTGCGTATAACATAAAAGAAATCCAGAAAAGCAAACGAGGAAAACATTTTGCAAAAGGGAAACACAAATGAATATTAAAAAGGGCTTTCAGAACCTTGCGACGGTCATTGCAATCGGAATCGTGCTTTTAGCGATATCCGGCCTGGCCGTAGGAATACTGCATTTAGTTATACAAATATTGTTTTACCTTGCAGTAATTTGGCTGATTTATAAAAGCGCTATTTTTGTTATGGAGGGTTTTAAGGACAGCTCGAAAGGTGAATCACAATCCGATTAAGCGAGAAGATGCAAAAGGTTTTTTTAAATGACGGTTTAGTTGATACAGATAAGGCCGGTGTTTCAATAAGCGACAGCGGTTTTTTATACGGGGCGGGTCTGTTTGAGACGATGCGAAGCTATAACGGGGTGGTTTTCTGCCTTAAAGACCATCTTGACCGGCTGTTTTTCAGCGCTAAGGCTCTATCGATAAACAATACATACGACAGGAAACACATCAAAAACGCTATTTATGAAATCCTGAAGGCAAATAAATTAACCGATGCAAGGCTACGGCTGACACTGACCAGCGGGCCGATGGGCAGGTTAGATAAACAGGCCAAATCGACGCTTCTTATCACTGCCACGAAATTTGAGGCATATCCCAATGAATATTACAAAAACGGATGCCTGGCGGTATTGTGCCCGTTCAGGCAAAATCCCGCCGACCCGACCTACGGGCACAAAACGATAAATTATTTTCCGCGTATGCTTGGGCTGCAATTAGCACGTGAAAAAAGAGCTGTCGAGGCTTTGTGGTTTACAGTGGATAATCGCTTAGCTGAAGGATGCATAAGCAACGTGTTTTTGGTCAAAGATTCGGTGCTCTATACACCGCCGATAAAGACACCGGTACTTGCGGGTGTGTCGAGGAAAACCGTTTGCCTGAGCGCATTGAAAAACTCCATTAAATTAGTTGAAAAAGACCTGTGCATAGATGACTGTTTATCAGCCGACGAGATTTTTATAACGAATGTAATTATGCAGATTATGCCGATAACCAGATTAGAAAGACATACGGTAGGCGACGGGAAGGTCGGACCGGTAACCAGGAAATTACAAAAGTACTTCGACGATTTTATTAAAAAGCAGTGCGTACAGAGTAAATGAAGATAAAAGATATTGCAGAACAAATTGAAAAGATAGCACCGCTAAGGCTGGCACAGGAGTGGGACAACGTAGGCTTATTAATCGGTGATGCCGGGCGGTATGTAAAAAATATCCTGCTGACTATCGATATTACGGGTGATGTTTTGGCCGAGGCGAAAAAACTAAAAACCGATTTGATAGTAAGCTATCATCCGGTTATCTGGGATGGAATGAAGAAAATAACTTCTGAGAGCCAAAATAGCATCGTTTATGATTTGATACGCTCCGATATAGCTGTTTTTTCGGTACATACGGCACTGGATTCTGCCATTGGAGGTGTAAACGACGGTCTTGCGGAAATTGTGGGTATCAGGGATGCAAAGCCCATCGGCGATTATGTCGAGAGCCCGGCAGGGGACAATTATAAGCTCGTTGTCTTTATGCCTATTAAATCGGCAGCGAAGGTTTCGAATGCGATTTTTGCGGCTGGTGCAGGTGCAATAGGCAATTACAGCCATTGCGGCTTTTCGGCTGAGGGAACGGGCAGTTTTCTTCCGCGAGAAGGAGCCAGGCCGGCGATAGGCAGAAAAGGGAGATTAGAAAAGGTCGCAGAGGTGAGATTCGAGACCATAGTGCCGGCAGAGAAACTGGAAGGCGCAATAGCGGCAATGAAAAAGTCACATCCTTATGAGACGCCAGCCTATGATTATTTTAAACTCTATCAAAATCAGGACAGATTCGGCCTTGGCAGAATCGGCAGACTGGAAAAACCAACTCAACTGAGCCATATCATTGAAAAGATAAAAAAATATACCGGCGCAGAAAGTTTCGGGATTGTGGGGAAAGAAAAACGATTAGTTAAAAAAGCGGCTGTGTGCGCCGGCTCGTGCGGCAAAATTATCAATTCGGTAATCGCTGCAAAGGCCGATTTGTACCTGACCGGTGAATTAAAACACCATCAGGCGCTGGCGGCTCAAGAGGCTGGGCTTACCTGTATCTGCCTAAGCCATAGCGTGTCGGAGAGGTTTATCCTGAAAAAATTCGGCAGACAATTGAAAAATCGACTCAAAGATGTAACAATACGAACAAGTAAAAAAGACTTAGACCCATTTAAGTGGAAAAAACTATGACAGACGAAGAAAAAGACTACGTGGAGATTTCGCCGTCGAGCAGCGAGATTATCGAGGATATTGAAGAACAACCTCTCGATGAACAGGTCCTTGAAGAAGAGGCTTTTGATGAAGAAGTAACAGAAGAAGAGACTGAAATAACAAACACCGAAGCCGTGAGTGATATCGAAGAGCAGAGTGACGTGCCGGAGATTGATTCGGATATTGAAATAACCGTCGAGTCTGTGGTTGAAGCGGTTTTGTTTGCCAGCGATGAGCCGCTGACGGCGGAGAGACTGGCTAATATCATCGAGACGAGCGCAAAGCAAATCCGTCAGCATATCGAAAACCTCAACGAGAAATACAAGGCAAATGCAAACGCTTTTACAATAGAGCAGATTGCGGGGGGCTATCAAATGCTGACTCTGAGCCCTTATAACAACTGGCTCAGGAAGCTTCTCCGTGCCCGTAGCGACAGCAAGCTAAGCGCAGCGGCTTTGGAAACGCTGGCGATAATCGCCTACAAACAGCCGGTAATGCGGGCGGACATAGAAGCCATCCGGGGGGTGGCTGCAGGAGATATGATTCGCAATCTCATGTACAAGGGGCTGGTGAAGATTGTGGGGCGTGCCGAAGTTTTAGGAAGACCGATGCTTTACGGAACAACAAAAAAATTTCTGGAAATCTTCGGACTCAATTCTCTCAAAGACCTGCCCAAAATAGAGGAACTCAGAAAACCCCCGGAGTAGAGAAGTTTTGCCGCTTACTGCGTATATCAGATTGTGCGCAAAACAAAAGAGAAATAATCCGTACGGTACAATCCTTCTTATTTCACGCGGTGCTTTTCCAGGCAACTATAACCGACCTTACGATACCCCAACCGAAAAAGGCAGGTATTACACCCCATAACGGTGGAAGCGAAAAGTGGGCGTTGCACCCTTCGAACAAACCCAATACACCAAGGCCGAGGAGTATTACTCCCATGATGAATGCCACACCGATGCAAATTTTGTCAAATATATTCATTTTATTTTTCCTTACACAGATTAATATAAAAATGAAAGTAAGCCTTATTATCCGCAAATCACTCAGTTTAGCCGCACCACCAAGGATACGGCTTTTATATATCGAACAATCGAAATTGCAGCTTGAGGTTAAGCCCTGAAAAGATCAATAATATGGAATAGGAAAGACGTTTTGAGCAATTTTCGGACTAAATATTCCCAAAGATGCGCCAAAAATTGAGGAGTTCAAAAAACCTGCCGCCTGAGCCTTTTTCCTTTACAAAAGCACTTGGCGATGTTAAAATCCGTTTGCTTAAACTCGCAAAATGGGATTTGCAGTCTCTGAAGCGAACAATTAAACGAAATAAGCAAATGGCTGGCAAAATAATAATCAACACTGAACGATGCAAAGGCTGTGGGCTTTGTGTAATAGTCTGCCCTAAAAACTGCATCATCATATCCAAGAATTCTAATAAAAATGGATATTTCCCCGCCGAGACCAATAACAGCGAGTGTACGGGCTGCGCTATGTGCGCTATTATCTGTCCTGAGGCAATAATTGAGGTGCAGCGCGATAACAATAACAAAAGCGGGATAACAACCATCGAGTCGAATACAAAACATAAATCAAGCTTAGTAAAGGAAAAAACGGGGTGAGTGAACGGATTTTAATGTGCGGAAATGAGGCCCTTGCAGAAGCCGCCATCATTGCCGGCCTTGATGCGTATTTCGGCTATCCGATTACACCACAAAATGAGGTTACAGCCTATATGTCGAGGCGGATGCCCGAAGAGGGTCGGGTTTTTGTTCAGAGCGAAAGCGAACTTGCGGCGATAAATATGGTTTTCGGGGCTTCTGCGACGGGCAAAAGGACAATGACAAGCTCATCGAGTCCGGGAATAAGCCTGATGCAGGAGGGAATCAGTTATCTTTCAGGTGCCGAACTTCCGGCGGTAGTTGTCAACGTGATGCGGGGCGGGCCGGGACTGGGCAACATTGCGCCAGCACAGGGAGATTATTTTCAATCCACACGCGGCGGCGGACATGGTGATTACCGCACTATTGTGCTGGGGCCTTCAAGCGTTCAGGAACTGGTCGACTGTATGCCGCTGGCATTTGACCTGGCGGACCAATACCGAATGACCGTACTGGTGCTTGCCGACGGTATCTTAGGGCAAATGATGGAGCCGATAGTGCTGGAGAAAAAACCAAGGCGTAAACTTCCTCCGAAGGACTGGGCACTTACCGGTGCCGAGGGCAGAGAGCAAAATATTGTTCGGTCACTATGGCTGGGCGATGGTGTGCTGGAAGAACTTAACTATAAGCTTCAGGCCAAATACAGGGAGATAGAAAAAAAAGAAGTCCTTTGTGAACAATACGAAGTTGAAGATGCCGATGTCGTGGTGGTCGCTTATGGAGTGGCGGCGAGAATCGTTGTTTCTGCAGTTGAGCTTGCAAGAGAAGAAGGAATTAAGGTCGGGTGGATACGGCCTATTACACTCTGGCCATTTCCGAGCGAACAAATAAACAGGGCAGCCGAAGAGTTGAGGATATTTCTTACGGTAGAAATGAGCTGCGGGCAGATGGTTGAGGATGTTAAAATGGCAGTGGCCGGCAAAGCACCTGTTGTGTTCTACGGCCGAGCAGGCGGAACGGTGCCGAGCGTGGAAGAAGTTTTGGAACAAATCCGACAATTATCGATACCTGCTAAAAGGTGATTATAGTGAAGACAGTATTTAAGCGAACACCAACACTTAAAGATTGCCCGACACATTACTGTCCGGGATGCGGACACGGAATTGCGCACCGACTTGTGGCGGAGGCAGTTGACGAGTTGGATATACGCGGGCGAACCATCGGTATAGCGCCGGTGGGCTGCGCTGTACTGGCGTACGATTATCTTGATGTGGATATGGTGGAGGTGGCGCACGGCAGAGCACCTGCGGTGGCGACAGGTATGAAAAGGACCAACCCTGATAAGATAATCTTTTCCTACCAGGGCGACGGCGACCTGGCATCTATCGGGGCGGGGGAAATCCTTCACGCCGCCCACAGGGGCGAACAAATCACGGTCGTGTTTATTAATAACGCCGTTTATGGGATGACCGGTGGACAGATGGCACCGACGACAGTTCTTGGGCAGGTTACCGCAACAACGCCACGGGGACGACAGAAAACGGGTGAAGGCTACCCGCTGCAAATATCGGAGCTGTTAGCTGTTTTGCCCGGTGTAATTTATATCGAGCGATGCTCATTACATAACCCGGCACAAATCCGCAAAGCTAAAAAGGCTCTCAAGCATGCCTTTGAACTGCAGGTCAACGGTGCTGAAGGACTGTCGCTAGTCGAGCTGCTCAGTCCCTGTCCAACTTATTGGCGGATGACACCGGCCAAGGCAAATGAATGGATAGAAAAAGAGATGACCAAAGTTTTCCCACTTGGGTGTCTGAAGAATTTCGAGTTAACACAATGAGCACAAACCATTTTTGTGAAGAAGTTATCATAGCCGGGTTTGGCGGCCAGGGGATAATACTTGCCGGCAGGCTGCTGGCCCAGACGGCTATGAAGGCCGGCAAAGAAGTAACTTATATGCCCGCCTACGGCGCCGAGGTTCGTGGCGGCACTTCCAATTGTATGGTTGTTATCTCAGAAAAAAAAATTGCCTCCCCCCTTGTTAGTAAACCCGACTCGCTAATCGCAATGAACAAGGCCTCTCTTAACAAATTCGCCGGACGAATTAAAAGTGGCGGCCTGCTGATTTATAACAGTTCCCTGATTGATAAAGCACCAGACAAATTATCTGAAGGAGTTGAGGTATTAGCAGTTCCCGCAGATGAATTGGCCGTGGAATTAGGCAATAAGAAAACCGCGAATATGGTGGCGATTGGCGCCTATTTACAAAAGCGCAAATTGTTCGGCCCCGACGCAGCGGCGGAAAATTTAGCCGACGTTCTTGCAAAACGCTATCACCAGACATTGCCGGTCAATACAAAGGCCCTTCAAAGAGGCGCCGAATTTGCCGTTAGCAGCTCGTGATTTATTTTTCGGTCAGCATTATAAGCTCACAAACCGACAGTAAATGCACAAGCATAGGGATAAAAACAGTCCTGAACTGGCGAATATATGACAGCGAAATTGTTGAATAAGATTATACTATCAACGGTAATAATATCAGCTGGAATGGTTATATGTATAACCGGCAAAACATCAGCAAAACAGGTTTCGCTGTCAACAGTCAGTCCGAACCAAAAGGGAGAGGTACTGTCTTTAGCGGGCGAATGGTCTTTTCAGCCGGACAGGGAGAACATCGGCGAAAAAGAGAAATGGTATGAGAACAATCTTTCCGACAGTATCAGACTGCCCGGTTCGATGACAGAGAACGGCTATGGCGATGATATTTCCACCGCTACGAAATGGACAGGTCAGGTTGTCAACCGTTCATGGTTTACCGAGCCTGAATACGAAAAGTACAGACAGCCCGGTTCCGTGAAGATTCCATTCTGGCTGACTCCTCTGAAACATTATATAGGGCCCGCCTGGTATCAGCGACAGGTCGATATTCCTGAAAACTGGCGAGGGAAACGAATTGTCCTTTTCCTGGAACGCAGTCACTGGGAAACAAGGGTTTGGATAGATGGTGTTGACGCCGGTATAGAGGACAGCCTGTGTACTCCGCAACAATACGACCTCAGCAATTTGATGACACCCGGCAAACATCTGCTGGCTATTCGAGTGGACAACTCAATAAAATATGATGTCGGAATAAACGCTCACTCAATCAGCGACCATACTCAGACGAACTGGAACGGCATAATCGGACGCATCGAACTTCAGGCAAAAGACCCGCTTTGGGTCCAAGACATTCAAATTTATCCCGACCTGAAGAACAAATCGGCCCGGCTATATGTTACTATCGGCAATACAACGGGCAATGACGCCACCGGAAAAGTCATGGTTAGAGCAGAAAGTTGGAATACCGACCGAAAGCACGTCGTCGAGGCAAAAACTATAGGATTTACCGCTTCCGGAGATGAAACAACCGTTGAGATAGATTATGGTATGGGTGATGACGTAATGTTGTGGGACGAGTTTTCTCCGGCATTGTACAAGCTGACAGTTTCGATTACAGGCAAAGGAGAAAACATCTTGTTCGGTGATAGACAAAGCGTTACGTTTGGGATGCGCAGCTTCAGTACAAAGGGAACACAATTTGTCATCAATGACCGTCCCACTTTCCTGCGAGGTACTCTTGAATGCTGTATTTTCCCTCTAACCGGATATCCAGATATGAATGTGGAGGGATGGCTGCGGATTTTCCGGATTGCAAAAGCTCACGGCCTCAACCATATGCGTTTCCATTCCTGGTGCCCGCCTGAAGCGGCATTCGATGCGGCCGACCGGATGGGATTCGCACTTCACGTTGAATGCGCTACATGGTCAACAGTAGGCGACGGAAAACCTATAGACAAATTTATTTACGCTGAAAGCGACAGGATTTTACAGGCCTATGGTAATCACCCTTCCTTCTGCATGCTTGCTTACGGAAATGAACCTGGTGGTACCAATCAAAGACAATTCCTCAGTAACCTGATTAAATACTGGAAAGACAAGGACCCCCGACGGGTTTATACGAGTGGGGCTGGCTGGCCAATCATACCGGAAAGCCAGTATCACAGCGACCATAATCCTCGTGGGCATCTGTGGGGAGCAGGTCTCACGAGCCGGTTTAATGCTAAGCCCCCGGAAACAGTTACAGACTACCGGAGCTTTGTCGAAAAATATGACGCTCCGCTGGTAAGCCACGAAATCGGCCAGTGGTGTGCGTATCCCAATTTCAGGGAAACCACGAAATATACCGGCCTTCTTCGGGCAAGCAACTTCGAGATTTTTTGCGATTCTCTCGCGCGTCACCACATGCTCGATGAAGCTGACAATTTCCTGATGGCCTCGGGCAAACTTCAGGCAGAGCTATATAAGGAAGAAATCGAGTCGGCTCTTCGCACACCGGCATTCGGGGGCTTTCAACTTCTGGATATCCATGATTTCCCCGGTCAGGGAACGGCCCTGGTTGGAGTTCTTGATGCCTTCTGGGATTCGAAGGGGTATATCAGACCGCAAGAATTTAAACAGTTCTGCTGTGAAACTGTCCCGCTTTTGCGAATGAAAAAACGTATATGGACCACAGCCGAGACATTCAGCGCCGATGCTGAAATCGCTCATTTCGGACCAGCACCAATCCAGAACGCAATCATTCTCTGGTCTGTTAAATACCCCGACGGCCGGAAAGCAGCATCAGGGAAACTGCCGTCGCTGACAATCCCTATCGGCAACGGCACGGAGTTGGGAAAGATTGAAGTGCCATTGGCTAATATAGCCGCTCCTACAAAACTGGCCGTAAATATATCTATAAAAGATACACCCTTTACAAACCACTGGGATATCTGGGTATACCCGACCGGTCTGGAAACGAAAGCGCCAAAGAACCTGTTAATTGCCGAAGATTTAGGAGAGGAAGTATTGACAGCTCTGAAAAGAGGTATGAAAGTTTTGCTTATGCCGCCTTTGGATGCCATTGATAGTAATATCCCAGCAGGTTTTACGACAATTTTCTGGAACACGGCGTGGACGAATGGACAGCCTCCGCACACACTGGGAATACTGTGCAATCCCAAACACCCGGCACTTGCACAATTCCCCACAGAATTCCACAGCAACTGGCAATGGTGGGACCTTGTAACCAAATCCCGATTTATGGTGCTCGATGATTTTGCGCCGGAATTTCGGCCGATAGTACAGGTCATCGATGACTGGAATACTAATCGGAAACTCGGTCTTATTTTCGAGGCCAGAATCGGCAAAAGCAAACTTCTTGTCTGCAGCATCGACCTGCGCCATGATATTGAAAATCGTCCGGTCGCACGACAATTGCTCCGCAACCTGCTGAACTATATGAACAGCGAGGCTTTTGAACCCAAACTCAACATCAACATCGAAGCTGTTCGCAGATTACTTAAAAATCCTTCTTCTGTGAGTAACAGAGCAGTAAGGACACACTCGAAGATTGGAGAGTAACTACAGTGGCAAACCTGCAATGATTTTGCTGGCAATTACGCTATATTTTTCAGTATAATGACGTGGCAATGGAATAATAAAAAATGCAATCCGATAGTATGCAACAGGATATTTTGAACAGGACTCTTTCCGGTCGCCGGCGCTACAGCCCAATGCGTATGGCACCGATGATAGATATGATATTTCTTCTGCTGATATTTTTTCTGGTATCAGCGAAATGGAGACCGGAAGAAAGTTTTCTCGGTTTTCAATTGCCAGCCGCACAGGCCATGGAATACAGGCCAGGGAAACCCGAGCCGCTGCTCATACATATCTTCGCCGCAGAGACCGGCTGTGATGTGCGGATAGGTTTAATGGAAACAATCCAAATACAAGAACAGACACTCGAAGCGGATTTGGCTGCATTGATGGAGGAGTTGCAGGAATGCATGCTCGCACAAAAAAGATTCGTCAGCGACCCTATAGAAATCATCTGCGAGCCTGAAGTAAAGTGGGATTATCTTGCGAAAATATATAATCTGTTTTCCGGGGCGGGACTTACCGATATAACGTTGCCAATGACGGAGTGATTGTATGATGTACAACTCAGCTAAAAGTACGGGTAAAATTTTTGCTTTTTCCTGTTTTTTTCTTCTTTTCCTGTTTTCATCGATAAGTTCGGCCGATGTTCCGCCGGATGCCGGGGATATAAAAAGGCTTGCAGAGATGGCAAAAAATACCGTTGGTTCATTCATGCAGGAAAGCTTCAAAGTGCGGATGGGTTACGAGTTAAACAATAAATTCCTAAGCCCCCAGGACAAAAGTAATCTTCGACAAAAAGCAAGGACTGCAATCGGCGATTTACAGGCAATTACCCAGGACCAGCAAAATCTAAAAAAGAAAATAGAGGATTATCAAGGCGCCGACTGGGATAAAAGATATGGCCAAACGGGCCTGTGGCGAAAACTATCCACCGATATTTATTTAACAAACCTCAACAAGTGCGAAATTGATTATTACCTCGCACTTTCCTCCGACCAGCCGGAAAAAAACAGTATATTGAAAGATATTCTTGCTGAAATAGATTCAGCGAAAAAACCATACGCACTGACCCATACAAAACTGTTCAGAGGCAAAGTACTGGCAATGCTTGCTCGGACAGAACCAACTTATAAAGCCGAGGCAATCAAACAACTTGACATATTTAAAGTTATTTCCGACAGTTTGCTGCCAATCTCGGCAGCAATTGAAAAAATAAAGTTGACCGGCCCGGAAGACCCGAACCAACTGGAAACCTTAGTAAAAACACTCACACAAAACTATCGTCAGGGAAACTTAGAGTTGATACTGTCAGCCGCTTTTTTGCAAAGAAGATACGACCCTAAAGGCTTTGAAAAAACTGTAAAGGTGCTTCCCATAATAGAAAACATTGTCGGGTCGATGCTGCTTTCGGCACTTTCTTTACAACAGCAGCCCCTGGAACAAACCAGTGTCTTTGAAGCCGAACTTGCCGTACAAACCTCCCTGCGAAGTAAAGGTAAAGATTATACAGAACTGTTGGAACGACTTTCGAGCACGGAGAAATTAAAAACACCGTTAATACTTTATATTTCAGCGGCCAAAACCGCTGAATCCGAACCAGTTAAAGCAATCGGCTTTTTGATAGAAGCAAGCAAAGTTCAAAAGATCCAAAAAGTCTCCGGCCTGAAAATGTCAGCCGACAAAATCGCCGAACAGGCCGCAAAACTGGCATATAGTCTATTCGCACAGGATTCAAATAGCTGCTCAATTACTCTGAAAGCCTTTGAGAATTATTTCTCAATCGCAGGCAAAAAAAATGATGAAGAACTTGAGTATCTTTACAGCGAAATCCTGGACAACTGCGGCGAAACTGAAAAGGCAAAAGAACTTTTGGAAAAAATAGCTGACAGACCTGAGGGAGACTGGCGCAACTGGGCAAGGTTTGATCTTACAGTAAAAGCGATACAGCAAAAGAAACACGAAGACCCAAAGACTGCAGGCAAGTTACTTGAGCAGTTTAGCAGTTTAATCGCTGACTTTAATGACTGTAAATATGCAAATGAAGCTATGGAACTGCTGTCGAAAATCATTGACGAAATTGACGAAACACAGAAACTGCCGGACAATTTTCAAAGAACCGCTAAGAATTGTGAGGTATTGGCTGAATTCTGCTTCGGCTGTCTTGAAGATTCCCGAAAACTACAGGCAGGTTTGTATTTAGCAGAAGCGGCTATCCTGGCCGCAAATAAAGAAAAGGAGAAATTAACAGCGACTGAAAAACTGCTTAATGATATCGCCGAAAGCGGTAAGGAGAACGTAAACTTTCTTCGCTGCCGGGCAAGGTTGCTTGCCGAGCAGGGCAAATTCGACAAGGCAGCGGAACTTTGGGCGCAAGTTTCCCAAATGCGAAAAAAAGATATGACCTCGGAAAATCAGCAAAGTTGGAAATGGTGGCGGGCAAAATTTTATGAACTTGAGTGCTGGTCGAAATCCCCCAAGACACAGAAACAAGAAGTCTTGCATACCATTGATGTCCTCAAAAACACCTTTGATAATATTCCGCCGCTATGGGCTGAAAAAATCGACTTATTAATGGAGAAAATCAAATAATGAGACTAACATTCAAGATTACAAAAAACTTTCTGATTTTATCACTGATTTGCGCTGTCGGAACATCCTGTTTTTCTAAGAGTGCGCTATATGACATCGACCGCGCCCAGGGTGAAATTTCCGGTGAACCGACACAGTCGAGTATCATACTGCAAAGCCGGCTCACACACGGAAGAAGTCTGGTAAGGGGCGATATGCCCGGGGCAAGAGGAGTTGCCTGTTTTGAGTTCTCGGAAAATCCCAACTTTCATAATTCAATCAAAACCAAATGGATGCAAGCTCTACCGGAACATGATTATATTATCAAGCAGAAGGTAAAAAAACTTAACAGTGGAACACGTTACTACTACAGGCTCTTATACGGAACCAACCAAAAGAGCATTAAAACGGGCAAAACCTGTACTTTCAAAACGCTCGATGGCCCTGACTACGAGACTGAAATCACTTTTGTCGTTGTAACCGGTATGAACTATAATCTTTTTCACCATGGTTCCGGCTCTCGATTTGCCTATAAAGGTCCTGATAAACATCTCGGCTATCCGGCACTTAAGACTATTCTCGATATGCAGCCGGACTTCTTCGTTGGAACAGGGGACAATGTTTATTATGACAACCCCGGTAAAACCGCCGCTAAAACCCGGGAAGAGCTAAGAAAAAAATGGCATGAACAATTAGTCCAGCCACGCTACATAAACCTGTTTGCACAAATACCAACCTACTGGGAAAAAGACGACCATGACCACCGATACAATGACTGTGATAACACCGGTGACAGGCTTCCATCTTCTGCGCTTGGAATAGAAACGTTTATAGAACAGGTTCCGGTAGTCGATTCAACCGAGACTAAACCAATTACCTATCGAACCTACAGAATCAATAAATTGCTACAAATATGGCTTGTCGAAGGGCGCGATTATCGCAGCCCCAATAGGATGCCGGACGGACCTGATAAAACAATATGGGGCAAAGAGCAAAAACAGTGGCTCAAAAGAACGCTGCTTGACAGCAACGCGACATTCAAAATTCTTATCTCTCCCACTCCTATGGTTGGGCCCGACGATGCATACAAAATCGACAATCATACAAATCTCAAGGGCTTCAAGTATGAAGGTGATGAATTTTTTTCATGGTTGGGGCAAAACGGCTTTTTGAAAAAGAATTTCTACATATTGTGCGGAGACCGGCACTGGCAGTACCATTCCGTTCATCCATCCGGATTCGAAGAATTTTCCTGCGGGGCTTTAGTAGATGCAAACGCCAGGCTCGGCAGGCAGCCCGGTGACCCCAACTCGACAGACCCACAGGCGGCTGTCAACCAAATCTACACGCAAAAAAAAATCTCAGGCGGTTTTCTCGCTGTCACGGTCAAGCCGGGAAGAGAAAAACAACAACCAGATATTCTCTTCGCCTTTTACGATGAAAGGGGAACGTCGCTATACATTCACAAAAAAACTGCAACCAAACAACAATAGCCGCTAAATATCTTGCCTAACTAGCCAGCAGTAACTACAATGTAGAGAATGATAAACCAGCTATTTAACATAAAAGCAGGAATACAATAATGGCCAAGAAATCTAATAACAGAAAACCCAGGGCAATCTGCAGCTTTTGCGGCCGTTCGTCGACCCAGATGGACACATTCATAGAAGGGCCGAACAATGTTTTTATCTGTCCGGAATGCGTGGACTTATGCCATGACATTATACAACAGAACCGCAAACAACTCATCAGGCCGGCCATCAATCTCAAAGAAATGCCCAGACCCAGAGAAATTAAGGAATATCTCGACCAGTATGTAATCGGTCAGGAACACGCCAAAAAATATCTTTCGGTGGCGGTGCATAATCATTATAAAAGACTGGTACACGCCGATAGCAAGGACAGTGATGTTGAAATTGACAAGTCAAATGTTCTCTTAATCGGTCCGACAGGCTCAGGCAAAACGTTGCTTGCCCGCATCCTGGCGAAGATGTTGAAAGTTCCGTTCGCAATATGCGACGCCACCACAGTCACCGAGGCGGGTTATGTCGGCGAAGACGTTGAAAATTTCCTGCTGCGCCTGGTGCAGTCGGCCGACTATGATATAGAAGCGGCACAGTGCGGTATCGTCTATATAGATGAAATAGACAAGGTCGGCAAAACCACCCAAAACGTTTCAATTACACGCGACGTGTCCGGTGAAGGGGTACAGCAGGCGCTTTTGAAAATGCTCGAGGGTACCATCGCCAATATCCCGCCACAGGGCGGTAGAAAACATCCGGAACAATCCTATATTCAACTCGACACCACTCAGATACTCTTTATTTGCGGCGGAACATTCACAGGGCTGGATAACATAGTCAAGAAACGGCTTGGCAAAAAAATGATAGGATTCGATTCGGAGTTGACTAGCCAAACCGATGAAAAAATCGAATACAGCGATATGATAGGGCAGGCCATACCGGAGGACATTATCGAATATGGAATGATTCCGGAGATGGTGGGCAGATTGCCGGTTATTACAACTTTGTCGGCTCTCGATGAAGAAGCACTTATAGACATATTAACCAAGCCGAAAAATGCCCTTGTCAGGCAATATAAGAAATTTTTCGAAATGGAAAACGCCGAACTTGAATTTTCAGAAGATGGTTTGCACGCACTGGCCCGAAAAGCTCTCAAAAGGGACACCGGCGCCAGGGCACTACGCTCGATAGCCGAGGAACTGATGGTCGATTTGATGTATCAACTGCCGGAAGAAGCTAAACCGGCAAAATACATAATAACCAAAGATATAGTCGAAGGCAAAGCCGGACTATTCGCTCAAAAACGAAAAGCAAAGAAAGAATCCGCTTAAAAAACCGGTTAACTGCTCTTACGGAAACTAAAGGTGTGAATAAAATTCGGGCACACAGAAATCGAACGATAATACTCAGCCAAACAGAAAAAGAGCAATACCGCAAAGACTTAATTCGTATCTCCAAACCTGCAAATATAAAAACAATTCGAGATAAAATAGTAAATCAGAACATTTTTGAAATTGTTGATTTTCTACCGAAGAACTTTGTCGATTTGTTGATACTGGACCCGCCTTATAACCTCAACAAAACCTTCAAATCAACCAGCTTCAGAAAAACAGGTATCTCCGAATATGCCAAATGGTTCGAAAAATGTCTTCTCGCCCTGCTGCCGACACTAAGAAATACTGCTACTATCTATGTGTGCTGTGACTGGTACTCTTCAACTGCTATTCATCTGGTCCTGGAGAAGTACCTTAAAGTTCGCAACCGAATTACCTGGGAACGAGAAAAAGGCAGAGGCGCAAAGAAAAACTGGAAAAATGTATCGGAAGACATCTGGTTCGCAACGGTCTCGGATGATTATGTATTTAACATAGGAGATGTTAAATTAAAACGCAAAGTTCTTGCGCCATATACCGACAGCGACGGCCGGCCAAAGGATTGGCAGGACTCATCGCAAGGTCAGTTTCGCCTCACACATCCATCAAATTTGTGGAACGATATTACCGTTCCATTCTGGTCGATGCCGGAGAACACCGACCACCCCACGCAAAAGCCGGAAAAGCTGCTGGCAAAATTAATCTTGGCAAGTACAAATGAAAATGATTTTATTTTTGACCCGTTTATGGGAGTTGGAAGCAGTCTTGCGGCTGCAAAAAAGTTATATCGAAGGTTTCTCGGCGTAGAAATCGAAAAAGAATACTGCCTGCTCGCAGCCAAACGCCTGCACTTAGCTGAATTGGCTCCGACAATCCAGGGCTATTATGATGGTGTATTCTGGGAAAGAAATACGTTTAAGCTGCAAAAAAAAGTGAAAACTTTTTGACACAACGAATTGATTAATCAATTGTAAAGTTATTGAGAATTCGAGTGGTTGTCCTTCAAGACCGCTAATTGAATGTCTGTTGCACTGCTGGCGGCGATACCGGCCAGGGCATACTGGGCCTGGCTGAAACTTATGTCTTTATCGATGCGCAAAGTAATAACCCTGCTATCGGATGGTAAATCTTTCAGGCTAATATCTATCAGTCGGGCAATGTTCTCAATCTTATCAGCATAATTTGAAGTAGGGATTTTTTCAGAACCGACCGCAAAATCACTGCCGCCGTCGTCTGTCTTCATAACGGTAACAGTGGTTAAACGAGCACCGGGCTCGGAAATACTTGCGGCAAACTTACAATCATCTGGAACATCAACAGGAAAATTCTCGGCTTCGATAAACTGGCAAACCACCAGAAAAAATATAATGAGCAAAAATACTATATCGATAATCGGTGTTATATTAAACGAAGGAGACTTGTCATAGTCACCAAACCTTCCGACAGTTCTCAAATGCATATCAAACCTTTCACACTGTCATCGCAAAGGTAGAAAATCATCGGTCTTTTTTGTCGGTCTGCTGTCAAGTTCACGAATCGGCTGTTTTAGTTTACCTGCGATTGGAAGTTTCGACGCGACAGGATATTGGGCTTCGGTCTGCTTTTGTTTTTTCAAACTGTGCCTGAACTCCGGCAGAATATTTTCTGCTTCAGTTACTGCGTCACTTACAATTGTCTCAATCTTGTTTCGAAACACCCCGTATATCGCAAGGGCCGGTATCGCAATAAACAAACCCCAAAAGGTCGTCACAAGAGCGACCGAAATTCCATCGGCCAATTGCGCCGGCTGCGGCTGCCCTCCGGCCGTTACGATGGCGTTGAACAGTTTTATCATCCCAAAAACAGTCCCAAAAAGACCCACCATCGGTGAAACATTACCGATTAAATTGACCCACTCAATCTTGCGCATAAGGGCCAGGGCCTGTTCCTGCAGCGATTCAGCTACAACGCTGCGCATACGGAACCAATCCCCTTTGCCCTGCGCAAAGGCTCGCGCTACTGCGTTGCTGACAAAATCATCTCTCTTACCAATCTGCTCCTGCAATTTTTCAGGGCCATTCTGCTGTATCATTGACGTAATATGAGTGCCTATACCGGCTGGTAAAAGTTTTTTGCGACGGATAGTAAGACCGTATTCTGTTGCAAGAGCAATTGTAACAAGTGACATCGGCAGAAGAACAAACCACACAATAGGCCCGCCGGCCGTAATAAACTGCTCAAAAAAGGTCTGTGTTTGTGTCCTCTGGGCTTCAGAAGCACCGGCACCGACTTTCATCACAGCAACTATCACTATAAGTACGACAATAAGTGCGGCAGGCAGAAAAACTGTTTTTAACAAAAAACTTTTACGCATCATTATATCCCGTGATTATCATCACAATAATAAGCAATAAGCGGTTGACAAGCAATCATTTTGCGTCGGTAATAAAAACAAACTCACCGCCGCTCTGTCTCGCTATTGCCTCCAGCATCTCTTGGTCATCACTTGTCGGCCAGAACCCAATGGTATTAATCTTGGTCAACGGTGCAAATCGATTCAAAAGGATTATTACTTTCCTGGGAAGACTTTGTGTATCCTCAGTTGTCAGTTCGAACCCATCTGTCAGAAAATATATTACCGAAGGCCCCTCCCCGTTGTCATCGCCAATCCTGACCGCCCTTTCCAAAGCCTTCAGCGCGTTGGTTCGTCCTAACGGCCTGGCCAAATCAATGAAGTCACAGGCAACAAGTCTGGCTTTCCTGGTCGCCCTAATTAACTTGCCATTGCCAAATTCTAATAGCTTGCCGCTGCTGAAAAAGATAATAGAAAAATACTGGTCAGGTTCAAGACTCTCTATCGAGGCTTTGAGTTCTTTTCGAACCCGGCCAAAGAGCCCCTTCATACTGCCTGAACAATCCACAACATAGCAGAGTCTGCGCTCATCTGTTAAGGCGCCAAAAAACTTAACCCTGTGCGCCAACACGCAGTCACCGGGGGATAAACGCCCTATCGAAACCGAAGGAATTGTGAAATCAGCTATATCCACCAAACTCGGGCTGGAAACATTAACAATCTGGTCAGTTGATAATATTACGGCTGTTTTCTTTGCGAATCTGCTTTTGGCGGACTTAATTTTTGGTTTACTAATTACAACAGAGGTCCCCACAAGCTTTTTTACCCGTTTTATTTTTGCAGTCGCAACAAGCTGCTGTCGGTCCTCAGCTTTGGCCTGTGAGAATTTGGCGACACCGAACAACGCCAGCACTATAAGGTGCACTGTTATTGAAACCGTCCAGGCCCAGAATTTTGTGCTTGGGCTGCACACAACTCAAACCCTCCTTTGGTTCATCAACACAAAAATACTCCCTTACTTTTCAGAATCTCTCTTTATTAAAAAAAAGCGTTCTTATTCCACTACCACAACATGCGAGTGGCCCGGCATTAATAAATTATAAAGTAGTATTACATCACCATTGTGCAGGCGGATACAACCTCTTGAACCTCCTCCGGACATAAGCTCGGAGTTCTTCCAGCCGTGAAAGGCGAATCCCGTCCTGCCTTCGGCAGCCCCGTCTATACCTTCAAGACCTATCCATCTCGAACCTAAAGGATAATCAGGGTCTTCAGATTCATAAGTTTTCCCTGTATCCGGGTCCGTCCAGGTAGGCGATATCAGCTTTCCGCCCAACTCAACAAGCCAAAGACCTGTCGGTGTCTCTCTGCCGGGCTGGCCCACACCTACGGTAAAACTTCGGACAAAAGTTTTCTGAAGAAATAAATCCATCGTTAAAGTTGAAAGATATACCTTGGCATGGAATGGGCCGTTAATGATTTTTATCTGGTCGCCGGCGCGAAGTGCTTCGGCACGGGGTATCCTGTTAATCTCCATAAGAATTTCGTGCGGAACCTTAAACCGGCTGGAGATTCTCCTGAACTGGTCACCAGGCTCGACTTTATAACTGCCGCAAAGAGTATCCTGAGGAAAAATTTTTCTGCTGAAGAGCCATTCGTTTGCAAGTTCAGAGAGACGCTGTTTAACAAACGTACGCTGCCGCTGGCTCATCGCCATCAACAACGTGTCGTTTAGTATGTCTCGCGCTTCTATAATTTTGCTGGGTGTTATATTGATTAGTTCCATAGCTTCGTCAATTAATTCCGAAACTTTGGGGTCGGAGTCGTCGGTAGCCTCAGGTATCACTTCTACCAGTTCCGGTTCGGGCATTGGTACAGGCTCCGGCTGTTCGACTACTGGCTCCGTCTCTTTTACAACAGGTGCCGCCATTTCGTCGTAAATGTTGGTTTCGTACGAAGATATGGTGGTCTCCTCCTTGTTTTTGCCGAAAGGATGATAAGCAAAAACAATCACCGCACCAACAATCAGCAACGCCGCAATTATATATATTCTTCTTCGATTTCGGCCTCTGCGCCTGCTGTATAAACTCGAACTACGAAAATAACGTGCCATTTTTTTCACTCCATTTTTAGTATTCTGCGTTTACTTTTCTCTATCCGCTGTTTTGGTTAAAAAACAATATTTCATCATCGGTAACTAAAAAATTCACGGACTCATCTTTGGAAGTAACCAGCATCTCATCAATCACCTGCTCTGAAAAGGCAAAGCCACATCTGCTAACATCAAGTTTATGGTTATTAAAAAATTTATCGTAATAACCACCTCCGCGGCCGAGCCGATTGCCCTTCTTGTCAAAACCTAAACCTGGTGTAACTACCAATTCTATCTCTTCATAAGGCACCGGAATACCGGTCACCGGGTTTCTAAGTCCCGCAACCTCGGTCGAAAAACCTGTCTCCAATGAGTTTATACGAACCGGTATCATATGTCTTTGCTGCCAGGAAACTTTCGGCACAGCTACTATCTTGTTCAGTTGCCAGGCACAGAGTATGGCCTCAGAAGTATCAACCTCGTGTGGCAGGGATAAATACATCATGACTATTGATGCATTTTGAAACTGTGGTGTTGAAATCAAATTCCGGCACGCCTTTTTACTTTTCCGGCTTCTTTGCTCTTCGCTCAACTCAAGAAGACGCTTCTGAATTTTTTGCCGCAATAGTCCCTTCTCCATTTCAGTATTCCGTTTATTACAATTCGGTATTCTATCAGCATCCATATTGATGAGTTTATGTTAATCCTCAATTCTTATTTACGATTTATTTTCAGCTCTCCTGTTATCTTGTATCAAGCTTTGCAACTTTTGTAAATAATGCTTAATATTTTTTTCATATCCGCGTTCTTTTGGCTGGTAGTAGTTCTTCTTCATATCCGCAGGAAGGTATTCCTGAGCAACAAAACCTTCATCAAAATTGTGCGGATATTTATAATCGGCGCCAAAACCGGCTTTTTTAGCTCCTGGATAATGGCTGTCTTTCAGATGTTTAGGCACTCGTATTGTCGTCTCTGACTTTACTTCGGCAACGGCTTTCCATATTGCCGAGGCCGCAGCATTGGACTTTGGTGCACAGGCAACATATATGGCCGCCTGCGCCAAAGGAAGCTGTGCCTCGGGCAGACCCACAAATTCGGATATCTGAACAGCAGCTGAAGCCAAAACTGTAGCCATCGGGTCGGCATTTCCTACGTCTTCGGCCGCACAAACCGCTATGCGCCTGGCGATAAAACGCGGGTCTTCACCACCCACTATCATCCTTGCAAGCCAGTAGACAGTAGCATCAGGGTCGCTGCCGCGCATACTCTTCTGCAATGCACTTGCCAAATCATAGTGCGTATCGCCCGTGCCGTCGTAATTAATCGTCTTTTGTTGTATCGACTCTTTGGCAACTTCAAGATTAAATTTAATTTTACCCCTCTTCTGCCGTGCCATCTGGGATAACACCCCTATTTCCAATGCTGTCAGGGCCTTTCTCGCATCGCCGTCGCTCATTACCGACAAAAATTTCAGCCCCTTGGTATCAGCCTGAATATCATATTTACCCAATCCACGTTCGCTGTCGCCAAGGGCATTTTTTAACACTTGTAAGATGTCTTCTTCACTAAGAGGTTCAAAATGAAATATAGTACTGCGGGAAATCAGTGGAGAATTAATCGAAAAAAACGGATTTCCCGTTGTAGCGCCGATAAGGATTAAAACGCCAGCCTCAACATCATCCAACAAAACATCCTGCTGGGCACGGTTAAAACGGTGGATTTCATCAACAAAAAGAATCGTCCTTTGACCGGAGGCGGCGAGCCTGTTCGTGGCCGAGGTGATTATCTCACGAATATCCTTAACGCTGGCAGCAGGAGCACTTAAATAGTGAAACCGGGCCTTAGTGTAATTGGCAATCACCGCCGCCAGAGACGTTTTTCCCACACCCGGAGGGCCGTAAAAAACCAAACTGCTGATTTTATCGGCCTCAAGCATTCTCGTCAGCAGTTTATCGTGCCCAAGAAAATGCCTCTGTCCGATAAAATCATCGAGAACTCTCGGTCTCATCCGAACCGACAAGGGGGCAGCAGAATCTACATTGGCTTTTTCTGACCGGCTGAACAGACTTTTCTTAGCTTTGTCATCAAACATTAACGATATATTATACTCCTGAGATATAAAACTGTCGAAACTTTATTTTTGACACTGTTTCGGCCCTTTTATCGGCCTTTATAACCATGAGAAACATTAAAAAAAATTCTTATTAAAGTTTTTTTATTTAATTAACTCATTTATGCCGATACAATTCCAGTTGGTAAGGGATATATTAAATTTAAGCTGTGTATCAGTTTATGGAATATATCCGGTTTAGTGGTTGTAGAGTAAGTAGTTAAACTTTTTTTAAGGAGACAGTTATGAAGAAAAAAGCAATTCTACTAACCGCCGTATTTTTGTTTGCCTCTTTGAGTGTGGTCCAGGCTCAGGAAGGCGAACTGCACGGAACAATTGATGTGACATATTTGAGTAAATATGTCTGGCGCGGCTTCGATGTTTATGGCGACAAAAGCGCCATCC